>FTIR01452731.1_pt1 | contig 30973 bp, 20 predicted proteins | sample 1658041 | NCBI WGS metagenome assembly FTIR01 (sample SAMEA3914793, study PRJEB12502) | metagenome | biome: forest; material: soil | place: Canada | collected 2011-07-03 | depth 0.3 m | reverse complement strand
CAGCAGATGCAGGCGGTGGAGAGCGCCGTGGGCAACGCCAAGAAGACGCTGGTGCACGACCACATCGACCATTGCCTGGAGCACGCCGTGGACGGCGTCGGCGCACGCGACGCGATCAGCCAGTTCAAGGCCATCACCAAATACCTATGACCGACTTCCACACCCTGCTGCAGGGCGGCAACGCCTGGCTGTTCATCCCCAGCGCGATCCTGCTGGGCGCCCTGCACGGCATGGAGCCCGGCCATTCCAAGACCATGATGGCGGCCTTCATCATCGCGGTGCGCGGCACGCTGATGCAGGCCGTCCTGCTGGGCCTGGCCGCCACCGTGTCGCACACCGCCATCGTCTGGCTGATCGCGCTGGGCGGCATGTACTTCGGCCAGCAATGGAGCGCCGAGGCGAGCGAGCCATGGATGCAGATCATCTCGGCGGTGCTGATCATCGGCGTGGCGGCGTGGATGCTGTGGCGCACGTCGCGGAACCAGGCGGCGTGCTTCCACGACCATGGCGATCACGATCATGACCATGACCACCACGGCCATGACCACGCACACGAGGCCCATGCCCACGCGCATGCGCACGACGATCACGACCATGCCCACCACGATCATGATCACGCCCACGACCATGGCCACGCGCAAGCCGCCGCGGCTGCGGCCCTGGTCGACACCGCCGGCATGGACGCCCACGCCCGCGAGCACGCCGACCAGATCCAGCGCCGCTTCGCCGGCCGCCAGGTGACGACGGGCCAGATCGTGCTGTTCGGTCTCACCGGCGGCCTGATCCCGTGCCCCGCGTCGATCACGGTGCTGCTGCTGTGCCTGCAACTCAAGCGCGTCGCCCTCGGCGCGACGCTGGTGCTGGGCTTCTCGATCGGCCTGGCGCTCACCATGGTCGCCTCGGGCGTGATCGCGGCGCTGGGCGTCAAGCACCTGTCGAAGAGGGTGAGCAGCGGGCGCTTCAGCGAGCTGGCGGCCAAGGCGCCGTACTTCTCGGGCGCGGTGATCCTGCTGGTGGGGCTGTACGTGGGGTACCAGGGCGTCCACGCGCTGGCGTGACGTGACGCGCGCGAGCAGCCAGAGTGGAACGGCGCGCCGTACGAGCGGGAAGGTGGCGTAGATCGCGGAGCGGTCCGTCAGTACTGCTTCAGCACGTCAAGCGAGTGCAACATCACACCGTCAAGGATGGTCATGACACACCTGCGGTGGTGCGAAGTGGAAAGCTCACCGGTCCTGGCCGAGAGCGCGTCTTGCATTGACAGAAAGGGTGCGCGAACGTATGGCTCGCAACGGATTTGTGACGGCGTGCTCACTGCGCCAAAGAGCATCACCTGGGGAAAACACCGGGATCAAATTCAGGAATAGTTCAGATTCAAACTGTCGAGTTACCCGACGATATCGACGGACGGCGCCTCAAAAGATTTCAAAGACAGCCGCCGTCCGGAGCACGACAGCCAGTGTCAATATTGGACACGAGGCCCGCAAAAAAGCGCGCCCAAGGGCGTCAGGGAGAGAATTTGAATTATTTCGCGCGACTTGCGCCACGCGCGCGCAATCCGGACGCGTGTGCGTCGCTTGGCTTTGCACCAAATTTGGCGAAGTGTCTTCGCCAGCGCGTGGGATGCGGTGACGCAACGAGCGCACGGAGCAGCCTCTCACGTGCGCCTTCACCGTAGGTCAGCCGGTCTCACCAGCCGACGAAGTCAGCGCGATCAATATTTGGCATAGACCAGGCTTGATCTTTTGTAGAGGACGCTTAGTGCCGCAAAGACGGTAATCAAGCGCAGGGAGAATCAAATGAGTCTTTTTACCCGACTTGCGTCGGTGCCGCGCTCGTGCGTGCGTCTTGTTGCTGACCTTCGTCAAGGGCGACGGTTGCTTGCCGGCGCCATGTTTCTGGCGATTGCGTCGACTGCGCACGCGACCATCGGCCCGATCACGATGACGGGGCCCACCGTCACGACGCCCGGGGGCACAGTGGCCACCGCGGGCGCGACGGTGCCCGTCAACGTCGCCTTCACGGCGACCGTCTCGGGCACGCCCATCGTCAACGACACCGTGGACGGCATGACGCTGTACGAGATGATCGGTGGCGTCCGGACTCAACTGGCAGTCGTCGGTTTCCCGGAGCGCTTCCGGTCAGCAGACATCCCCTACGACGATTCGCGCAGCGGCACGCTGGTTGCCAACCTCGGTCCCGGCACGCATGAGCTGTTCCTGAACGCTCAAAGCTACCAGGGCCAGAGCCTGGACAGTGCGCACGTGTTCGTGGCGATCACGCTGAACAGCCCACCGAACGTTGCCTTGACCTCGCCCGCCAACGGCACGACCGTCCAGATTGCGAGCGGCACCTACACGATGACGGTGACGGGCACGGCATCACCTACCTACGGAACGCTTCAAAAGACGGAGGTCTGGGTCGACGGTAGTCTGAACAGCACGCTCACCGGGTCGGCGGCAGCCACCGTTTCAACGACGGTCAGCCTGGCGGGCGGTGCACACACCCTCGCACTCAAGGCCTACAACAATACCGGGGTCAGCGCGCAGACGCCCACGGCCAATGTGTTCGTGAACCGGCCCCCCAGCGTGGCGATCACCTCGCCGGCTGCGACCAGCGTGATCGTCTGGAACGGCAGCGGCGCCAACATCTCGATCTCGGGTACCGCCTCGGATCCGGACACGGGCGACTCGGTCAGCAAGACCGAGCTCTTGGTCAACGGCGCCTCAGTGCAGACATTGACCGGCACCGCTGCAACGGCCGTGAGCACATCCTATGCCGCAGCGACCGCCGGAACCTATGTGTTTCAGCTCCGCGCGTCGGACGCGCATGGCGGCGTGACGCTATCGAATGCAGCGTCGGTCGTCGTTGACGTACCGCCTTCAGCGACGATGAGTGCGCCAGCCAATGGCGCCATCTACCAGACAACTGCAGGCTCTACGTACGCGGTGTCGGTCACCGGCAGTGCGTCGGATAGCGACGGCACCGTGGCCAACATCCAGTTGCTGGTCGACGGTGTCAGCGTCGCGACCGTCGCCGGAAGCAGCATCTCGACGTCTTATCCAGTGGCTGCTGGAACACACACCTTCCAGCTGAAGGCGACTGACAACCAAGGGGTGGCCGCGACCGGTGGCCTCGTGAGTGTCTACGTCAACCAACCGCCGGTGGTCAGCCTGGCGACGAGCGCGACGGTCTTGCGCTGGAATGGCACCGGCGTTCCCATTGCGTTCACGGGCAGCGCCAGCGACCCGGATTCGGGCGACGCCATCTCCAAGACCGAACTCCTGGTCAACGGCAATTCGGTCCAGACGCTGACAGGATCTGCAGCAACCTCGATCAACGGGTCCTACACCGCAGCGGCCGCCGGCCAATACCAGCTCCAGTTGCGAGCCACCGATTCGCGCGGCGGCGTGACGCTGTCGAATGTCGTCACCGTCTCGGTCGACGTACCCCCCATGGCCGCGCTCAGTGCACCGGCCGCTGGTGCCTTGTTCCAGACCAGCACCGGAGCGAACTTCGCGGTGCCCTACGCGGGCACCGCGAGCGACAGTGACGGATCGGTCGCGAGCATCCAGCTGATCGTCGATGGCACGTCCGTCGCAACCGTGGCCGGATCAGCCTTCCCTGGATCGTCCACCTACTCGGTCGCACCGGGCACGCACACTTTCCAGATGCTGGCCACGGATAACCAAGGCCAGACGACGACGTCTTCGGCGGTGAGCATCGTTGTGAACCAGCCGCCCGCAGTTTCGCTCAACACCCCGGGCACGCTGTTGGTGAATTGGACCAGCACGAACGTCTCGATCGCTGTCATCGGCGCGGCCTCTGATCCCGACTCGGGCGACAGCATATCCAAGACCGAAGTGCTGGCGAATGGCCAGTCTGTCCAGACGCTGACCGGGGCCGCCGCGACGACGGTCAACTCGACCTACGTTGTCACAGCGCCAGGAACGTATCAAGTACAACTCCGAGCGACTGACTCGCGCGGCGGCGTGACGACGACGAGCGGGTTCAGCGTCGATGTCAATGCCCCGCCCGGCATCACGCTGACCTCGCCGGCCAACGGCGCGAGCTTCCTCACCGATCCGCAAGGACAGGTCGCGGTGTCCGTGACGGGCTCCGCCACGGATAGCGACGGGAGTGTCGCGAGCATCAAGATCCTGGTCGACGGCACCGTGGTCAACACCGTGTCGGCCGCGAGCGTCTCCACATCCCAGTCCTTTGGCGTCGGCACGCATACGGTTCAGCTCCAGGCGATCGACAACCAGGGCAATTCGACCAACAGCGCCATCTCGACCATCACGGTCACGGGGTCGCTGGCTCTCATGACGCTGCCCCAGGTCAGCACCGCCAAGGCGGGAACGATCAAAGGCCAGCAAGACGTGGCCGCGGGCAAGGCAACCTATCAGACCTCCATCCCGATGCCGCCTGGTGTCAACGGCATGGTGCCGTCGGTGTCCCTGAGCTACGGCGGCGGCACTGACATTGGCTACCTCGGGGTGGGGTGGTCTCTATCCGCCACCTCGAGCATCGAGCGGTGCCCGCCCACGATCGTTCAGGACGGTCGCGTGGACACGGTCCGATTCACCACCAGCGACCGCCTGTGCCTGGACGGCAAGCGCCTGCAACTCGCAACCGCACCGGCGGCAGCCTGCGCTGATTTCAATTGCGCATATTGGGACCCCTCCGCGGAGTACCGCACGGAGATCGAGTCGTTCGTGCGCGTGAAGCACTACGGCAACGGCTTCCAGGTCTACACCAAGGATGGCCGCATCCATCTGTACGGCGACGTCGCCGACACGACCGACACGGATGCAGGCGCGACGTCCACCCAGGTCTTCAGCACGCAGCGCACGAATGCGCCAACGGGTAGCGCGGTGCACACCTGGATGCTGCGCGACACGCAAGACCGCTTCGGAAACGCTATCGACTACACGTACGTCAAGGACACGGTGTCGGGCGAGTTCTACCTGCGATACATCCGCTATGGCGCCAATGCCAATGCGGGCCAGGCGCACTTTGCGAAGGTGCAGTTCGACTATGCGCCGCGCAACGACGCGAACGTGTACTACATCGCCACCGGCCGTGCCGACAAGACTGTTCGGCTGACCAATATCACGACCTTCACCGACACGCAAAGCGATGGCAGTGGCGGCAGCCAGGCCCTGCAGTACACGCTCAACTACGACTACAGCTCGACCAGCGGCCGCAGCCGCGTGATCTCGCTGGTCGAATGCGGCGCGACCTCGTCGGACTGCCTGCCGGCGACGACCTTCAAATACGGCGATCCGAATCCGAGCGTGACGCCGGGCTTCACGATGGATCGTGGCGTGTGGGCCGGGCCTCCGCTCGAAGACGCCGTGGGCATCGCGTCGTGCAACGTCCTCGGCCCCATTTCCACCGACCCCTACGGCACATGCCACTATGCCGTCCCGGACATGTTCATCACCGCCGATTTCAACGGGGATGGCCTCAACGACATGATCACCAAGTACCCCAGCTTTGCGCCAGGGGTGCTGCCGCTTTCCATCTACATCAACAACGGCTCGGGCTTCAATGCCCCCGTGCCGATCCCGTTCAACGGCGTCACCGTCGATTCGTCGTATTTCGTGGTTCAAACCGGCGACTTCGATGGCGACGGCCAGACCGACATCTTGCTGGCGCACACCGCGCCGGGCGCCTCGGGCCTGCTGGCTGCGCAATACATGCAACCGCAGTTGGTCGACTGGAAGATCTGCTATTCGCGCATGCGGCAAGGCAACGGCTTCCAGTGCCAGGAATGGGCGGCGCCGGCGGCGCTGACATCACAAGGGTGGACGCAGTCGAACATGAGCCGCGTGTACGACTTCGACGGCGACGGTCGTGACGACATCTTCTTCGCTGGCGGCGTACTGCAACCTGCGATATCCGGAAAGCGCTCGGTGGTCGCCAGGGCGCCGCTGCTGTGCATGTCCACGGGAACCGGCTTTTCCTGCAGCGTCCCGTCCACGATGATCATGGATCTCGGGTCCGGGATGGACGCGGACGGCATTCTCAACAATCCGCCTCCCGCCACGCTGTTGCCGACAGACATGGACGGTGACGGGCGCCAGGATTGGGTGAGTTGGGTCAACCCGTACGTCACCTGCACGAAGGAAGAAGGTTGCTCCAACGTCTTCGACTACGACGGTACGGGGGCCTGGATTCGGTCGTACACCGCCGAGGGCGGAGCCAGTGAACTACCCATCTTTAACTTGACGCAGTTGCCCGGCGCAGACACGGCCAGCCGCACGAGCGCTTTCCTGGGAGGGCTCCAAGTTGCTGACCTAAATGCTGACGGTTACTCCGACCTGTTGATCTACGGACAGATCTCACCGGCGCTGGGAATGCAATATCGTCTCTGCCAAGGGGCCGGCACCTACGGCACGGCGAGCTGTCTGCCAGTCAGTTTTCCGACGGCGGCTGCCGCTCACGTCTATCCCGTCCTGAGCGGAGACTATGACGGCGACGGGCTGAACAAAGTCTTCGTCCAACCTGGCGTGCTCGGCCAAGGCGTCAACCCCAAGATGTGCGCGATCCGAGGTACGGCTACGGCGGCCTCCGCGACGTGCGGCCCGGACTGGACCGTCGCCGCATTTCCGACGACAAGTCCCCCTCGCTTTACTACGATTTTTCTGAAGATATCGAGTGGACTCACGCCGGCTTCCTGGATTTCTCGGGCAACGGGCTGTCCGATTGGGTCCTGTACACGCCGGGTGGCCCTGTCGATCCGAACAACACGGGCGGCGCGCAGAAGCCGGGGCAGTGGCACGTCTATAGCCCCGCGTCGCAGGCCAAGCCGAACGAAGCACTCGACCGCCTAGTGTCCGTGACCGATGGCCTCGGCAAGAAGACGCAGTTCCAGTACGCGTTGCCGGGCGATTCCACCGTGTATTCGGCTGATGCGCTGGACCGCAATGGCAACGTCGTGCCGGTGACCTATCCCGAGCGGCGCGTTCCGCGCATGGGAACGCTGGTCAAGGCGATGCTCGTGGACAACGGCCAGGGTGGCACGGTCGAGCGCGACTACCACTATGCCGGTGCGACGCGCGACATGCAGGGCCGTGGCTACCTCGGCTTCGCCGAAGTGGATGTCACCGAGCCCGTGGCATCGACCAAGACCACGCAGTGGTTCAGCAAGACGTGGCCCAACATCGGAGCGGTGACCTCGTCGCTGACCACCTACAACGGTGGAGGCTCCAGCAAGCCCATTGCCTTGACGATCAACACGCTGGCGAACCAAGTGGTGGCGCTGTTCAACACTGGCGCAGCGACGGGCCAGCTCGCCTGGCAGAGCAATAGCCTGGACACGGTGTGTCCCTATGTCAGCGCATCCACGACTTCCAAGTGGGACATCGATGGGCAAAACTCGCCGATAGCAACCACCACCACGACGGTTGGCAGCCTCGACGCTTCGGTGAGCGGCCTCGACGCTTGGTGCAACACGACGACCAGCACGGTACAGACCTCCGGCGAGGCCGCAAAGGTCTACACCACCGTCAGCGGCGCGACGTTCCACAACGACCTCACCAACTGGTTCATCGGTCAGCCGGTGGCCGTTGCCGTCACCAAGACGCGCGATGGCGCCTGCGCGGTTCGTCGCACGTCGACCACCTTCGATCCGGTAACCGGCGTGGCAGCCTCCCAGATCGTCGAGCCGCACGGCGACCCGAACCAGCCCGCCAGCAGTTGCACGGCCTCCGATGCCGATTCGCTGTACACGCTGACCACTACCTACAACCGCACCAATACTGACGGCTCGCCCAACAACTTGGGCCTGCTCCGGCTGACGACACAATCCTGGCTGGACCCGGTCAGCCAGACGACGGTGACCCGCACGCCGCAGCAGGTGACCGCGTTCGAGGCCAAGGGCCGTTTCGCGCAGACCGTGCAGAACGCCTTGGGGCAGGCGCAGACGACGCTTTACGACGATCGCTACGGCACCCCGACGCAGCACACCGACCTCAACGGCCTGGTGACGACCGAAACCACCGATGCGTTTGGCCAGGAGACGGTCACGCTCGATCCGGTGACCAACGAGCACCGGCATGTCGTGCGCCAATGCGACGCCAGTTGCCCGGCGGGGGCGGTGGCCATCGTGGCGGACGATACGCTGCACCTGAACTCGCCCGGCAACTACACGCGCTTTGCGGCGCCCGCACTCACCTATCACGACGACGGTGGCCGCGTGCTCCGTTCCGTCAACTGGGGCTTCGACGGCCGCCTGATCGTGGCCGACCAGCGCTACGATGCGCGTGGCCGTCACGTGCAGACCGACCATCCGCACTTCGCCAGCGATGCGGCCGTGCTGGCCAACACCCTGGCCTATGACGATCTGGATCGCGTGACCTCGAGCACGGTCTACGGAGAAACCGGCGATGGTCGCGTCACGTCGACAAGCTACGCCGGTCGAGTGACGACCACGACCAATCCGGCTAACCAGACCAAGGTCGAAACCAAGGACACGCTGGGACTGCTGGAGCTGGCGACCGACGCCGCAGGCAACAGCACGAGCTATGGCCGCGATCCGTTCGGCAACCTGGCCAAGGTGACCGATCCGAAAGGCAACGTCGTCACGATCGTCTACGACCGACTGGGACGCCGCACCAGCCTGCAGGATCCCGATCTCGGTTTGCTGACGGAGAGGGTTGATCCGCCGGGACGCACCTACTGGACGCAGAGCCCCAAACAGAAAGCGGCGAACCAGTCGACGACGATGAACTTCGACGTCATGGACCGCATGACGCACCGGCTCGAGCCCGACCTGGAGAGCTACTGGGTGTACGACACCGCCGTGCACGGCGTGGGCGAGCTGGCGGAGGCCTACACCTGGGTCTCGGGCAACGGCACCAAGAGCTACGACCGCGTACACACTTACGATACGTTGTCTCGCCCGTCCACGACGGTGACCACGCTCGACGTCACCTACACCACCGGCCAGACGTATGACACTTATGGTCGGCCGCTGACGACCACGCAGCAGCGCGGCACGGCCGCGCGCAGCTTCACCGACGGCTACAACGCGATGGGCATGCAATCGCAGTTGACCAACGAGGCGGGCACGAGCCTGTGGCAGGAGACGTCGCAGGACGCTTGGGGCCACGAGAAGACGGCGCTCGAGGGCGCGCTGGCGCTCACGCGCGCGTACGACGGCCATACCGCCAACCTGACCAGCGCCAGTTGGTCGGTGGCGGCCTCGAACCAGGAGCGCTACAGCGAGACGCAGAACGTCTACGACGTCCTGAACAACCTCAAGCAGCGCAACGGCCGGTGGAACTACAACGATCCGAACACGAACGACCCGCAGCGCAGCTACCAGGACGTGTTCAGCTACGACGTGATGAACCGCCTGCAGACGGCCTCGGCGTGGTCGCAGCCGCAGGAGACTTTCAGCTACGACGCCATCGGCAACCTCACGAGCAAGACGAGCGTGGCCAACGGCGCGGCCTACACCTATCCGACGGGTGCCAACGCGGCGGGTCCGCACGCGGTGCAGAGCATCGCCACCCTCGGCAGCTACGGCTATGACGCGGATGGCAACCTCGTGAGCGCGCCCAACGCGGTGAGCGCGACCTGGACGAGCTTCGACATGCCGCTGACCCTGACCAAGGCCAGCAACTCCGACAGCTTCGTCTACGGGCCCGAGCACCAGCGCATCAAGCAGGTGCGCAGCAGCGGCACGACCCTGTACTACGCCGGCGGCATCGAGGTGGAGAGTTCGGGCGCGGGCGTGACGATGAAGACGTACTGGCCGCGCGGCCTGGGCGTCAACATCGACGCGCCGGCCGGCCCGAAGATGTACTGGACGCCCGCGGACAAGCTGGGCAATGTGCGTGGCTACATCGACGCGAGCGGCAACGTCGTGGAGATGCTGGACTACGACGCCTGGGGCAAGCGGCGCAATCCGTCGGGCATCGGCACGCCCGACAGCCTCGATGGGCAGACCGACGACAAGGGCTTCACCGGGCACGAGATGCTCGACAACGTGGATCTGGTGCACATGAACGGGCGCGTCTACGATCCGTTCATCGGGCGCTTCCTGACGGCGGATCCCTACGTCCAGGCGCCGGAGAACAGCCAGAGCTACAACAGGTATACCTACGTTTGGAACAATCCTACCAACAACACTGACCCAACCGGGTTCTGCTCGGTGGGCTCGGCAAAGTCCTTGATCGCTTGCAGAGAGGAATCAGTCGCGCCTGCACCAATTATTGTCACCGGTACGCCGGGATCCGCTAAGCCAGCCAGGACAGCGGCCGAAGCGACTGCCAACAGCAAGGTGACAAATTCGGATCAGGCCAAGCAACTAGGTGGCACAGATTCCAGCAGTCCGAATGGTGCCGATGCAAAGGATGCCGCATCAAATCAATCTGTATGCAATGGAAGTTGTCATGGTTACGACGGAACTCCCGGTCGTCCAATGACGAAGAATGAGGAGACAGTACTTCAAATAGCGAACGTGGTTGTGACGGCGCCTATAGGGGGCGCCGCAGTGGCGGAGCTCAAAGCCGCGGGCGCACTAGCGGGATCTGCGGACGCGTTGAATGCCGGGGGGCAGGTCCTCAAGCGAGCCGATAAAATTGGGGAGGACATCGTAGGCTGGGGCACTAAACAGACGGCCGAGGGAGTTGCGAAAACAGTTGCGAGAACTGAGCAGATCAATCCTGAAGTTGTCCAGCAGATGGCCCGACAAGGTCTGACTCGGGAGTGGGTTGACAAGCAAGCTGCACAGTATTTGAATGCGATGGAGGCTGGAGGAAGAAAGCTGATCAATGAACAATTGGTACCTCGCCTAGAACTTATGCAGAAGATTTTGGAAAACTGGACAAAGTAGCAATATGAAAAGCGATGAAATTGACCGCTCTATTGCGCGCCTACGTCAATTTTGGCTTAGCGATGGCAACCCCGTGCTTCAGCCCCCGGTGATCGATCAAGAAATACTCGCGTTCCAGCAGGCCAACAAGATAAATATTCCTCCGGATTTTTTGGCGTATTTGAAGTGCCAGAACGGATTTAATCAATATTCAGGTCATCAGGATGCTCGCGGCTTTAACTTTTGGCCGCTGCAAGACATCGACTCGCTTGATAATTATGAGGCAGGACGAAATATAATACCTGGATATTCTTCATATTTCCTGTTTTGTGATTATATGGATTTTAGCTGGGGCTATGCCATCTGCATGAGTGAAGGTGAACAAACCGTAGTCTTGGTGGGTACACGAGATGGGAAGCCGAAATTCGTTGCAGATAGCTTTATGTCTTTCATTGATGCTTACGTGAATGACGCGCCGTCTATTTATTTGTAGGGACATGTGGGCTTAACCTAGCAGGCGAACCACCTTGTCACGTCGGCCTCCGTGCGGCGGGGCCGAAAGATCGCGAGATGCAAAGGACGCAGCCACCGATTCCAACAGGGCGGGGTTGGGCAGGTTAAGCCCGCAGGAGCAATCACAAGCTTTCTCGCAAGTTGACCCCATGGGAAATCCGCAAGGGGCGAACCCGCTTTCCGGTAGTGCCGTTGTAATGGTTGGTGTGGGCGCAACTGTGTTGACTGCAGGAGCCGGAGCAGAGGCGGGGGCAGCGGTTATGGCTGATGTGGCCGAGGCTGAGCGGGTAGCCAATACCATTGCGAAAACCCAGGGGCAATTGGGTAAGATGCTGGATTGGGCGTCCAAAAATTCGCAGTCTCTTGAGAATGTTGAGAAAGAAGCTGAACAACTTTCCAAAATTACGCAGCGCGTTGTCGACTCAATGCGAAAAAATGGAATGGACCGAGAGATTCTCGAAACGGCTTCTAAGAAGTTTGGCGATTCATTAGGTCAGGGTCAGAAACTCGTCAATAAACTGCTTGAAAATAGAAAAGAAATGATTGATAAAATACTGAATTTGTGGCCAAAGGATTGATTGTGCAGCTTGCAAATATAGTGTCAAAGTGGGCGTCCATGAAGTCGCTAAAGCTCAATCCCGGCATCAGTCGCGAGAAGCTAAATAGTTTGTCTCATGAGTTTTCGCTTTCATTTCCTAAAGATTTTTGTGAGTATTTGGCCCTCCACAATGGCTTTTCGCGAATCGAATCCGATTCGTTTGAGAACTTAGACGATAATGGCTTCGATTTTCTTCCGTTCGAAGCGAATCGCTTAGTAGGAGGCAGGTGGTTCGTATTTTGTGAGTGGCCGTATTCGTTAATTAAGTACGCAATACTGCTCGATGATTCGAAGCGAGCTGGTCTGGTGGCAATATGCAGAGAATTTGACGAGGCATTCGTGCTTTGTGATAGCTTCTCGAAATTTCTTGACCTATATTTTGTTGACGACGCCGTGCTCTATAAAATTTCGGGTGAAGAAGTTTCCTTGGTTTAGCACGAAAACGGCACTCTCGCGCAAGCGATAAATAGAGTTGATTGAGCTGCCGGCCGGATTTCGTCTTTCAACGGGCGCTGGGGTCAGATCTTGCCTTTTGCGCCGATGCCGAAATGACGGCTGTCGAGGATCTGAAAACCTCCCCGGCCAAGCGGCCGGGGCCCCTCAAAGCTGACCACACATGACGCACGACTACGTGCAGTCTCGGGGATGCTAGGGTCAGGTCTTGCCTATTGCTATAAGTGCGCCGAGTACCGAATATCTGGGGCCGCATTTCCTCTGACGCTGGGTTGCGTTTTATTGTTTGCTGCCTGGTCGCAGCACCTCGTTCTTTAACAACGTACCCTGCGACAAGCAGACGCGATAGAGCGCTTCAGCAAATTCCGTGCTTGGTCGTCTTTGGCCCGTCCAAGGACGCAAGGGCCTGACCTGACCGCCAAGTCGAGCCGCCAGACAAACGCCGCCGAAATCGCGACGGTTGCCATGCAGGAGAAGCGCCCCGGCGATCTAAGCTCGTTGCATGGCACGACCTCTTCGCATTGAATTTTCAGGCGGCCTGTACCACATCACCGCACGTGGCGATCGGCGTGAGCCCATCTTCTCGGATGATCAGGACAGGGCTTGCCTGATCGAAATCCTGGCTCAGGCCCTGGATCGATTCAATGCCGTGGCGCTGGCCTACTGTCTGATGGGCAATCACTACCACTTCGTGCTGCACACGAGGCGGGGCAATCTATCGCGCTTGATGCGCCACGTGAATGGGGTCTATGCACAAGCTTTCAATCGACGACATGGCCTGGTCGGACATCTGTTCCAAGGGCGCTTCACGTCGATCCATGTCGACCAGGATGCGTACCTGATGGAGGTGTGCCGCTACACCGAGCTGAATCCTGTGCGCGCTCGCATGGTCGAATCGCCGTCGGATTGGCCTTGGTCGAGCTATCGCGCGCATTGCGGCCTCGCGGAATCACCAGAATGGTTGGATACCGCCGCGCTGCACGGCTACCTACTGGGCCATGACGCTTCCTCGGTGGTCGACCAACTGCGTGCCGCGGAGCTCTATGTGGAACTCGTCGCGAATGGCCGGGGCGTGCGGCTGTGGGAAGAAGCATTGCGACAGGACATCTATCTCGGAAGCGACGCGTTCATCGAACGACTCCAGCAGCACGCTTCGATGACGCGGGAGATCCCGAAGACACAGCGCAGCAAGCCGAATACGGTGCCGCGTTCGTTTGACGACAGGCTTTCGCGTGACGAATCGATGCGACGTGCCTACGTAGACGGTGCTATGAACATGTCACAGATCGCCGAGGCGACGGGCCTCTCGGTTTCCCGCGTTAGCCGCGTGATCGCGCGGCTCGAAGCTCAAGCCAATCAAAGTGCGCGCGTGTGGGAAGAATACCGGGTTCTCTGATGCATGAGTCGCGCATATGATTGGGGCAAAAGGCAAGACCTGACCCTGATCTCTCTGATCTCTGAAGATGCCCAGGCGGCTGGACAACCGACTACGCTGACAATTGATCGCGCTGGTGCTGCTGCGCGTCGCAGAGAAGCATTGAGCGGCACGCCGGCGCGGAGCGGTCTGGACCGCGACGAATATCCGCCCGCGATGTTTAGAGAAGGCGGTAGAGGTGCTAGTGTGCGTCATATCGACCCCTCGGATAATCGAGGCGCCGGAGCCTGTATCGGGGCGGCTTGTCGAGGCCTTCCGAACGGTTCGACGGTGACCATCCAAACTGGACAGTAAAATGCGCGTTGAAAAATTGCTACAAATTTCCGGGCCAGCGTTGGGAAGGTCTGGAGTAATGGACGAATGGCCTGCGAATGAAAGTCTTCGCGCGTTGCTCTTAAGGCGAAATGGATTTTTCGCATTTGAGTCGGCATTGCGAGTTTTTCCTGCAGAGGAAACATCCTTGTCATATGGCTTGGGGGAGTGGAATTCCCCCGATTTGTGGATCTCCTCTTACGGAGGCCTGGCCGATGGGCTGTTCTTCTTCGCCGAAGATGTATTTGGGGGACAGTTTTGCTTGAAAGAAGAGCAGGTCTATTCTTTCAATCCCGAAACGGCAGAGTTGACACTTGCTGGTGGGAATTTGGAAGCATGGGCTGATGCCATTCTGAAAGACTATGATTTTCTTACTGGATACGCTCTCGCCCACGAATGGCAAATTAAGCACGGCACTTTAGCGTCAAAGGTTCGACTGATTCCGAAGGTGCCTTTTGTGTGCGGTGGAGAATACAAAGTGGATAATTTGGCGGCTGTCGATGCCGCGCGCGCGATGCGGAGTCGTGGCAATCTGGCTCAACAGATTCAGAGCTTGCCGGACGGTTCGCAGATCAAATTTGAGTTGGTTGATTAGTCTCAAACGAGATCCGACCGTCGGCCTGCCAATGATCCATCTGCGAGGACGTCGGGGCCCCTTAAAACTGACCACGCAGGCGCCGGGGGTCAAATCTTGCCTTTTGCCACCGTCGAATGGATCGCTGTTCGAGAGCTGAAAACCCTCCCCGGCCGCACGGCCGGGGCCCCTCAAAGCTGACCACACATGACGCACGCAGTCGCGATGAGTGCAGCACCTTGCCAACCCAATGTGCGCTGGCCCGAACGCACTTCACTAGTCCTCGCCGCAGGGAGTCCGCGGGTCTTCCGTGCTGGCGACAATGTTCTTACTGGCCTAAGCGGTGAAGCCGCTTTTCGCGCATGGACTCTTCCATGAACGTTCGACGAAGTTCCTGATGAAATCTCAGCTTGCAGTTGGATTTGCATTGTTCTGTCTACTCTCCGGTTGCGCGGAGCAGCGAATCAAGGAACATTCACAAGCGGACATCGCGGCAGGGCGGTATCAGGCGGCGGTGAAGTCACTCCAGCTTGCAGTCCAGCAGTATCCTGATAGCGTGGCGCTGCGCAGTGCTCTGGTCGAAGCACGCTCCGAAGTCGTCACCCGCGTGACAGCCGAAGTGAACACCCTTCGCGCCGAAGGCCACTTTGACGAAGCCAGCCATCTCCTGGACCAAGCAGAAGCCGACGACCCCGGCAACGACCGACTTCGCTCGCTGCACGCAGCCATCGAAGTCCAAAGACGCCAGACCGTGGCGCTGGCGGAAGCCCAGCGATTGGCGGCGGCCGGAAACACCCAAGCTGCCTTGCGCACCGTCCGAGAGTCCCTGAGGGACGATCCTCGGAATGAAGGCCTGCAAAAGCTCGAACGCGAACTGAGCACCGCTCGCCGCGATGAACAGCTGCGCTCGTCGCAAAGCGTCCTCGCCGAACGACGCCCGATCACGGTCGACTTCCGCGACGCCGGCGTCCGCACCGTGCTGGACACGATCTCCCGCGCCAGCGGCATCGACTTCGTCCTCGACAAGGATGTTCGTCCCGACACCCGCGTGACGGTCTACCTGCGCAATGCGAAGGTTGAGGATGCGCTCGACCTGATTGTCGGTACCAACCAGTTGGCCAAGAAGATCATCGACGAGAAAACGGTGATGATCTACCCGAACACGGCGGAGAAGCAGCGCGAGTACCAGGAACAAGTCCTGCGCGTCTTCTACCTGGCCAACGCCGACGCCAAAGGCGCCGCGGCCTATCTCAAGCAGATGCTGCGCGTGCGCGACCCCTACGTGGACGAACGCACCAACATGCTGACTGTGCGCGAGAGCGCCGAGACGATGGAACTCGTGGAGCGCCTGCTGGCCGTCTACGACAGCGCCGAGCCCGAGGTCTTGCTCGAAGTGGAAGTCCTCGAAGTCAGCAGTTCGCGGCTGACTGAATTGGGCATCCAGTTCCCGACGTCCATTTCGTTGACGCCACTGCCTCCCGGCGGGGCCGCCGGCCTCACGCTGGGCAACGTCAAGAGCCTGACCCGCGACAACATCGCGCTGGGCGTGGGCGCGGCCACGATCAACCTGCGCCGCGAGGTGGGGGACTTCTCGACGCTCGCGAACCCGAAGATCCGCGTCAAGAGCAAGGAGAAGGCCAAGATCATGATCGGGGACAAGATCCCGGTCGTGACGTCGACGGCGGGCAGCACCGGGTTCGTGTCGGACAGCGTCAGCTACATCGACGTGGGGGTGAAGCTTGAGGTCGAGCCGACGGTCTACACCGATGACGATGTGGCGATCAAGCTGAATTTGGAAGTGAGCACCTTGGGCGATGCGGTGAAGACGTCGAGCGGCACGCTGGCCTACCAGATCGGCACCCGCAATGCGACGACGACGCTGCGCCTGCACGACAGCGAGACGCAGTTGCTTGCGGGCCTCATCAGCAAGTCCGACAGTAGCAATGCCAACCGCATCCCCGGGCTGGGCGATTTGCCGATCCTCGGGCGCCTGTTCTCCAGTCAGTTGGATAACGGGCAGCGCACGGAGTTGGTGTTGGCGATCACGCCGCGCATCTTGCGCAATGTGCGACAGCCGCCGGCCAGCGAGACCGAAATGTGGATCGGCACGGAGGCGGCGCCCAAGCTGCGTCCGGTCGGCGGCTTGCGGATCAGTTCGCGGGACGATGGCGCGGCGGTCGGCACCGGTGCCCAGAAAGCTTCCCAGACGACAACCGCCGGCCAGGCGCCTGCGGCCACCGGCGCAAGCCTTCAGAGCGGTCAGCAAGCTGTCCAGTCTCCGTCTGTAGCCGCACCAGCGGCGGCGGCCAGCGCTGCGAATGCCGATGCCACACCGAGCCTGTCTTGGATGGGGCCAGCCCACGTCAAGGTGGGCGAGGAGTTCGAGATGACGCTGCAAGTGCGCTCGAGCGAACCCCTGCGCGGCCTGCCGCTGCAACTGCAGTTCGAGACCGCGTCCGTCAAGTTGCTGGACGCGAGCGAAGGGGACTTCTTCAAGCAGGGCGGCGCCGCCACCAGCTTCAGCAAGTCGGGCGACGGGCAGGGCGGCTCGCTGAGCCTGGCTGTCCTGCGGTCCGCCAGCTCTGGGGCATCGGGTAAGGGCGACGCCTACAAGTTCCGGTTCAAGGCGACGGCGCCGGGAGAAGTCTTCGTCAACGTCTTGAATGCCCAAGGTGCGTCCCAGGCTGGTCGCACGACGGACGCCACGCTGCCGCCGGCGCAGCGCGTGATCATTCAGTGAGCGGGCGATGGCGCGCAGTCACGGCTACACGTTGATCGAACTGCTGGTGGTGCTCGCTATCCTTGGCGTGCTCGCGGCGATGACGATGCCGCTGGCCCAGATGACCTCGGAGCGCCAGAAGGAGGCCGAACTCAAACGCGCCCTCTGGCAGATCCGCGACGCCATCGATGCCTACAAGACGGCCCGGATCACGGGGGCCATGGGGCCCGCGCCCGCACCGACGGAGACCCCGTATCCGCCCTCACTCGACAGTTTGACGCAAGTCGTTGTCGATGCCCGGCCCGACCACCATGGCGAGGCGCATCGCTTCCTGCGCAGCGTCCCGCGAGACCCGTTCGCAGACCCACAGATCGCGGCTGCCGCAACTTGGGGGCTGCGCTCGTTCGACAGCGATGCGGAGCACCCCCGCGCCGGCGCAGACGTTTACGACGTCTATTCGAAGGCGCCTGGCAATGCGCTCAACGGTGTCCCGCTCAGCCAATGGTGACCACTTCTTTCCTCATGGCCGGCAGGCTGTCGCCAGACGGCATTGCAGGTGTACAGCGCATGAAAGCAAGCGGCTTCACGGTCATCGAACTTCTGGTGGTCCTGGCCGTGATGGGGTTGCTGCTGGCGATCGCCGCGCCGCGCTACGCCCAGCATGTCGATGCCGCGCGCGAGGTGGCGCTTCGGCAGGACTTGTCGGCGATGCGGGATGCCATCGACAAGTACAAGTCCGACCAGGGAACCTATCCGGTGAACCTGGCCGACCTGGCGACCCGGCACTATTTGCGCAGCGTGCCGGTCGATCCCATCACGCAGCGGGAGGACAGCTGGCGAGTGCAAACCGCAGCGGACGGGAACGCGAGTGCCGGCATCGTCGATGTGCACAGCGGTGCCGACGGCCAGGCACGTGACGGGTCGACTTATGCGAGCTGGTGAACGCATGCGCGGAAGTGAAGGCGGGTATACGTTCCTGGTCGTGCTGGGGCTGACCGCCGTCTTCAGCATCGGCCTGGCGGTGGCTGGCGCGACCTGGTCGAAAGGGGTGCGCCGGGATCATGAGCGGGATCTCCTGCGCATCGGGGGCCTGTACGCCCAGGCGCTGGCTGACTACCGCGACCGCTCGCAAGGCTCCGTGCGGCGCTATCCGGCCAATCTGAGCGACCTCCTGAAGGACTCGCGCACGGTGGGCCTGAATCGCGATCTGCGCCGCCTCTATCCCGACCCCGTCGCCCCGGAGTTGCCCTGGGGCCTCATTCTTGACGACCAAGGCAATATCATGGGCGTGCACAGCCAGAGCCAGGAGGCGCCCCTGGCGACGGCGCCACAGTCTGCAGGCCCGCTGCTGTTGCCCGCGGTGGCACGCTACTGCGACTGGCAATTCGTGGCGCCGCAATCCACCGTTGCACCCAGCTCGCCGCCAAACGTTTCACCCAACGCGCCCGTGGCGCGAGTGTCATGACTCTCCATATCCGACAACATCGTGCGCGCCATCACGGACACGACGGCTTCACGCTGCTCGAACTGCTGGTGGTCATCCTCATCATCGGATTGCTGACCGGCATCGTGGCTCCACGCTTCCTGAGCCAAATCGGGCGCTCCGAGACGACGACGGCCAAAGCGCAGATTGCCAATTTCGACAAGGCGCTGGAGGCCTTCCGGATTGACATGGGTCGCTACCCGACGGAGTCTGAGGGCCTGAAGTCGCTCGTCGTCTCTCCGGGCGGGGACGCGCGGTGGCGCGGGCCGTACATGAAGGACGACATTCCGAACGACCCGTGGGGGACAGCTTATGTCTACCACTACCCGAGCACCCGCGGGAAGGATTTCGACCTGATCAGCCTGGGGCGCGACCGCGCGGTCGGGGGCTCGGGTGACGATGCCGACATCACCAACTGAGCGCATCGATAGCGTCTCGATTCTCTCGTTCAACCCGCCTTATGCAGTACGTCGTCCGTTGGTTCGATCCGGAACTGTCCTCGATCCGCGAGGACGTGGTGGACGTCCCCGAACTCGCCCGCCTCGCGGAAGTGAAGGCCCAACGCTTCGAACGATTGGGTGGGGTGGTCTTGTCGACGCAACCAGTTCGCAGCGCGACGCGGCGGGTCATTCGACGTGAGGCCGCGCTCGATGTCGGCTGGTGGTGTCGCGAACTGCGCACCCTCATCTCCGCCGGCATGACCGTGGTCGAGGCGCTCGAGACGGTCAATGCGCAGGCGCTGGGTCAAGCGCGCGCACGGGCGAATTCGGAACTCGTGACGAAGCTGCACGAGGGCAAGGCGCTGTCGGTGGCGATGAGGGAAGTGGGCGTCTTTCCTGCCGTTCTGGTGGCCGGGGTCACGGCGAGCGAGCGCACGAGCGGGCTGGTCGAGGCGCTCGACGAGTACTTGCGCTACGACGAGATGCTGCAGAAATTGCGCAAGCAGGTCATCAGCGCGGCGATCTATCCTGCCGTCGTGGTCGCGCTCGGTACCCTGATCGTCTTGGTGCTGCTGCTCTTCGTCGTGCCGCGGTTCTCGCAGATGTACCACGACCTGCGAGGCTCGGTGAGCACGACCACGAAGATCCTCGTGTCGTTGAGCCGGGGGCTTTCCGAGCATGGGACGTTCATCGGCCTGTGTGCCGCGGCCATTATCGGAGCGTTGATCTTCGCCTGGCATCGCGGTGTCATCCAGTCCGCATTCGCCGCGCTGGCACGCCGTGTCGGGCCGCTCCAGCGCCAGCTCGACCAATACCGGCTGGCCAAGCTTTATCAGTCGCTGGCGTTGATGTTTCGCGGCGGCTATCCGCTCGATGAGGCGCTGGCGCAGTGCGCCGCGCTGGGCCTCGGCGATCGCATGGATTCCGGCATCCAGTCGGCGGGTGCCTCGCTCGCGCGTGGCGTGCGTGTGTCGGAAGCGCTCGGGGACGCAGGACTGACGGACACGGTCGCCGCGCGCCTTCTGGCCGTGGGCGAGCGTACAGGCAACTTCGACCGAGTCCTGCAGACCATCGCAGAGCGGCACGCGGGCCGCTTCACGACGTTCGTCGAACGTGCCACGCGAATCGTCGAGCCCATCTTGCTGCTGCTCGTCGCACTGGTGGTCGGCGGCATCGTGATCATGATGTACATGCCCGTCTTCGACATCGCCAGCAGCCTCAACTGACCCCTTTCGTCATTCGCACGACACCTTCTCCTCGAATTCATGTCCAACGTCCGATCTCACCTCGCGCGAGCGCGCCAGCAGCACCAGGCTGGGGCCGGCTCGGTGTTGGACGTGTTGATGCGCAGCAGCGGCATGCAGCCCGACGAGCTGGCCGCTTCCTTGAAGCGCGATGCGGGTGTCGACGCCGTGTTCGACGCCGAGGCGGTGGAGGTCGATTTCACGGCGATGTCCGTGGAGGAAGCGCGCAAGCTTGGCGTGGTGCCGCTCCGTCTTCGCGGAGACGCCGTGCTGCGGATCGGCATGGACGACCCGTGGGACGATGGCCGCGTCCAGCGGGCGTCCTCCCTGGTCGGTGGAATGCCCCAAGTGGTGGCGTTGCCTGCTGCGCTGACCCGTCGTTGGCTTGGAATCGGCGAGACGGCGCTGCCGCAGTCAGGCATCGCCGACAGTGGATCCTTGGCGAGCGGGCCCGTGGTGACCTTCGTCGACGACGCCATCCGCATGGCCTTCCAGCGCGGCGCCAGCGACGTCCACTTCGAATGCGACCGCACGGGCGTCAGCGTGAAGCTGCGCCAGGACGGCGTGCTCAATCGACTGGCCCGCATGGACGATGCGCGACGCGCCGAGGAGGTGATCTCGCGCATCAAGGTGCTCTCCCAACTGGAGATCACCGAACGGCGCGTGCCGCAGGACGGACGCTTCCGGACGATGGTGGGGAGCGAGTCGCTCGATCTGCGCGTGTCGATCATGCCCAGCGTCTTCGGCGAGGACGCGGTGCTGCGCCTGCTGGACAAGTCGCGGCTACGCACGAAGGACGAGAAGATTTCGCTCGACCTGCTCGGGCTCGATGACACGAGCATCGAGCGACTGCGCGAGATCGCCGAGTTGCCGCACGGCATGCTGCTGGTGACCGGGCCGACGGGCAGTGGCAAGACGACGACCGTCTACGCGGTGCTCTCCGAGATCAACAACGACCTGGAAAAGATCATCACGATCGAGGATCCGGTCGAATACGAACTGCCGGGCGTCCTCCAGATCCCTGTCAACGAGCGCAAGGGGCTGACGTTCGCCAAGGGCTTGCGCTCGATCCTGCGGCACGATCCCGACCGGATTCTGGTGGGCGAAATCCGCGACGAGGAAACGGCTGTGATCGCCGTGCAGTCGGCTCTCACCGGACACCAGGTGTTCACCACCGTCCACGCCAACAGCATCTTCGACGTGACGGGCCGCTTTCGCCATTTCGGCCTGGACATGTTCGGTTTCATGGCCGCGCTGAACGGCGTCGTCGTGCAGCGCCTCGTGCGCACGGCGTGCCCGCATTGCGTGGGCACGCGCGCGCCGCTCGCGCGCGAGACTCGCTGGCTCGAGAGCGTGGGCGCGGAGGCGGCCGAGGTGCCAAAGGCGATCGGGTGCGACGAATGTCGGGGAACCGGCTACCAGGGGCGCCGCGTGATCGCCGAGGTGCACGCCATCGACGATGAGTTTCGCGACCTCGTCACGTCGGATGCCGCCGTGGGCCGGCTGCGCGCGCATGTCGCCGGTTCGGGCGTCGTCACGCTGGCGCAGCAGGCGGGCCAGTGGGTCGCCAAGGGCTGGACAACGTTGGAGGAGGTCAAACGTGTGGTCGGCTGGCAGTAGCAGGGGCGCGGCGGCCGACGTCTATCTGTCGCGACGGGAGGTTGCGATGGTCGACGCCGACGGCGTGTTGTGGCGGCAGGACAGCGAAGCGCTGGAGCTTGGATTGGGTTCGCTCGTCGAGCAGCTGCGCACCTTGGGATCGCCGCGGGCCGTACGCGTGTGGCTGGGTGCGGACTTGTGCCGGCCTGTGCGGGTGGTGCCTGTGTCAGGGGTACGCACCCGTCAGGAGCGCTGGCAGGTGGTGCAATCGAAGGCAGTTGCCGAGAGCCGCCTGACGCCTCCCTGCCGCGTCGCGATCGATGCCGACGCCACCGGTGGCGAAGGTCTGGCGGTTGTCGTCGAGGAGAGCTGCCTAGCCGCCATAGCGAGCGCCCTGGGCTCCATCCGGACGCGTGCCGCCAGCATCCGCCCGTGGTGGGCCGAAGCACTGGCCTCCGCCTTGCGCGCGAATGCGTCGTTGCGGGCATTCGGCGTCTGGGAGGGCAGGGCACTGACCACGTTGGTCGGCGAAGGCCGAGCGTTTTCGTCCGCCCAGACGTTGTGTCCCGTCGAGAGCGGCGAGGCCGCGGCCGCCGCCTTCGCTCGCACGCAGGTGTCGGCGATGGTGGCGCCGGAAGACGCGTTGGCGATCACGCTCGACTGGGCGTCCAGCCCGGAACTGGACGCACGCTCCGATGGCGATGCGGCAGTTGCCGTCTTCACGCCATGGGTGCGCCGGTTGGGAGCACAGTCCTGAGAACCTTGAACGTCGATTTCGCACCGCCGCGCCGCTGGCCGGCGGCGATTCTGTGGGCCGCGGCGGCGACCTTGCTCGTGCTGGCGGGGTTCGTCGCCACCGCGGACATGCGGCGATGGCAGACGTTGTCCGCCGACCACGGCAAGACTGCCGACCTGCACGCGCAACTCGATTCGCAACGTGCCTCGCAGGCCATGCAGGCGGCATCGGCTTCCCAGCCGCCGACGTACGCCGTCGACGCGCGACACAGGATGGCGTTGTCCTCATTCGACAGCGCGGGCGTGCTGCGCAGCGTCGAGTCGGCGCAGATTCCGGGTGCCAAGGTCACGAGCCTGGAAGTCGACGCGGAGAGCCGCCGCGTCCAACTCGAACTGGAAGTGACGAGTGCCGACGTGGCGGCGGCTTATCTCCTCGCCCTCAATGCCGGACTGGACAAGCCGCAATGGACGCTATCGCGGTTGCAGGTGCTGGGCGGCGTCGAGTCGGCATTGATCAGCGAGCAGGTGCCTTGAACCGATGACGATGCTTTCCATTCATCGAATGTTGCGAGGCGGCCGACTGTGGGGAGTCGCTGCGGTACTCATTGCTGCATGCGTGTTGGGTCTGGCGTTGTTGGCGCGACGCCAGCTCGTGACTGAGGCTCGACACGAGGCTGCGCGGGCCAGCGAGCTGGCTCAGGCTCTGCAGGCTGGCGCCCGCACGAGCGCGCCGACCTGTTCCGCGGAAGTCGGCTATGTCCAGAGCTTGCCCCCGTCGGTATCGCTCGACAAATTCGTCCAATCCCTGCAGGACAGCGCGAAGGCCTTCGACGTGAACGTCAAGAGCGTCAGTGGCGAACCCCATGCGGCGACCGCGCGAACCCTGGCGACGCTCGATGTGAACATTGCTCTCCATGGCAGCTACCCCGGCATCAAGGCGACCTTGGCCGAGGGGCTGGCCCGCTTTCCGACCGCCACGCCAATGCGCCTGCGCCTCAAGCGGGATGGGCTCGCGCTGCCGCCGGTGGAGGAGGCGACAGTGCAAGTCGCGTTCGCGCTCCGGCCGGCACCGTCCGGGCCGCTCGACTGCGAGCTTGCCACGCCTGACTCGCACGCAAGAGAGGCGCTGAAATGAGGTCTCCGATCAACGGGTCTCCGACTCGCGGCATGCGGCGCTCCTTGCGATGGGGGCTGGGCGTCACCGTGTTCGCAACGGGGACCGCGCTGCTTTGGCCCGCGCGGTCAGTGGTGGGCGTGAGTACGCCGCGCGATGAGGCGAAGTCTTCGACTCCACCGTCTACGTCCCGTGCACCCCTCGATCGTTCGGAGGCAACGATCGTGACGGCACGGCCCTTCGCCGAGGCCGCCGCCGCGTCGTCCGTGGGGCCTGGATTCGATCCTTTCGCCGGCGTGGTGGTCACGCCCCCGGCACCGCCTCCGCCACCAGCTTCGTCAGCACCCGTGCCGCCCCCGCCACCTCCGCCTCCACCGGGACAGGACTATCGATTTCTTGGGCGCATTACCGCCCCGGACGGAAGCCAGCAGGTCTTGTTGGGTCGCGGAGACGCGGCGGTCACCATCAGCAAGGGCATGGTGCTGGACAACGGATACACGGTCGAATCAGTCTCGACGAGCGCGGTCGTCTTGATCCACCTCCCCTCGGGAGTTCGAGCGTCAATCTCGATTCCTTCCCCTTAGGACGCCGCTGCGAAGTTGTCCGGCAAGGCCGGTGTCCCACGGGCGCGCCGCGGCAAGCGGATCAGAAGTGGACGGCGAGTCCGACCGTGGAGGTCAGGTCGTTCGAGGTCCAGGTGGTGCCGCGCGACACGTTGAAATCGAGCTGCGCCTTCGACGAGGCCGAGAACGTGGCGCCGGCCGCCACGTGGGCCGTGTTGTTGTCGACCACGTTGTTGAAGGCCAGCTTCTCGCCGGACAGCTCGACGTAGCTCTTCCAGCGCGCGGCCTTGGTCTTGTCGACCGTGCTCACTTCGAGGCCGGCCACGTAGTGCTCGAAGGCCATGCCGCCGCCGCGCGTGAAGCCCGGCGTGAAGCCGATGGACATGTCGTCGGGGGTGTCCCACATGGCCGTGATGCGCAGCGAGCGGCGCACGTTGCCGGCACGCGGCGGCGGCGCGCCGGTGACGACGTCGGCGTGGGCGTCCCACGCGAGCGACGACAGCACGGGCGCCGGGATGCGGTCCTGCGCGCTCCAGCGCGCGCCCACCGTCACGTCGGCCGGGTTGGCCGCGCGCGGCAGCACGCGCACCAGCGGGTCGCGGTCGGGGGCGTTGGGCGCCGGCATGCCGTCGGCGTGGATCTGCACCTGCTGGTTGCTGTCGAGCACCAGCCGGGTGGGCGGCAGGCCCAGCGCGTTGGGGGCTATCTTCACGGGCTTGAGGGCCGGCTTGGCCGCGACGGTGACGGGCACCACGGGCCTGGGCTTGGGATCGGGCAGCGCCATCGCGGCCGCGATGGCCGACTGCAGCAGCGAGGGATCGGCCACGTCGGGGTTGGGCAGCAGCGTGGCGTAGACCGCCGGGTCGACCACGGTGCTGGACAGCGTGTCGAGCTCGACGTCGGCGCCGAACACGTCCTGTTGCGCGCGGGCGCCGGCCGACACGGCCGCGAGCGATGCGGCAACGAGGGCGGTGGCGAGGAACGGGCGCGAGGACTTCATGGCGGAGGACTTGATGCGATGCAGCATAAGTGAGGACGCCGGCGGCGTACAACCCCTGAATTGTGACGGGAGGGCGCCATCGTGATCGGCGCAACAGGCCGGCTTCGGGCGCGCAGATCGATCCGTCCCGCGCGGGGAAGTTCCCGCGCCGCGCGACCGTGGGCTCAGAAGCTCGACGACACGCCCACGCCTGCCTGGAACGGCGGCGCCGTGTCGCTGAGGCCGCGCGTGACAGCGAAGTCGATCTGCGTGCCGGGGGCGGCCACGAAGGTGATGCCGGCGTCGACGCTGGTGGACGCGCCGGCGATCTGCAGGGTGCCCATGCGGTCGCGCGCCATGTCGACGAAGGTGCGCCATTGCGGCGTCCAGCTCTTGCCGAGCGTCACGGCCAGCGTGCCGGTGGCCTGGCGGCGGCCGGCCATCGAGTAGTCGACGGCCATGCCGGGCATCACGCCCAGCGAGAAATCGTTGGGTAGCGCCCATTCGCCGCTGAGGTTCATCGTGGGGCGCAGCGCGGCGGCGTGGGTGTCGGCGGACTGCAGGTCGGGCATCCAGGCGGCGGAGGGCACGTGCGAGTTGGCGTCGCCGTGCACCACGCGCCAGCGCGCGCCCAGCGGCAGGTCGATGGCCTCGGTGGACGGCGCGGACGCGTCGTCGGCGAAGTCGTTGGGCACCGGGCCGCGCGAGACGATGGACGTGGCGCGGGTGACGTAGGGCGAGGCCATGCTCAGCCGCCACGAGCCGGACATCACGCGCGAGACCACGTTCTCGCGCAGCACCGCGACGACGGCGCGTTCCTTCTCCAGCGAGTCGTCGATCAGCCTGCGCGCGGCGGCGACGAAGCCGGTGGACACGGCCACCGGGGTGGCCGGCGCGACCTCGTCGTCGGCCGCGGCCAGGGCCCGCGGGCTCGCGACGATTGCGGCCGCCATGCATACGGCGGCGGGTATCTTCGCGCCGCGGCGAGCTGAGGGGCTTGGGAGACGCATGGCGAACGGCATTCGGGAGGGAGCGATCTTGCGGGACCACCCGAAATCGCGTCAATGCATGAGCTGCCCGAACGCGGCACTGTGCGTCCTGTAACGTAACGCGACGTGTCGCTGCCGTGCCCCGCTGCGCGACAGGTGGCCGCGCAGCGGCGCGCGCCCGCTCGGCCTCGCCAGGCAATTTTCGGGCATTAGTTCACGCCGCGCCGGCTGCTGCGCCCGGGACGGCGCCCTCGGTCCCGGCGAGGCCGGGCCGGGGCGCGCTGCAATTTGTTGCGTGGGTGGCCTCAGAACCGCGACGACACGCTGAGCCCGCCGCGCACCTCCTGCGACGCGCTACCCGACAGGCTGCGCGACACGATCATGTCCACCTCCAGCGTCTTCGTGGCGGTGAAGGCGATGCCGGTGTCCACGTTCAGCAGCGAGGAGTCGCTCTGCGTCCGGGACAGGGCCTGGCCCGCGAGTTCCACGAAGCTCTGCAGCCGCGGCGTCCACGACTTGCCCAGCGTCACGGCCAGCACGCCGGCGGCGTAGTGCCTGCCGTCGTCGCCGCGATCGCGGTAGACGCCCTGCATCACGCCCAGCGACAACCGGCTTGGCAACTCCCATTGCGCCGTGGCGCGCAGCGACGGGCGCACGTTGCCGTCGCGGAACGCCGGCGAACCCATCGTCGTCTCGACGTCGGCCAGCCAGGCCACGCCGGGCATCCAGCCGGCGTCGCCGCCGCGAACGCGCCAGCGCGCGCCCAGCGACACGTCGCTGAAGCCGTGCAGGCGGCGCAGGCGGTCGTTGGCCGACTCCAGCGGCAGCGCTTCGGCGTTGCCGGTGGCCGCGGCGCGCAGCTCCATCGTCTGGCCGGGATCGACGGGCACCTCCAGCGCCGCGAATCGCGAGGCGACGCGTGGGGCCGCGTGCTCGTGCGGGCCCGGCAGCAGCGGAAAGACCGGATCGAACTGCCACTGGCCGAGGCCGACGACGGCGGCCGAATCGAGGAAGTCGACGTGCGGCGCCGCCGCCTCGCCAAGCGCGTCGGCGCGCGCGGCGGCCATCAGCAGAGCCGTGGCGACAGCGCGGGGAGAGGCGGTGAAGGAGGGCATGGCGAACGACAACCATTTGAGCGAGATGGCTCATCTTGAAGCGCCGGCCGGGTTGCGAAAGCCGCATGAGGCGCGTCATTGCCGCGCAGTTCTCAGCCCATGATCACCTGGAAGCTGTGTTCGTAAGCAGCCGTCAGCGAGTCCAGCCGTTCCAGCAGCGCCTCGCTCGCCTGCACCAGCGCGCGCCGGCCGGCGCCCGTGTCGCAGGCCCCCACGCCGCCCAACAGGCGCAGCCATTCGTCGCGCACCTGCGCCAGGCTCGTGCGGATCTCGGGCGAGGTCAGCGGCGCCTGCTCCAGCTCGCGCTGCACCTGCTCGAAGGCGTCGAGGGCCGCCGCGTGGCGCCGCAGCAGGCCCTCCGGCGTGTCGTCGTCCGCCACCGCGGTCGCGGCGAGCAGGCTCTCCTTGGCGATGCGCTGCACGCGCATGCGCTGGCGGCCGCACTGGTTGACGATGTGCAGCGCGCGCCGGCCGGCGGCCTCCTGCAAGGCCTCGGTGAGGCGCTCGGCGGCGTCGAGCATGGCCGCCGCGAGGGTGTCGATGCGGCGCAGCGTGGCCGCATCCATGCGCGGGGTGTCCAGCGCCTCGGCCAGCGCGCGCCAGCACGACGCGGTGCGCGCCCAGGCCGGTTGCGCCGCGGTGTCGGCGCACTGCTGCATCAGCATCTCGAGGTTGTCGCGCACGCGCTGCATGGACTGCGCCTTCAGCGTGGCGGTGTCGCGCGTGGCGATGCGCAGCAGCTGCTGCGCGGCCAGGCGCACCAGGCGCTGCGACAGCATGCGCAGCTGGCCGGCGCGGTTCATCGCGTCGGCCCAGCGCGCGGCCTCGCACACCGCCCGCGAGAGCTCGCCCAGGCGCAGGTTCACGCTCATCGCGGCGCCGCGCAGCAGGCGGAACGCCTCGTCCTCGCCGAGGCCGCGTGCCGACATCAGCACGCCCTTGGCGCGATCCACCCACTTGCGCTCATCGAGTTGCTCGTTCGCGCGCGCGGCCGCGTGGCGCAGCGCCTGGTCGTGACGCCTCCGCGCGTGCGCGAGCGCCAGCGCGGAGGCCACGCCGGCCGCGGCGATGCGGCCGTCGCCGTCCATGGCCGGCATCTGCCAGTGGTGGATGCCGCAGGCGACGGCGAGCTCGGCGTCCTCCGCCGTGACGGCCTGCGGCGGCGTGAGGAGGAGCACGCTCAGCGGCGGCTCGCCGTCCCAGCTCGACAGCGCCGCGACGAGTTCCGGCGTCACGCCCGCGGCCAGGCAGACGAGCTGGGTCGCCGACCCATCGATGGTGCATTGCACCAACTTGTTGCCCTCGCATGCCGCGCCCAGGTGCACGCCGGTGTGCACCAACGCGTCGCGCCACGCCGCGTCGCGGGCGGTGGCGAGATCGAGCAGGAGGGCGGAATTCATGGGTGTTCGCTGGGTGGAGCCGTGGCGCGGCGGCTTGCCTGACACCGTTTCCGATTGCACGGTCCGTGCCGCGAAATTCACGGCACGGAGCTTGCATGAGAGGACGCGTGGTGCAACGACGCACCACCCGTGAAGTGCTTGCGGCCACCCGGCCGCCAATCGCGACGAGGGCGCCCTGCCCGGTGTCGCGACACGCACGATGCCTCGCCGCATCGGCCTTCGCCGGTCCTCATTCGCTGCCGTCCGGAACCGCTTCCGCGCACGCCAGCCCCGTCCCCTCACGTCCATCGCCTCAACGGCCGCGTCCACGTGCCGGTGCGGCCGTTGCTTGTCCACTCCACAGGATGAACCCGCCATGACCCACTTCAGGAAATTCCTCCGAACCGGCCACGCGCCCACGCTGTTCGCCGCGTTCCTGTACTTCGCGTTCTCGTGCTGCACGTGGGTGCTCAACGGCGCGATGGCGCCGTTCATCAGCGAGTCCTTCCACCTGAGTCCCGCGCAGAAGGGCCTGATGCTGTCGGTGCCCATCATCGCGGGCGCGCTGTTCCGCTTCCCGCTGGGCGTGCTGTCGCAATACATCGGCCGCAAGCGCGCGACGCTGGTGGAGATGAGCCTCATCTCCATCGCGATGCTGCTGGGCTTCTTCTTCGTGGACAGCTTCAACGCGCTGCTGGCCATGGGCGTGCTGCTGGGCGTGGCCGGCGCGAGCTTCGGCGTGGCGATGTCGCTGGGCTCGGGTTCGTTCCCCGCCGAACACAAGGGCCTGGCGATGGGCATCGTAGGCGCCGGCAACGTGGGCACCGCGGTGGCCGTGCTGATCGCGCCGCCGCTGGCGCAGTGGCTGGGCTGGCAGACGGTGTACGCCGTGGCCGCCGTCGCGATGGCCATCCCGATGGCCGCGGTGATCTTCATGGCCAAGGAGCCGCAGGACATCGACCCGCACGCCGGCCTGCGCGCGCAGCTGGCCTGCCTCGTCGAGCGCGACGGCTGGGCGTTCAGCCTGATCTACGCCGTCACGTTCGGCGGCTTCATCGGCTTCATCAGCTTCCTGCCGTCGTACTACCGCGACCAGTTCGGCGTCACCAAGGTGCAGGCTGGCCAGCTCACGATGCTGGCGGCGTTCATGGGCGCGGGCATGCGTGTCGTGGGCGGCTGGCTGTCCGACCGCTTCGGCGGCATCAACACGCTCACCGTGGTGCTGGCCACCGTGGCCGCGGGCCTGGCCTGCTGCGGGCTGGCCACCGGCTCGCTGGCGATGACCACCGCGCTGCTGATCGCCTGCTTCGCCGCGCTGGGCGCGGGCAACGGTGCCACCTATCAACTGGTGCCGCTGCGCTGGCCGCTCACCACGGCCGTGGCCGGCTCGATGATCGGCGAACTGGGCGCCCTGGGTGGCGGCCTCGTGCCCAGCACCATGGGCGTGGCGCGGCAATACCTTGGCACCTACGCCTGGGGCTTCGCGTTCTTCGCCGGTTGCGCGCTCGGCACGCTGGTGCTGCTGCGCACGCTGCAGTCGTCGTGGACGGGCAAGTGGGTCGCCGCCGGCGGCCGCGCCCACGCGGCCGTGCCCGCGCACGCCGAGCCGAGGGTCGTCGCCCCGGCCGAACTTGCCGAGGCGGCCTGAATCATGAAGAAGCTCAGACTGGTGATGATCGGCAACGGCATGGCCGGCGTGCGCACGCTGGAGGAGTTGCTGAAGATCGCGCCCGACCTGTACGACATCACGGTGTTCGGGGCCGAGCCGCATCCGAACTACAACCGCATCCTGCTGTCGCCGGTGCTCGCGGGCGAGCAGACTCTTCCCGAGATCGTGCTCAACCCGCTTGCCTGGTACGCGGACATGGGCATCACGCTGCACCTGGGCAAGGCGGTGACGC
>FTIR01448343.1_pt1 | contig 31591 bp, 27 predicted proteins | sample 1658041 | NCBI WGS metagenome assembly FTIR01 (sample SAMEA3914793, study PRJEB12502) | metagenome | biome: forest; material: soil | place: Canada | collected 2011-07-03 | depth 0.3 m | reverse complement strand
GGAATGAAGCGCGACTCCACCATCAGGAACATGCAGATCTGCGCCACGTGCGTGCCGGTGGTGATGTGCGCCCAGTACTGCTCGTGCGCCGGGTCGAACCGGTAGCCACGCGCCCAGTCGTAGAGCGCGGCGTACATCTCGCCGAAGTCCCAAGGATCCGCGATATCCATCGCCACAAGGTTGACGACGGTCTCGGGTGAAGCGGTCGCGATGTCCTTCTGCAACTGCAGCGCCAGACCCATATGCCGCGGCGTGTAGATCAGCTCCAGCCGGTCTATCACCGTGTCTTCGTGTTGAACCAGCGACAGGGTCGGGCGCCACTTCTCCCAGCGCCCCGCGCCTTGGCCCGAATCCAGCTGCGTGCCGAGGAAGCCGACGACGACGGTTTTCTTGGTCATAGCCCTGTTTATATATAACTAGCCAAGATTCTATCGTTTCAAGATACCGCCAGCTACCATTGGATCTGACTGCACCTCCGCTCTTCGACTTTCATCATATTGATCAACGACTTAAGTCATTACAGATCATCTGCAACGGAGTCTGGCACAGCCGTTGCAATAGATGAGACAAGAACAAGTTGAATGCAACGAGGAGAACGCTCATGGTCAACACCCAACTCTTTCAAACGCTCAAGGGCGCGCTGCTGCCCAACGCGAACACGGTCAATGCCGAACAGGCGCCGGCTTACGCGTTCACGCCGCGCCACCTGCTCGCGCAACTGGCCGCGACGGGCTGCCTGGGCCAGACTTTCTATGCGAACGCCGAAGCGCAGCTGGATGCCGTGCTGGCGCTTGCCAAGGAGCTCGACGCGGCCTTCGTTGCCAAGACTGCGCTGTACGCCCGCGAGGCAGGCTTCATGAAGGATATGCCCGCCTTGCTGGCGGCAACGCTGGCGGCGCGCGACGTGGCCCTGCTGGGTCAGGTGTTCGGCCGCGTGATCGACAACGGCAAGCTGCTGCGCAACTTCGTGCAGATCGTGCGCAGCGGTGCCGTGGGTCGCAAGTCCCTGGGCTCGCGCCCCAAGAAACTGGTGCAGCAATGGCTGCTGACCGCGAACGAGAAGCAACTGCTGAACGCCTCGGTGGGCAACACGCCGTCACTGGCCGACGTGGTCAAGATGGTTCACCCGAAGCCCGATGAGGCTTGGCGCGCCGCGTGGTTCGCCTGGCTGATCGGCAAGCCGGTCGATGAGGCGGCGCTGCCGCCCATCACCCAGGCCTTCGAACGCTTCAAGCGCGAGAGCGCCCAGGGCGCGGCGGCCGAGGTGCCTGACGTTCCGTTCCAGATGCTGACCGCACTCGAACTGACGCCGATCCAGTGGGCACAGATCGCTCGCACGGGTTCGTGGCAGATGGTGCGTCAGAACCTGAACACGTTCGCGCGCCACGGCGTGTTCGAGCTGCCGGGCATGACTGAGGTGATCGCGGCGAAGCTGCGTGACCCGCTGTCTGTGGCGAAGGCGCGGGTCATGCCGTACCAGCTGATGTCGGCCTTCAAGGCGACGGGCGACGCCGTCCCGGCAGCCGTTCGCGACGCCTTGCAGGACGCCATGGAACTGGCGATCGGCAATGTGCCGCGCTTCGAGGGTCGCGTCGTGGTGTGCCCCGATGTGTCGGGCTCGATGAGCTCGGCCGTGACGGGCCATCGCGGCTCGGCGACGTCGAGCGTGCGTTGCATCGATGTGGCTGCCCTGGTCGCCGCCTCGATCCTGCGCAAGAACCCGGCGGCGCGCGTGTTGCCGTTCGAGCAGGCCGTGGTGCAGTTGTCGCTCAACGCTCGGGACTCCGTGATGACCAACGCGCAGGCGCTGGCCAAGATCGGAGGCGGTGGCACGAACTGCAGCGCACCGCTGGCGTTGCTGAACAAGGAGCGTGCTTCCGTGGATCTGGTGATCCTCGTCTCGGACAACGAGTCGTGGGTCGATGCGAACCGGCGCGGTGCGACGCAGACGGTGCGCGAGTGGGAGCTGCTGAAGGCACGCAACCCGCAAGCGCGGCTGGTCTGCATCGACATCCAGCCGGGCGCGACGACGCAGGCGGCGGAGCGTGCCGACATCCTGAATGTCGGCGGCTTCTCCGACGCGGTGTTCACGATGGTGGCCAGCTTTGCCGACGGCAAGGCCGGCGCTGATCACTGGGTGGGCGAGATCGACAAGATCTCGCTGACCTCGCAGTAGAAGGAGAGATGAAGGCGCCGCATGCGAATGCGCGCAGGAGTACAGCACACCAGGCCGTGCGGGCCCGCAAGCCCGCAGCCGCGCAAGCGGCAGGCCGCTCTTGCGAATCTGGTCGCGTGCGGCGCCCCTTTGAATGAATGCTGTCGCGTGGCGAATGCTGGTGGGATTACATCGACCTGTATCCATCTCACCGATCGTTTGTCGCCACGCGGGGGCTTGGTGAGGAATTGAAGATTTCAGCGCGAATGCTGGCAGGACTACATCGGATGCCTGGGGTTCGAATCCCCGGCCGGGAAACCGGTAACGGCTACGTCTTGCCGCCCCTTGTCGCGCCCGTTGTTTGATGTCTTGTTGCGAATGCTGGTGGAACTACAGACTCTTAATCTCGTGGTCGCAGGTTCGAACCCTGCCGGCTCCGTCCTTCGGGAGGAACCGTAGCTCAGTGGTAGAGCACGATGTTTCGCCAAAACCTTGTCGCAACGAGGCATCTCCTTTTTGGCGGTGAATGCAGGTGGAGTTACTGGTAGCGCGCGCGGCTTCGGCCGTGAGGCCCGGGTTCAAATCCCGGCCCGGAAACGGGTGGCGCAGAAAAACACTTCATCGACCCTGGTCACCGCATCTTTGTTGAAGAGAATGAACCATGGAACAGAACTACAACATTGAAGACGTCGCCGGTGGCGTGTCGATCAAGATGTGGACGCGCGGCGTCCCCGTCGAGGACGAAGCGCGCAAGCAGCTCGCGAACGCCGCGCGCCTGCCTATCGTGTTCAAGCACATCGCTGCGATGCCCGACGTCCACCTGGGCATCGGTGCGACCGTGGGCTCGGTGATCCCGACGCTCAAGGCGATCATTCCGGCCGCAGTCGGCGTCGACATCGGCTGCGGCATGATGGCCGCCAAGACGACGCTGCGCGCGGAGGACCTGCCGGACAACCTGGGTCCGCTGCGTTCGGCGATCGAGCGCGCGGTGCCGCACGGCTCGAATCCGCGCAGCCGCGGCCGCGACCAAGGCAGCTGGGAGAACCCGCCGGAGACCGTGGACCAGATCTGGGCCACGCTCGCCGACGAGTTCGACGCGCTGTGCGAGCTGCATCCGCGACTGAAGAACACGAACAATCGCAAGCACCTGGGAACGCTGGGGACCGGAAACCACTTCATCGAGGTCTGCCTCGACGAGGAAGGTGCGGTCTGGTTCATGCTGCACTCGGGTTCGCGCGGGGTCGGCAACGCCATCGGGACGCACTTCATCGAGCTCGCGAAGAAGGATGCGGAACGTCACGAACGCAACCTACCCGACCAGGACCTGGCGTACTTCGAGGAAGGTGCGCAGTACTTCGGCGACTACGTGCGCGCGGTGAGCTGGGCGCAGAAGTTCGCGCAACGCAACCGCGAAGTGATGATGACCAACCTGATCGCGACCGTTCGCAAGGTGATCACCAAGCCGTTCGAATCGCACGTCGAAGCCGTGAACTGCCACCACAACTACGTGCAGCAGGAGCGTCACTTCGGCGAGGACGTGTTCGTCACGCGCAAGGGCGCGGTGAGCGCGAAGAAGGGACAGTTGGGCATCATCCCGGGCAGCATGGGCGCGCGCAGCTTCATCGTGCGCGGCCTGGGCAACCCGGAAAGCTTCGACAGCTGCAGTCACGGAGCCGGCCGCGTGATGAGCCGCACCAAGGCGAAGAAGCTGTTCACCGTGGATGATCAGATCAAGGCGACGGAGGGCGTCGAGTGTCGCAAGGACAAGGACGTAATCGACGAGATTCCGATGGCCTACAAGGACATCGACGCCGTGATGGCCGCCCAGCGCGACCTGGTCGAAGTGGTCCACACGTTGAAGCAGGTCGTTTGCGTGAAGGGATGAGGGCGGATGCCCTCTCCCTTCAAATTGACGAACAAGGAGAGAGGGAATGAACGAGAAGACCATCCTGAGCGCGCATTCTGTCTCCGATGCGATGCGCGCCTCCGTGCTCGCGACGTTGACGGAGCTGGAACGGCGCCACGATGTCGCCGTGCTGTTCGCGTGCGAATCCGGTAGCCGTGGCTGGGGCTTCGCCTCGCCCGACAGTGACTACGACGTGCGCTTCGTGTACGTCAATCGGCTCTCGTGGTACTTGACGGTGGAGGCCGGCCGCGACGTCATCGAGCAACCGATCAGCGACGAGCTCGACGTCAGCGGCTGGGATCTGCGCAAGACCTTGCAGCTGATGCGCGACTCCAATCCGACGCTGCTCGAATGGCTGCGTTCACCCATCCTCTACAGGCAGGAAGAGCCGTGGGTCGATCGTCTGCGCCTGCTGGCCGAGCAAAGCTTCTCGCCGGTGCGCGGCTACCACCACTACGTCTCGATGGCGAAGAAGAACCTGCGCGAACACCTGTATGGCGACGTCGTCCGCTACAAGAAGTACCTCTACGTCCTGCGTCCGCTGCTGGCGGCGCGCTGGATCCGCGGCGGTCGAGGCGTGCCGCCCATGCGCTTCGCCGAACTGGTCGAGGCGACGGTCTCCGAGACGGCGTTGATCGAGGAGATCAACGCGCTCCTGGAGGTCAAGATGCGACAAGGCGAAGCAGCGACCAGCGCACGCTGGACGGGCATCCATGACTTCATCGAGCGCGAGCTGGCGGTTGCCCAGGCGCATGCTTTCGCAAGCCACCCGAAGGCCGACGCCAGCGAGCTCGATGCCTACCTGCATCAAGCTGTGCTTCATTTCGAGGCACGGCCCCAAGACTAAGAACGAGAATTCCCATGATCGAACTTGATGGTTCCATCGGCGAGGGCGGCGGACAGATCCTGCGCACGTCACTGTCCCTGTCCATGTGTACCGGCCAGGCCTTCACGCTGGACCGCATTCGCGCGCGCCGCTCGAAGCCGGGCCTGATGCGGCAACACCTGACCTGCGTCCAAGCTGCGGCGAAGGTGAGTGGGGCGACTGTGCGCGGCGCGGAGCCGGGCTCGACCACGCTCGTCTTCGAGCCCGGCCCCGTGAAGGCGGGCCACTACGAGTTCAGCGTAGGGACGGCGGGCAGTTGCACACTGGTGCTGCAGACGCTCTGGCCGGCGCTGATGCTGGCGGAGTCGCAGAGCCGCCTGAAGCTGGGCGGCGGCACCCACAACCCGATGGCTCCGCCGTTCCACTTTCTTGAGCGGTGCTACGCGCCGTTGCTGCGTCGACTGGGGGCGGGATCCGACCTCGACCTTCGCCGCCTGGGGTTCTATCCCGCGGGTGGGGGAGAGATCAACGTGAGCGTTCATTCCGCAGCCGAAACGCTCCAGCCTTTCGATCTGATCGAGCGCGGTCGGCCGATCGAGTCCTACGCGGAGTGTCTGGCGCCGGCTCTGCCCGGTGCCGTGGCGCGTCGCGAGCTCGATCATCTTGGACGTGCCCTCGGGTGGGAGGCGGAGCAGCTTCGGACGCCACCCGTCCGCCAGAACGAAGGCCCTGGAAATGCGCTGATGGCGACGCTGGCCTACGAGAACGTCAGCGAGCTCTTCACGCAGTTCGGCGAAAAGGGCGTCAGCTCCGACAGCGTGGCAAATGCACTCGTGAAGGAGGTTCGCGCCTACGAGGCGTCCACCGCCGCCCTCGGGCCGCACCTGGCGGATCAATGGGCGCTGCCGTTGGCCTTGGCCGTCTGGCGTCGAGGAGGCGAGGCGACGTACACGTGCACGGAGCTCACGGATCACGCAACGACCAACTTCTCGGTGATCGAGCGGTTTCTTCCTGTACGGTTCGTGACGGAGGCGGTCGCCGGCGGCTGGTCCGTCTTTGTGAAGGCACGTTGAGGAGTTCAGCATGAACTGGTTGACTAGACTCCTCTGGAGCGATGAGAAAAAGCCGCCCGCGTCCTGGGACGAGTGGATCATCGCGGCAAGTGACAGAAGCGGCTTCGTTCGGGAAGCCGCAGTCAATGCCTTGGCCCAATCCGACTACAGCCCGGCGCTACCTACCTTGCTCGCGCGACTCAACGATTGGGTGCCGGAGGTTCGACGTGCCGCACTGGCGGCGGTGAAAGCCTTCCTCGTGGAGGAGCATGCCGCTAGCTGGTCAAGCTCGCTCGGCCAAGTTGCGGCTCTCATGCGAGGTGGGCGCGCCGACCATTCGCAGATTCTGGGGCTGATCGCCAGATTCCTCGTCGAACCTCGCGTGCTGGCTGCGGTCAAGCTCAAAGCCTCGGAGATCTCGCAAGATGGTAGGCGCTATCTCCTTCGCCTGGAGATCGAGGCGACCGACGCGCATGGTCGAATCGAGGTGCTGCGTCTCGCGCTTCTGTCGCCGGACGTCGTCATCGCTTTGATTGCAGCCGCAGAAATTCCCGAGGTTGTCGAATCCCAGCGAAGGCTCGAGCTCGCCGGATTGGCTTGCGTCTCCAGATTTGCACCCATACGAGCAGCCGGCTTACGGGAGGTGATAGGCATTGGCGAGCAGATGGCTGCACCCTTGGTGGAAAGCCTGTGCCTGGATTCGAATGCGTTCGTCAGATCCCTGGCATTGAAGTCGATTTCTTCAGGACGCGAAGAACTCCTGGAGCGTGCCCGCCAACGTTTCGCGTCCGACCTCAGCGGCAAACATCGCGCTGTAGCGTTCGAAGTGATGTGCGCCCTTGACCCCGACCACGCGGAGTCGGTTATTGCGGTGGCCTGCAGTGACGCTGCAGCAGTCGTACGCCGGGCAGCATTTTCCAGGCTGTTGTCGACGACCACGGGCCTCAGCCGCGATCGCCTTATCCAACGCATATTGGAGGACGAGTCGGCAGTCGTGCGCGAGATTGCGGTCAGGCAGATCAAACGGGGGGATGCACCACCGCAACTCGAGTGGTTGAGAGGCCTGTTGGCTCGCCGCCCGGCCAGCTTGAACAGCCTTGTTCGGGTCTCAGTTCATCTTCCGCCTTGGACTCGGCTCGAATTTCTGCTCGGCACATTGGTTGGCGTTCAATCTGACGACCAGCCCGTGAGTCGATTGCAAGTCGAGCTGGAGGCATGGGATTACGACATCCGTCGTTGCTTCGTCACTCCCAGTCAACTCGAAGCCGCCTCCCTGCGGCACACGTGGAAGGCAGCCCGAGATCTTGTTGAAACAAGACTGCAACGCAATATCAGCTATCACCTCAGCTCCGTGGGTGTTCTCGCGACTTTGGATTAAATGAATGCTTCGAATCCCTCGATCTTTTGAGAGCTGCAGTCTCGGGGACAGGTCAGATCTCTGTCGGGGATTCGTTCGGCTTCGTCTCGCTTTGGCTTGAGGTATTCCTTGTGAATCCACATTCTTGTCAAGCGGCTCTGCGCGAGGTGGTCGCCGAGGCCTATCGCACGTTTGAGCACCACGCCGCACCGCCATTTCCGCTCGACGTCTGCCTTGCCTGTTGCGTATCTGTGGAAGTCGAGCAGCAACTGCGCTCATGGCCTTTGGCACGACTTACGGCCGAACACTTCTATAAATACAACTGCTCTGCCAAGAGTGAGACGCAACCTGTTCAGGAGATTGGCCATCTGCTGCCACGCATGCTCGAGCTACTCGCCAAAGGTGAGGAAATTCATCATTCCATCGAGCTCTCTCTCGATCGGCTGGGCCACTGTCCGGAGGACAGTTGGAGCGAGGATGAACGTGCCGTTCTCAATCGCTTCGCATTGGCATACTTCGCCTGCGTCTTGCACGATGGCCTAGCGGACGACGGTGCTTGCCGCTGGGTTGATGATCCTTTCAGCATCCTGCTGATGTTCACCATCGGCGGAATTGCCACAGAGCCTCTGCTGGGATTGTGGCTGGACTGCGATGCCCCTTCATCCGCCGCTCGATTTGTGGAAGCAACGTACTGGCACTTCTGGGAACATCGGGAGTACGGAAACGCATTTGCTTCTGATCGTCCGGAGTTCCAGGCACGCATCCGGGCATGGCTTCTCGCGCCGGACCACCGAAAGCGTTTTGCGGAAAAGCTGATGGCTCCCGATTTTCAAGAGCTTGCGTCGGTTCACGCCCCTGTCGGACGCATGCCGTTCAGCCTGATGGTGGACGGGGTGTTTGATCAGTTGGTGTCCGCGGAGTAGCGACGTAGCCGTAGTTCTCGAGCAATGCGCGTTCGACAAACTTCCGCAGGCGGCTTAACGCCTTGGGCTACGCCCTTAGCCGCTCCGGCTCCACCCGAAACTCCGCGAGCCGCTGCGCATACGGATCCAACACATCCTCCGGCTTTCCAAGAGGCAGTCCCACGACCACCGCGAACCTGGCCGGCGTGACCTGCCCGTGTTCCATGAGTTCGTCCACCAAGGCCAGCAGCGCATCGCGATGCGTCTCGATCAGTCCCGTGGCTCGCGTGTGCTCGGCCTGAAGCAGCGCCTCGATCGCCGCGTTGCTGGCTTCCACGTCAGTGCAGAGGTTGTCCTCGCTGCTGGTGGACACGTCGCTTCGGCCGATGCGCGGGCCGTGACCGAGGTGACGGATCATGCGGGCGGCTGTTTCGGTGGCCTTGCGCAGGTCGCTCTCGGCGCCGCCTGAGCTCAGCTCGGTTCCGAAGACGAGCAGCTCCGCGGCTCGGCCGGCAAGGCTGGTGCAGGTGGAGTCCAGCAGGTTGCGCCTCGACCAGACCTTGCGCGAGGTGTAGGCGTTGTAGCCGCCTTCGAAGCTGGCCACGTGGATCTTGATCTCCTGCGGCGCGCGGCCGAAGAGGAGCGCGTGGACCAGGCCGTGGCCGGCCTCGTGCACGGACAGCAGTGCGCGGAAGTCGGCGTTGTTGCGCTGGCGCAGCCGGTTGATCTCGAAGGGCGCGGCGATGGCCTGCGACTGGCCGCGCCAATGCGCGACCAAGCTGCGGCCATCGGCGGTGAGGCCCACGGTCTCGCCGGAGGCCGCCCCGCGTTCGAGCGCCCACAGCGCCGCCTTGGCCAGCCCGGCGCCGAGGATCGCATGCAGCGAAGAGAACAGCGGCCGGGTGCCCTGGGCGGGGAAGACGCCGTTGGCGTAGATCTGCTCGCGCACGCTGGCATCCAGTTCGAAGCGAAGGCCGCAGCGACCCCCGGTCTCGCGGGCGTAGCGCTCGCAGCCCTGCTCGATCAGCTGCTCGTAGGCGTGGCGCGAGAGGGAGGGGTAGATCACATGCTCGTTGCCAAGACGCGCCACCTGCTCCGGCTTGAATCGCTTGTTGAGTGCCTGCTTGACGTCGATGACGCTCAATCTCCCAGTCAGCTCGTGGAAGATGTCGGCATCGCTGTCGCAGTCGTCCACGCTGGTGGCGAGGTCCTCGTAGGCCTCGTCGAGGTTGCCGCAGACGAAGACGAGCAGGCGGCTGTAGTCAGTCTCCCATCGCTGCTGGCCGTTCTCGCGGAACGCGCGCAGACGCTCCTGGATCTCCTCGGGCGCCCAGGCCATGATCTCCATCAGCGGCTCGTCGAGCTTGAGGTTGCGCTGCAACTCCTGGGCCTCCCAGCTGCGCAGCTTGAAACGCAGCTTGGCGGCGCTCGCCTCGGCACGTTCGGCGTCGAAGGCCGCTTCGGCGATGGACGATTCGATGTCGCCCAGGAGCGAGAGCGCGGGCGGCAGGCGGCCGTCGGACAGCAGCGCCCAGACATCCTGGTAGCGCTCGACGCGCAGTTCGCCGCGCTTGTTGTCGATGGTGCGAAAGCGCTGGAACTCGTCGAGTACGAGGATGCCCGGCTCGCCCTCGCGCACGCCCGATTGCGTCAACATGCCCGAGATGCTCTGCGCGCCGCGCCAACCCGCGCCGTTCGAAAAGCCGTCCATCTGCACTTCGACGAAGCGGTCGTAGAAGCCCAGCAACTGCGCCAGGCGGCGCACGAGCTGGGTCTTGCCGGTGCCCGTCAGGCCCCAGAGGCAGACGATGACGGGGCGCGCGACAAGCTCCGGCAGCACGTACCAGGCGCGCACGGAATCGATGACGCGGTCGATGATGGGGTCGATACCGAACAGCTCGGTCTTGAGCCGCGCGGCGATCTCCTGCAGCTGTCGGTTCTTCTGCGCCAGCTGCTCGCGCAGTTCCAGGGAATCAGTCATCCCAATCCTTTCGTCGCAGCAGCGCCTGCAGCGCCACGCGGTCGGCACGGCGCTGAGCGCCGCGGCTTTGGATGTGTTGGCCTGCGCCACACAAGCCACGCTGGCCGAGCGCACGCGCCACGGGGTCGCGCGCGTCGGGGCTCGTCTCGAGCACCAGCGTCATTGGCTGTTTCATGCGGCGCAGGGCCTTGACCCGCCCCTCATCGAGGGCGCGGGAACGGAGTTGTGCACTCATTTCGGTTCCGAAAAGCAAAAGCCCCGGCTCTGGTGGCTGCGGGGCTTTGCTTAGCCAGCGCGGTCTGAGGCCGTATCTGTGAACAGACACGGTTCAGCCGGGGCTCGGGAACCGTGTTCAGTCGATCGTCGAGATGAACAAAGAGGACATAGAGGGAATCTCCGTTATGCGGGCGCTGTCGTGGGCGCCTCCAGCAATAGGGAGCGAATGATGCGTGCGGCGACGCGAATGCGCAAGAGGGGCGGGTCTGCTGCGTTGTGGCGCCCCAACGTACACCTGGAGGGCCTGGGCTCGGTCGTTCGCCGATGGCCGCATGCCGTTGCCACGAGCCTAGCCAAAGGCGATCAACGCCCGACGACGGTCAAGTGAGCGTCATCCGATGCCTATAGTCGTTGTCACGCAGCAGGCTCGTCGGTTTCGTCAAGATCGGAATCGAGACTTAGTCCCAGTTCTCGCACCAGCTTGTTGATCCGGCGCTTGCCTTTGGTCGTGGCAGTTTCACGGACCGCGGCCACCAATTGACGCAGCTGTTCCTCGCCCTGGAGGCGTCTTGCACGCTCTGCTTCCAATTCACCCTTTGTGCTCTCGAACTCTTGAACTAGCGTCTGAACAGGTCGGATGACCGCATAGCCGGCGTTGCTCGCAGCTTGGGCGACACGAAGCGTAGCCATGGCGCTGGCAGCGTCGTCGTCGGTAGTGGCGGCGATCGCTGCCTCTCCAAGGTCGCTGAGCCTCTTGCCGATTCCATGCCGCAAATCCCAGTCGAGCCGATCTAATGGAACATCCTTTAGATCGACGCCAATTTGCGCTAGAAGCTCGATCTGGTCGGCCATAAGGTCAGCCGCGGCTACCGTCACTGGGTTAAACACAAACTCAACGGCGTCGCTGGGTGCAAGCGTTGCTCCGCATGCAAAGTAGGCCAACTGAGGCAACGCGCTTGTCCAGAGGTGAACCGGCTTGCGCGGCTTCCACATCTCGTGCTGCTCAATCATTCGGAAGGCCCGATCAGAGCTTGCGACGTACCCTTTGGCCGCGGCGCCTATGGTGTCATCAGACTTGGCAGCGAGCTGCAGTGCCATTGCGATGTCATCGCGAACGCGCCGTGCCATCTCCAACGGCTCACGGAATTGGGCCTTGCGCCTTGCCCGCTCTCGAAACTCCAAGACAGTCGCTTGAATCCCTCGTTCATCATCCAGATCGCGCGGATTCACTTCCTCCATCGCCCTGCGTTTGACCTTCGGAAGACGCTTGCTAAGGAGGTATTCGGTGAACTCTGAGGGGCTCTGTTCGTTGTGGTACTTGGCATAGAACCTGTCGAAGTCGCCTGCGTATCCACCACGATGCGCATAGTAGAAGCCTCGAACAACGGCGTGCCATACCCGAGCGTCGACAAGTTGCGAGGGTAGTCTCAGAAGCCTATCGGCGAACCGCTTATAGGTCTTGGATGCGCGACCGAGGTGCCCAACGGCTTCAGAAAATACGTGATCCGGAACCACAATTTCCACGCCTTCGGCCTGCAGACTCTTGACGGCGTTCAGCGCTGCTCCGTGTTCGGGCAACTCTTCGACAATTAGAGAGAGCAAGACATCAGTGTCCAATGCGACGACGCTCCTTGAGAGGACAAGTTGCTGCCAGCGTCTGCCAATAGGATCGAGGTTTCGCATGGCCAATGCGGCATAGGATTTGACCAAGGGTGCTAGCAGAGGCGCGGAAGCTGGGTCGGCAACGAAGGAAGAAAATGCGACCAACGCTACTTGCCCAACGTCTACAGGCAAGTCCAGACTCAAGACATCGCGCACTGCGTCTGAGGCGCCGACGTCGAAGCTCAGAACCTCATCCTCTGCGGTTTTGAGCGGTCCAGAAGCCCGAATGAGATGAACAATCGAGCGGCGCAGATTCCTCTCCAAATAGCCTTGCGTAGCATCGGACAGCTTGGATACCTTGGAACATTCTTGGAGCAAATGATTGAACAGTTGCTCGAAACCTGCTTTTGCCTTGCTCGCACTGGCCAGACAGCGGATCATCACCGGCTCGCTGCAGCTTAGTTCACGTTCTTTCGAAACGACATCTCCGGCCTTCAGAAGCCGATCGATGGCCGCCTCAAGCTGTTGAGTGCTAATTGCCTCCTCTGCTGGTAGTAGCGTTTGAACTCCGACCAATAGATCTTCTCGTGTTGCACTTCCGTCCTGAGATGCGGCGAGCGCGGCCAACACCGTCTTGTCAAAAAGCGTGCTGCGTGCAAGCTTGGAATGTTCGTGAAGAACATAGGCACCAAGCGTCGCGAGCAGTGCGTGCTGAAGTTTGTCGGTCGCCGTCCCTAGAGGGTCTGGCGTCCCCAGCAGGGCTCGGAACTGAGCCCCTTTGCCGGCAAAATGCCGCTTAAAGATTTGTTGATGCTTCCCGAGCTGTGCAACAAGATAGCTCTGATCTCGAATGTCCAGGCTTACGCCTTGAGCATCGGCTTGGTCGATCATCTCCTTCTTGGTCGCAGCCATGACAGGATGCCGAGTAAGGAGCACCAAGCTCTTCGCTTCGATTCCATTTTTTTTCAACTTACGGATGGTGTCTTGCACCTTTGCCCGTTGCCCCTGCGCGGAGGTGACCTGAACGACCGTCATGACTTTACGGTTCCCGTCGAAAAACACCTCATCGACGGCGTCCATGCCTTGGTCGCCGCTCCCACCGATCTTTCGAAGGCTAGGAAAGTCGTCAGAGAGAAGTACCTCGTGAGCAAGCGCTTCCAACTTCCCCCAATCCATAGGAATGGTCAGCGCGTCCTCGATGACGTCTCCTGCATATACGCTACTGCCCTGTGCCACGATGAGTCCTCCTGATCGGCCTCAGTTTAAGGCCATGGCCTGCTACGGTTCTGTGACGGTCGCCAAACGCGGCAATGAGCCCTAGAACCGAGCACGGCAAACCGTTCGATTTGGCCGCCTGGCCCTGACCTCAGTGTGTCGTCCTAAGGGCGCGCCGCGATGTCAGCCATGCAGCGAGGCTGTGTGAAAACTCGGCGCGCAGGCTCGCCAGCGAAAGAACGACGCATCAGACGGCGCTGATTGCGTTTTTCGACAACGCCAAGGATTGGAAGACCCCCGAAATTGCTCCGCGAACGAGTTTTCACACGGCGTCCAGCGGAAGCAGAAGTCTGGGCGTACGGCGCGAACGACCGGCTTCCGGCTCGATCCCGACAGCGGCTTCGACTACGACGTCATCGGGAACTTCAGTCGAAGCTCTAGCTGAAGGTCTTGGGCTGCTCTCCGCCAACCGAGCGACGTGCGATCGCCACAAGACGCCGGCCATCGAGGCGGACGGGTGGATCACGGCCAAAACTACCGTGCAGGCGAACGTCTTCGAAACCCGCCGATTCGAGATGGAACGCGAGCTCCTGCGGGAATACCAGACGCAGCGATTCCTCGGGATCGCGCCGCGGCGGCTGACCGTGTCGGCGCCAGGTGACTTGCTCACTCATTGTCTGCGCGGCTAGATCGAGGCGGTGGCGAATCGTCGCGGTGGCCGCGACGCCCCCGCGTGCGAACGCGTGGCGCGTGACAGCCTGGAACGGTCGCGGGCCCAGGAACGCGATCGCGTTGAGGACGTCGAGGAGCACCAGCCCGCCCGGTCTGACGTGCTCGCGCAGGCGAGCGAGCGTTGCAGCGATCTCACGATTTGTGAGGTTGTAGCAGAAGGTCGTCCCGAGGCAGGCGACGACATCGAAGGTCTGGCCAAGCGTGAGCGTGCGCATGTCGCCGACATGGAAGCGTCCGTCTGGATCCTTTGCCCGTGCGGCTTCGACGAAGCGCGGATTAATGTCGACGCCCTCCGCTTCGACGCCGCGCCGGCGCAAGAGTCGGCAGAACGAACCGGTGGCGCAGCCGACGTCAAGCACGCGACCGCCGGCCTCGTGCGCGAGCTGCTCGACGAATCGCGCGCGGGCGGGCGGTTCGCGGAACACGACGTCCCACAGATCTGGATCATTGGCGAGCAGGGTCATGGCATAGCCGGGACCGCGGCGGGCAGTGCGCTGGCGATCGAGAAATCCCGGCGCGCGCTGCCGAATATCGAAGCGGGCAGCGCGAGCACGCGATGCTTCGCCAGCAGGGCTCTCGCGTCGGCCTCGATCACAACCAGATATCCCTGCGCTACCGAGCATGACGTCACGCCCGCCTTGGCCAGGCGTTGCGCCAGCAACGCGCGTCGCAGTGCAAGCTCGTTCGCGAGTCGCGCCGGGAAGTCGTGGAAGCGCGTCATCAGCTCGCACGCCACGAACAACTGGCGCTGGCTTGGCTGCAGCGCGCGGAAGATGTCCTGCAGGGATTCGCGATCGCGCTCAGGCACCAGCGCCATGCCGAAGACGAGCTCGTGCAACCAGCCCTTGGAGAGCGAGTCAAGGTAGAAGACCTGGTCGGTCGCGATCAACTGCAGCATCGTTGCGTCCAGCGGCCGGCCGAAGGCGTAAACGCCATCCAGCACCAGTCGACGTTCGCCGTCCTCCGCGAGCCAGCGGGCGGCAACATCGGCTTCGGAAGCCGTCCACGCGCGGCCATGCAGCTTGAGCGGCGCCGGTAGCAGCACCACCGACGCGCCGTCCGACGTCGCCTGCGCCAGGAGCTTGGGAAGGTCGAAATCCGGGAAAGTGTCCAGTTCGCTGGTCGCGACACCCGCGGCCGCGGCGATCCGCCAGTAGACGGGGTAGACGTCGCACGGAATTGCGACGCGACGTCCGGCCATGGCGAATGCGCGAAGCAGCAGCTCGAGGCCGTGGCGGACGCCGTCGCAGGCGAATGCCGCCCGCGCTGCCTGGGGCGGCAGACCTCGCAATGCGCACCATACCGGCGCGAGGTGACAGCGATGCAGCCGCGGGAACGTCTCAGGCACGGCGACCTCGGGCCGGAGGGGCGCCAGGGCATGGGCGATGCGGGTCTCGGCGACATCGATGAGATCGGCGCACGAGGCCCGCAGCGAGCGGCTCCATTCGATGAAGGCGGCGAAATCCATCGGGGAATCCGGTGTGTGCCCGTTCATGGGCATGGCACCGGTTGATCGCGGCTGACGACACTCGCCCGGTCTTCGAGCGATGCGAGGCAGTTCCCGTCCGCCATTACATTCCAGCTTCGTGCCGTACCGTTGCGGCGCTCCCAGAACAGACTCGGCTCCGTATAGGCGGCGACACGCATGTCACGGCCGGATATCGAGCCGCCGTAGATCGGTGCCCCCCAAGGCAGCCGTGCGAGCTCGCTCAGGCCCGCAGCGCGGGCCCAGCGATGCACGAGCGACAGCGGCACCTGGTGGCGCGCGCTCCACTCGTTCGCGCCGTGCGAGTACCACACCGATTCCTCGCTTGTCGACACGTAGAGTTCCTTGAAGCAGACCTCGTCCGCGCCGCTCTCGGCGGCCCACTTCACGTAGTTGTCGATGGCCGCCTCCGAGTCGACGCCGCCGCGTTGCAGCACGCACACCAATCGCAGCCGCAAGCTCGGGGAGCGCTTGGCACGCAGCAGCACCGGCGTCTGCGTGGCGACCTTCATCAATGCGGTGTTCGCGGCTTCGTCGACATGGTGGCGCGACACGGCCAGGACGCCCAGCCCGGCCGCGTGCAGCTCCGCCAGGCGCCGGGTCGCTTCCGCCTCACCCTGCGCTGCCAACGCCAAGCCGTTGGTGATCAGCACGACCTTGTCGAAACGCGCGCGGCAGGTCCGCACGAGCTGGAGCAGGTCGGCGCGCTTCATCAGAGTCGGCTCGCCGCCCCCGGTGATCACGGCGCGTTCGGCGCCATGGGCCAACGCGCGCTCGAGCCAGGGGTCGACGCCGGCCCAGTCGACGCGCGCCTGCGCCTGTTCGGCGGATGCCGATGCCTCCGAGAAGCAGAACGGGCACGCCGCCTGGCAGCCCCGCGCGATCGGGAGGAACGAGATCGATCGCGGACGGATCGCGTCCCAGGGCAGGAACGCGTCGGCATGCAGCGCGAGCGAGCCGGCCATCGCGTCCTCGAGCCGCATGCTCACTCCCAGGCGGCCCTCGGGCGCGACCTCGTGCAGCCCGGCGAGCGGCAGATCAGGCGAGGGCCAGACCAGCCCGATCCCGTTACGCAGGTTCGGCCGAAGCGACTCGCGCGGCAGTTCTGCACGCAGCACGAGCAGGCGATCACCGGGCATGGCGAGCCTCGCAAGCAGCCGCCGGGCCTTTTCGATGCCGATCCCCAAGTCGGCTTGCGTCAGCAGGTGGAACGCGTCGGGATAGCGGCTCTCGGAAATCGCGGATTTTCGATACGCGCCCTGATACTTGTCGTAGGCGCGGGCCAGGTTTGACAACAGCGTCACGTGGAACATCGCCACGATGCCGTCCGGTGCCGGCGCCAGTCCCGGCACAGGCACCACACTTGCGCGGTGGATGACTATCTCGGCGAGAGATGAGGCGGTTTTGGATATCACGATGAAGAGTGTGCTTGAAGTGTCGTCGATTGATCGGACGGCATCGTCACGCGCGCGCAGCGTCCAACTGCTTCGTGTAGAGCACGAGATCCTCGTCGGAGAAGCAGCAGAAGATCACCTCTTCGATCACAGCCGCGTCGGAGACGAAGGCCGACACCGAGCGCACGGCGATCTCGGCGGCCTGCTGTGCAGGGAATCCATAGATTCCGGTGCTGATGCACGGAAACGCCACGACGCGCGCATCGTTCGACACCGCGACTTCCAGCGAATGCCGGTAGCAATCGGTCAGCAGTCCCACCTCGCCGTGCGCACCGCCACGCCAAACCGGGCCGACGGTGTGTACGACCACGCGAGAAGGGAGTCGATAGCCCGCGGTCGCCTTGGCCTGGCCGGTCTTGCAGCCGCCCAGAAGCCTGCAGGCCTGGACCAGCTCAGGTCCGGCGGCGCGGTGGATGGCGCCGTCGACACCGCCTCCGCCCAGCAGCGAGGAGTTGGCAGCATTGACGATCGCATCGACTGCCAGCGTGGTGATGTCGGCGCGAATGGCTCGAAGAGTGGCAGGCATGGTTTAGCGATTTCTCGAAATGAGGGCAAGCCCAATTGCGTTTGGTCGACGATCAGGCCGTGAACGAGTGGACAATCTCGATCCGTCCCACCAGGTGCGCATTGAGCGCCTCGAGGTCCTCCGCCGGAATCCACCATTCCTCGTGTCGCGCCGCACCGACGATGTGGGTCTCGTAGCGTCGCATGAAGCTTTCCAGCACTTCGAATCGCGTGACGAACCCTGTGCCGCTTTGCGGCACGTTCCAGTCGCGCGCGATCTCCACAGCGTACGCCTCGTTGGTCACGGGATAGAAGATGGGCTGCTCCGGCAACCTCGGCGGCCATCGCAGGTAGCCGCTCTGCGCGACGAGCGCGAGTTCCTCCGGCCCCGTGGGGCGGTAGAGCGTGACGGTTCTACGCGCGGCGTCGATCTCAAGACTGTTCACGATGACGACTCCAGCCGCTCGTGCGAGATCCGGGCCGTCACGGGGTAGACCTGCTCCATTGGCGTCATCAGATGCGACCAGTCTTCGGCGAGAAGTGCACGCTGCGTTGCCACGAATCCTGTCATATCGATGACCTCGATCAAGCCCGCGCCCGCGAGCTCCTTCAGCGCCGCCCCGCGCAAGCCCAGCTGAACAGCGCGTCGCCCGAGTCGAGCACCGTCGGGCGCGTGGTCTGGATCCCATTGCAGGCGAACATCAGAGACACGCACCGCCGCAGCCCAGGCGTCGCGATCCTGCATCCCCGAAGCCTCGAACGAGGATGGCACTGCTTCATCCAGCAATCGATCGAAGAACGCGCGCCGGATACGCAAGCCCAGCGTCATCTCTTGCCCTTCCTTCGTGCCCCAGCCAGAGCGATACATCATCCACAGGAAGTTGGGCTTCACCCAGCTCATACGCTGGAAGCTGAAATCAGGTCCGCCCAGACACCCGTGCTCGATGGCGTAGCGCCCGATCGAAGGACGATAGGCCTGGTACACGACGATGCTCTCGTCATCGAAAAGCGCAAGGACATGCTCTCCTTCGGTTGGCCACCGCCGGCTCTGCACCGTGTATGACTCGGTGGGTATGTTCATGACGCGACCTCAAGGTAAACCGTGGGCACATCGTCCGTCAGCCACACGCCATTGGCGGAGCAGCGGAAAACGCGGCCGTCCTCGTACATGCGCTTGGCATCGATTCGCAACAGCACAGGAGCGCCGTAACGCCTGCCCACCGCGATGGCCGTGTCGCGGTCTGCTGTCAGGTGCACGTGATGTCGGGCGCGGCGCGACAGCCCCTCGCGCAGGATGGCTTCGAGGAAGCGCCTGGCCGTGCCATGGAACAGCGCCTCCGGAGGCGCGAGCGTGGGCAGGCCGAGTTCGATGTCGATGGTGTGGCCCTGGTTGGCACGGATTTTCCAGCCATCCTCGCTGAGTGCGAAGCGCTGCTTGTCGCTGGTGGTGACGACATCGACGAGGTCGTCGTGCGAGAAGGGCTGACCCGCCGCCGCGCTCAGTCGCAGCAGCTCGTCGACGCTCGCCCAGCCGGCGGCGTCAAGTTCGAGCCCGATCTTCTGTGTCTTCATGGTCTACCTTGTTGGATCAATTCGTTGGCGGCGCGTCAGCATGTCGCGGACTTCCATCAACGCGAACCCGAGCAGGTTCAGGCCGCGCCGGCGCGCGGGGTGGGCAGCGTCAGGATCGTCGGTCGACAATCCGATACCCCAGACCGGATCGACCGGGCTCGCCTCGACCAGCACCTGGTCACCGGTACGTACGAGGAAGTCCGCCAGGCGCGCGTCCTGTCCGAATTTGCCCAGGTTGGCGTCCACGACGATGCGCATGCCCTCCCGCGCCCACACCGAAGCCAACGACCTGTCGGCCGAGCGCTTTTGCCGCCCCCGGCGTCGTCGCGGCCAAGACGCTCTGTCGGGTGTGAGCATCGCCGAACAGCTCAGCCTTCGCGGCCATCATGTAGTGCTCGGCGCTCGGATAGGTGATACCGGCCACGTCGAAGGGTGCCTCGTACCACTGGCTGAAGCAGGTCTTGGTGATGCGCCCGTCCTTCGCTGGGCGGTGACCCCAGAAGAACAGGAAACGGGCTGTCTCGCCTTCATCAAGGGCGAGGACGAGCTGTGCGACGGAGCGGCGTTCGGCTGCAGTCATGATCGGAGGAGTGAATTAGTTGTTTTGTACATCCCAATAAAGGTGTACAGTACAACCCATGAGTTCGATTGTCAAGCAGGTTAAAGGAACGGCGACCCGGGCTCCGGCTGTTAAGGCCGAGTCTTCGCGCCTCCCAGCGACGACGAGTGGCAACGACTTCCCTCGCCCGTACACCACAGTCGACGTCGTCATCTTCACGGTCTTGGACGACGCGCTGCAGGTGCTGCTCGTGCAGCGTCCCTCTGAATCCGAGGATCCGCATCCCGCGGCCTGGGCCCTCCCCGGCGGCTTCGTGAACATCGACCTCGATGCGGACCTGCTTGCCTGCGCCCGCCGCAAGCTGTACGAGAAGACCGGCGTGGCCAGTCCGTACCTGGAGCAGCTTGGGAGTTGGGGAAGCGCAACGCGCGACCCGCGAGGCTGGTCGGCTACGCATGCCTACTTCGCTCTGATCCCGTCGGAGGGCGTCGTTCTGGTGAAGGGCGCGAACGCGGCCAACGTCGCCTGGTTCGAAGTCGACCTCCTACGAAGGGGGCCGAAACTGGCCTTTGACCATGCCGACATCCTGCACGCAGCAGTGGAGCGCCTCCGCGGCAAGGTGGAGTACACATCGCTGCCCGCGTTCCTGCTGCCGGAGCCCTTCACGCTCCCGCAACTTCAGCATACCTACGAGGTCGTGCTGGGCCGCCTGGTCGACAAGAGCGGGTTCCGCACTCGGATGATGTCGGCGGACTTTCTTGAAGAAGCAGGTATCGTCGAGACCGCGTCACGGCGGCCGCCGATGGCCTATCGGCTGAAGGATCGCTCGCAGCCGGTGTATTTTCCGCGGACGTTCAGCCCGCGCGGTGCCGGCTGAAATACGGAGCGACGTCATGACCATCGCTACTCTCGATCGCTACCGCGGCTGCCTACTTGGCTTGGCCTGTGGGGACGCCGTGGGAACGACCGTCGAATTCTCGGCGCGCGGTAGCTTCCCTGAGGTCACCGACATGGTCGGCGGCGGCCCGTTCGAACTGCCGGTCGGCGCCTGGACCGACGACACCTCGATGGCACTTTGCCTCGCAACGAGCCTGATTCAGCATCGCGGCTTCGACGCCCGTGACCAGATGAATCGCTACGTGAACTGGTGGCAGTGGGGATACCTGAGTTCCACATATGAGTGCTTCGACATTGGCATGACTGTGTGCCGCGCACTGCAGCGGTACCAAGTGACCGGAGACCCCATGGCCGGCGATCCGCACCCATCGACTGCGGGCAATGGCTCATTGATGCGGTTGGCGCCCGTGGTGTTGGCCTTTGCCCCGGACAACCAGTCAGTGCAGCAACATGCGCGACTGAGTTCTGCGACCACCCACGCAGCGCCCGAGGCAATCGACTGTTGCGACGTTCTCGCCAGTGTGCTGCTCCGCGCGCTACTGGGGGCGCCGAAGACCGAGCTCCTTCCCGCAGTGGCGCCCGACGCCGCGACCGATGGGGTTCGGGCCATTGTCGCCGGCGCCTACCGAAGCAAGCTGAGCCACCAGATCAAGGGATCGGGGTATTGCGTCGAGTCGCTCGAAGCGGCGATGTGGTGTTTCGAGGGGACTGAGAGCTTCGATGCGGCCGTCCTTGCGGCGGCCAATCTGGGCGACGATGCGGACACGACGGCGGCAATCGTCGGCCAGGTCGCGGGTGCGTTCTACGGGGTCGAGGCAATACCGGTCGCCTGGAGGGGGCGCGTCTTCATGGCGTCGGAGATCACTCGCCTCGCAGATGCGTTGCACGGCATGTCCTGTATGCCGGAGCGTGTTGGCTGAGATCGTTTGAGCGAACTGCCTCAATGGCTCAGGAGGCCCGGTTCCCGCAGACGCTTCGACCGGACTACGGGAGTAACCATCAAGTCTCAGCCGGAAGGAGCTCTCGTGACGACGAATCGCTGGCGGCGAGGGCAGCTGCGGATCAAACTGCCCGCTCTGCCTCGACCGGAGTCGTTCTCGCGATCCTTGCACGTTGAGTTAGCTACTCGTTTGTCAACGCTGCTGCCGGCTCTGGAGCCGGAACCTAACCCACGGCGCCAGCGGCCGGACTTCGGCTTCTCCAGCAAAGCAGACATCACTACGGTTTCATAGTGAACTGAAGCGCTCAGCGCACGTTCGACACTTGCGAAAGCCACGCGATGAGCGAACTCGCGTGGTGGGAGTCAACATTGATTGCGTCGACCGGCGCGCGGCTCCGACCGACAAGTAGGGGGAGCAGGTCTCAGGACGGGAGAACCCTTAGCAATGTCGGGTTCAGACCGGCGATCTCGTTCTAACCAAGTAGCGTCCAAAAGTCATCGAGCCCGATTGGCTCGCGAGGAAATCATGATGCGGCTGCACCGCCTTTCGATCAAGAATTTCAAGAGCCTGCGTGACCAGACCTTTGAACCATCTCATTTCAGTTGCCTTGTCGGAGAGAACAACGCCGGCAAGTCGTCCGTGCTGCAGGCTGTTGCGACTGCCTTGAATCGACCTGCGCAGCTGGCCGCTTCGCATTTCTATGACCCTCACGCGCCAGTCGAATTCGAGTTCTGCCTAGCGGATGTCAACGACCAGGATCTCGCGCGCGTCGTAGAGGAGAACAGGCAGAGGATCGCCGACCTGATAGACGACGGCAGGCTGACCTTTTGCGCGCGATACGAGCTTGGCGAGAAGATCAACCTGACGGCCAAGCGGCTGATGCCGACTGAGGCACGCTACCGCCCAGACGCTATCAATGCGGCGTTTGATGGTCAACGAGGTGTCGCCGCTATTCGCACAGTGTTCGAAAGCACTTTTCCCGAACTTGTTGCCAACCTACCCGCGGAAGGATTCACCACGCAGAGAGACGCCAAGGCATTTCTCGGCGCGATGGTCGGCGGTCTACCTCGCGACCAGTTTGTTCTAGAGGCTTGCCCGCTCCCATCTGGCATTAGTGCGTCGATCACGTCCTTGCTGCCTGAGCCGATTTACATACCTGCTGTTCGCAATTTGAACGACGAGTTGAAGACGACGCAATCGACGTCGTTTGGCCGTCTGCTTGGTCTACTCCTCGACGATATGGAGCCAGACCTGGGAAATATCAACGACGCTCTGTCAACTCTAAATGCGATGTTCAACTGCGTCGTCGAGAACGAACAGGTAATTGATCGCCGCCACGACAAAGTACGACAGTTAGAAAGCAGGGTCGAGGCCTATCTGGGCGAGAACTTCCCCAGCGCGAGGGTACAACTACACATCCCTCCTCCCGAGCTCAAGACGATCCTCAATGCAGCACAGATTTTCATCGATGACGGATCTCGTGATTTGGTCGACAACAAAGGCGACGGCATCAAGCGATCGCTGACGTTTGCACTGCTGCAAGCGTTCGTCCATCACATGGACGAGCAAGCTGCGAACGCGGGCCAGGATGCAGTCTCTCGCCGGCCTCTGCTATTTCTCTTCGAAGAGCCCGAGCTGTATCTTCATCCCAAGTCGCAACGAGTGCTGTTTTCGACCTTGGCGAGGATTTCGGAAACGCATCAAGTGGTGGTCACGACGCATTCTCCGCTTTTCTTCGAGCCAGGTGTCACCGCATCGTTCGTGAGAATTGCCAAGCGAGCTGCCAATCCAAAGCCTGAAGGTGTGCTCTACCCGGTGAACTTTGAACTGAGCCAGCAGAGCGCCGAAACGTTCCGGCTCGCTCGTTTCGAGCATGCCGATGCAGCGTTCTTCAGCCAACGTGTCGTCTTGTTCGAAGGGGAATCTGACGACGCGTATTGCCGCCACGTCGCAAAGCTTCTGAATGCCGAATGGGACTTCGCTCGCCGAAATATTGCCCTTGTTCGGGTCTCTGGAAAGGGAAACTTCGCCAAGTTTAGGGCCTTCTTCGAAAGCTTTGGAATCGACGTGAAGCTTGTCGCAGACCTAGACGCGTTGTTCGACGGTTATCAACATTTGGGAGCGAATCAGACGTCAGGCGAGATCAGAGCCGATCTACTTCAGGTGCTTGACCAGCGGATTCAGGCATTGAACATTCGAGCCGAGCCTTCCGCCAGCCAGATCCAACGGCACGTGCAGCATGCGACCTGGCGGAACCGGTATGACGCGGCTAAGCTGGCGCTCCGCGATGTTCAGCTGACCGGGATTGCAGCTCCCGAGACCGTTGCGCTCATCGATGGCCTGTTCACATGGGAGCAGGAGATTTCGCGCTTGAAGGTGTGTGCGGAGGATGCACAGGCAGCAACAGCATTGGTGCCGTTACTAGATTCGCTTCGCCAGCAAGGCATATGCGTCTTGGCGCGCGGAGCAATCGAAGACTACTACCCCGTTGGAGCGCCCGGTGCCGGTCCGAAGCCGGATCGAGCGCTTGCGGCTTGCTCGCTCGTGTTGACGCGCGAGGCGGCGATGGTGGTGTCTCGCCCCCTGCAACCAGAACGTCGGTGCGAACTCGAAGAAATACTTGAAGAACTGTTCCGCTAGTAAGCTACGGCGTACAACATCAAGGCAGGGAGAGACGATGCGTTTCATTCATGCGGCCGATGTCCACATCGACAGCCCGCTTCTGGGCTTGCGGGCATACCAGGATGCGCCGGCGGAGCAGCTACGCAACGCCACGCGCGACGCGTTCACCGAGTTGGTCACCATTGCGATCGCCGAACAGGTCGACTTCATGGTCATCGCTGGTGATCTATACGACGGAGCCTGGCCTGACTTCAGCACTGGCCTCTACTTTTGCGCTCAGATGGCACGCCTGAGCAAGGCCAGCATCCCGGCCTTCGTCCTGTTCGGGAACCACGACGCTGAGAGCGAGATGACGCTCAAGCTCGTCATGCCTCCCAACGTCAAGACGTTCTCGCCCAAGACTGCTGAGACGCACATCGTCGAGCATCTGAAGGTCGCCTTGCATGGCAGGAGCTTCAAGACCAAGGCCGTGACCGAGAACCTGGTCACAGGCTATCCCGCGGCGTTGCCAGGCTACTTCAACATCGGAGTGCTGCACACAGCACTCGAGGGCGGTACCATTCATGCGAACTACGCGCCTTGCAGCGTCGAGGAGCTGCATGCGAAAGGCTTTGATTACTGGGCTTTGGGGCACGTCCACGAGTTCAAGACCTGGATTGGGCACTCGACGATTGTGTTTCCGGGCAACCTTCAAGGTCGCAATATCAGGGAGACGGGCCGGCGTGGCGCGGTGATGGTCACCGTAGATGACGATCGAACTCCGGTCGTTGACCGGCTATTCCTGGACATCCTTCGCTGGGAGGCACTCGAGGTCGACGCTACAAACTGCGAGACGCTTGAGGCCGTCAGCGCGGAGGTAGCTCTGGAGCTTGCCAAACTGCTCGAGGTGGATTCGCACGTGCCGCGAGCTGTTCGAGTCACAGTCACCGGGGCCACGGCCGCGCATGGCGAGCTGTTCGGACTGGAGCAGCACCTGCGGGCAAACATTCTGGCATCCATCGCGGCGATCGACAACGACAAGCTCTGGCTCGAGAAGGTGAAGGTAGCCACGTCGCCGCCTGCGGCTCTCGGAACTAGTGCGGGCGGTGCCGATGCGATAGCCGATCTGGCTGAGCTGCTGAAGGAAGCTGACCAAGATCCTGAACTGGCGAAGCAGCTGAGTGAGCTCTTGGCGCCGCTGGGTCAGAAAGCGCCCGACCTTCTGCCCAACATCCCAGCGCTCGATGCGGCGCGCAACGGCAATGTCTCGGCTCTGTTGGCCGAGATTGGACCTGCGCTCCTGGCACGACTGGCGCAGGCGGAGTGAATCCATGAGATTCAACCGTATTGATCTCACCGCATTTGGCAAGTTCGACGGCAAGAGCATTGACCTGCCGCGGGCGGACCAGGACTTCCATCTCATCGTCGGCGCGAACGAGGCTGGCAAGTCGACGATGCGCCGCGGCATCAAGGAACTGCTCTTTGGCATGCCGAAGCAGACCTCCATGGGCTTTAGGCACCCTGTCTCGGAGCTCAAGCTCGGTGGCGAACTGCAGGCGCCCGACGGAAGCAGTGTCGACTTCATCAGAGACCACACGATGAAGGCCCCGCTGAAGACGAAGGAGGGAGCGCCGATGCGCTTGGACGCATTGCTACCCTTCCTAGGAGCGACGTCTGAGCAACTGTTCGAGAAGCTCTTCTGCTTGGATCTCGACGCCTTGATCGATGGCAGCAAAAGCATCTTGAGCGCCTCCGACGACGTCGGACAGCTGTTGTTCCAGTCAGCGGCAGGCATCTCGAGTCTGGGTGCACTCAAGCTGTCTCTCGAGAAGGAAGCTGAGGAGCTCTTCGGCCCACGCAAGTCCGACCGCGCTGTCTACAGAGCTATTGAGGCACACGACAAGGCCAGGAGCGCGCTGAAGGAGGTTACGGTTAACACCAAGGCTTGGCTGGCCGCTGACGGAGAGCTCAGGCGGATTCTCGAGCGCCTGGAGGAGATGGACGAGTCCAGGCGCCTTCGGTCGGCTGAGAGCAGGAAACTGGAGCGAGTCCGTCGCTTGGCGACTGAGATTGCCAAGATGCGCGACTTGCAGACCCAGTTAGATGCCCAGGGCGAGATTGCCGAATTCCCGAATGGAGCAGCGAAGTTGCTGGAGGACGGACTTCTGACCCTCGCGAGTCGAACTGCCACCGTTGAGGGCAGCAAGGCGCAGGTCGACCAGCTTGAGGCGAAGCTGCGGCCGCTCGAGAGTGACGACGAAGTTCTGCGGTTGCGGCCTGAGATTGACAAATTGGTATCGGACGCACAACGGGCGGTTGCGCAGCGACGTGACTTGGCGGCCTGCCGGACAGAATTGACGGTCACGCTGAAGGCGCTCGGGGAGCGAGCGGCCGAACTGGGGTGGCCCCGAGATGAATCCGAACTTCGAGAGAAGGTACCAACCTCACTGGCGCTTAAGACTGTGACGGCGCTCCTGACCGAGCGCGGTGGCCTGGAGAAGCAAGCCGCTGCTGACGAGGACGCGAAAGTGCGTGCCGAAGCAGCGGTGCAGAAGCTCCGTGCACGCCTCGAACTACCAACCGTGGCGGCTGTGTCACAGTCATTCAAGGAGGCGCTGAGGAACGCTCAGGCGCTCGGAAAGGCAAAGGAGCGTATCCGGACCGCTGAGGTTCAGATCGAAGTCGCAGAGCGCGCGCTCGAATCCGCGCTGTCGGCGTTGCACCCCTGGCGGATGGAGCCCGACGCGCTGCGGGCTTTATCGCTGCCCACGGCGGACCGCATCGCGAGATCGCGCACACAAAAGACTGAACTGGAGCTGGCGGCCAAGTCTTCCTCCAAGCTCGTGTCTGAAGCGGATGCGGCCCAGCGGAAGGCGGAGCAAGCGCTTGGCCAAGCGCAACGCGGACAACATGTCGTTTTGCTCGAAGAGGTGGTGGCTGCCCGTTCCTCGCGCGACGCCGCCTGGAACTCCGTCAAGTCGCGTGCGGTGGGAATAGACGAGGGGGCTGGCGAGGTTGACCGGACGATTCAGGCCGCGGACACCTTGGTCGATGCGCAACGTGACACGGCAGAGCAGTCCGCGCGGTACCAGACCCTGAAAGACGACGCGGAGAAGCGAGCTCTCGAGAGCGAATTAGCTCGTGCCGGAAAGGAGTCGAGCGAGAAGGCACTCTCAGACTTCGAAGCAAAGTGGAACGAGTGGATGATCGCGGCAAACCTGCCCGGAATGCACATCGACGACCTCGGGGGCTGGATCACTCGACTTGGCGCCGCTGTCGAAGCGGACCAGACATTGCAAGACAAGCGTTCTCAGCTGGAGTCCGAGTCGCTCAACGAAACGGCGGCGGTTGGGGAGCTTCGCAAGGAGCTTCTTGCCATTCAAATTGAAGCTCTGCAAGGTACTAGCCTTGAGACTCTCTGCACGTTGGCGGAGGACCATCAGCGCGCTGCGGGAGATGCCGCTGTGAAGCGTAGTGCCCTATCTGGCCAGGTCGATGAGGCTGAGGACGTTTTCGAAAGCTCGAAGCAAACGGCCGAGCAATCCGCGCAGGCATACGAGGAATGGAAGCAAGAGTGGAAGACGGCGCTCAAGTCGGCTGAACTTACCGGCGCGGTTACTACGTTCTCAGCTGCAATGGCCGCCGTTGAGGTGGCTACTGAGGTGCTTGGCCAGCTTGGCGACATCGACAACACTCGTTCGACTCGCATCGAAGCCATGGATCAGGCACTTGCACAGTTCGAGGTTGATGCGGCGGCCATCCGCGCTGGGCTCGGGATTGCTAAAGGCGACGAGGACTCGATTGCTCTGGCCGATCGATTGCAAGTACGACTGACCCACGCGACTCGCTTGCAGGCCGACATCCAACGGCTGGGCGACGACTTAGAGACGGCCAAGCGCGCCCTCAAGACCGCGGGAGATGAGCTTGATCAAGCGAAGGCAGCTCTTCTCCCGCTGTACGAAGCTGCGGGAGCCGAGGACGACGGCGAGCTTCGGACGAAGATTGCCGCGTTCGAGCTTCGGCGTGAGCAAGTGAAGAGCTTGCAAGAGGCGCGAGCAGAGGTGATTGCTCGTAGCGATGGCTTGAGCTTGACTGAAGTCGAGGCTGAGGTCTCGGCCATTTCCGTGGCTGAAGCTGAAGTACGACAGAGAGAGCTGCAGGAGCTAGAAGACGGTGAGCAGGCTCAGAGGGATGAACTGATGAACCTGAAAGTGCAGGCACAGCAGCGGCTCGCACTTGTCGACGGTGGGCCGAAGGCCGCGGTCGCGGAGGGCAAGCGCATTGAGGCACTGGCGCAAATGACGGACGCGGCCGAGCGCTATATCAAGGTGGCATCGGCAGCGAAGGTGCTGAGCTGGGTCATTGAGCGGTATCGGGAACGTCGCCAAGGGCCCATGCTGCATCGCGCCGGCGTCATCTTCTCGAAGCTAACCGGCGGCCGGTATCTCCGCTTGGCCGTGGAGCCATCGGATGACACGCCGAAGCTGATTGCAGTGCGTGAGGCGGACAGGGTGGGCATCGAAGGCCTGAGCGATGGAACTAGAGATCAGCTCTTCCTGGCGCTACGCCTGGCTGCGCTGGAAATCCATGTTGAAGGCGATCGGCCGGTTCCCTTCATCGCCGACGACCTGTTCGTGAACTTCCACGATGGGCGTGCGGAGGCTGGGCTCAAGGCGCTGGCGGAGCTCTCAAAGAAGACTCAGGTCGTGTTCTTGACGCACCACGAGCATCTCGTTCCGATCGCGCAGCGGGTGCTTGGGAGCGCGGTCAATCTGGTGCGATTGGACTGACTTGAGTGAACCGCCCAAGACATGACCAAGTTGTTGGACGAACGCGCCGTTGAGTTTTTCGCGCCCAAAGAGATGCATTCTTTGGTGTCCGAGTTCGACCGTCTACTTGTACGGCTGGCCGCGGTGGACGCCACAATTGCGAAGTACGTTGAGCTTCCGTTCGCGTTCTTTGATGACTCCAAGAGGTTTCCGATTCTGCATCTCGTGGCGATGCAAATCGCCGGAGCTTGGCGAATTCATCGTGCCCCGGGGTTCACTTATGAACGACGCGAGGGCCACCGCACGGTCAGCGAGGACGGTGCGCCGTTGAAGCACGGGATGCAACCCCAGATTCGCCTTGAGGTCGTCACCGATCCTTTGCTCATGCCCCCGGCTGACCGAGCAGCACTTGAGCGACTTGTCTTAGGTGGGCTAGACCCCAGCAATCCAGAATTTCAGGCCTACAGCGAGTCGTCCAGAAACGCTTCAACCCCGGCGGTGCTCTTCACCGCACCGCTGTCAATGTTGTTGCGGCCACATGCGGCGAGCTTTGTCAGCCAGCGGTTCACGTTGTATCAGCACATCTTTGGCGGAGGCGGAGAGTATCCCGACGATGGTGCGTTCTACATCGGTATCACCGCGCGCGATTGGAAGAAGCGTTGGTCGGAACATGTCGCTGCGATAAGGCGAGGTTCCAAGCTCGCATTCCACAAGACCTATCGTGCGCGCATTGGGTCGCGCCGATTGACCTACGTACATCACAAGGTTATGGGCGTGGCGCCCACCCTTGAGCGCATCCAGGATCTCGAGGAAGCTCTCGTTCGGGGACATTGGGAGGATGCGCGACTTCTGAACATGATTCCGGGCGGCCGGGCGGGGTTGAACTACCTTCAAGAGCGCGGTTGGATCAGAGACAAGAAATCGGAAGTGCCCGAAACAGCCGAAAGAACCTTGGGTCAGTGGCTTGTGGAGAACCCCCGAAAGGGCTTGCCTGCTCCTTGGATTGCAGAGCTCTGGAAGAGCGACGACTACGCGCTCAGCGTGATCTGTGGTCCTGAAGGTCGGCTGTCGGTTGAGCAAGTCGCTGCTATCCGAGCAATGGCGCGAGATGGGGTCGCGCCCGGCGAGATCCTACGTACAACCGGCGCTCGAAGCCTGGATCAGGTTCAACGAGTCATTGCCGGGCGCACGTACGCACGAGTTCCAGAAGAATAGAGGAGCCGCGCAATGACGCGCGTCAGGCCTGCCAGACCTTGGCGTCGCACGCAAGATGCTTTTCTGCTGCGGGCCCGCGACGCGGTTGAACGAGGGGTTCGCGAGGGCGGCAGAATCACGCCGCAAGAGTTGCTTGACCGACTAGAAGGAAGGGGACAGCCGCATCAGCCCTGATGCGCGTCTAACCTTGGCCGAACGGTAGCGACCGTCAGACCACAGTGCGGGTCTTCGGGTGATGTGAACGTTGTGGCCGACAACGCGAAAATACACGCGCTCACCTACCTGGAATCCCAGCGCATCCGGAAGGTCAACGATTCCGGGGTGTCGGATGATGCACTCGTGTGTTGCACCTATGGCGGGCGAGCGTTGCATGACCGGTACCATCGACGTCTGCTGCTTTGCCGGCGTGCTCAGTCGGACGACGCTTTGCGATCGCTTCCGCGGCTCTTGGGCCTGCGTCTACTGCGCGCCGGGGCAGGGAGTTCGACCAAGAGGCGGCGTCGCGTCAGTTCCGCCGTCGATGCTGTCCCAAACTCGTCGATGAGCTGTCCAGCGTCGTCCTCGTAGACGAAGACCCTGTGGCCGGAGCCGTCCTGCTCATCGAGCTTCCAGATTTTTCGTACGTCCATCATCTGCCAGCCGCCGCCGGATCCAAGAGGCGTCCCGTGGTTCACCTGCCGGATGCCCGTGATCGAGCCCGCAGGTCGGCTCTCGATCATGGCGCCCAGATCCGCGGGGTTTGACAAGAGTAGGGTGCGCTCGTACTCGCCTTCACCATCTTTCTCCGTCAGCGTCACGACTGTCCAGGGCATGGAGAGCGAGAGCTCAATGGCACGCCAGTACCGGCTCTCCGCCGGACCGAGCCCAGCGGGCATCGCCTGCTCGAAGTGCGGGTAGGTCATGAACATAAAAATGAACCCTATAGGGTGTAGCCCTAAAGGATTCTAAATGAAGTAATCGGCGAGCAACGGATCGCCATGAAGAACAGAACTCCACCATCGTTTGCGCGAGCACTGCGTGCCGTCAGAAAGGCGAAGGCGATCAGTCAGGAGGAGTTCGATCAAGTGTCCGGCCGCACTTACGTGAGCGCCATGGAGCGCGGCCTCAAGGTGCCGACCCTCTCGAAGGTGGTCGAACTCTCGGGGGTGTGCGGTGTGCACCCGCTGACCTTGTTGGCCCTGTCGTTCTGCCGGACTGGCAAGCGAGCCGAGCTCGAGCAGCTTCTTGCTACGATCCGGAGCGATCTTGATTCGCTTGGGCCGCTCGACCTCTAGGCCGAACGAGCGCAGGCCCCGGCCTGTGGATAACTTTCCCGTCCCCCTGCACCCCCTCGAAAGCCAGTAGAAAAGTTACAATAACCCGTCAAATTCATAGGTAACTTGACGGTCCGACCGCCCACTACCGTTTTGACGCGCGGCGTTCCTTCGCTCGTGACCAGGAGGCCCCGGCGCAAGCCGCAGGCCTCTTTTTCATGCTTCGCGCCGCGGCGTCGGACTGGCATCCGGCCTCCGGCGATCCGTGTCAGGCGGCCCTTTCCTCGCCCACCCACGCCGGCAGCCGCCCGAACCACGGCCGCGCCTGCTCCAGCTGCGCCGCCAGCTGCAGCAGCCGGTCCTCGCGCCCGAACGGCGCCACGAACTGCACGCCCA
>FTIR01000382.1_pt2 | contig 31901 bp, 32 predicted proteins | sample 1658041 | NCBI WGS metagenome assembly FTIR01 (sample SAMEA3914793, study PRJEB12502) | metagenome | biome: forest; material: soil | place: Canada | collected 2011-07-03 | depth 0.3 m | reverse complement strand
GGCGAACTGCGCTGGTGCCAGGGCTTCTCCGAGCCGGGCGCGGGATCGGATCTCGCCTCTCTGCAGACCAAGTGCGAGGACAAGGGCGACCACTATCTGGTCAACGGCCAGAAGATCTGGACCTCGGGCGCGCAATACGCCGACTGGTGCTTCTGCCTGGTGCGCACCGACACCACCAAGAAGCATGAGGGCATCAGCTTCATCCTGTTCGACATGAGGACGCCTGGCGTCGAAACGCGGCCGATCAAGTTGATCAGCGGCAATTCCCCGTTCTGCGAAACCTTCCTGACCGATGTGAAGGTTCCCAAGGAAAACCTGGTCGGCGCCCTGGGGGCCGGCTGGACCATCGCCAAGCGCCTGCTGCAGCATGAACGCAGCGGCCTGGCCGGAGGCGGGGGCAGCGCTGGGCGCAACTTGATGGGCGCGCCGGTCACCGATTTGGCCAAGACCTATGTGGGCGAGGACGAAAAGGGCCGCATCGCCGACGGCGACCTGCGCGCCCGCATCACCAGCCATGAAATGGACGCCCGAGCCTTCCAGCTGACCGCCCTGCGCACCATGCTGGAATCCCGCTCCAACCAGGGCCCCAGCGCCGCGACCTCGATCATGAAGAACGCCGGAACCAAGGTCGGCCAGGATCGCGCCGAACTGACCCTGGAGATCATGGGCAGCCAGGGCCTGGGCTGGGAAGGCGAGGGCTTCAAGCCCGAGGAACTGACCGCGGTCAGGACCTGGCTCGGCGGCAAGGCGACGACGATCTACGGCGGCTCGGCCGAAATCCAGAGCAACATCATCTCCAAGCGGATCCTGGGTCTGCCTGAAAATCTTTCACACGCCTCGAACTAAGGGATCATCGACACATGGCCGTTCTGACCGAAGAACAGAGCATGCTGCGCGACGCCGCGCGCACCTGGACGCAAGACAAGTCCCCCGTCTCCGCCTTTCGCAAACTGCGCGATAGCGGCTCGGACATCGGCTACGACCCGGCGGTGTTCGCCGAGATGGCCGAGATGGGCTGGACCGGGGTGATCATCCCCGAGGAATATGGCGGATCCGACTTTGGCTATCTGAGCCTGGGCCTGGTGCTGGAAGAGACCGGCAAGACCCTGACCGCCTCGCCCCTGCTGTCGAGCGCCCTGGCCGCGGCCAGCGCCATCGTCCTGGGCGGCACGGACGCGCAGAAAGCCGCCTGGCTGCCGCAGATCGCCTCGGGCGAGCTGGTGGCCACCCTGGCGGTGGACGAAGGCGCCCATCATGCGCCGGAAAAGACCGCGCTGAAGGCGGTCAAGAGCGGGGATGGCTGGAGCCTGTCGGGCGACAAGAGCTTCGTGCTCGAAGGCCCCAGCGCCGGCCTGTTCGTGGTCGCCGCCCGCACCTCGGGCAAGCCCGGCGAGACCGACGGCGTCACCCTGTTCCTGGTCCCCGGCGACGCCAAGGGCCTGACCCGTCACCCCCGCAAGCTGGCCGACAGCCGCGGCTGCGCCGCCCTGACCTTCGCCAATGTCGAGGTTGGCGCCGACGCGGTGCTCGGTGAAGTCGACAAGGGATGGGATCTTCTGGAAAAGACCTTGGATCGGGCGCGGGCGGGCCTGTCGGCCGAGATGCTCGGCGCGGCGGTCCAGGCCTTCGAGACCACGCTGGAATATCTGAAGACGCGGGTGCAGTTCGGCCAGCTGATCGGCAGCTTTCAGGCCCTGCAGCACCGGGCGGCCAAGATGTTCACCGAACTGGAGCTGACCCGCTCCTGCGTCGAAGCGGCCCTGGACGCCATCGACAACAACTCGCCCGACGTGCCCGAACTGGCCTCCCTGGCCAAGGCGCGCATGGGGGACACCCTGCATCTGGTGTCCAATGAGATGGTGCAGATGCATGGCGGCATCGGCATGACCGACGCCCACGACGCCGGCCTCTACCTCAAGCGCGCCCGCGCCTGCGAAGCGGCGTTTGGCGGCCAGTCCTATCACCGCGACCGCTACGCCAAGCTGAACGGGTATTGAGAGCGACGGCGCCTAACCGCAGGTCCCGGCCCGTCGATGAGGGATGAGACCTGCGTCACTTGATTGATCGGCTCCCTGTCGGCAGCTAAGGTTCGCAGAACCTTGTAATCCGGCTTGGGGGCCGACCATGAAAAACCTAGCCCGCGCCGCCATGGCGTTCGCGACCGCAGCCAGCCTGGCGATCGCCACACCCGCCAGCGCCCAATACGGCATGGACAAGAAGAAGCCCGAAGGCACCCCGGAACTGCCGCATTGCGACAAGGCGCTCGGCACGGCGGCCGTGCAGGAGCCGGAGAACCGCTGGTGGGTCAGCATGAACCTTTCCAGCCCCGAAGCCTTGCTCAAGCTGTTTGCGGCCCGGTCCGGCTGTCTGCGCATTGTCGATCGCAACGGCGGCCTCGCCATGCACAATGCCGAAGAGGGCTTGGCCCAATCGGGCGAACTGCGCCGTAGTTCGAATGTCGGACGCGGTCAGGTGGCGGCGGCGGACTATTTCATCATCCCCGACATCGCCAATTCCAACACCAATTCCGGCGGCAACGCCCTGGGCGCGGTGGCCGGCAGCTTCCTGCCCGGAGGCTTCGGCGCCCTGGCCGGTTCGCTGCGCACCAAGAAGTCCGAGGCCCAGGCCCTGATCACCCTGGTCAACGCCCGCAGCACCGAACAGCTCTATGTCGCCGAAGGCACGGCGCAAAAGACCGACATCTCGTTCGGCGCCGGCGGCGGCGGGGGCGGATGGGGCGGTTTTGCGGCGGCGGCCGGCGGCGGCTACGCCAATACCGATATCGGCAAGGTGATCACCGCCGCCTATTTCAACGCCTTTGTCGACCTCGTGCACTACATGCAAAGCAACGCCGCGCCGGAACCTGGCGCGGCCTCGGCCAGCGCCGGCATCCAGGCCTATACCGCGACCCGGCCGACGGCGCTGCGCGGCAAGCCCCTGGCGACGTCCAAGGCCGTCCGCAGCTTCGCCCCCGGCGACCTGGTCTATCCCACCGGCCAGAAGAACGGCATCTGGTGGGAGGCCGACGACGAGAACGGCAATCGGGGCTGGGTGGTGTCGACGGCGATCAGTCCGCGCTGATCAGCGCCTCTCTTCGTCTCCGGCTTACTTTCCGGTTCGACATCAAAGCGCAATCTGTGTGTGGAAATGACCACGCATGGTTGGGGCTGTGCGATGAGCGAACAGGAAAAAGAATGCGACGCCAAGGATTTGCGCCCTGGCGTGGGCGAGGGGCGCCCGCGGTTGGCGGTGGCGGCGGGTTTGGCCGCGCTGTTGGCCAGCGTGGCCGCGCCGCCGATCTGGGCGCAGACCGCAACCCAACCTCCGCCGAAGGGCAAATCGCCACCCGTGGCCGCGCCGAAGCCGCCGGCTTCGGAGGAGGGTGACGACGACTCTAACGGCGAGGCGGCCATCACGGTGACGGGCCACCGCCGGCCCCCGCCCCAACCGGGCGCCGTGGTCGGTGACATCAAGCCCGAGGTCCAGCTCAGCCCAGCGGACGTGCAGTCCTATGGGGTCAGCACGGTGACTGAGCTCCTGAACGAGCTGTCCCCCGAAACCCGCAGCGATCGCGGCCGCGGGGCGTCGAGCCCTGTCGTCCTGCTGAATGGCCGCCGGATCTCCAGCTTCAACGAGATCCAGAATATCCCCACCGAAGCCATCCTGCGGGTCGACATCCTGCCGGAAGAGGTGTCGCTGAAATACGGCTATTCGGCCGATCAACGGGTGGTGAATATCGTTCTGCGGCGCAGGTTCCGGGCGATCACGGGTGAGATCGTCGGTGGCCAGGCCACGGAGGGCGGCGACGCCAGCGGGCAGGGAGAGGCCGATCAGTTTCGGGTCCAGCGCGACAATCGCCTGAACCTGGACTTGAAATACCAGGCCAGCGCCGGGCTGACCGACGCCGACCGCGGCCTGAACGCCAGCGCCGGCGGTGTTGACGTGGCGGGCGCCCGCAGCCTGGCGCCGGCGACCCAGCAACTGACGGCCAACGCCGTGCTGGCGCGCCCGATCTTCGCGGGCCTCAACGCCACGGTGAACGCCACCCTGAGCGGCAATACAAGCAACGCCCTGCAAGGCCTGCCGACGCTCAACCTGGATGTGCCCGCCAGTGATCCCTTCGCCACATCCGGGGCGAATACGGTGGTCAGCCGCGCCGTTCCGGGGCGAGGCCCCTTGCAGCAGACTGTCCAAGGCTGGACGGCCCATCTGGGCTCCACCCTCAACCGCGACGTGGGTGACTGGCGGGTGTCGCTGACCGACGCCTTTGATCACACCGACAGCCAGACGGTCACCGATAACGGGCCGAACGCCTCTTCGCTGCAGGCCCTGCTGAACCAGGACGCGCCCACCTTCGATCCGTTCGGGGCCTTGCCCGCCAATCTGCTGAGCGCCACGCCTCAGAACATGGCGCGGTCGCTGTCCAATTCCGGCAATATCCAGATCCTGGCCAACGGGCCGCTGTTCAAGGTCCCGGCCGGCGATGTCTATGTGAGCGTCAAGGCCGGCGACACGGAGAGCGCCCAGAACTCGACCTCGCTGCGCATCAACAGCCTGCAGGCGGCCAGCTTTCAGGCCGTCAACCTGTCGCGCAATGACGGCTCGGCCCAGCTGAATTTCGACCTGCCCCTGGCCAGCAAGACCCATAAGGTGTTCGGGGCCGTGGGCGAGTTTTCGGTCAATGTGAACGCCGCCGTGAACGATCTGTCCGACTTTGGCGCGCTGACCACCCTGGGCTATGGGATCAACTGGACGCCGGTTCCCGGCTACAACCTGATCGTGTCGGAAACCCACGACCATGCCGCGCCGACCATCCAGCAGCTGGGCGGCCCCGTGGTCCTGACCCCCGGCGCCCGGATTTTCGACTACGCCACCGGTCAGACGGTGGACGTCACCCAGATCAGCGGCGGCAATCGCCAGCTGACCGCGGACAATCGCCACGTGATGAAGATCGGCGTGACTCTGAAGCCCTTTCCAACCGAAAACCTCACCGTCACCGCCAACTATGTCAGGAGCCGGATCGACAACCCGATCGCGACCCTACCGGCCGCGAGCGCCGCGATCGAGGCGGCCTTTCCGGACCGCTTCATCCGCAACGCCGAAGGCGAGCTTGAGGAGGAGGACAACCGCCCCGTCAACTTCGCCCGCCAGGACCATGAGGAACTGCGCTGGGGGTTCAACTATTCACGGCCCGTGGGCAAACAGCCGCCGCCCCCGGACTGGCGCGCCCTGGCCCGTCGCCGGGCGGCGGCCAACGGGCGGCAGGGCGACACCAGCCCCGGTTCCGGCGGCGCGAGCCAGCCCGGAGCGACAGGCGACGGTTCAGGCTCCGGCGACGGTTCGGCCGGCCGGCCTGGCGGCGGTGACGGACGACCCCGCGGCGCCGGTGGGCCTGGCGGCCGTGGCGGAGGCGGCGGCTTCGGCGCCGCGGCGGCCTCCGCCGGCCGGTTCCAGATCGCCGTCTATCATACGGTGATCCTCAAGGATCAGGTCCTGGTGCGGCCCGGCGGGCCGGTGCTCGACCTGCTCAACGGCGCTGCGGCTGGCAATACCGGCGGCCAATACCAGCAGGAGATCGAGGCCCAGCTGGGCTACACCCTCAATGGCTATGGTCTTCGCCTCAGCGCGGACTGGCGCAGCGCGACCACCGTCAAGGGCGGCGCCGAGGCGTCCACCGGCGATCTCGATTTCTCCGATCTCGGTACAATCAATCTGCGGCTCTGGGACAATTTCGCCCAGCAGAAGGCGGTGGTGGCGCGCTTTCCAATCCTCAGGGGCGCGCGGGTGACGCTGAACGTGGTCAATCTGTTCGATCAGCGTATCACTGTGCGCGACACCGCCGGCCCCACGCCCCTGATCTACCAGTCCGCCTATCTGGAGCCCGCCGGACGCACGATGTCGCTGAGTCTGCGCAAGTTGTTCTACTGACCGGAAGGTTCCCAAGTGATGCTTAAACACTGCACCCTAGCGCTCGCGATCTGGCTGTTGGCCGGCGCCGTGGCCCAGGCTCAGTCCACGGGCGGCCACGGGCGTGGCGGCCGGGGCGGACATTCACAGCCGGATACCGCCCCGGCGCCTGCGGGGGCAGCGGCGCCGACGCCGAGAACCACGCCGCTCAACGAAGTCGAGATCGTCGGCGTCATAAAAGCCATCGGGCCTGAGCCCGACCGCGTGACGATCGCCTATCAGGCGGTGGACGCCTTGAACTGGCCTGCGGGAAGCAAGCCCTTCGTGGTCAGCAAACCTACTCTGCTCGTTGGTCTTACCGCTGGCGAGAAGGTGCGTTTCAAGCTCGAAAGCCAGCAGATCTCCGACATGAAACCCTTCTAAGCCCGGACGGCCGTCCCACGATATCAATGACCAAATACAGCCAGGGCCAGAACCGCCAGGGCCGCCGCGGCCATCCAGCACAGCGCCGACCAGGCCAGGCGGAGCGCCCGGGCGGCGAGCCGTTCGCGCCGTTCCGGCGGCGGCGGGTAGGTGACGGGCAATCTGGTCATCGCCGGCGTCCGCTTCAGATGGGCGAAAGCCTAGGCTTGTCTGGTGAACCGTCCGCCAATGACGATGGTTATCGCGGCAGACGCCTGGACCCATGCAGCAGGCCTTCGGAACCACGGGCGCCGAGGCCCGTTCCATCCGGGGGGCCATCCGGGGGTTTGCGCCGTCCATGGCGCCGTTTCACAGGGGATATTGATCTATCCTTGGACAGCGGATGGCGAGTTCGGGTTTAAAGCAGGGCGGGCGCCGGCGTAGCGCGGCCCGGCCGGGAGTGACGAGATGAATTTCCACCGCAGCCGGCTTCGGCTCAAGCCCTTGGCGCAGCAGGTGATCGTGATCACCGGGGCCACCTCGGGCATCGGCCTGTCCACCGCCCGGGCCGCCGCGGCCCGCGGGGCCGGCCTGGTCCTGGCCGCCCGCAATGAAGACGCGCTGAAGGCGGTCTGCGAAGACCTGTCGGCCAAGGGCGCTCAGGTCGCCTATGTGGCCGCCGATGTGGGCCGCGAGGCCGACGTGCGGGCGATCGCGGCGGTGGCGGTCAGCCGCTTCGGCGGGTTCGACACCTGGGTCAATAATGCGGGGGTCAGCATCATCGGCGCCGCGGCCGAGGTCAGCCTGGAAGACCACCGCCGGCTGTTCGACACCAACTATTGGGGCGTCGTGCACGGGTCTCTGACGGCGGTCGAGCAGTTCGCCAGCCAGGACGGCGGCGGGGCTCTGATCAATGTCGGCGCCGCGGCGGGAGATGTCGGCCTGCCGCTGCAGTCGGCCTTCTCGGCCTCTAAACATGCGGTCAAGGGCTTCACGGACGCCCTTCGCACCGAACTGATGGCGGCCCACACCCCGGTTTCAGTCACCCTGATCAAGCCCTCGGGGGCCGATACCCCCGGCAAGGACAACGCCCGCAACCTGACTGGAGCCCTGGTCCCCCATCCCTCGGGCCTCTATGCCACCCCGCTGGTGGCCCAGGCGATCCTCTATGCCGCCGAGCACAGGGTGCGCGATCTCACCGTGGGGTCGGGCGGAGGGCTTCTGGCCCTGGCGGCCCTGACCGTTCCCGCCCTGACCGATCCGTTCCTGGCCCTGGGCGCCCGGCTGAGCGCCAAGGCCGCCCGCGGCGCCGATCCGGCCCGGATCGACAACCTGCATCACGCCGGCCGCGACCTGCGCGAGCGATCGTTCCAGACGGGGGTGCGCGAATCCAGCCTCTACGCCACCGCCCAGATGAAGCCCAAGGCGACCACCGGCCTGGTCCTCGGCGCCGCCCTGGCGACCGTCCTGGCCTTCAGGCTGGGGTCCAGAAGGATCGAGGTGGTCGAGGACTAGTGCGGCTCCAAAGACCCGGTGATCGCCGCGCGGGCCAGTCAAAACCGGTCCGTCTCTTTCAACAACCTCTTGCGGGGTCGCCGCCCCGTCGCCAAGATCAATCGAGGCCGCGCATCAGACGAGGCCGAACCGAAACATCGGAAAGCCACAGGGAGACGGCGAAATGGCTCAGATTCAGGCGAATGGCGTCACGCTCGAATACGATACCACGGGTTCGAAGTCGGGCGATCCCCTGCTGCTGATCATGGGCCTGGGCGCTCAGATGACCCGTTGGCCCGACGCCTTCCGCCAACAGCTGGCCGACCGCGGCTTCTATGTGATCCATTTCGACAACCGCGACGTGGGCCTGTCCACCCACCTGAGCGACGCGCCGGTTCCCGACCTGAGGGCGGTGGTCGCCGCGGTGCGCGAGGGCCGGAGGCCGGACGTGCCCTATCGTCTTGAAGACATGGCCCAGGATGCGGTCAGCCTGCTGGACGCCCTGGGCGTCGAGCGCGCCCACATCGTCGGCGCCTCCATGGGCGGCATGATCGCCCAGCTGGTGGCGGCCGACCATCCTGAACACACCCTGTCCCTGACCTCGATCATGTCCACCACCGGCAATCCGGCGCTGCCCCCGGCCAAGCCCGAGGCCATGGCCGTCCTGTCCAACCGCCCGCCGCATCCCTCGGACGAAAAGGCCTATCTGGACCACAGCGTCAGGTCTTCCCGGACCACCGGCAGCCCGGCCTATCCGGCGGACGAGGCGGTGCTGCGCGCCAATCTGCTGGCCGAGGTCAAGCGCAGCTATAATCCGGCCGGCTTTGGCCGCCAGATGGCCGCGATCAACGCCACCGGCGACCGGCGCGAAAAGCTGAAGACCATCACCGCGCCGACGGTGATCGTGCACGGCGCCGACGATCCCCTGGTCCCGGTGGAGGGCGGCCATGACACCGCGGAAAACATCCCGGGGGCCGAGATCGTGATCATTCCCGGCATGGGCCACGATCTGCCGCCGGCGCTGTTCGGTCAGATGATCGACGCCATCGCCGGGGTGGCCGCACGGGCGCGGGCGCTGGCCTGAACACGGCCCTCGCCAAGATTAAAACAACTGTTTAAACCTGCGCTCAACCGGCGCCCTCTTCGCGCGCCTCGAACAGGGACGATGGTCATGGGACGACTGCAGGATCGGGTGGCGCTGGTGACCGGCGCCGGCAGCGGCATCGGTCGGGCCAGCGCCAAGCTGTTCGCCGCCGAGGGGGCCAAGGTCATAGCCTTCGACCGGGTCGATGCGGTTCACGAGACCGTGGCGGCGATCCGGCAGGCCGGCGGCCAGGCGATCGGCCTGACCGGCGATGCGGGCCTGGAGCCGGACGTGGCCGCGGCCGTGGCCCGGGCGGTGTCCGAATATGGCGGCCTCGACATCTGCTACGCCAATGCCGGGGTCAGCGGCGGCTATACGCCCTTGTTCGAACTGACCGCCGAACATTGGACCGACCTGCTGCGCATCAATCTGATCGGCCCGTTCCTGGCCATCAAACATGCCGCCCAGGCCATGATCCCCAAGGGCAAGGGATCGATCATCTGCACCGCCTCGGTGGCCGGCCTGCGTTCGGGCGCCGGCGGCATTCCCTATAGCGCCAGCAAGGCCGGGGTGATCAACCTGGTCCAGACCACGGCCCAGCAACTGGCCGGGACCGGGGTGCGGGTCAACGCCATCTGCCCCGGCCTGATCGAGACCGGCATGACCAAGCCCATCTTCGAGCGCGCCCGCGAGCGTGGCACCGAGGACAGGATCGGCCAGATCAACCCGCTGCAGCGCGGCGGCGTGCCCGAGGAAATCGCCGGGGCGGCCCTGTTCCTGGCCAGCGACGACAGCTCCTATGTGGATGGCCAGGCCATTGTGGTCGACGGCGGCCTGTCCAGTTCACACCCTGTCGCGGGCCGGTTGCGTGGCGCCGGGGGTTAGTCCGCCGCCATCACCACGACCCCATCCTCGTCGCTGAACAGCCTGTCGCCCGGCTTGAAGATGACGCCGCCAAAGCTGACGGGGATGTCCACCTGGCCGTCGCCACGCTTGATCCCCTTGCGCGGATTGGTCCCCAGCGCCTTGACCCCCAGGTCCAGGCCGTCGACGGCGGCGCTGTCGCGCACGGCGCCGTTGATCACCACCCCGGCCCAGCCGCTGGCCACGGCCAGTTCGGCCATCTGGTCGCCGAGCAGGGCCACGCGCAGCGAACCGCCGCCGTCCACCACCAGCACCTGGCCATGCCCGGCCGTCTCCAGCACCTGGCGGGCCAGGCTATTGTCCTCATAGCAGCGCACCGTGCGGATCAGGCCGTCGAACCGCACACGCCGACCGAACCGGCGCATCTGCAGGGACAGCACCTGCAGGCTCTCCCCGTGCTGGTCATAGAGGTCGGCGGTGGCGTCGGTCATGGCGGGTCTCCATCTTGGCTTCGAGACCCATAGCCTGCATCGGCGGGGAGTAAAGATCGGAACGGATCGCAGGGTTCGCCAGCCGACCGGGAGCGAGCCGGTAAGGGGTCGCGCGGCGCGAAACTAAGGGCGGCGGTCCGTGCCCGGGGAGGATTGTTCCATCTGCTCGGCCGATAACCCCAGTTTGAGCCGTTCGTTGGCCAATTGGCGCAGCAATTCGGACCTGCAGCCGGCGAAAGACGGGTCTTCCAGCTGGCGTTGAAGTTTCACGACATTCTCGTGAGCCACCCAGATTTCGAGGTGATTCATCGGCGGTCCCCCCTTCGAGGGAGCGGGCGTCAGCCAGCCATCAATAGACGCTGCGCTCAATTAGAGTCTGTGTCACGACTAAATTCAACCTTAGCCTTAGTTGCGCCCTTCCTTGCGCCAATCCCGGCACGCCTCTAGGGTATCAACGATAATATAGAGGGAACCTTCGTCCATGCTGGGCCAAAAGCTGCGCTTCGGCGCCTTCATCGCGCCGTTTCATCCGCTGTCGGAGAATCCGACCCTGGCCCTGGAGCGCGATCTTCAGCTGGTGCAGTGGATGGACGAGCTCGGCTATGACGAGGCCTGGATCGGCGAGCACCATTCGGCCGGCTATGAAATCATCGCCAGCCCGGAACTGTTCATCGCCACGGTCGCCGAGCGCACCCGCACCATCAAGCTGGGGACGGGCGTGTCGTCCTTGCCCTATCATCACCCCCTGATGCTGGCCGACCGCATCAACCAGCTGGACCACATCACCCGCGGCCGGGTCATGCTGGGCTGTGGCCCCGGCTCCCTGCCGTCCGACGCCTTCATGATGGGTATTCCCGTGGCCGCCCAGCGCGACCGCATGGACGAGGCCCTGGCCGACATCGTCAAGCTGCTGCGCGGCGAGACGGTGACCAACAAGACCGACTGGTACGAGCTCAGCGAAGCGCGGCTGCAGATGACCCCCTGGTCGCGGCCCTCGGTGGAGATCGCCGTCGCCAGCCAGGTCTCGCCCACCGGCGCCACGGCGGCCGGCCGTCACGGCCTGTCGCTGCTGTCGATCGGCGCCACCTCGGCCGGCGGTTTCAACGCCCTGGCCTCCAACTGGGCCATGGCCGAGGAAAAGGCCAAGGAACACGGTCAGGTCATGGACCGTTCCGGCTGGCGCCTCGTGGGACCCATGCATATCGCCGAGACTCGCGAACAGGCGCGGGCCGACTGCGCCCACGGCCTGGAGCAGTGGGTCTATTATTTCCGCGAGATCGCCGCCCTGCCCTTGGTGGCCGATGGCGACGGCGACCTGATCGATCAGCTGGTCGCCTCCGGCCTGGCGGTGATCGGCACACCCGAGGACGCCATCGCCCAGATCGAGCGGCTGGAGTCCCAATCCGGCGGTTTCGGCTGCTTCATGTTCATGGACCACAACTGGGCCGACTGGGACCGCAAGAAACGATCCTACGAGCTCATGGCCCGGTATGTCTTCCCGCGGTTCCAGAACCTGAACGACAACCGCACCGCCTCGCTGGAATGGGCCAGGGACAACCGCGAAAACTTCATCGGCCAAGCCCGCATGGCCGTGGGCGTGCGGCTCGCCCAGCACATCCAGGAAAAGGGCGTCGACAACATCCGCCCTGAAATCCTCGAAGCCATGGGCATGGGCAAGAAGGCCGACGCGGCGGAGTAGGGCGAACTTCTGCTCCCCTGTTCGAAGAACGGGGGAGCTGTCAGGGCGTAGACCTGACTGAGGGGCAAGTCGCACGGGCGGCAAGCCCCCTCCGTCACGGGGCTGCGTCCCGTGCCACCTCCCCCGTGTCGCTTCGCGAAACAGGGGAGGAGGATCTTTTACCGCCCCGGCTCGACCACGATCTTCACCTGGCTTTCCGGATCGGCCAGGGCGGCGAAGGCCCCCGCCACCCCGTCCAGTCCCACCGTGCTGGTGATCACCGGGGCCACATCGATGCGGCCTTCGGCGATGTCGTTCAGGGTCTTGGCGAACTCCTCGGGCGTGTAGCCGAGCACGAAGCGGAAATCGATCTGCTTGGCGATGGCCAGGAACGGCTCGATGCTGTCCGGCTCCATGCACACCCCGGCGACGATGATCTGGGAGCCGGCCGGCGCCGCGTCGATCAGCCTTTGCAGCATGCCGGGCACACCGACGCATTCGAAGATGATCGCACGCTTGACCGTCTGGCCGCCCATGCGGGCCATGGTCTGCTCCAGGCCGGTGGTCCAGACGCCCACTTCACGCCATTTTGTGTGCGGCGACTCACGGGCCGGATCGACGATGATGTCGGCGCCCAGCCGCTCGGCCATGAGCCGGCGGGCGGGCGAGAAGTCGGCGGCGATCACCGGCCCATAGCCGCGCGCCTTCAGGGACGCGATCACCGCCAGCCCCACCGGCCCGCAGCCCACCACCAGGGCCGCGCCCGGCTCGTCCAGGGCCGCCTTGGCCACCGCATGGGCGCCCACGGCGAAGGGTTCGGTCATGGCCGCCTGGCTGTCGGACAGGCCATTGGGAATCTCGATCAGCATGGCTTCCTGCAGCAGCATGCGTTCGGCATAGCCGCCCGGATAGTCGTTGGAATAGCCGACTGTCGTGGGGCCGGCCGGTCCCATCAGGATCGGCATGGACACGATCCTGGTCCCGGCCTTCAGCGGCTTGGCCGAGCCGGGCCCATAGTCGAGGATCTCGGCGCTGAATTCATGACCGAACACCACGTCGCGGCTGGCGTCGAGCCCGCCCGACACGCCGCCATTGGCCCGCTTGCCCATGTCCACCATCCGGTCCAGGTGGTGCAGGGCGTGAAGATCCGAGCCGCAGATGCCGCAGCACAGGGTCTTGACCAATACCTGGCCGGGGCCTGGGGTCAGGTCCGCGATGTCCTCGCAGATCAGTTTTCCTGCTCTCGCCACCACCGCGCGCATACCGTCTCTCCCTTTGGTTTTGCCGCAGTTTCGGGCCGGCGGAGAGCGGTGGCAATGGCGCCGTGGGGGAAGGCGTTGCGTGTCTTGTCCCAACCGTCTTGACCCGCCCACGCGACGGTGAGCCAATCCCTCAAGCTTGGATCAGGGGGCAGGCGATGATTTTCGAACAGGTGGCCACCGGCGGTTGCCAGTCCTATATGCGCGCCGTGGCCCTCGACGGCGGCCTGAAGACCTGGCGCGAGCAGGGGGTTCCGCCGGGGGGCTGAATTCCCTTCTCCCCTTGCGGGAGAAGGAGGGGCCCGGCCGCGAAGCGGATGGGAGGATGAGGGGTCGCGCCAGTCTTTCCGCCATGCCAACTTCATCAAATGTCCGATCGCCAGACCCTCCGCGACCGAGCCCGCACCATGCGCCGCGCGCCGACTCCGGCCGAACGCAAGCTATGGAACCTGCTCCGCGGCGGCCGGCTCGACGGCCTGAAGTTCCGACGCCAAGTCCCCATCGGCCCCTATATCGCCGACTTCGCCTGCCTCTATCCGAAAGTTATCGTCGAATGCGATGGCGGCCAGCATGCCGACAGCGCCTATGACGAGTTGCGGGACGCGTGGCTGCAGGCCCAGGGCTTTCAAGTCAGCCGCCTTTGGAACAGCGAGGTCCTCGACCATCCTGAAAGTGTTGCAGACGTGATCCGGCTTTCGCTGCGGAGAGGCTAGCGCGACCCCTCATCCTCCCGACCGCTTCGCGGCCAGGGCCCTCCTTCTCCCACAAGGGGAGAAGGGATTCCCTCGGCCTCCGCCAGCAACTCCTCCGTATGTTCCCCCAATCTCGGCGGGTGGCGGCGGATATTCCCCGGCGTGGCCGAGAATTTCACCGGCGGGCGCATGGAGATGTAGTCGCCGGCCTCGGGGTGGGCGTAGGTCTCGAACAGGCCGACGGCGTCCAGATGCGGATCGTCGATCAGGTCGTCCAGGCGGTTCATCTTCACCACCGGAATATGCAGCGGCTTGAGCAGGGCCAGCCATTCTTCCGTGGTCTTTTCCGGGGTGATGGTGTGGACCAGGGCGTAGAGTTCGCGGATGTGCCGCCCCCGGGTCATATAGTCGGAAAAGCGTGGATCGGTGGCGATGCGCTCGGACCAGCCGGCCACGCGAAAGAACTCGTCCCACTGTTTGTCCGTATACGGTAGAAGGCCGATGTGGCCGTCTTTCGTCGCGTAGGGAATCCGGTGCGGATTGGTCACGCGCGGATAGGACCACTGGCCGTTGGGCGGGTCATAGACGTGGCCGTACATGTGTTCGGCCAGGTTGAAACTGGTGACGCATTCCAGCATCGGCACCTCGACGAACTGGCCCTGACCCGTGCGCTGGCGGTGGAACAGGGCGGCCAGGGTCGCCTGGGCCATGAACAGGCCCGAGACCTTGTCCGCCACCAGGCTGGGCAGGATGCGCGGGGTGGGGTCGCCGTCGGTGCGGCTCAAGAGGTCGCCAAAGCCGGACGCCGCCTGGATCAGGTCGTCATAGGCCGGTTCGCCCGCATAGGGTCCGTCCGAGCCATAGCCGGCGGCGTGGACATAGACGATATCGGGCTTGATCGCCTTGACCTCCTCGTAGGACAGGCCAAGGCGCGCCAGGCCGTCATAGCGCACCGAGGCGGCGAACACGTCGGCGGTGGCGATCAGCGCCTTGAGCGCGGTCATGGCCTTGAGGTCGCGCAGGTCCAGCAGCAGGCCGCGCTTGTTGCGGTTGATGGCCATGAAGATCGGCCCCAGGTCACGGACATCGTCGCTGGGCGTATGGCCGGCCCAGCGCATGATGTCGCCGCCCCCGCCGCGTTTGCCGCCGGGAAACTCGACCTTGATCACGTCGGCGCCCATGTCCCCCAGCATCTGGGTGGCGTAGGCCCCCAGGACTACGCTGGTCAGGTCGATCACCCGTATCCCCTTGAGCGGCCCGGTGGCTTCGGCGGCGAGGTCACGGCGTTTGGGGGACATGTCAGTGAATTCCTTCCAGATGTCTTGGGCTCGTCGCCAGCCCCTCGATCCCGGCCTTGAGTTCGGCCAGGATCAAAGCCTCCTTGCGCTCCAGCCTGGCCACCGGGCCGGCGACGCCCAGGGCGTAGACGCGGCCGTGCGGGGCGGGGGGCAGCAGGGCGCCGATGACCCCGGCGCCCTCCGAGACGGTGTGCTTGGAAAAGGCGTAGCCTCGGGCGCGCACCTCGCCGATGATCTGCATCAGCTCTTCGCGCGACAGCCTGGCGGCCTCGCCCTCCTCGGCGTTGATCCGTCGGCGGAGCTTTTCGATTTCGTTGTCGCGCTTGGCGCTGAGCAGCAGCCAGCCCATGCCCGACTTGGCCAGGGGGCGCCGCGCGCCCGGCGGCACCGAGAACTGCAGCGGCTCGGCCGAATGGATCAGATGCACATACTGGGCGCGCAGATCGCTCTGGGCGGCCAGGATCACCGTCTCGCCGGTCACCTGGTGCAGATGGCTCATCAGGCCGGTCAGGGCCCCGTCGCCGAACAGGCCGTCCTGCACCCAGGCGCCCAGGGCGGCGATGCGCATGGTGGGGAAATAGGTCCGCCGCTCGCGGTCGTGGTCAAGATAGCCCAGCGCCACCAGGGACTTGAGCAGGGCCGAGCCGCTGGAGGCCGGATAGCCGAGGCCGTCCAGGACCTCCTTCAGCGCCAGGGGACGCCGCTGGCGGTCGAAATATTCGAGGATCTCGAACACCCGCCGCGCCGACTTGACCGCATCCTCCGCCAATCGAGGCTCCATTTCACATATGTGTATTTTCTAACCACATATGGGCAGAACTGACCTGTCTGGCCTAATATCCCGGCTGGAGCCCAAGCTCAATGCGCAACGAAAGGGGAGGCCGATGGATTTCGAGCTCAGCGAAGAGCACCGCATGCTCAAGGATCTGGTGGCCCGGTTCGTGCGCGACGAACTGATGCCGCTGGAGGCCGGCGTGCTCGACCGCGAGGCCAAGGGCGGCGGCCTGGCCATCGCCGAGGCCGACCGGCTGCGCATCGACGCCGTATCCAAGGAACTGGGTCTTTGGGGCTTGGATGCGCCCGAGGACGTGGGCGGCTCGGACCTGCCGTCCGTGGCCATGGTCGGGGTCAATGAGGAGCTGGGGCGGACCATCACCCCCTACACCATCCCCCCGGACTCGCCGAACCTGCGCATGCTGATGGCCACGGTCACCGATCGCCAGCGCGAGGCCTATCTGGCGCCCTATGTGCGCGGGGAGACCATCTCGGCCATCGGCATCTCCGAACCCGGCGCCGGCGCCGATCCGGCCGGCATGATCACCAAGGCGGAGCGGGTCAAAAACGAGGACGGGACCGACGACTGGTTGATCAACGGACGCAAGATCTGGATCAGCCGCGCCCGGGACGCCGATTTCACCATCGTCATGGCCGTGACCGACAAGGAAAAGCGCGCCCGCGGCGGCATGTCGGCCTTTCTGGTGGACAAGGACACCCCCGGCTTCAACGTGCTGCGCGCCATCCCGATGATCGGCGGGGCGGTGACCTATGAGGTGGCGCTGGAGGACTGCCGGGTGCCGGGCTGGAAATTGCTGGGCGTCGAGGGTCAGGGGTTCGCGCCGATGCAGGTGCGTCTGGGCACCCGGCGGATCGAAATGGCCGCCTGGTCCATCGGCATGGCCCAGCGGGCCCTGGACATGATCTGCGAATACGCGCCCCAGCGCAAAACCTTCGGCCTGCCCCTGTCCGAACGTCAGGCGATCCAGTTCTGGGTGGCGGACGCGGCGACCCAGATCCATGCCGCGCGGCTGATGACCTATGACTGCGCGGTCAAGCTGGACAACAAGCGCGACGTGCGCATGGAGATCTCCATGATCAAGGCCTTCGCCACCGAAATGGCCTGGACCGTGGTCGACCGGGCCATGCAGACCTTTGGCGCCATGGGCATGACCAAGGAGTTGCCGCTGCAGCTGATGGCGGCCAAGCTGCGCACCATGCGCATCTATGACGGCCCCACCGAGGTGCATAAATGGGTGGTGGCCCGCAATCTGCTGGGGAGAAGCCGATGACCGCCGAGACCTATGGCCAGGTGGGCGTCCAGTGGGACGGGCCCGTGGCCCTGACCATCATCGACGCGCCGCCCAACAACCATGTGAGCACCGACCTGATCCGCGATCTGGCCGACGCCTTCGAGGCGCTGGACGCCGACCCGCGCTGCCGGGCGCTGGTGCTGGCCACCGAGGGCCGGGTGTTTTGCGGCGGCGCCGACCTGCAGGCGCGCAACGCCGTCACCCGCGGCGACGGCGCCGGGATCAACCCCCTCTATAGCCAGGCGGTGCGGCTGTTCTCGAACAAAAAGCCTATCGTCGCCGCTGTTCAGGGCGCGGCCGTGGGTGCGGGCCTGGGCCTGGCCCTGGTCGCCGATTTCCGCATCGCTGCGCCCGAGGCGCGGTTCGCCGCCAACTTCGTCAAGCTGGGTTTCCACGCCGGTTTCGGTATCTCCCACACCCTGCCACGCCTGATCGGCCTGCAGCGCGCGGCGCTGATGTTGCAGACCGCCCGGCGGATCAAGGCCGAAGAGGCCTTGCCGTGGGGACTTGTCGACGCCGTCGTTCCGCTGGACCGCGTCCGCGCCGAGGCCGTCGCCCTGGCCCATGAAATCGCCGAGAACGCGCCCCTGGCGGTGCAGTCCTCGCGCGCCACCCTGCGCGACGGCCTCGCCGCGGCGGTCAAGGCCCAGACCGATCACGAGTTCACCGAGCAGCAAAGGCTGATGAAGACTCAGGACTTCGCCGAGGGGGTGCGGGCGGTGAACGAGCGCCGGGCGGGGGTGTTTATCGGCGGGTGAGGCGGGCCGCGGCGAAAACGCGAGTCGTTCGCGCTAGGTTTTGGCCCACGCGCCGCTAAATTCGCCGACATGACGTCTTCACCCGCCCCGGCGCCCACACTTGCGGAAAACGCCGCCCTGACCCGGCGCATCACCCGCCTGTCCCTGGGCCTGGCCACGGTGCTGACCCTGGCCAAGCTGGCCGCCTGGCTCATGAGCGGCTCTGTCGCGGTTCTGGCGTCCCTGGCGGATTCGGGCCTGGATGTGCTGGCCGCGGCCACCACCTATTTCGCCGTCCGCTATGCCGCGGCCCCGCCGGACCAGGAGCATCGCTATGGCCACGGCAAGGCCGAGGCCTTCGCCGGCCTGATCCAGGCGGGCCTGGTGTTCGCCTCGGCGGCCCTGATCGGGCGCGAGGCCATCGACCACCTGATCCATCCGCGCCTGGTGACCAATCATGGCCTTGGCCTGGCCATCATGGCCGCATCCACCGTCCTGACGGTGGTCCTGGTCATGGCTCAGTCGCGGGTGTTGAAGGCGGCCCAGTCGGTGGCCGTCAGCGCCGACCGCATGCACTATGTGGTGGATATCGCCGCCAATCTGATGGCGTTCGGCGGCATCGCCGCCAGCCTGCTGCTGCACAGCGCCGCCCCCGACGCCATCGCCGGCCTGCTGGTCGCCGCCTGGCTGGTCTGGGGCGCCGTCAACGTCTTCGGCCAGGCCAGCCTGGAGCTTATGGACCACGAACTGGACCCCGAGGCGCGGGCGCGGATCAAGGCCTTGATGCGCGCCGATCCCAGGGTGCGGGACGTGCATATGCTGCGCACCCGCGCCTCCGGCCCCTATGTGCACATCCAGATGCACGCGGATCTGGACCCGGCCCTGTCCCTGATCGATGCGCACCGGATCATGGTCGAGGCGGAAAACCGCGTCTTGGCGGCGTTTCCGGCGGCCGATATCCTGATTCACCCCGACCCCAGGGGCTTCGCCGAGCCTCACGGCGGCGCGTTCCGGGAAATCTATGAGGTCGAGGCGCCGGAGCGCGAGCACGAGACGGCGCGGTAAACGAAACCTTAAGGGCCCCCAGCGCTTAAGGTGAGCCACGACCGAAGACTGCGGGCCGAATTTTAGCTGATGACCGTCGAACGCACCCTGCACCATTTTCCGCTCGACCCGGCCTCGCGCCAGGTGCGCCTGGCGCTGGGCGAGAAGCGGCTGGCGTTTCGCGAAACCCCAGAGCGCTATTGGGAGCGCCGCCCCGAACTGACCACGCTCAATCCCTCGGGCCTGACGCCGGTGCTGATCGAGACCGAGGACGGCAAGACCCTGGTGATCTGCGAGAGCCGCGCCATCCTCGAACATCTGGAAGACGTGGCGCCGGAGCCGGAATTGATGGGCCGCGATCTGGCGGAGCGGGCGGAGACCCGGCGGCTGCTGCAATGGTTCGACCGCAAGTTCGACTACGAGGTCAACGGCCTGCTGCTGCACGAAAAGATGGAAAAGCGCCTGCTGGGCCTGGGCGCGCCGGATCTGGCCAACCTGCGGGCCGGCCGCGAGGCCCTGCGCGCGCACATGACCTATATCGAAAAACTGCTCAATGAGAGGGACTGGCTCAACGGCCGCCGGCTCAGCCTGGCCGACTTCGCCGCCGCCGCCAACCTGTCGGTGATCGACTATTTCGGCGACGTGCCCTGGACCGATTTTCCCGCCCTGCGCACCTGGTATATGAGGATCAAGTCGCGGCCGTGCTTCCGCCCCTTGCTGACCGACCGCTGGCCGGGCCTGGCCCCCGCCGCCCATTATGACGACCTCGATTTCTGACTCCATCGAAGCCCGCATCCGCGCCGAGGCCCTGGCCCTCGGCTTCGATGTCTGCGGCTTTGCGTCGGTGGAGGCGCCGTGGCCCGCGTCGCAACGCCTGGCCGAGTTCGTCGCCGCCGGCCGTCACGGCGAGATGGCCTGGATCGAGACCACCCAGGACCGCCGCGCCCATCCCCGCGCCATGTGGCCCGGCGCGCGCTCGGCGATCATGCTGGGGGTCAATTATGGGCCAGAGGCGGACCCGCTCGAGGCCCTGGCGCACAGGGACCGCGCGGCCATTTCGGTCTATGCCCAGGGCGACGACTATCACGACCTGATCAAGAAGCGGCTCAAGGCCCTGGCGCGGTGGCTGGTGGCGGAGTCCGGCTGCGAACTGAAGGTGTTTGTCGACACCGCGCCCCTGATGGAAAAGCCCCTGGCCCAGAGCGCCGGCCTCGGCTGGCAGGGCAAGCATACCAATCTCGTTTCGCGGCGCTTCGGCTCCTGGCTATTTTTAGGGTCGATCCTGACCGACACGCCCCTGGCCGCCGACCCCGCCGAAACCGACCATTGCGGCGCCTGCCGCGCCTGTCTCGACGCCTGCCCCACCAACGCCTTTCCCGCGCCCTACCAGCTCGACGCCCGCCGCTGCCTCTCCTACCTGACCATCGAGCACGCCGGACCGGTTCCGCTGGAGTTCCGCGCGGCGCTGGGCCCGCGCATCTATGGCTGCGACGACTGCCTGGCGGTCTGTCCCTGGAACAAGTTCGCCCAAACCGCGCGCGAGGCGGCCCTGCATGCGCGCGAGACCCTGAAAGGGCCGGCCTTGGCCGATCTGGCCAGGCTGGACGACGCCGCCTTCCGCGCCCTGTTCTCCAAGAGCCCGATCAAGCGCATCGGCCTGGCCCGCTTCCTGCGCAATGTGCTCTACGCCATCGGCAATTCCGGCGACCCCGCCCTGGGCGCCAGCGCGCGCGCCCTTCTGGACCATCCATCCGAGGTGATGCGCGACGCCGCAGCCTGGGCGGTGGAGCGGTTGGAGGGCGTTACGACCTAGAGGGCGATGAAATCAAGTTGAGGCGATAAAACCCCGCTCCTCCCGGCGAATGCCGGGACCCAGATCATATGGCGTGGCAGCCCGGCGATTTGGGGCGAATGATCTTCTTAGGCCTGAGCTTTGCCATCTGGGTCCCGGCATTCGCCGGGATGAGCGGGTTTTGGTTTGGCTTCAATTCGTCACGCTCTAGAGGCCTGCCGCCTTGTCAGCGTCATGGCGATCAGGGCGAAAATCACCACGGGCGTCATCAATCCGATCGGGGTCGCGCGGGGCGGATTATAGAGCGGCGCCAGCCAGGCGAGCATGGGAAGGGCCAGGGCCAGGGGCCGGAACTCACCCTCAAAACTGTTCCACACCAGGATGGTCGCGGCCAGGGACAGCAGGATCATGTCATAGGGCGATACGTGGGGGGCGCCCACCACCGTCGCCGCCAGGAAGACGGCGAAGCGCAGGTCCAGGGTGAGGGGACGGCGAAAACTGAAATAGACGCAGGCCCCGGCGCCGAGCGTGGCCGCCGCCTGGGCCAGGTTCGCCGCCTGTTTCGACGCCCCGAGCAGTTGCGCGCAGGTGAACACGCTTTCGTCCCACAGCCGGCCCCAGTCGATGCCCGTATAGGCCACGTCATGGCGCGGATGCAGCATCAGCTCCAGCCACACGCGCCAGATGTCGGCGCCGAACACCGCCAGGCTGAGCAGTCCCAGGGCCGCCGCGGACAGGGCCGCCCCGCCCATGGCCCGCCAATTGCGCGCGCCGAGCAGGGCGAAGGGGATCATCAGGCAGATCTGCGGCTTGAAGCTGGCCAGCCCCAGAAACGCTCCGGCCAGCCAGGGCTGGGTCTCCAGCAGCGGGAATCCGGCGACAAACAGCGCACAGACCACAAAACCGTTCTGGCCGGACACCACATTATTGGACGCCGCCGGGCTGAGCAGCAGCGAGACCGAGCTCATCCAGAACTGCAGACCGCGCCCATAGGCCTTGCCCAGCGCCAGCAGCAGCGCGGCGAAGGACAGGACCTGCGACGCCGCGAACGCCGCCACCATGGGCAGGAGGCTGAACGGGGCCAGGAACAGCAGCCAGGTGGGCGGATAGTGAAAGGCGGGATAGGGCATGGGATCCAGCAGCCAATAGCCGTAGGTCCGGTTCATGGTCCTGGCCAGCCAGACCTGGTCGTAGACATGAGGCAGGACCCCATCATGCCAAGCCCGCGCCGCGGTGTAGAAAATCACCCAGTCGCCGCCGAGCGCATTATAGGCCGGCCCGATCTTGCCGTTGTAGCCACAGCCGGTGGCCACCACGATCGCCCAGCCATAGAGGCCGAACGGGATGGCCACCAGGGCTATGCGGACTAAGCAAACCTTTGCAGGTTTGCTCACACTTGGGACTCTTAGCAGCATTGATTTTGCTTCCAAAAAAGCAAAATCAATCGTGGCTTTAGCCACGCGAGGCTGCTTAGGCGCTGGCGCAACGGAACAGGCATGGGCCACGCTGGGGCCAAACCCGTCAAAACGCGGTTAATTGGGGGCGGGCCTAAACCCGGCCCGTCACCTCGGCCAGGGCGGCGGTGACCTGGGTGACGTCATAGGGCTTGCGGATGACCGGGGCGTCGAAACCGCCGAAATTGAAGCGACTGTCGCCATAGCCGGTGGCGAAGACAAAGGGGACGCCGCGAGCGGCCAGGGCCTCGGCCACCGGCATGACCGAGGCGCCGTTGAGATTGGCGTCCAACACCGCCGCGTCCAGCGGCCGGTCGACCATGGTCATGGCCTCGTCCACGTCGGCGGCCGAGCCGACAATGGTGGCTCCGGCCTCCTCAAGCCCCGCTTCCAGCTCAAGGGCCAAAAGCAGGGCGTCCTCGACGATCAGCAGGCGCAGGCCGTCGATGCGGGCCGGGCCAGCCACATAGGGCTGGCTGGCGCCATAGGAATCGCTGGGCGCCACAGGTTCGCTCTGCGGCTCTGGCTCTGCCGCCAGGGGAAGGGTGAGCGCTCCAGCCCCCGCGCGAATGATGACGCGCACGCCCTCGCGGTGAAAGTTCACCGTGACCTCACCGCCCAGATCGCGTCCGGTGACCTCTTCCAGCAGGGTGGCGCCAAAGCCCCGGCGCGTGCGCGGGGACACGCGGGGGCCAAAGGACTCGCTCCACTGCAGCTCCAGCCCGCCGTCCGCCAGGCTCAGCCACCGCACATCGACGCGGCCGGTCTCAACCGAAAGCGCCCCGAACTTGACCGCGTTGATGGCCAGTTCGTGCAAGGCCAGGGACATGGCCCCGGCGGCGCGGGGGGTGAGCAGCAGATCTGGACCTTCCCAGCGTGTCTGGCCTGGGGCGATCCCGCCCAGTTCGGCGGCGGCGACGCTGCTCATGCTCGCGCCGCGCCAGCGGGTGGCGGTCAGAAGCTGGTGGGCCGAGGCCATGGATTTGAGCCGGCCGGTGAAGGTTTTCAAAAACCCGTCCAGGGAGGTGGCCTTGCGCGCCGACTGGGCGGCCATGGATTGGACGGCGGTCAGCACATTCTTGATGCGGTGATCGAGTTCGGCGACCAGGGTCTCGCGCCGCTCCTCGGCGATTTTGCGCGGGGTGATATCCTGAACCACGCCGACCACATGACCGGCCCCGTCCTCGCCGGATTTGCTCAGTACGCCGATGCTGGACACCCAGAACACCGAGCCGTCGCTCTGATTGACGATCCGGCATTCCAGCTCGTAGCGGCCCCGCTCGGCCAGCCCTTCGTCAAAGACACGCTGGGCCCGTTCGCGGTCATCGGGATGAATGACCTCGCCAAAACCGCCGGCCCAGTCGCCGGGAATATGGTTGGACGGCGTGCCGAGCATGTCGCGCAGCTGGTCGTTGAGCACGACCTTGGCGGTCTTGGTGTCCCATTCGAAGATGCCGAGGCCGGCGGCCTTGAGCGCGCGATCAAGCGGTTCGGGGCTGAAGCGGACCTGAGTGGAGGGGGCCGGCGAAGCGCCGCCGGTTGATCCCCCGGTCGCCCCTCCGGTCAACCCATCGACGGGCGCGCCCGGTTCGATCTCATGATCGCCAGTGGGCGCCTTTTCGTTCACGCCGCGGACTTCAGCGTCGTCCATCTTTGACGTTTCCACGCAAGGGCGTCATGACCGTAGCACGATGGTTTTGAACGCAAATCATGAGGTGTAGAGAACACCCTGCAACTGGAGAATGAAAGCACCTTGAGCCATAATCTGGCGTGACGGCCTTGATGCGGCGCATGTCGTGGCGTTTTTTCCTATCGCTGCGGTCCGAGGCGTCAGGTTCGGCGGACGACACCCCACTCGGTCGCGGTTTCGAAGTGATGCTATGTTGCATGCTGCAAAGCTTTTGATTTGGAACCTTATCGGTCCAGATTGACTCCCTCTGGGCGAGGCCCGATCAAGGCTCCGCGTCCAGCTATTCCTATCCATCTGCTTCCCGGAGATCTCCATGCCCGTAAGCCCCAAGGTCAGCGACGCCGCCGACGCCGCCGACGCGACGATCAAGGACGCCGAAAAGAGCTTTCGCGATCTGGCCGATCGCGTCGAAAAACTGGTGAAGGACGGCCTGGAAGCCCTGCGCGCCCAGAGCCGCACCTATGCCGACACCGCCGGCGAGCAGCTGGGCACGGCTCAGAAATATGTGGTCGAGCACGTGCAGGAACGCCCGATGACCGCCACGGTCGCCGCCCTCGGCGTCGGTGTCCTGATCGGCCTGATGCTCGGCGGCGGACGCAGCCGCTGATGCTGCAAAAAGCGATGATGGTCGCCGCCGCCCTGGCCGCCATGGCCGTGGCGGCGGGGACCTGCGTGATCGCCCTCGCCTTCGCGCTGTACGCGCTCCTGCGAGCCCCCCTGGGGCCCGCGGGAGCGGCGGCCAGCGTCGCGGCGCTGTGCGCCGTGGCCATCGCCTTGGCGGGGTTCATCGCCGCGCGCGGGTCGGAGGCCAAGGGCGATGCATCGGCCAATGACCGCGAAAGCTTTGGCCTGATGGAGCGCCTGATGGAGTTGGTGCGTGACAAGCCGCTCGCATCGACCGGTGTGGCCCTGGCCGCGGGCTTGATGGTGATGCGCAATCCCGCCGTGATCGGCGTGGTGCTGCGCACCCTGATGGAAGCCTGGGCCATCAGCAGCGGCGGCGGACGACCGCCGAAGCGCCGGTAGGCGTTGGTGCAGGCTTGAACCCCTCGCCGCTTGAGTCCATGACCGCGGCCATGAACACCGGTGAGGGCGCGAGCCTGGTTTCAGAGCCGAGACGGCGGACGATCGAACTGGCGGGGCTTGGCGAAAACGCCAGGCTCGCGGCCCTGGAGTTCGGCGATCCCGATCGGCCCCTCGACATCATCTTCCTTCATGCCAACGGCTTCAACGCCATGACCTATCGGTCGGTCCTGGCGCCTCTGGCTTCGCGCCTGCGCATCTTGGCCGTGGATCAGCAGGGACACGGCCGTTCGCCCCGGCGCGTCGCCATCGAAGGGCGCCGCAGCTGGATCGACCTGCGGGACGATCTGGTGGCTCTGCTGGATCAATTGCCGCCGCACCCGGTGGTGCTGGCCGGCCATTCCATGGGCGGCGCCATTTCAATGTTCGCCGCGGCGGATCGGCCGGATCGGGTCAAGGCCCTGGCCCTGTTCGATCCGGTGATCCCCTCGGTCGAGGTGGTCGCCCAGATGCTGGCGGCGCAGGGACGGCCCATGCCGGGCAATGTCCTGGCCGAGGGCGCCGACCGGCGGCGGGCGGTGTTTCCCAGCCGCCAGGCGGTGCTCGACAGCTATCGCGGGCGGGGCGCCTTCAAGACGTGGCCGGATGAAGCCCTGATCGACTATGTGACCGACGGCTTTGTCGACCGGCCCGATGGTCAGGTGGAGCTGGCGTGCTCGCCGGCCTGGGAGGCGTCCAATTTCCGCGCCCATGGCCACGATCCCTGGGCCGCCATCGCCCGCCTGCGCACCCCGACCACCGTACTGCGGGCCGCGATCGGCTCGACCTGCAGCCTGGTTTCGGAAGATCAGCTATCGGCCGATATCGCGCCCCGGCATGTGGAGACCATCGCCGATTCCACACATTTCTTGCCGATCGAACGCCCGGAACTGACCAGGGCGACGCTGCTGGCGGCCTGCAGGGTGGGCTAAGCAGCCTCGCGTGGCTAAAGCCACGATTGATTTTGCTTTTTTGGAAGCAAAACCAATGCTGCTAAGAGTCCCAGGTGTAAGCAAACCTGCAAAAGTTTGCTTAGAGCATGATGAAATCAGGTTAAGCCAATAAAAACTCCGCTCATCCCGGCGAAGGCCGGGATCCAGATGACAAAGCTCCGGCCAAACGACAATAATCCGCCCGAAATAAACACACTCTTGCGCCATAGGATCTGGATCCCGGCCTTCGCCGGGATGAGCGGTTTTTGGTTTGGCTTCAATTCATCCCGCCCTAGTTATATTAGAGCGCCAGATCCGGTGTGATCATCGCGGTCATGGCCGCCCGCGCGGCGTCGCTGATCGGCACGATCTTGCGGGCGTCCAGGTCCAGGGTTACGGCCACGGCTTCCGACACGCCCCAGGGCTTGCCGGTATTGGGATCCAGCATCCAGTGCACCATGCGCTGGGTGCGGCTGTCGACGCCGGCCAAGCCGGAACGGATCACCACCCGGTCGCCGGCGCGCGGCCAGTCCAGATAGACCAGGCGATATTCCAGCACCGCCCCGCCCACGCGCTCCGGGCGGGTCTCGGCATGCTCGACCACGGCGCCGCGCATCTTGGAGACCAGCCGCGGAATGCCGTCGGACACCCGGCCGATAAAGCCGTCCAGGCTCATGCGGCCAAACACGTCGCAATCCCCGGCGAGCACGCCGCCGGCGCTGATCGAGACCAGATCCAGCTGGTCGGCGCGGGCCAGGCTGGCGGTGGTCTCGAACGGGTCCAGCGACACGCTGCGGGCGGCGGCGTGGTCGGGAACCTTCGTGGTCAGTCCCGCGGCGCGCGCGCGCACGGTCTTCGACCAGGGAAAGGCGCGACCGTCATGGGGGGTGACATGGCTGACCAGGGTCTGGAAGGTGGCCGCCGGCTCGCCGGTGGCCGAGTGAATCAGCACCAGCAGGAGACGGGCGTCGCTCTCGCCCATTTCGATCACGCTGGCTTGCATATGCAGGGCGGCCGGCGGCCGCGCTTCACGCAGGAAGCGGATATGCTGTTCGCGCACCAGAAGGGTGGACACGGCGCTGGGCGAAAAGGCGTGGGGCATGCCCAGTTCCGCGGCCAGGCCGATCAGGCCTTCCATGGCGCGCGTGACGTAGAAGCGCACATTCATGTGCCCCATCTCGTCGCATTCCCAGGTATTGACACCGCCGCGCCACACCTCGACCCCGACCGCATTCAGCCTTGTTTCCGTAGCGCTGTCTCGCGTCATGCAAGGGGAGTTAGAGGCGAAAACCGGAGGGCGCAAGGCGTAGGCTGCGGCCGGGTCCCGGATCGGCCCTCGGGGCCGTCCGGGATGACAGATCAGATCAGGCGAACAGCTTGGCCCAGCGGCGCTTCTCGCGGGTCTTCCAGCCGTCGCGATGATAGGCGTCCGAGGCGATCAGCGGGACCACGGTGGTGGCCTCGGCGAACACCATCTGCTCGTGGGTCACGTCGACCTTGCCCCAGGAGCAGGCCTCTTTCAGCGTCGAGGACGAGCAAGCCCCGTCGCGCACATCGGCCACGGTGATCTGCACGGCATATTTGTGCATCTCGGCTTCCAGGCCCAGGATCTCGGCGCAGACCACGGTGTCCTGGGCGAAGTTCTTGGGCACGCCGCCGCCGACCATGAACAGGCCGGTGGTTCCGGCGGCGATCTTGACGTCGGTCAGCTCGCGGAAATCGGCCACCGAGTCGATGGTGACATAGGGCTTTTTGGCCTTGATGCGCTCGACCTGATGCTTGACCAGGCCAAAGCCGGCGGAGCTGTCGGTGAAGGCGGGGCAGAAGATCGGCGCGCCTTCTTCATAGGCCGTCTGGATTAGCGAGCCGGGCTTCTTGGCGTTGCCGGCGGCCAGCCACTTGCCGATCTCATGGATGAATTCGCGCGAGGAATAGGGGCGCGGCTCCAGGCTGTCGGTGATTTCCTTGATCGCGTGATCGCAGGCCTGCAGCTCTTCCTCATCGATATAGGTGTCGTAGATGCGGTCGATATAGAGGGCGCGCAGGTCGCGGTCGTCCACATTGGCCTGGGCCTGATAGTGCTTGAAGCCGAGGGCCTCGAAGAAATCCATGTCGATGATCGAGGCGCCGGTGGCGACCACGCAGTCGAGCATGCCGTAGCGGATCATGTCGCGATAGACGTGCATGCAACCGCCGGCGCTGGTCGATCCGGCCAGGGTCAGCCAGACGGAGCAGTCCTTGTCCTCGATGGCCATGGACAGAATATCGGCGGCGCGGGCGGTGTCGCGCGAGGTGAAGCTCATCTTGCGCATGGCGTCGATCACCGGCCGGGCGTCATAGGCGGTGATGTCGACATGCTCGACGGTCTTGGACAGCAGTTCGGCTTTGCGATTGGTGTCGGCGTTCATCTTGAGGGTTTCCCTTTGGGGTGAGCGCCCGTCGTTCAACAGGCTGACGGCCGGACGGAGCGACGGCTGAAAGCGCCCTGACCGCTTCGGCCGGGTTAGGATGGGGGTCTAGTCTCCAAGACCGGAAATTACCACCGCTCATCCCCGCGGGGATGAGCGGCGAAATTACTTCCTGCGCCGCTTTTTGCTCTTGGCTCGCGACAGTTTCACGACATTTCCCGAGTCTTGCCGCGGCAGCGGGATCGAGCGGGGCGCAAGACCGTACATCGAGGCCATGGGCGCATCCTCGACCTCGGCCACGTCCAGGTCGCCATAGCCGTTGAAGCGCGTGGTCATGGCCACGCCATAGGCGCCCAGCATGCCGATCTCGATATGGTCGCCCTCGCGCACATCCTCGGGCAGCCAGAACGGCCCGGGCATGTGGTCGATGGAATCGCAGGTCGGGCCGTAGAACCGGAACGGCTTTAGGGGTGCATCCGAGACCACGCCGTCGCGGACCAGCTTGACGGGGAAGGGCCATTTGGAATGGGTGGCGTCGAACAGCGAGCCATAGGAGCCGTCGTTCAGATAGAGGGCGTCGCCCTTGCGCAGCTCGACCTTGGTCAGGACCGAGGAGGATTCCGCCACCAGGGCCCGGCCGGGTTCGCACCACAGCTCGGTGGTTTCATGCACCATCATCTCGGCGAAACCGCGGTCGATGCTGTCGATATAGTCGCTCAGGTCCGGCGGGATCATGCCCGGATAGACCGACGGAAACCCGCCTCCGACATCCACCACATCGGCGAACACGCCGGCGCGGACCAGGGCCCGCGACGCCTGCGACATGGCCGCCTGATAGGCGGTGGGCCGCATGCACTGGCTGCCCACGTGAAAGGCGACGCCCATCAGCTCCTGGGTCGCCCGGCGGGCCGCCAGCAGCAGGCCGGGGGCGTCATGCGCCTCGACGCCGAACTTGCCGGCCAGGGGATAGGACGAGCCTTCCGCCTGCACCGCCAGCCGGACCATCAGGTTGAGGTCCTTGGCCTGACCCGTGGCGTCGATGATCTTGGCCAGCTCCTCGTGGGTGTCGAACGAGAAGGTGCGCACGCCGTGATCGAAATAGGCGGCCGAGATCGACCGCCGGCTCTTGACCGGATGCATGAAGGCCATGCGCGAGCCTGGCGCGTGTTCGGCCACCAGCTCGATCTCGGGGATCGAGGCGACGTCGAAACGGGCTAGGCCGCTCTTCGCAAGGGTCTTGATGACCCAGGGCGAAGGGTTGGCTTTGACGGCGTAGAGAACGTCGCCTTTGAAGTGCTTCTGGAACCAGCGCGCCGCTAGGTCGACGGCACCCGGTCGCACGAGTGCGACAGGACGTTCCGGCGACCGCTCACGGACCAGGTCCAGGGGCGAATGGTACGTGTGCAATTCACGTAACCCCCTGCAAATTGTTAAACCCAGGCCGGCGTTAGCAGCGTTGATGGACATCGGGGTCCGCCGGAGAGCGCGAAATAGGGACTGCGGACCCCGATGTAAAGCGGAAATATGTGACATTAGGGGTCAGTCATTGTCGCAGGCCGCTCATCCGGGCCTTGTGTGGTCGGCGCCGCTTGTTGAGCGGGGTGCCGCGCGCGCCCGGTCGTGGTAGTCAGCCGCAAAGCCCGCTTGTCATCGAAGGCGTCGAATGTCGAAATTCATCAACCTCGCCCGCTATCTGGCATCGCAGAACGCCGCCGACGAGGCGGTCAAGGACGTGGTCGCCGCGGTCGCCGAAGCCTGTGTCCAAATCAGCCGGGTGGTCGCCTCGGGCGCCATCTCCGGTAGTCTCGGGACAGCCGGCCATGTCAACATCCAGGACGAGGAGCAGAAGAAGCTCGACGTCATCACCAACGACATCATGCGGGGCGCGCTGAGCGCCTGCCCGGCGGTGGCGGGCCTGGCCTCGGAAGAGCTGGACACGATCGAGAGCACGGGCCGCCAGGGCGGCTTCCTCGTGACCTTCGATCCGCTGGACGGCTCCAGCAATATCGACGTCAATGTGTCGGTGGGGACGATCTTCTCCATCCTGCCGGCGCCGATGGGCAAGGAGCCGGCCGAGGCCGACTTCTTCCAGCCCGGGCGGGCGCAGGTCGCCGCCGGCTATGCCATCTACGGCCCCCAGACCATGCTGGTGCTGACCCTGTCCGAGGGCGTGGCCGCCTTCACCCTGGACACCGACGGCGCCTGGCTGTTGACCCACGACAGCCTGACCATCCCCGCCGACACCAAGGAGTTCGCCATCAACATGTCGAACCGGCGTCATTGGGCCGAGCCTGTGCGCCGCTATGTCGATGGCTGCCTGGCCGGCAAGACCGGGCCGCGCGGCAAGGATTTCAACATGCGCTGGGTCGCGTCCATGGTCGCCGATGTTCACCGCATCCTGATGCGTGGCGGCGTCTTCCTCTATCCCTGGGACGCCCGCGAACCCGACCGGGCCGGCAAGCTGCGCCTGCTCTACGAAGCCAACCCCATGTCCCTGATCGTCGAGCGCGCCGGCGGCAAGTCCACCGAGGGCCTGACCGCGATCCTGGACCTACAACCCACCAAGCTGCACCAGCGGGTTCCGGTGGTGCTGGGCTCGGCCAACGAGGTCGATCAGGTGGCGGCCGAGATGGCGTCCTAGCGCCGGCCTCCGGTCTGGCCCCTATCGTCGCGTCGTGCCACGAGTTTCGCCATGCTGTTGACCATCGTCATCCTGCTCGCCGCCGCCGTGGTGCTGGTATCCTTGTCGCGCCGGCTGGGGGTCGGCAGCATCCTCGGCTATCTGGTGGCCGGGGTCCTGATCGGGCCGTCGGGCCTGCGGCTGGTCACCGATGTGACCAGCATCGCCGACATCAGCGAACTCGGCGTCTTGATGCTGCTGTTCATCATCGGCCTGGAACTGCGCCTGGCGCGGATCTGGGCCATGCGGCGCTCGGTGTTCGGGCTGGGCTCGGCCCAGATGCTGGTGACCGGCGCTGTGTTCTCCGGCATCGCCCACCTTACAGGCGCGCCATGGGCCGGCGCGGCCATACTGGGTTTCGGACTGGCCCTGTCGTCGACGGCCATCGTCCTGCCCTTGCTGGCGGAACGGGGGCTGTTGACCCTGGCCTCCGGGCGCGACAGCTTTTCGGTCCTGCTGTTCCAGGACCTGGCCTCCATTCCCCTGATCGCCTTGGTGCCGATCCTGGCCGGCGAGCACAGCGCCACGCCCATCTGGCTGTCGATTCTGAAGGTGGTCGGCGCCATCGGCGCGATTCTGCTCGCCGGCCGCTTCCTGCTGCGTCCGATCTTCAAGGCCATCGGCGGCGCCCGCACGCGCGAGCTGTTCACCGCCACGGCGCTGCTGATCGTGGTCGGCGCCGCGGCGCTGGCCGGCGCCGCCGGCCTGCCCCTGTCCCTGGGGGCCTTTGCGGCGGGCGTCGTGCTGGCGGAATCCGAATATCGGCATGAGCTGCAGGCGGATGTCGAGCCGTTCGAGGGCCTGCTGCTCGGCTTCTTCTTCATGTCGGTGGGCATGTCGGCCAAT
>FTIR01002519.1_pt1 | contig 34296 bp, 27 predicted proteins | sample 1658041 | NCBI WGS metagenome assembly FTIR01 (sample SAMEA3914793, study PRJEB12502) | metagenome | biome: forest; material: soil | place: Canada | collected 2011-07-03 | depth 0.3 m | reverse complement strand
ATGACGATGCCCGAGGCGGTCTTGGTTTCCTGTTCCAGGCGCTTGACGACAACACGGTCGTGCAACGGACGCAGCTTCATTTCATCTCCTTCAATGCAATTCGCAGTAAGCCTGGCGGCGGGTCAACTCAAGAGTGAGTGCCAGCTCGCCAAAGTTGGGCAAGTGCTCCGGCGGCCCACGCCACCTTCGCTAGCACTCGCGGCTGTTGAGTGCTAGCAAGCATTATAGGGGCGGCGTGTGACGATTCAAGAGGGGGTGTCGTGCGACATTGATGTTGGGTGTTGTCGGTTCTCAGTGCATCCCGAATTTTGTTCATTCGAAACCGAACTGGCACCGCGTGGCTGGCACGACAGGGCATGCTGCGCCGCTGGCAGGGCGCGACTACACCGTTCCCGGATCGTGGCTCTCGGTGCCCCAGCGTATGGATGAGCGGGGCTGCGATGCTGGCAACGACCTGGATGGCCATGGCGCGATTGCTTGTCCGCGAAGGGCCTGCTTGTGGTCGATGCCCTTGAGTTGCGTCCTGCCAGTGCGGTCGCCAGACGCGAGGTGGACACTCGCGCCTTGCTCGGCAGTACACGAGCGCCGGCGTCAGGAATCAGTCGTGCTAAAAGTTGTTAGCAGGGCCAAGGCGTGCCGGCTACAAGTAGGCCGCGCTGCTGTGAGAATCGGTTCTTACTTGCAAGCCAGCGCCGATCAACGCCGCTTCGATCCACGATTTCATCGTGCAAGGCGTGAGCGATACGGCTGATCAGGATTGTTAGGTCCACGAGCATTCTGGCTGCCACTTTTGGTTGAGCCTCTACGCTCGGGGCTGCTCGCATCACGATGTTGTTGTTCTCCAATCGGTCGATGAGCCCATCGATGGTCTGACCCTGTGCCGAGAGGTAGCTGAACGAATCGATCCCGCTGCGAAAGCGCGGTGCGGTATATGCAAAACCTGGCCGGTAGTTCACGACATTTCTGAGTGAACTCGGCCAATCATCCCCGAGCATTCGTGCCGAATTGATGATCGCTAAGAAGAGCCGCTCTTCTTGCGGCAAAGCCACTCCAGCGCCAACTTCGTTGTACACGTCACCGATGAGCCCGAAGATGGTCGTCCAGAGCTGCTCATGGACACGGCGCGAGCGCTTGACCAGTAGTATTTCACGCGTCCCCGCGCTCAGAGCTGGCCCGCAAATCACCTCATATGTTCCCTTGCTCATTGACGCTGAGCCGCTCGGCGCAAGCATGGTGAATTGCTTGGCTACGTTGGGCGTGACGAACCATACGGTGTGCCCGAGCATTCGAGAGAGGGCCATCGCGACGAAGTAGGACCAGTAGTAAAACGTGACTACCTGCCAAGCCGGACTGCTCCATTCGGGGCTCGACAATGTCTTCATTAGCGAGGCTTGCTGTTCCAGCGCATGATCCAAGTGATATGCGGCATCGGAGAGCAGGGCCCCACCAAAATCGCTTGGCGAGGCCGCGATCGTGAACCTCGTCGACGCCGTCGATGCAATCGTGTACGTGCCCTGCGCCTGCCATGTCGCCAATGTCAGTGGTGTCTTGAAATCGATGTTCGCCCCGGGCGGAATCGCATCCAATGCGCGTTGGCGCAATCGCTGCCACAGGGCGCTTTGAGGCAGGCTCACAGCATCTCGGCAGAAATCGGTGCAGTCTTCCTTAAGGTCGACTGCATGATTGCGACAATCGATTTTTTGGAGAGGAGAACACGACCGCCCGTTCCGAAGTAGCTGAGCCGCGCGAGTGGCCGAATCGTCGTCTGAATCATCGCTTGCTTTGCACCCCTCTTGGTGCTGAGCGTGCTCTGAATGACTTCACCAAAAAGCTCGAATATCGACTCGAAGAAGGCAGAACGAAGAAGCAAGGACTTGTCAGACAACTCAGCATCCCAAGCGTTGAGAAAGTTCAGAATCAGCTTGTATCTGTTCTCAGCACCGGCATCGAGTGCAACGCCGGATGTCAGGATGGGCCCAACTGCACGATTGAATGTGACTCTTGAAATTCGATTGGTGAGGGACTTCGATGCGCTGAGTTTTCCTGCCAGAGGCGATTGCGAGTCACTGTTCAGGCGATCAAAAATCTGTCGCAGAGTGTGCTCCTTAGCATCCTCTACGTCAGCGAGTTCCTTGATGTCCAGGAGCAGGGCTGCAGGCACTCCACGCTGCGTTGTATTGATGTCGATGAAGAGCTTCGTCTCCTCAGCGCGGGTAAGTCCCTCGTAGATCGCAACTGGCACTCGGTGACGCACAGAACACTTCTGATAGCCCCAAAGCCTGTGTTGCCCGTCTAGAACCAAAAAGGCTGATGCCTCGCGCATAAACGAAATTGACTTCGTCTTCCGGTTGTAGACAAAGGCGGCGTTTGTCTGGGCAGACAAAACGATGTTGCTCGGAATTGACCCAGTTCCGGCTGCCAAATAGCTGGCGATGTCGTCAGCTCGCGACTCATTCAGTGAACGCTGAAAGCCCGCGACGGGGTCCTCATCACGCTTGGCAACGAAGCAGTACTGGAACAGATCATCGACCGGGATGGTAGTGAAGTAGAACCGATGCTTGTTCTGCGTCATGAGCAGAGCAGGGTAGGTCGTCGCCTTCTTGCGCAACACCTTCTTGGCTGGTGCTGCGGCAGCTTCGCTCGCCATAATTTTCTCCTTCGGCGCAGCACGTCGCTGGCATCTTTTGGTGGCTCAGTCTACAAGACGCTCTTCAGCCGATCGGATGGCTCGTTGAGTAGGCCGCGGCGTTTCAGATGTGCAAACCAACGGCGGACGAGGCGTCTGCCAGCGCGCGAGCCGGCATGCGGGTATCAGGCGATCGGCGCGCATGTCGCCCGCGCGATTCACCAGCGGCGCATTCTGTAAGCCTACCGCCTCCGCACTATGCGGCCAATGGACGCCGCGATCCCCAACCGAACCCCTTACTGGCACTGCCGGCACATGACTTCGGTCGACCCACGGACGAGCATCGCGCAATGCGGCCGTCAGCGCGAGCCGATCTCGTCGACGCACGGCAAGATCGGGTGCGACCGGTGGGAGCATGAGCCAGGCATTGAAGACGACGCCTGGGATGATCCAGCCGGTAGCCCGACGATCGCGCCCATAGGCCGGAACCACCGCCGGCGCCGCGCGACCGCGACGGCTGGTGAACGGAATCGCCCCGCTCGCGACGGACCTGCTGTGCGCCGCCGATCCCGATCGTGCGTCGTCGCACGGGATGCCTTCGGCAGAATGTTCAGCTGGGACGATGACTGATCAGCGCGCGGCGTCGAGCGCGAGGGCGCCGATCGCCATGAGGCGGTTGGGGGGCCATGCCATTCGGCTCGATCACGCGCAGCGCGAGCAGGTGGTCTATTTCGTCCAGCGGGCTGGTCGGGCCGTGCCGGTGCGGAGTCGAACCGCAGGCTCAAGGATAGATAGTCCGTGAACATAGGCCTAGACCGGCACTCCGCGATCGTAGCCAGGCACCGACGTGTGCTCTCCACGCTGGCTCGAAAGTGGTGCACGTTCGAGCAGCTGGTCACGCCTCCCACGTGTGAATATCGGCAAACCGATACCTGTTTACTGATTTGTGGCACAGTCACGCACGTGAGGCGGCGCGCCGGTTGCCTTCTCCGCCGGGAAAGGTACACAGTTTGCCGCACAGTCTGAGGCCTAAACCTGACAGCCCCCGCCCGATTTCATGGTGAACGACGTCGAGCTTCCTAGCTTCAAACACCCGCCCGTCGGCGAGGTCGCGCTTGGTGTTCAGTTTGAAGACCTGGATGGGTTGGACGCACGCCACGTCGGCCAGATTGCCGAGGCGTTCAAGCCTCGATTTCCGGTTTACACCGCACAGGGGCCGCTCAACCCGCAGATTGAGCGCTTCGATGGCCTGCCGACCGGTGTTCAGTTTGGATTCACGATGGTCAGCCCGCCGGTCTTCCCGCGCCTTTGGCTGATGAAGGAAGACGGGACACAGCTTGTCCAGGTTCAGCGTGATCGCCTGATGCATAACTGGCGTCGTACCACGCCGGATACGACCTACCCCCGCTATGCCGCCTTGCGCGAGCAGTTTCAGGAGGACTGGCAGCTGATTGCGAGCGTCGCGGCCGGCGTGGACGATAGCGAGGTACGCACTACGCAATGCGAGGTCAGCTACGTGAACCTGATCGAGCAGGAAGGGCCGGCTGGGCAGTGCGCCTACCCGTCAGACATCTTTTCTTTCCTGGGCGACTCGTCATTGAAGGCGGTCGACTCGACGTTCGAGAACGTGACATACGCTCGGTCGTCGATCGTCACGTCGAAGAATCCAAAGGCACCAGCGCGCGGACGGTTCTACATTGAGCTCGGCACCGGCGTGAGCAATGCAACGGGGGCGCGGGTGTTTCAGCTGACGCTCACCGTGCGCGGGGCTCCTCAGACCGGTGGCCTCGATGGGGCACTTGCGTTCTGCGACTTCGGACACGAAGTGATTGTTCGCTCGTTTGCGGAGCTAACGACACCGAAGATGCACGCTAAATGGGAGAGGCAGACATGAGCGACGGAATCGCATTTTTCAGTCCGGAGCCGGTGGGCGCTTCGATGTCTTCCGATACCTACTCGCCGTTCCGTCCAGAAACTGAATTGGATCGCCAATCCAACGCGAAGAGGTATTTCGCTGCTCCTGCAGCCCCGACGACTCGGTTGATCGACGTCGAGGTGAGAAATACTGAGATGGAGGCGGCGCGGGTCGCGCTGCCTCTGATCAATACAATCACGAAGCTCGCGAGAGACACGTCCGAGGCACATCGCGACAACATGAAGCCAATCAGCCCGCTCGTCTTCGACGAAGCGGTGAGGTGGGCCCAGATCGTTGTCCGCGCTGGCCTGGCGGTCGCAAATCAGGATGAGATCAGTCTTCCTGCAGTCATACGTACCCAAGCCGGTGGCATCCAGTTTGAATGGCATCGCAAGAATCTGGATCTCGAGATCGAGGTAGGTCCGAATGGACAGGGACAGGCGTATCTCGAAGACGCCGCGGTGGGCGAACCTATCGAGGCAGACTTGGCTGAGGGGCTTGGACGAATTCAAGCAGCGCTCGAGATTGTCTTGGTGCGCTGAGCGCCCTGGTCGTACGGCAACATGGCCGACGATGCTGCGCAGCCTTTCGATAGGCCACTAGACATCGCACCTGACGCGGTGTTCTGGCGGAGAGTTCGTCCGGATTGGATCATTCCGGATGAAAACCTGGGCCGGCGCCGACCGAGCTCGGCGGCCTTCGATGATGACCGTGACGGCGATCCAATGTCGATGTATCAGGCCAACGCTGGCAATGCGGTCGAAGACGTACTTCGAGGGTTCGATGGATACGGGCTGGTCTCCCTAACCGGTGCTCAGTTGAAGGCCTTGGGGTACGCGGTGTTTTCTCGCCCCGAACAAGGCTTCCCGTCTCACGTCGAAGTCAGTGGCAAGAAGACCAAGGGAGCAAAGTCCAATATGGCCAAGAGCTCCCTTTGGGTCTTTGAACCCTAAGCCAGCTCAGTTCCGCGTCGCCGCGCACGAGTCACGCGCCATTGAGTCAGTCCTCGATGCGAATCTTGACCCACCAAGCCGCAACCACCTTCTCTGCCCCTCAGCTCGGCGTCGCTGATGACCTGCGGGGGAGGCTGCAGAGCCGGTTGGCCAACGCGGAATGCCCAGTCCAGTAGGTCATTGCGGTTCGATCTCCCACACGCTCGCGTCCAGCCGCTGCAAAGTCGCCAGCGTCGCGCGTTGAAGTTCGTCAAGCCCCGCGTCGGGGAGCCGTCCCTCGACCATAGCCTGTACCGACCACCTGTCTTCTATGAATCTCACCGAGACGCCGTCGATGACCATACGGTAGACGTTGTGTTCGGAGCCCTGCTCAGGCGCAGGAGCGGTCTCATCAAGCCGATAAAGCGCCGCGAGCGCCTCGAAGTCCGGAGCGTCGTCGTGCTTCCAATAGCTCTCGTGACCTGGCCATGCGTGTTCCCGATGCCAGAGTTCCTGTCGGACATCCCACAGGCGATTGGGCTTGCGATCGACTCTCACCATCGTCCAGCGCTGCCAATCCAGGGCGCTCAGACGCGTCCAGCGGCCGTTTGCGACGTCCAGGGACCAAGCATCGATGTTCTCTTGCATGCTGCGGTGGTCGCCCATCCAAAGCTCGCCGCCGCGCGCGACGATCGAGCGTCCGTCATCCGCGAGTTCGGCGGAGTGCCGGTGGATCCATCCAGGCGCCTCACCGCTCGTTTCGAGGCGAGTGACCCTCATCGTGTCGAGCGAGAGACAGAACACGGGTGTATGTCCCACGACGCGTTGCTCGGGATACCCGAGACCGCCGACGATGAAGATTGCATCGTGGACAAGAGTTGCGCTGTGAAAATCTGTCGGCGGGAACGTCTCGCGAGCGTAGCCGTGAATCGCGATTGATCCGTCTGGATCAATCAGGGTGACGTCGTTGTAGATGAAGAAGTCCGGATCGTAGTGGTCCTCGTGCTCCCCGCCGATATGGACAACCCGGCCGTCTGGCAACGGCGTCTCGCTCTTTCCGAAGCGGTCGAAGCACCACATTGGGCCTGCTTCAAAAGCCGATGGGCCGTCGAACGCCTTGTTTGCGCTGTAGGCCGAGTGACGTGTTCGCACCAGCCAATGCCACAGTGGGTTGTCGAGGCGGGTGGGGGTATCGCTAACCTCGCGTGGCGAGCGCCAGGCAAGAAAGGCATCGCGATCCAGCGCCGGCGGCGCCTCAGACTTGCGCTGGCGATCCGCTTCTTCATCGGCCGCCTCTGCGGCCCACTCGGCATCAATGTTCTTGTCTTCCATGTGCATCCTCCCGAGACTGAATGTACGACGCATGTGGGTCATCGCCTTTCTCAGAGGTTGCAAGTTTCATACGTCGGAAGCCGTTCGAAGTGGAGGTCAGCCAGCCAATTCACCTGCGCCGTAAGTACTTTGAAAACCGGATGCAGAGCGATGAAACTAATTTATTTATATTACTTTCCTGGAGCGTTCAACTTCTTCCACGTTACGAATTTAAAGTTGAATATATAGAAACCACGATTTATGATCCCACATCGATTTGGCCTGACTTGGCAGGACATGATGAAACCAGACCAGCTCGCTCTGGAAATCGAGGCGGAACTCGTCAGCAAACACGGGCCGCTATTGCCGCCCAGCGTGCTTCCCACTCTGCTCGGGTACCGGTCGGTTGACGCGTATCGCAAGGCCGTCTCCCGACGGACAGTGCCGGTCGCCATCTTCAAGCTCGAGAACAGAAGGGGAAGCTTTGCCCTGGCGAAGGACGTCGCTCGCTGGATCTCGCAGCGACGCCATCAAGCGACCGAGCCGGCTCCATGTGCTGAGCCCGCTCCGTCGGCTGTGACCTCCGCTGCCGACGACCTATCTCTTGCACGGCCCTGAGCACCAATTTGGGCGGGCCTAGTCAACTCATCGCCGGGAGACGACCATGTAAAAAAACCAACGCCAGTCATCCTTTCGAATGACCGGCGCGGCCCCGAGGAAGAAACTTCCACGGTCTAGACAACCCTAGTTTCTTCCAGCAGGTCGCCCCTGTCAAGGGATCTGCGCCCTGTTCCGAGCGCGGTGCGGCTAAAACTCGCCTGGAGAAACTATGCTCGACTATCCGCCCGCCCGGGAGGTGGTATCGCGCTCGCCTACAAAGACGGTGCGAATACTCAACCTGAACGGCATCCTCGACTCCCCAGTGGAGTGCGAGTCGACCCTTGAACGCGACTTCGTCTACCGCGCCGTGCTGTGCCCGGGGCTGCTGCGCCTGAGGCACCAGCCGTTCACCCTCAAGCTCAGTACCGGCCGCACCTACACGCCGGACTTCCTGATCAAGCACCGCGATGACCGTTTGACGGTGGTCGAGGTGAAACCGCGCCAAAAAGTCCCCAAGTACCGAGACGTGTTCGATGAGGCAGCTGCTCGGCTGCGCGCTGACGGCATCGCGTTCGTTGTGCTGGACGAAGAAGCGATCCGTGCCGCGAAGCGAGAGAAAAGCGCCGCGCTCATCCTGCGGTACCGGAAGACCCGGCCAGACGTCGAAGGTCAGGAGCGCGTGGTCGGTGAACTCCGACGTGGCGACGGCTCCATGCCGATCGGAAAGCTAGCGCGACGCGCCAGCGTCTCGCGGGAGGTGATCTTGCGCCTCCTTGCAACTCGAATCCTCATCACCTCGCGCGATCTGTCGACCTTCGAGGAGGCCCGGGTCCGCCTGTTCAACGAATCGGAGATCAATCATGCGTTTCGTATTGAAAGTTGGTTTGGCGTTTCGGCATGGGGAAAGACTGCTCGAGGTGACACGCATCCTGAACGACACGGAGATCCAGATCGAAGACGTGCTTACGCGCAGGCCGCGGGCGTTGAAGCAATCTGAACTGCTGCGACGCGTCTTCAACGGAACCTACAAGATTGTTCAAGGAGCTATTGCGGCCACTGCTGGATCCCAAACGAAGGAGGCCGCTGACGACAAGGCGATCTTCGCGCTGACCGATCTTGGCGAACTGCCCGAGAAGCTGAAGAAGCAAATCGAACTGCGACGAGCCTTTCTAATCGCCCTGCAAGCGGGACATATCAGCCGAGGAGACCGGAGGCGTATGACGCCGGTCATCGCTGACACCGCGAAGCGACTCGGACTAGCAAAGGCGCCTGCTCCGTCGACAGTCATGGATTGGGCGCGACGGTTCAGCACATCGGACTGCAATCCTCTGTCCTTGGTCTCCCTGAAGTCGGTGGGTCGGCGCGGGCGCCGTCTTCCCGACAGCGTGGAGGCTGTGATCTCCACGACGTTAAGAGACCAGTATTTCACTCGTGCGCGGCTGCCGCTGAGACACGCGCACGACTGCATCAGGAGGGAGCTGAAGACACTCGTCCGCGACGGCAAGCTCGAAGCGGGCGAGGCGAGAGTCAGCTACGCCACCCTGCAACGAAGAACCCAGGATGTGGATGCGTATCAACGTATTTCGTCCCGAGAAGGAGACGCTAGGGCACGACACGAGTGCCGCATGGCGATCGACGGTGCGTCTGCCTCTTACCCGCTTCAACGTGTGGAGGTGGACCACACAGTCCTCGACTGGGTCGTCGTGTGCGATCGAACCGGCCTGCCCCTGGGCCGGCCAACACTATCCGATGCGGTGGATGCCTACTCTGGGTATCTCCTGGGCTTCTACCTGTCCTTCTACGGTACCGGCGTCACGAGCGTCACTGGTGTTCTGAGAAACACCATCGAAAGCAAAGACGAGATGACCGCCGGGATCAACCTGACCAACCGGTGGTTGTCCCATGGCTTGGCCGATGAATGGCTACTCGATAACGGCCCGGAGTTCCACGCCGAGGTGTTCAAGGCGATGTGTTGGGAGCTGGGAATCGACATGACGTATTGCCGCGTGCGTACGCCCTGGTTGAAGCCGCATGTCGAACGGTTCTTCGCCAACTTCCAGTGGCTGACCCTGACAGCGGGGCGAGTGCGAAAAAAGAAAACCAACGTCGTCGACCCAGACCCGTACAAGGAAGCGTCGATCAGTTTCAGGGATCTGTCGAATGGCCTCACGAAATTCTTTGTCGACGTGTATCCATTCCAGGTCAATCAGCGGAAGCTGGCTCGCCCCTATGACCTCTTCTCTGAGGGCCTGGAACGGTGCCCGCCGGCAAGCTTTCCTGGAAACCTCGAGTCCCTCAAGCTGATCACCGGTCTTTCGGCCAAGCTCACGGTAAATCAGAGCCTCAACTTGAGGGGACTTCCCTACGGCGGAACAGAACTTCTTGCGCTGCGTCACGAAATGAACACGGCCTTCAAGACGTCGTGCAAGTGGGATCCGAATGACATGTCGAAGCTCTACGTCCAACACCCCACCGACCAGAAGAAGTGGGTGACCGCATTCTGCACCTGGACGGAGTACGCGGAGGGACTGTCCTGGAACCAGCACAACCTGATCCGTGCCTTCAAGCGCAAGGAGCTCGGAAAGGGCGATTCTGAGGAGTTGCTGTGGCGGGCGCGGATGAGTCTGCACGACCACTGGCTCGATTCAACTCGGCCGCGCAAGCGTTCGGATGGGTTGCAGGCCGGACGCTTTTCGGGGAGGACGTCGGACAAGACGTTTTCGGGTGACGACGCCGTTCTCTCTCGGCAGCCATCCGTGACACCGGCCATCGCAAGGACTTCCACGCTGGAGGAACAGGTGATCCCGGAATACGAAGCCTTCGATGTGGGGGAGGCATGACGCAAGACACATCCTCTGATGACGATCTCGATTTCCCCGATGAGGAGGAGCGTCGGACGGTGGCGCGGCGTCTGTTTGCCTATTCCAGACGAGCGATCATCGAGGCAACATTCGTCGACCGCGTGCTCGTGAATCATCCGGGATTCAAGACGTCACTTCAGGCCTGCGATCGAGTCTTCCAACTTGGGCGTGAGCTCGGCCTGCAGCAGGGCGCGGTCGTTGTCGGGCCACCTGGCGTTGGCAAGACGGCATTGATCAAGCACTTTCGGAAGTCCCTGCCGCAGTCCTCGCTGTTTGAGGAGGGCGCGGGGGCCCTCGCGATCCGACTGCCCGCTCGCCCCAATGTTGGTCAGGTCGTTGGCTCTCTGCTTCGCCAGCTGAAGTATCCGTTTCCCCAGGTGAGCATGCATTCCCTCGCCATCAAGCGTGACGTCTTGATCGAGGCGATGCGGCAGAAGGGAACTCGGTTGCTGTTCATCGACGAGGCGCATCACCTCAAGAGTCAAACCAAGATTCGCAGTCGGACGTTCGACGGATCTTCAACGACGGACCTGTTGCGAGAGTTCATGGACGAAGTGCCTCTCGGGATCTGTCTGAGCGGAACCGAGGTTCTCCTCGACCTCAGTGAAGTTGACCCGCACCTGGAAAGTCGGATGAGCGCACGCTTCAGCCTAGCTGACTTCGCCTGCGATCCTCATTGGTACGGATTTCTAAAGGCCTTTAGGCGCCATGCCAAGTTCGACCTCGGCGTGCTCGAAGTGCGCGACGAAGCCGATCGCCTGCACAAGGCGACGCAGGGAAATCTTCGAAACTTCAAGCGGCTGATCACCGAAGCTGTGCTTGTCGCGGTCGACGATCACAAGGAGGCCGTCAACTCGGAGCACTTGAACCTCGCGTTCTCGAGGGTGCGCGGCAATGTTCAGCGTGCCGGAGGTGCGTATGCCGAATGAAATTCGGCCGCTTCCCGTTATCTTGACTCCTGGCGTGGGCGAGAGCGGGCCGAGCTTTCTACTGCGGGTGGCACAGAGCAATGGCCTCGCCCTGAAAGTCATGCTCGGGTGGCTTGGTATCAGCTCCCTTCAAACGCTGACGCCGATGATGATCCGAAGCCTGGCGTACGCGACCGAGGCACCTGACGCATGGCTTCAGAAGAACCTGGTGCTATGGATGCGACGGGATCGGTTCTTCAGCGCCGAGTGGCTCGGTCACCACTGGTCGTCGTCATTGAGCCTGAGGGGCACGCATCCACAAATCTGTCCCGACTGCCTGCGCGAGGAGGGCAGCTGCCAATCGGCTTGGGAGATGACTGGTCAATTTGGGTGTACGCGCCATGGGCGACTCCTGACAGATCGATGCTCGCACTGCGGGACGGCGTTGACATGGATGCGCCCTGCAGTCGACGTGTGCACCTGCGGCCGATATCTCACAGCGGCCTCGCGCACGCAGCCGATCGACCCCGATGCCGCGTGCTGGCTTGATCTTCTAGGCGCTCGGTTGCAGAGCCCCGAACAGGTTGGACTTGCTTCGCGTGAGATCGTCCCCTGGTTGGCCCATCTGTCGCCAGATGGGGCGTTCACGGTCGTCTATGCGGCCGGCGTGCGCGTTCACCCCAACACTCGCGTTCCATTGAGTTCAAGAGTCAATTTGTCGCCCTCAACGGTGGCGGAGATTGTCGGGCGGGGCGTCCAGCGACTGCGGGAGGAGCCGGTGGGCGAGAAGTCGTGTTCAGAGCGGTTCCGCGGCCTTGTCTATGAGCAGGCGCTTGAGCGATTGAACACACGTGGCGAAGCAGAGGCAGACCGCTGTATTGCCGGGGAACTGCTCTCGTGGGTTGGGTCAACGCCGCGACGCGGGTTGAGTCTGACCGGTCGTCGACCTTTGGGGCAGCTCGACCTATTCTCGGCTGGCGGATTGAAATGAAAGCGCGCTTCCACCCGCTTGTCGGACTACCTCAGGTGCTGCCTGCAGAGTCACCGGCGTCTTGGCTGACCCGCGCCGCTCTGTCGCAGGGTGTCGCGATCAGGGAGCTCCTCAAATACGCCGGCATCGCAAACGAGGACGACATTGATCTGTCCTTCCTCGGGCCGATGTTTCAAGATGTCGCGAACGTCTTCGGATTCGACAAGGCGCTCTTTCGTGACGCCCGACACATCGTCGCCTCGCTGACAAAGCTCTACTCAAAGGGAGGCCGATTTCTTCTTAAAACGCCGAGCGGACGGCCTCGGTACCGCGTCTGTCCGCGATGTGCATCGGTTCAGAAGATGCCGTACTTCGCCATTCACTGCCGGTTCGTCGTCTGGCGATTCTGCCCGGCCCATCTTTGCATGATGGAAGACACCTGCTGGAACTGTGAAGCAACGATCGACCTTCCCGGAAATCTCGCAGGCAGCGGGCCCATGCAGGGCAAATGTGCCTATCTGAGCCAGTGCCTCAGTTGTGGGCAGTCTTTCTTTCGCGGGGCTGCGTTGAACCTGGACGCACTCGCGACGGTGCTGACGGAGTTCGAGTTTCACGAACTGATGAATGGACGGGCGGTACTGGCTGCGCTGCATCAGCGAAAGGTGATGCTGGCCCCAGGCGTAGTAGGGCGCCTGTCACGCCTTCGCGAGTTCGAGCGGATCGGAATACTTGGAACGCGCAAGCAGGCTCCAACCGCAGACGTGCTTCGCAGTCGCGACGCAGGTCGCGCAGCGAATCTACAGACCGCTGCTATTGATACCAGTATTGGATGAGAGGGACTCGATGCGCAACCGAAGGCCCACCCAAGGCGACGCGAGGCGAACAGGTTCGTTATGGCATACCGCGAAACGAGCTGCTCGCGAGGCGACGATCGATTTCTTCGAGCCGCTTGTTCAGATTGCGCGGCTGGTTCGGCGCCTCTGGAACAGTTGCATGCGCCGGTAGTCTGTTCGCGTTACGACTCTGACGGGCGGCCGTATCGAGCGGTGGCCTCGACCAGCGCGGTCACAGTACGTGTCTCGAGATCCACCGGCCGACGTCGCCGATTGTTGACAGCAGGATGCCGCCGTCGCACGGATTTGGCCATGTTGGATCCACTTCATCGAGCCGAGATGATCGGCCAAGAATTGGTTTGAAAGGGAGAGCAATGCGAATCATGGATGTAAAGCCGGAGGCGTTCGTTGCCCAGCTGCGCTGCGACCGCTGTGGAATCTTGGCGCAGTACAACGTTGACGACGGATTCAACAACTTCGTGCAGATCGGCTTCGAGACTGCGTGGGGATCTGATCTGGGTGACGGAAATCGCGTAGACGTCGATCTATGCCACGCATGCCTGAAGACAACATTGGGCGCCTGGTTAAGGGTCTCGGAATCCACCTGGCACAGACCGACAGTTGCGCGATGACATCTGACCCGTCGTTGGACAGTCAACCATCGCCGGTTGATGGAGCCGTGCGGCTACGTCCCCTCGGTCGAAGCCCAGGCCAACTACTATTGATAATTCGACAGTCAAGCCATAACGAGCTGACTCACCCCAACCAGCCCCTACGAATTTTGGCCATTCATTCCCTTCCAGCCCGCAAGGCCTGAACATCAATATGGAAACGCCGATCTACGTCGCGGGCATCGCCGCTGCCGCTGCACTCCTTGGTGCAGCTATCACTGCGGTCGTGACGCATTTCAATCTCCGGTATGGCCAATCCTCCCAGCTTCGCAGTGAGAAGGCCAAGTTCGACCGCGAGCAAGCTGTGAAGCTCAAAGCAGAAGCCATCAAGCGCCTGGAGGATGCACACAAGCTGGTGAGCAAAGTCGCGCGCGAGTTCTCGATGGACAATTTGGTCATCCAATGGTCTGCAAGGCCGGCCGCTGAGGCCTACGACCGACAGTATCTTCAGGCTTGCTCTGACATGGACGAGCTACGTGCGATCGCGGCCATCCACGAGCCCGAACTGTCGAAAGACGTGGAGGCCTTGAGAAGCCAAATGAGTCACTTCTGGGGCAACTTCAAGAACGTGCTCTATCTCGAAAGCAAGGGAGAGAAGGTCGACCACAACACCGCCTGCTTCAGCAAGGCAGCGGCTGCTACTCAAGAAGCCTCGGATATCGGTCGGCGACTGAAGGACACAATCGTCCGGCTTGTCGAGCGGCGCGCAGGTGCCCTTGTCTTCTGAACGCGTCAGCAGCACTCGCAGAAAGTGTCAAAGATATGGCAACACCGATTGGATGGAGTGAGCGAGGAGCTTGCAGCGCTCATCGAGGCCACAAACTGTTTCACGCACGCTAGCGGCATCGTCCAGAAGCCGAAGCAGGAAGAAAGATTGCGCATGTATCGTATCCATGCCCAGGTCGGTCGGCCGTTGGTGTTGAAAGACAACGCCCTGGACGGCTTCCTGCATTTTATGGCCCTGAACGCACTGGCATTTGTGAATCGCGCGCCGTGATTTCTAGGCCGGTGGCTTGATCCTTGGCGGTACGTGACCGCGGAGGCAGACCTCGGGCTCGCGAGCTTGGACTTCGGCCCCCTCTGCATTGCTTCCGCCACTGCGGTAGTTCCGAGATACTTGACCGTGCCTTGCGACACTTGTCCCGAATCGACCGTGTCGATCGCGTGGGAGAAACCCGTAGCCTGTCGTGTTCGATGCTTCGGTTCCGTTTTCAAGGGTATGTACTCAACAATGAGGTTGGGTCGTCGCGCCCGGCGGATCCGGGTGTAGCCTGGAGAACGCATTGGCTCTTTATCAAGATTCCCCTGTCACTCGCCAAGTAGATCCTGCGTTTGATGCAGTTCACACGCCGGGCACTGCCGCTCCGTTTGCTGGCATCTACCGGTGTACAGGCTGTGGACACGAGATCGGCATTGCTGAAGGACATGAGCTCCCGCCTCAAAACCATGCGCAGCACCCTTCCGGCAAGCCGATTCGATGGAAGCTTCACGTATTCGCTCAACACAACGCGTGATAGTCCTCCGGTGTCACTCCAGCCATCCATGGACAGGCCTCCCGTGGTTCGCGGAGCGATGCAGTCCGCGGTACAGGAGACAAGCGACGGTGCGATCGTCGAGCCCATACCTTCATACAGTACATGCGAGAAACTCGCCGTCGCAGCGCAAGATCGCTCATTCCATGAGCTATCGACTAGTTCACACTGCTGCCGTCGCGCCTGCTTGCCGTCCCGTTTAGCATTGCGCTACAAGAATTTGGTGCCACTTTCGACGAGCCGCCTGGGGAGGAGGACTTATGAAGGAGGAGTACGCGAGCCTGTTCAGCCACGTCAATGCGGACAAGGCGCGCCTGTATCGGAGCATCCTGGGCGTCTTCGCCTCCGCGAGGCGCCAGTTCACGCTGGCCCTGCGGCCCGACGAGATCCTGATGGAAGGCGTCTGGGGCGAGGCACGACCCTCGCCGGAGGAGCTGAACGCGGCGCTGCAGCAGTTGACGGCATGGGGAAACCTCGAATCCCAGCCAGACACGGCGCGCGTCTCCAGCTTGGCAGACTTCTACCGTGCACGGTTTCTGTACCGGTTGTCTCTCGGGGGCGAGGCGGTCGAGTCTTCACTTGAGGTGTTTTCCGATGCCATGCGCAGACGCGCCGAGCTGCAGTCTGTCGCCTTGGAGGACATCGTGACGCAGCTCCAGGCCTTGCTGCGTCTAGCCAAAGAAGATGAAGTCGACATCCCGAAGGTTCACCAAGCGCTTCGAGACCTGGTGCAGCGGTTCGAAAGCCTGGCGGAGAACGCACAGGCCTTCATGTCCGGTTTGGCTCGCGGTGTCGACCTCCAGCGTGCGGATGCAAGCGCAGTGGGACGCTATAAGAAGCGCCTGATCGACTACATCGAGCGCTTCATCGGCGACCTGGTGAAACGGTCTGCGAGCATCGCCCAGCTGCTCCTCGCGCTCGAGCCGACGATGCAGAGTCTGCTGTGGCAGGTCGCGAAGCGAGATGCAAGCGACGCCGCACCGGGTGGCGAGTCGGAGGTGCTGGATGCAACCACTCGTCATTGGCAGTCCTGGCAGGAACGGTGGAAAGGTCTGCGAGGATGGTTTCTGTCCAAGGGGCATGAGCCTCCGCAGGCTGACCTGCTGCGGGCCCGAGCTCGGTCAGCGATACCGCAACTCCTAGGTGCCATCGGGGCGGTCAACGACCGACGCAGCGGCCGAAGCGACAGGTCAGCGGACTTCAGGACGCTGGCACACTGGTTTGCTGCTTGCGAGGACGACTCCCGTGCGCATCGACTGGCGCGCGCCGCGTTCGCGCTCAATCCGGCCCGGCATATCTCCTTGAACCCTGCCGACGGAGAGTTTGTTCCGCCTAGTACGCCGTGGTCGGAGGCTCCATCCCTGGCCGTTCACCCAAGACTGAGGGAATATGGTGAGGCGAGTCCTCGCGGGCCGTTGCCTCGAGTTCGTGATCGGTCGGACGATCGGCGCACGCTCGCTGCCCAGTTCAGGCAGGAGGCCATGCAAGTTGAGGCTGCAAGGGTGCGTCTTGCAACAGGCAAGGCGAGCAAACTCTCCGACCTGGGCACCTTGAACCGCGAGGAGTTTTCGCTGTTCTTGAGCCTGCTCGCGGAAGCTCTATCTGATCAACATCGGCCCGACATGGTCGTGGAGCGCCTTACCGGGGACGGACTGCTGAAAGTCCGACTCGAGCCTCTGGGTGCAGAAACGCTCGCGTCGATCGAGACCGAGCACGGCTGGTTCTCGGGCCGAGACCACGTTCTGACCATCTCGGAGTCCTGAGAGTGACGATGAATTCATCCGTGGATAGCAAGAGCATTGCTCGCCTACAAAATCGCCGCCAGGAGGACGATTTCCGAACTGCCATATGCGCGACGCTGATGACCCCGCTGATGTCGTCGGCGCATCCTGACTTCGCCCTCGTGCGCCGACATGTGGAGGCTCTGCGTGACTGGTACGCCCGTGAAGCGGGGTGGCCGCTGCTGGACTACCGGGAAGGCGTGCGTCTTCAAAAGCGGCCGGGCAATCCTTCCGATGACACACGCGGCCTGCCGGACTTCGACAGGAGGCGCTACGTGCTCTTCAGCTTGGCTTGCGCTGTCTTGGAGCGTTCCGAAGTACAGGTGACGCTTCGCACGTTGGGAGAGTCGATTCTTGCCGCAGCTGCCGACCCTCTCCTGGAAGCGCGCGGGTTCATCTTCGACCTCAAGACGCACCACGAGCGAAAGGAACTGGTCGCAGTCTGCCGCACGCTGCTCGGGCTGGGTGTACTGACCAGAGTTGCGGGCGACGAAGAGACATTTGTTCAGGGCGCCACTGCCGAAGCGGATGCGCTCTATGACGTGAACCGGCGGCTCTTGGCGAACGTGTTGTCGTGTGCTCGTGGGCCATCGACCTGGCCCATCGATGAGCAACCGATAACCTTCGACGATCGGCTGCGAGCGCTCTGCGTCGAGTACGTTCCAGACAGCGACGAAGGGCGAATGTCTGCACTGCGATTTTCACTAGCGAGACGGATGCTTGACGACCCGGTGGTCTACCTGGGGGACTTGGACGCGATGAGCTTGTCCTATTTCACTAACCAGCGGGGCCCGCTGGCCAGGCGCATCTGCGACGCAACGGGCTTGTCGCCTGAGCAGCGAGCAGAGGGTACGGCGCTTGTCGATCCCGACGGTCTGCTGACGGACCTGTCCATGCCGGCAGAGGGCACCGACGCGCATGTCACGCTGCTCGTCGCAGAGCACCTGTGTGCGCTCATGAAGGCGGCCAAGGGCGACGAGGTCGGGCTGTCAGCGCTGAGCGTAGACCGCGTTGAGGCCTTCATCGCAGATGTCCGCGATGAGTTCGGCAAGTACTGGCGTGGGTCTGCTCGCAAGGCGGGGTCTGAGAGGGAACTGGCCAAGGAGGCGCTCGAACGCCTTCAGAAGCTGCACTTGGTGAGGATCGAAGGCGTGTGGATTGTTCCTTTGCCAGCGTTGTTCCGCTTCTCCCTTGCGGAGCTCGACGTGAAATCGTCAGCGTCCAAGAGGCAATCGCTGACTGCTGACCTCCTTTCCGGTGAATTCGACAATGGTTGAGTCCCAAGATTCCATCGTCCACCCCGCGGGGGGATCGATTTCGTTGCCTGAGCCCACGACCAAGCGCTGGAAGCCGCTACGCCTTGGACTCGTCGAACTGTTTCACTACGACAGCGAAGAGTTCTGGTTCAAAGACGGCCACCTGCTACTGCGGGGGAACAACGGCACCGGCAAGTCCAAGGTGCTGTCGCTGACGATGCCGTTCCTGCTGGACGCCAATCTGAAGTCGTCACGCATCGAGCCCGACGGCGACAGCGGAAAGCGGATGTCGTGGAACCTCTTGATGGGTACGCTTGACCGGCGGATCGGTTATGCCTGGATCGAGTTCGGTTGCGTGTCTGCGTCCGGTGAGTATCAGTTCCTGACGCTCGGAGCCGGGATGCTCGCTAGCGCCGGCAAGACGGGCGTGGACAGCTGGTACTTTCTTATCGAGGGTGGCGAGCGTTCTCCTCGGATGAACCGCGACCTCTGGCTCACGAACGCAGACAGGGTCGTGCTGACCAAGGATCGCCTGCGTGATGCCATCCAAGGCCACGGTCAGTTGTTCCCGAACGCGGTTGCCTATCGCCGCGCCGTCGATGAACGGCTTTTTCGGCTGGGCCAAGTGCGCTATGACGCGCTCATCGACACGCTGATCCAGCTCAGGCAGCCGCAGCTCTCGAAGAAGCCCGACGAGGTGGCCCTTTCTGCGGCGCTCAGCGAAGCGCTACCGCCCATCGCCGTCGAACTCTTGGTCGACGTTGCCGACGCACTGGGCAAGCTTGAGGACGAGAGGCACATCCTCGATCAGTATCAGTCGCTCTCGGGCGCGGTTCATCGGTTTGAAGAGCGGTATCGCACCTACGCGGGCACTCGGTCGCGTCGCGAAGCAAAGGCACTTCGCCATGCGCAGACGGACTTCGACAACGCCAGTCGAGCCAAAAACGACGCGGAAGAGCGCTTCCACAAGGCTGAAGATGCCGAGCGCACCGCCAAGTCCAATGAGACGACAGCGGAGCTGAGCGTTGCTGAGGCAAGGACTTCGTACAGCGTACTGCAAGACGATCCGGCCAATGTCGACGCTAAGCGCTTGGACAGGGCGACTGAACGCGTCGCCGATAGCAGGAAAGAGCACGTCGCCGCGTCCCTGGCGGCTACAAGAGCGAAGAAAACTGCTGACGTGGCCGAGGAGCAACTGCGCACCTACAGCGAGCGCGTCAGGTCCCACGCGCGGGATGCGGACAAGCATGCGTCAGACAGCGCAAGCGCTGCGGACGCGTGCAGCTTCCCTGAGACTCTGCTGGGCAACGTCCTCTTGGCGACACCGGGCTCGCAGTTGCATTCGCTGGAGGCTGCCGCCTACGATCGCGCTCGCGGGGAGCTGCGTGGTGCGGTGCCATCACGTCGGGAAGGGGTGGCGCTGGTTCGCAGCCTGTTGGCCGTCGTCGAAAAGGAGCGCCTGAGCCTGGAGAACACGCAGCGCCGCTGCGACCAAGCGCGAGATGACTTGGAGGAGGCGCGAGAGAGTCGCGCCGCTGCCGAGGACAAGTTCGATACCGAGGGCAGAGCGCATGTTCAAGCGTGGAGCGAACACGCCGGAGGCCTCCGCGAACTGCGCATCGACGTCGACGAAACACTGGCGGGTATCGGCGACTGGGTGCTCAACCCTGAGACGGAGCATCCCGGGCGCAAGGCGCTGGAGGCCGCACACGCTGCCACTGCATTCAACCTTGCAAGCGAGCAGACTGCGATCGAGGCCGAGCGACGCGTTGCGCAGGTGCGAATCGAAAGCTTGCAGCAGGAGCGTGCGGAGCTGGTGCTTGGTACTGATCCGGAACCTACTCCGCCCCCGACACGTGGCGCAGAGGTGAGGGCGAGCCGCGAAGGGGCGCCGCTTTGGAAGTTGGTCGATTTTGTCGAGGACGTGCCTCCTGAGATCGCGGCCGCACTGGAGGCGGCGCTCGAGGCTTCGGGGATTCTCGATGCATGGGTGACGCCGGCGGGCGAGCTCGTCGCGGTGGGCGGAGACTCGGGGCTGCTGGATACCACGCTGAACATTCGTGGTGTCTCGTCAAGTTCCATCGCACAGTGGCTTGTTCCAGTCGCCTCGGACGTCGTCGTCGTCGAGAGCGCGCACGTGCAGCGGCTGCTGGAGAGCATCGGCTGCGCAGAGGCGGACACGGGAGACGAGGCCTGGATCGGACTGAATGGAGGCTATCGACTTGGGCTTGTCTCCGGCACCTGGCGAAAGGCAGAGGCGTCCTACATTGGGGCGACCTCTCGCGCGAGGGCACGAACACGCAGAATTGCCGAGATTGACCTCTCCCTGCAGGAGCTGAGCGACCTCCTGGTGTCGCTACAGGCACTCGCTGGCGAAGTCGTTGCCAGAAGAGACCGAGCTCGCTCCGAACTTCAGTCGGCTCCGTCCGAGGCGATGCTGCGCACCTGGCGAGCCCAGTGCGAGGAAGCCATCAAGGCTGAGCGCCGCGCCGGGCAGCGACTCGATGAAGCACAGGCCGCGCTCGCAGAGGTCAAAGAGCGACATGCGGGTGCGCTTCTGCAGCTCGAGCAGGATGCGGTCGATCTGCAGCTGCCATTCACGCCTGGAGAGCTTGCTGCCGTCGAAGACGCGTTGGCAGCGTTCGAGAGCAAGGTCAGCAAACTGCTCGAGTCGGTGCAGATGCTTCGGACGCTGCAGCCCGAGCTCGTTGCTCAACAGCAGAGGCGCGATGACGCTCAGGGCCTGCTTGAGGAGGCGGTTGGGACTGAGCTGCAGCGACATGAGCAACTGGTGGAGGCTGAGGCTGAACTCAAGACGCTGGAGTCCACCGTCGGACTCAAGGTGCAAGAACTGCGCGATGAGCTGGCGCGCTTGCGCACTGCCGTTGATAGCTCTGAGAAGGCGGCTAAGGCAGCTCGACAGGAGGCGCAGACCGCGGGGGAGGCTCGGGCTGTGGCCGCAACGACGTTCGATGGAAAGAAGCTCGCGCTGGACCAGCAGGTGGAGCTTCGCGGTTCGGCGATAGCGAGGCTGCAACAGTTCGCGGCTAGCGGCGTTTTGGGTGCAGGGGCCCCAGACCTCGCCATACCGGAGCTTGTCGCACCTTGGACGATTGATCCCGCGCTCGGTCTGGCCCGGCGCATGGAACAAGCCCTCGCTCACCTGAGCGACAGCGATGACGCATGGAACAAGGTTCAAAAGCACATCAATGAGGACCTGAGCACATTGCAGTCAGCGCTCTCGGGTCTGGGCTACCAGTGCAACGGCGAGCAGACCGACTTTGGTCTGGTGGTGAGCGTCGTCTATCAAAACAGGCCTGAGAGCCCGGACAGGCTAGCAAAACTTCTCGAACGTGAGATTGCGGACCGAAGCGAGCTGCTCACCTCCAAGGAGAAGGAGGTGCTCGAGAACCACCTGCAGGCGGAGATTGCAGCTGAGGTGCAGCGCCTTCTGAAGATGGCGGACGACCACGTCAGCGCGATCAACGAGGAGCTCAAGAAGCATCCGACGTCCACGGGGGTGAAATTCAGGCTGCTCTGGGAGCCGCTTGCGGAGACGGAGGGGGCACCGCTGGGTCTACCCGAAGCGCGAAAGCGGCTGTTGAACACATCGTCAGACCTGTGGTCGGCCGACGACCGTAAAGTTGTCGGCACCATGCTGCAGCAGCGAATTCAAGCCGAGCGGGAACTGGCCGACGCCGGCGCGCACGCAGGAACTTCGCTCAGCGAGCAACTCGCGCGAGCTCTGGACTATCGGCGCTGGCACCGCTTTAGGGTCGAGCGATGGCAGGCAAACCAGTGGCGGAAGCTTTCGGGGCCGGCCTCGAGCGGGGAGCGGGCGCTGGGCCTGACCGTTCCGCTGTTTGCTGCAGTCGCCAGCTTCTACGGCAGGTCTGAGGGCGCGACTGCGCCGAGGCTCATGCTCCTGGACGAGGCCTTCGCCGGGATCGATGACGCGGCCCGAGCGCACTGCATGGCGCTCATCCGTGAATTCGACTTGGACTTCATTATCACCAGCGAACGTGAGTGGGCTTGCTACGCTGAGCTCCCTGGCGTCTCGATCTGTCAGCTCCAACGTCGCGAGGGAGTCGACGCCGTCTACGTTTCCCGCTGGACATGGGACGGCAAGGCAAAAAAGCAGCAGCCTGACCCCGACAGCCGGTTTCCGTCTCAAGCATGACCATCGACGAACGTCTCCTTCGCCTACTGGGTGCCCACGACCTGGCCCAGTTGCGGCAGCGCCTCCGGCGACGCTTTGAAAGCGTCGACGCAGAGCCAAGTTCGATCAGGCTCGACAAGCTTGTACCGCACGAGCGCACAGCGCTGGCAGCACTGACGGGCGCAGCTACGCGCGTCACGAGCTCGATAAAGCTGGACGTTCTAGCGATAGACGCGTCGTTGTCGGAGGCCGGGCTGGCTACGTCACTTCGGCACGCGCTCGAGCAGCTGGACGGCCCGATGGTCAATCGACAGGCAGTCCGAGACGAGGAGCGCGCTCGCTGGGAAGCTACTGTCAAAGCGGTTGGCCTCGAGTCACTGGCGGTGTGGCTCGCACCTCCGCTGAACTTGGGGCTGGTCAAGCGGTTCGCCGGCGGACAAGCCGAAGCAGCGGCGCAGATTCTGGCTCGGGTTGAACTCGTCCTCAGGCGCCTCCCTGCCCAGGGATTGACCCGCTCCGAGCTCGCTGCTGCGGTGTTGGGCGATGCGCATGCGTTGGACAACGGTCGCCCGGAGGCGTCCATCGTTTTGAACGTCCTGAAGCACGCAAGGCGAGACACCGAAGCGGAACAAGATCCAGAGGAGGAACGGCGTGAGACCTGGGCAACCGCTGGCGTCCTGGTAAATGAGCTAGCTCGACCGGCTCTGTTTCTCAACTTGCCGGTCGTGCCTGGCCACGCGCAGCTTGCTCCACCCGGCGAGCCGTCATTCGTATCGCTTAGAAAACTGCTGCGGAATTTTCTCGCTTGGGACGTGACTGACCGCGACGTCTTCGTCTGCGAGAACCCGAACATTGTCGCTATCGCGGCAGACCGGCTCGGTTCAGTCTGTGCGCCGTTGGTGTGCACCGACGGAATGCCCGCCGCCGCGCAGCGAACGCTTCTCACGCAGCTTGCGGCGGCCGGAGCGCGCCTTTGGTATCACGGCGACTTCGATTGGCCAGGAATCAGGATAGCCAACCTGGTGGTCCGTGAGCACGCGGCGCGTCCCTGGCGCATGAGCACGGAGGACTACGCCGTATCCACGACGATGGTCGCGACGCGGGTGCCCCTCGTTGGGTCAGACGTCGAGGCGAGCTGGGACGCTGCGCTGTCGGCACGGATGACGCTGCTTGACGTATCCGTCGCAGAGGAGGCTGTCGTCTCTGGTCTACTCGTCGATCTTGGACGGAAGGAAAGTCTTGCAAGCGAGTAGTGGGCGGGTGAGCTGCGTCACGGGAGCCTGTTGTTGCAGCGATAGGTTGGACGTGAGTAGCAAAGCGGTCGCAAGGCTGAGCGATTCAAGGCCGGCAATCGCTGCGAAGCCTTCTTTAACCGAGCCCTATTCCGAAACGAGGCAGCCGTTAGCATTCCGTGGGTAGTCCTCATAGTCCCATTCGACCTGCCGGCGGCCTGGAAGCGTCGGTCGCGATGCGGTGAGCCATGGCGTTGACGATGAACCGTAACGCAGGTTCGCCTCAGGTTCAGTCGACGAGCTCACCTGGCGAGCTCCTAAGCAGATCCAATACGTTGTGAGCGGGATAGGTCAGTGCGAACGTCACGTCGGCAATCGCTTCACCGACCAGGGACTTACCCTGGGCATGTCGGGTACAGCTCTGGATTTTCGTTCTCTTGAATTGAAGGTTCGTCTTCACGTGTCGTGCACGGAGCGGGTGCTTAAGTAGCGACCCGTTGGCCACGCAGGGCTACATTCAAAAGAATATGGGAGCCGCGTCACACGACGCCGAACCGGGGAGTTGGTTGGCATGCAGATACAAGAAGCAGGCAAGGTACTGAACGAACTGGGCATCGTTTGGCCTGAGCTCGAGGTGCTGAGGCCGACGGAAGCCAGCTACACCTCGATGCTGCTTCAGCCGAGCGGGCCGATTCTGGGTGGCGTCGGTCGAATCGGCGCACTGCATCAGGCCGTCAGTACCGCAAAGACCCTGGACTTCGCACGGCTGGCCCGGGAGCGGGGTGCGCATCTCGCGGTGACACCGGAGTACTTCACGCCGTGGGCCGCGCTGAAGACCCTCATTGCTAGCGGCGTCACGCCACGGACAGGCAGCCTCTGGGTTCTGGGATGCGAGAGCATTCGCGGGGACGAACTGGCCCAGTTCAAGGCGGAGGCTCCGGCTCATTGTGAGGTCATCTACGAGCCTCTCGAGCACTTGGCGACCGATCGAGCACTACTCGACCCGGTTGCACTTGTCTTCAGCTCGAAGCGAGCAAATGGCCAGGACTGCCTCGTAGTGCTTGTGCAGTTCAAGACCTGCCCCTCAAGAGACGACCTTTTCCTCGAGGAGGCGGTGCTCAAGCGCGGAACTACGGTTTATCGCTTACGCGGCGTGTGTGGCACGCTGAGCCTGGTGACGCTCATCTGCTCGGACGCTCTTGCCGTTGACGACGCGAAGATCGTGGATCTCGTTGACCGTTCCACCGTCATTCATATCCAGCTGAACCCCGCACCCAGAAACGACACGTACCGCCAATACCGGGCTGAGGCATTCAAGCTCGACTCGAAGGCTTCTGATTGCCACATCGTGTGCCTCAACTGGGCGCGAACGATCGTTCAGCACGGTGACAAGGGTGAGACGCACGCCTGGCCTGCAGTTGGCGCCTCGACTTGGTACCTTCCGAAGGACGCTTGCGCGCAGTCTGATGAGGTGGTCTTACCGAACCACGAGAACGGGCTGTACTACACCTATATGGCCGAGCGTCGCCACGCCCTTGTGCTGGACTACGACGAGGCGGTGTTCCAGTGTCGGGTGCCTAAGGTGATGACCAAAGGTAAAGCGGTGCTGGCCAACAGGAACGGCCCATCTGCCACCTCACGTTACGAATGGGATGCGGCTACTGGATCCTGGGCGGTTCAAAAACGTCCCCCGACTGCTGGCTTTGCTGAGCTGATGGCCGCCAACCCGGATGCAGCTGCCGCCATGCCGGGACATGCAGCGCAGAGCCCGTTGAATGTCGAACGTCTGCTCGCTCTGTCTGCGGGGGCCGTCGATGGCAGTGACGGATGGCGACAACTTGGGAACATCGACTCGTTTCGAATCGATGCGGATGAGCTTGTGCAGCGCATGACCGTTGTGCAAGACGTTGGCGACAAGCCCGCGCGGTTTCGTCATCAGCGTCTCCAGGCCGTCGCACAACTGAGATACGAATTGGATCGCCGTGACGCGTGGCCGCCGCAGATTGTGGGCGTGGGAAAGACTTCAAGAATCGAGTGGGACACGGCCGGTAAGCCGTTCAACATCCATAGCGACGGGGTTAAGCCTGCGCTTGTTTGCTACCTGGGCGACAACCCGCGCGATCGTGATGTCGAGAACGCGGCTTCGAAGCTCATTGACCTGCTGCGGCACCAGGGCGGCTGCGACGATAAGAGGCTATGCCTGGTGTATCGAAAGTACGGGGAGCTGAAGTTTGATCGGCTCTCCGGCCTTACTAGGTTTGACGACGCGCTCTTAGACGAACGTGACATTCTAAGTACCGACACCGAATAAGAAGCGAGACGAAAATGAGAACAATTGAGGAAATCCGCGAGGTCATTGCCAATCGTCTCCAGAACGTGACGGAGGTGAGTACTGGAGTACTGCGTGCCGAGCGGCGCCATGAGGGACGGCCCTACGCCGTGGCCTACTTTGACCTCTCGGATGCGATCGTCCAGAGGTCGGACGACTTGACGTCGTTCCAGGAGCACCTTATGGGGTCGGAGTTCTTCAATTCCGAAGGTGATCTGCGGTGGAACAGCTACATGTACTTCGTCGCAGGGCCGAAGTCTATCGAGAGCGAACAGTACGCGATAGCCAAGCGCCGCATCGAAGGAGACAGGCATTTTGCTCGCAAGTTCGTCATCGCGCCCGACGACCTAGCGCTCCGATTGGGTGAGCCGGCGGCAAATGAGAGCACTGCGCAGCCTCCGCTGGGAGATGTGGATCAGGCGTGGGCAGCTCTGCTGAAGGAGGGATCCCTCGAGTTGCTGCTGGGCCAGCCTGCGCGCAAACCAACTTTAGACAAGATTGCGGATGGAGATGCCTTCGCAATTGCTCCAACGCGACCTGCGACACGTGCAGTTCGAGACCCGCTTGGTCGCGGGATGTTGCGAAGCGTGTCGATTCAGTCGTTCAGGCCCTCTAGCAACGGCTTCGATTTCTCGTTTGGCAGCGTCAATCTGATTGTCGGGTCCAACGGCACCGGCAAGACGTCGCTGCTCGAGGCGGTCGAGGCGCTGTACTGCGGCCGTGTTCGTCGCGACACTACCGCATCGGTGTCGGGCATCAAGGGAGTGTTTGACGGCGACGGCGGCAAGCCGGTGGTGGTCTCGGCAGACGCCACGCCTGCTGTTTTGAAAGCCAGAAACAACAAGTGGTACGGCCGCGCTGATTTTCAGGCAACGGCTCTCAGCGACGCATTCACGCGCTTCAACTTCCTGGATACAGATGCGGCATTTCGCTTGTCGACGGCAGAAAAGCCTGAGGACATCCGTGAGGACCTGGGAAAGCTTCTAGTCGGCTCGGAGACGTCTAGTCTCTGGGACTACCTCTCCAAACTGCATGAGGAGCTGAAGACTCGGATTAAGTCTCTGATCGAGCGGCTGCCCCAACAACAGCAGTCAATGGAGTTGCTTCAAGCCGAAGTCGAACGTCTGAAATCGACGCCATCCGAGGCGACAAATCTGGTTACGTCTTATCGGGAGAGCCTTCGCCAGCTGGCTCCGGCATGGCCTGCAGCGACCGAAGCTGCCCTCGACGATACGGAGAGGGCCAAGCTGGAGGCCGTGCGGCAGGACATAGGCCGAATTCAAGCTGCAGTCGCTGAGAGCCCACTCACAAGCCAGACCATTGAAGGTCGCATCCGTCGGATGCGGGAAGCGCTTGATGCGGTCAACAAGCTCCGGGGAGAGCGGGAAGGTTTGGTCAGGCGCGAGGCGGACGAGCTGAACATCGTCAAGTCGAGCGAAGCACAAAAGGTCCTACTTGAGCGCTGGATCCGGCTGATCGAGGCTGGAGTTCCTGAACTTGTCGCAAACCTGCAGCAGTCGAACAATCGAGTCACTGAACTTCGTCGAGTCTTGCGCACGTGGCCCGGAGAATCGCTTCCCCCTCTGGCAGCGGACTACGTTGCCGTGGGTGTGGGCGAAGCTCAGCGAATCGCAGCGGAGCGGCTTGCCGGCGCCCGAGAACATGAGAAGCTGGCACAGGAAGCGCTGTCGCAATCCACGCAGCTGGGGCAGTCGCTGCAAACACTTCGACGAGACCTCCACGATGCAGCTGTTGCGTACATTGACCGAAGCGGCGAGATTTCCCGGTGCCCAGTCTGCAAGACCGACCACATCCCATCCGAATTGTCTTTGCGCCTCGACGAGCTTATCGCATCTCAGGAAGGTGGGGCGACCGAAAGCTTTAGGCGGAACCTGCAGCTTGCGCGCGAACAATCTGCTCGCTGCGCGCAGGACGCCACCACGACAGACGCGATCGCAACGTTCGCGGTAGTGTCGCAAATCGCGTCAGAGACGACCTGCGGCTCTGTGCTTGAAAGTGCAAAGGCGGCTGCAGCGGCTTTGACCGAGGCTGTTAGCGAGGCACAAAAACGTGAAGTCTCGCTTCGAAACTTGCAGGCACAGGGCGTTCAGACTCAGGGGTTCGAACGCCTCCGTGACGAGAGCGTCGCGCCGCTCCTTCCTGCGGATGTCGACGTGAACAGCCAGGCGGACCTTGCTGGTTTCCTCGTTGAAATCGACGAGAAGGTGAAGGTCGCGTCCGCAACGGCTGCGGAATTGAAGATGAAACACCAAGCGTTGGCGACACAGATTGATGAGGCACTCAACGCGGTGTTGGGCGTAGCCACACAGCCTGGGGCGGTCCCGCAGGTTGCGTCCTTGGAACGATCGCTGCGTGTGACGGAGGCTGCTTTGCAGTACGCGGTGAACGTGATCGCTGCGTTGGCGTTGGCTCCTACGGCGGACTTCGACGATATCGGCGCTTCTGTTGAAGCAACTGTGTTGGCCTTTGACAAGGCACGGTACGCCATTCAGGCCGACGGACAGGCGCGGAGCACGCTCGACCAACGCAGCCGCGAGCTGGCTACGGCGAGTGAATCGTTCGCGGCCGATACGAAGAAGCGAACGAATCTCCTGCGGGCTAGCGAAACCCTAACCAATGTGGTGGAGCAGAACTCGCTCGAGGGCGCAACGAAGGATGCCTTCGCCTCCATACGCGAGAGGGTCAGCAGCATCTTTGCGCAGATCCATTCGCCTCAAGAATATTCGCTGGGCGATTTCACCAGCGACGCGCTCATCGTCAATCGAGCGAATGGCAACGTCCACGCTGTCAATCAAGTGAGCACTGGTCAGCGCGCAGCGTTGGCGCTCTCGATCTTCCTGGCGCTCAACGATAGCGCGAAGTCGGCGCCTCCTGTCATCCTGATCGACGACCCGGTGGCGCATATCGATGACCTGAACACTCTGTCCTTCTTGGACTACCTTAGGGAAGTAGCGCTGCGTGGGGACAAGCAGGTCTTCTTTGCGACCGCAGACATCCGCTTGGCGGCACTGTTCCAGAGGAAGTTCGAGTTCCTGGGCGGAGATCGATTCAAGCGCATCTCGCTGCCACTGGCGAGGCTAGAGCCGGAACGGCCCGCAGTGACTGAGGCGACGGAGGGTTAGCTCTGCGAGTGCGGGGCCGCTATGCTCAGCGGCGAGTCTTCGGCGCACGGACTTAGAGCCGACGAGAGGAGCGAGCCGACAATTATGCAACAAGCCTGAGCGGTAGCGACCTGCGAACAGCAGTGCCCACAGAGGTATTACGTTGTCTGCTTTGCAGCGCGAACTACCGCTCGAGTTCTCGCTTTAGAAGTCAGGTTGCACCGGCAAAGCCGCCTTGGAACCACGGACCGCAATCGCTTGAGCCTGGATTCCTGACCCGAACGGCAATCGAGCAGACGTTGGATCAGAAGCTCGCTTGGTGAGGTCGTGCAGAGCCACCATGTTCCCTGGGTACCGGGCTGAGGAGAGTGGGACCGATCCGAAAATCCAGTTTTCAATGAACAAAACTCCCGAAAATCCGGTTTCCAATGAAAACGGCGTTCGGGATGTCATGAGAGCGAATCCGCTAAGCTCTTGTTTCGACTCAATGCGGAGATCCGGGATTGAATGAGAACCGACAGGTGTCAGCAAAGTCTGAACTTTCGTCACTCAACTCCGAACTCGGCAACATAACGACCACCCATGTCAAAGCAGACGACGTCGGTGCAGCCATAGCTACAGCGGGTTCTCGCAAATCCGCCGCACGGCGACCCCGGCGGGGACGTAACGCGTCCATTCGTCCGGCGTCAGCTCGCGCCGAGAACTCGCGCACAACACAGCTCGAAGCGCGTCGGGCGACGTGATGGTGTCGAGATCCCACAGCTTCAGAATTCCGTCCGCGGCGGCGGTCACCATGCGACTGCCATTGCTGCTGATCTTGAGTCGGGCGCCGGCTTGCAGGGGTGCGCCGATCGCCTTCCCGGTCGCCGCGTCCCATTGACGAACCATGTCATCGTCTCCCGCGCTGACGAGTCGATCGCCGTGATGGAACAAGGCGGCGCTGAGCATCATCGCGCTCCCGTCTGCCCGCAGGGGGCGCCCGAGCGGCGCACCGTTCTCAGCGTTCCACAGGCGAACGCTGCCGTCCAAGCTGCTGCTCACCACCCGCATCCCATCATCACTGTAGGCCACGTCGCTCACGCTTCCAAAGTGACCCCGCATGGGTTGTCCAATGAGTTCGCCGTGCAGGGCGTCCCATTGACGAAGGGTTCCGTCCGGACTTCCGACCACCACTCGACGGCCGTTCGGGCTCCGCGCGATCGCACTCACCGGGATGTCGCCTCCCAAGTTCGACGGGCGAACCGCTCGCCCGGCCGAGAAATCCCACCAGCCTAGGCGGGTCGTGGTGCCACGGCCGATGGCAAGGTGGGGCTCACCGCCCGAGATCAAGCCCGACTCGATTCCGACGAACTCCTCGACCGGCCGCCCGACCGGTTGGCCGGTCGCGATGTCGCACTCCAACAGGGAGGTGCCGTTCCCGACCAGCAACGTCTTCTCGGAGAAATCGAATGCCAGTGCGTGCACATCGGTGTTGCACGCTCTGGACGGCGGTGCGGCCGTGACCCAGTTGTCCCACACGAACATGCTGCCGTTCGCCGCAGCGGCGATCTTGGTGCCATCCGAGTTGATGACCAATGGATCAGCAAGAACGTCCAGCTTGGCGACCGGCACGCCGATGGGATGCCTCGGATGAAGATCCCACACGCGCGCTGTCGCGTCGACGCTGGAACTCACGAGCCGGGAGCCGCCATGGTCAAAGGCGATGCGCAGGACACGGCCCTCATGCCCGCGCAGCGGCATGCCGATCCACCGGGCTCGCGGAACGTCCCAAAGGTGCAACGAGCCGGCCGCGTCACCCGCCGCGCCGAACTGCCCGTTTCGGCTCATGGCCACGGCCGTAATCTGGGCGCCTTGCAGCGCGGGCGGAGCGTCGACGGCTTTGCCGGTGTCCGCCTCGTAGAGGCGAAGGGTGTCGCCCGCGCTCGCGATCACGACCTTGCCGTCCGGAGCAAAGGCGAGCGCCGACTGCTCTCCCCGGGGGATCTCGGCCAGGCGTCTCAGCGAGGCCCCCGTTCTCGAATCCGACAAACGAATGCCACCCTCGCTGTTTATCGTGACGAGCCGCCGTCCGTCGGGCGAGAACGCGGCCAGGGACACGCCGCCTCCGTCGGAGGGGAGTTGGTACTCGATAACGGTGTTCTTCTCCGTGTTCCAGACGCGCACCACGCGGTCGGCTCTCACGCTGACGACCTCCCGGCTGCCCGCGACAAAGCCCACGTCGAATGTGGTTGCGGGATCGTCGAAGCCATTCCTCGCGATCAGGTGCTGCGTGCGGGTGTCCCACAGTCGGAGTTGGGCGTCTTTTCCGGCGGTGACCAGTTGCTGGTGCTCGTCACTGAATGCCATCGCGTCTACGCCGTCGCGCGCTTCGCCGGGGTGCAACTGCGCACTAAGCGGGGTCTTGCCGTTGCCGACGCGAAGTGGCGCGCCCAACTGCCGAGCGGTGTTCGCGTCCCAGAAGCGCACGGTGTCGTCCCCGCTGCTGCTGATGATCCGCTGGTCGTTCAGGTCGAAAACGGCCGAGGTGACGTCCAGCCCGTGCCCAGTCAATGTCACCGAGGCCGCCGGCTGTCCCGCGTAGAACCCAATGGCGGCGTCCATGGTTTCGTCGGTCGGCTGAATTTGGAGGGCAAGTGCGAGCAGCAGCTTGGCCACTTGATCGTTTCGCCTACGGAGCATGTCCGCGGCGCGCAACGTCAGCGATTGAGCGCTTGCCTGTCGCGTCTCCAACACGGCCTGGCGCCACTGGTAAGCCGCTACTCCTGTGATCAGCGACAGGCAGAGGACGACTGTGGCTACCGCCCGCTTGAAGTTGCGATGCTGTCGGTAGTCGTCGCCGATGAGCTCGTCCCTCGGTTTGCCCGAGATCGCCGCCGCAAGCGTAGCGACGGCATCCAGAAAACGAGGTGACGAGGCGCTGACGTCCGCTTCGGCCCGGGTCCACCTCAAATCGACGAAGAGCGGTTCGCCGGTGAACCTCTTCTCGAACAGGTTGGGCAGTGCCGTGGACTCGCGCCAATTAAAATCGCCCCTGGCATCGTCCCAGACGATCTCACCATCGGTCAAGGCGATCAGGATTCGCGCCGGCGGTCGGTTGGCCAGCCACCAGTCGAGTTCCCGTTTGACCCACTTTGCGCCTGCGGACCGGGGCGATGCCATCAGGACAAACCATCGCGACTGGCTCAGCGCCCGCTCGACAAACAACCAGGCGTCTGGGTTCGCCTCCAGGTTGTCCTTGTCTCGGAAAATGGACAGTCCGCGGCGCTTGTACCAGGGACGGGCGAAGCCCCCCAGCGCGGCCTTCAGCGCGGGAGCAAGTCGGGCATCCGAGGCATGGCTGTACGAGATGAAGGCGTCGTAGTGCATGTGCCCATCCTCTTGTTTGAGTGCCCATCACGAGGGGCTGCCTTGCAGTGTGGACGACGAGCGGGCGCGGGCCCATCCCCTGCGCCGTTGGCGCGTGTGCCCGACAGAGGCAGACGGGTCGTTCTGCGCCGTCCGCCGCCGGCACGTGGCAGCTACGTCGTGGGCGCGCTCGTTAGGTTCGTCGCAGGGTTGTGGACTTCTGCATGCGCGCGTAGTGTCTATCTACGACGTCACTGTGATGGCTCTGCGTCAGCGTCTCGCTTGACGAACGCACGGCGCCGAACGGGCGGCTTTGAGGCAAGCGCGCGATCGAGGGTGTGTTCCAGCAACATCGGGAACTCGCGCGCAAACATGTACGACTCTTTGCTACTGGCGTAGCCCATTTCTTCCATGAAGGGGCCACGCATCATCGTCTCTGAGAAGCGTCGAAGCCTCTTCATCTCGGCCTTGATTGCATCAGAGTCGCCGGACTTTGCTGCGCGGTAGACCTCCATCGCGAGTTCATAGAGCCAAGGAATATCCTCGCGAATGAGACTAGCTGCCATAAGGATCACAACAGGGTCGCCCGGCTCGCCAGAAACATGCATGAGCTCTTCGAGCATCATGGGGTGGAAGCGCCTTATCCGCCTACGCCGCATCGGATCTCCGGTCTCCGCCAAGCGTTCGGCAACGCGGGCCGGAAGCGTCTTGATCTCCTCAATCACCTTGGCAAATGGGCTGTCCTCTGTGTCCTCGCTCTTTTTCTTCCCAGATCCCGCCAACGACTCGAGAATCGAGGCTGCTGATTTCTTAAAGGCCTGAACTTGTGTCCTGACGACGTCGGCGTCGAGCTCAAGGCCAGGGACACGACGAGCCAGTTGCTGGACCAACTTTGACAGGTCGGCCTCGCTGTCATCCATATTCTGAAATTGGTAGAACGGTCCGGCAGTGACGCGATTGAGCGGCACCCCAAGCGCCACGCCGGTTACTGGCGTATTGAGCTTTCCTTTCGCCACACCTGCCTCAAAGAGCAACCAAGGACGATCAAGGCTTCGCTCGGTGAAAAGGCAAATGACGTCCGACGTTGTCTGCAGCCTCTCCATCAGGCGCTTGTACCATTCGTCTCCGAAGTCAATCCCTTCGCCTGCTTTTTTGGTTCATCGCCGATCTGCGGGGACAGATGTAGGTGCGGCCATGGGCCACAACTGCTAAGTTGGTGTTGTCGAGACTCCAACTTTGCGGAGGGCAGCCATGGCCGCAGCCCAGTGTATTTCTCGCCTCGGAGCCTGGGAAGGCTACGTTGTTGATGCGGACGAAGAGGTGCGCCGCGGCGGCGTGACCCGGTGCCGGATCTGGCTCAGGCCGAGGCTTCGCAAGTGGCGCTGCTGCAGCGGCTGCCGGCAGCAGGTGGCGGCGATCCACGACGTGCAGATGCGTTGCGTGCGCGAGCTGCCGATCTTCGAGACACCCGTCGAGCTGATGGTGCCTCGACTTCGACTGCTGTGCCCGAGGTGTGGGCCCAAGTTGGAGCACCTGCCCTGGCTCGAACCGTACTCGCGCACGACAGTTCGGCTAGAGACGAGCGTGGCTCGGCTGTGCAAGGTCATGTCGGTACGCCATGCAGCCGCGTTCTACGATCTTGCCTGGACGACGGTCAAACGCATCGACAAGCGCTACCTCGAGCGTGAGCTCGGCCCTGTCGATCTCAAGGGCGTTCGTGTCATTGCGATGGACGAGTTCGCAATCCACAAGGGCCACCGGTACGCCACCGTCATCGTCGAACCCTACAGCAAGCGCGTGCTCTGGCTCGGCCTCGGGAGAGGACGTCAAGACGTTCGCCCCTTCTTCGAACTGCTGGGCATGCGTGGTCGCGAGCAGCTTCAGGCCGTGGCCATGGACATGAACGCCGGCTA
>FTIR01053084.1_pt1 | contig 34431 bp, 28 predicted proteins | sample 1658041 | NCBI WGS metagenome assembly FTIR01 (sample SAMEA3914793, study PRJEB12502) | metagenome | biome: forest; material: soil | place: Canada | collected 2011-07-03 | depth 0.3 m | reverse complement strand
GCCGTCAACCAGCTGCACGCCATCGGCGGGCGCTACGCGCTGTGCACGATGTGCATCGGCGTGGGACAGGGTATCGCGCTGGTCGTCGAACGCGTGTGATCTTCTGGGTTCAGGAAGGCGGCTGCCAGAGCTCCACGCGGTTGCCTTCCGGGTCGGTGACCCAGCCGAACTTGCCGTACTCGGAGGTTTCGGTCTTCTCGTCGACGGCGCAGCCCTCGCCCTTGAGGACGACCAGCAGCCGGTCGAGATCGGCCACGCGGTAATTGACCATGAACGGCGCGCTGCGCGGGCCGCCGAAGTAGTCGCTGTCGGCCGGGAAGATACACCAGGTCGTATGCGAGGCCAGCGGCGATTTGCTGCTGGCCGCTTGCGTGGGCGGCGGCGCGAAGGCGAGGCCGCCCCACTCCTGGATGTCCAGGCCCAGATGGCGCTTGTACCAGGCCCGCAGGCCTTCGGCGTCGCGCGCCTTGAAGAAGACGCCCCCGATTCCCGTCACTCGCTGCATCGCGCGCTCCTTGGCGCCTGGAGTTCAGGCGCGTTTGCGGATGACCACCGTGTTGGCCATCTTGTCGTGCCAGCCTTGCTTGCGGGCGTCGAAGGCGACCCACAGGAAGCCCAGCATCAACGGGATCGTCGACACGTAGTAGCCGAGGTAGCGGCCGATCAGCTGCCCCGGCGTCGGCTCCTCGAACGTGCGGGCATCGACGATCACGGCCGAAATCACCATCTTGCCGGGCGTGGCGCCGCGAAAGCGCCAGAACAGCACGACCGCGATGGCCGGCGCGATCCAGTTGATGAAGAAGGCCGTGACGCCGTCGGCATAGGCCCAGTTGTCTCCGAAGTACCAGAGCATCAGCGGGACGACGAGGAACAGCATCGCGAACGTATCGATCAGCGAAGCGCCGACGCGCGGCCAGAAGCCGACGTATTCGACGTCTTCCCGCACCTCCGGAACCACGCTCACGTCGCCGCGCCCGGCTTGGCCGCGCGGCGCTCGCGCACCGCCTTGGCCAGGCTCGTCAGCAGCGGCTCGGTGTCGGCCCAGCTGATGCACGCGTCGGTGATGGACACGCCCCAGGCCGGCGTCACGCCCGGCTTCAGATCCTGGCGGCCGTCGGCGAGATGGCTCTCGATCATCACGCCGGTGATGCGGCGGTCGCCGCCTGCGATCTGCGCGGCCACGTCGGCGCCGACATTGATCTGGCGGCTGTGCTTCTTCTCGGAGTTGGCGTGCGAGAAGTCGATCATCACCTGTTGGCGCAGCTGGCGTTCGGCCAGCGCGCCGCAGGCAGCGTCGACATCGGCCGCCTTGTAGTTGGGGCTCTTGCCGCCGCGCAGGATCACGTGGCAATCGGCGTTGCCGCGCGTCTCGAAGATGGCCGCCTGGCCCATCTTGGTCATGCCCATGAACGCGTGCGAGGCGCTGGCCGCGACGATTGCGTCGGCCGCCACCTTGATGCCGCCGTCGGTGCCGTTCTTGAAGCCGACCGGGCACGACAGGCCCGAGGCGAGCTGGCGATGGCTCTGGCTCTCGGTGGTGCGGGCGCCGATCGCGCCCCAGGACACCAGGTCGGCGATGTACTGCGGGCTCAGCAGGTCGAGGAACTCGGTGCCGGCCGGGAGGCCGATGGCGGCCACGTCCAGCAGCAGTTCGCGAGCCTTGCGCAGGCCTTCGTTGATGCGGAAGCTGCCGTCCAGGCGCGGATCGTTGATGTAGCCCTTCCAGCCGACGGTGGTGCGCGGCTTCTCGAAGTAGACGCGCATCACGACCACGAGGTCGTCCTTCAGCGCGTCGGCCACCACCTTCAGATGGCGCGCGTACTCCAGCGCCTGGTCGTGGTCGTGGATCGAGCACGGGCCGACGACGACGATCAGGCGATCGTCGGCGCCGCTGAGCACCTTCGCCAGTTCGACGCGCGCGCCTTCGACGAGCGACACCGCGCTGTCGGGCGCGGGCATGTCGTCGAGCAGCAGCGCCGGCGAGATCAGCGGCCGGACGGCACCGATGCGCACGTCGTCGACACGCGTGGTGTCCAGCGTCGTGCCGAGTTGCACGCCGATCTCGCGGTCGTGCCGCCAATCGTCAGGGAGAGTCATCGCCGAGCTTTCGTCATTTCATTGCCGCCGGAGCGGCGCACGCCCGATTATCGGGCAGCGGCGTGCCACCGCGAAATCAAGGGGCGATGGCCTCGACCTGGATCACCAGGTGCACGTCGTCGCCGATGAACGGCTCGCCGAACGTGGCGCCGAAGCGGCCGCGCTTCAGGTCGGCCTCGAAATCGCCGCCGCAGACCTCGCGCCTGAGCGTCTCGTCGTGGCGACAGGCGAACGAGCGCGCAAACAGCGACAGCGGCTCGCCGGCGCCGCGCAGCGTGAACTCGCCGCGCACTTCCTTGACGCCGCCGGCGGCGTCGAACTGGAACCGGGTGGCGACGAAATACGCTTCCGGGTATTCGGTGGTGGCCAACAGGTCGGGTTGCTTCAGGCGCGCGTCGAGCACGCGCATGCCGGTGCTGACCGTGTCGACCGGAATGCGCAGCCGCAGGTCGCCGGTGCGCGCGCCGCGGTCGACGGTGACCTCGCCCGGCACCGGGCCGATGCGGCCGCGCAGCGTGGAGGTGCCGAAATGCCGCACCTCGAACGTGACGAAGGTGTGGGCCGGATCGAGCCGGTAGGTGACCGGGCCCGAAACGGACTGCGCCAGCGCGGGTGCGGCACCGGCGCTGGCGCAGAAGGCTGCAAGCACCGCCCGGACGGCGGCGCCGCGCACCCTATTGCTTGACGGCTTCAACCTGGATGATCAGGTGAACGGTGTCGGGGAAGCCGTAGTTCAGGCCATACGACACGCCGTACTGGCTGCGCACGATCGTCGTGTCGAAGTCGCCGCCGCAGACTTCGCGCTTGACCATCGGGCTCATGTAGCAGTTGTAGTTCTGCGCCTTCAGCACGACCGGGTTGGTCTTGCCCAGCAGCGTCAGGTTGCCTTCGATCTCGGCCACCTTGTCGCCGTTGAAGACGAACTTCGTGGCGACCAGGTGCGCCGTCGGGAAGGCGGCGACGTTGAGCATCTCGTCGCTGGAGATGTGCTTGGTGAACGCGGCGGTGCCGGTGTCCAGCGACGTGGTGTCGACGGTGACGTCCAGCGCGCCGGTCTTGGCGGCCTTGTCCACCGTCACGGTGCCGCTGGTCTTGTTGAAGCGGCCGCGGTTGGTCGAGGTGCCCATGTGGCCGATCTCGAACGTGGCGAACGTGTGGCTCGGATCGATCGCATAGGTGGCCGATTCGGCGTGGGCGGCCGCGGTGAAGCCGAGGGCGGCGATGACGGCCAGCAGGGAAAACTTCTTCATGGGGGAACTCCAGCGGGTCAGGAATACAGGAAATGAAGCGTCCCGGCGCTGACCCGCGCCACCGGCTGCCGCCCCGCGTGGGGCTTGGGAATGCTTACAGCGGCGCGACGCCGGTCAGCGCGATCTTGAACTTCACCACCACGTCGTCGGCGACCTGGGACGTGTCCGCCCATTCGCCTTCGCCGATCTTGTAGTCGTTGCGCTTGAGCGTGAATGCGCCGGTGGCGGTGGTCGTCGGGCCGGCCTGGGTCAGCGCGATCGGCACGACGACGTCCTTGGTGGTGCCCTTGACGCTCAGCTTGCCGGCAACGTCGAACTTGCCGCCGCCCTTTGCCTTGATGGCCGTCGACGCGAAGGTGGCGTTCGGGAACTTGGCCACGTTGAACCACTCGGGCTTGGGCACCTCGGCATCGGTCTCGGGCGCGCCGAACGCGGCGCTGCCGGTGGCGATCGTGAAGGCGACCTTGCCGGCCTCGGGCTTCTTCGGGTCGAACGCGATGTCGGCCGTCCACTTCGTGAACTTGCCTTCGACGGCGACGCCCATCTCCTTGATGGCGAAGGTGATCTGGCTTTGCGCCGGCACGACCTTGGCCTGGGCGAAGGCGACGCCGCTGACGGCGAGCGAGGCGGCGAGAACGAGGGCGGTGCGGATGTTTTTCATGGGTTTTCCAGTAAGAAGACTCAGCCGCGGCCGGGCAGCATGCGACGCAGCAGGCCGTCGCGGTCGATGACCATGTGCTTGCCGACCGCCGCCACGTGCAGGGCCACGAGCGCGAACAGCACCCAGGCCAGGTCGCCATGCAAAGGCTTGAGCACCTCGGCCAGGTCATGGTCCTTCGGCACGAAATCGGGCAGCGGCAACACGCCGAAGACGACGATGGGGAAACCGGCCGCCGAGCTGTAGGCCCAACCCATCAACGGCACGGCGAAGAACAGCGCGTACAGGCCCCAGTGGGTGACGGACGCCGCGGTGTGCTGCCATTTCGGCGCCGGCAGGTCGGCCGGCGGGCGATGCGTCAGGCGCCACAGCAGGCGCAGCGCGGCCAGCAGCAGGATCGTGGCGCCGGCCCACTTGTGATAGTTGTAGAGCTTGAGCCGCATCATCGAGAACGGCAGGTCCGCCATGTACAGGCCCAGGCAGAAATTGCAGGCGATCGCCAGCCCCATCAGCCAGTGCAGGAAGATGGCGGTGCGGGAGTAGCGCGTGGCGGGCTGGTTCATGGCGGTGTTGTTGCGGGCGAAGGATGCGGCGTTGCATCGCGAGGGTCAGTGTCCCGGCCTTGCGAGGCCGTCGGGTTGAGTGCGATTGACGCCGCACTTCAGTTGCTTTGAATGGTAGTTCAGCCTCCCAAGCCCTTACAACCGCTTCGGTGCACTGGGACGAAGCGCCTCGAAGGCCGCCCGTTGCGCCGTCGTCAGTGCCGCCGCCGCTCCGCCGGCCCCGGTTGGTTCCCGAGCCGGCGGATTCGGTTCAAGCAATCGGTGGCGAACCGCGAAATCCAGCGTCGCGAGCGCCGCATCGGTGGTCAGTTCGCCCGCGGCGGCACGCTCGAGCGCCTCGGCGACGGGCATCAACCGGTGCTCGGCGACCTCGCCGTCGATGTTGCGCGGCAGCAGGCCGGCGGGCAAGGCGAGGTCGAACACATGCAGGCGTTCGTGCTGCCGCCCTTCCGGAATGTCGCATTCCAGGTCGATCAGGCCGCCGGTGGCCAACCCGGTCATCCGATGCGGCTCGAGACCCGCCTCTTCCCAGCCTTCGCGAATGACCGCCTCGCGCGGCGACTGCCCCGCGGGCACGCCGCCACCGATCAGGTTGTCGAGCCGGCCGGGGTCGGTGGGCTTGGTGTCGGCCCGGCGCGCGATCCACAGATGGGTTGGCCGGCCCGACGCGTCGGCCACGTAGCCGTTGCAATGGGCGCCCAGCGTCAGCGTTCCCCAGAACCGGCTCGCGGCCCGCTCGATCGTGCCGTGCTCGCCGCCCGCGCGGTCACGCAAGGGGTACGGTTCGTCGCGCCAGGCGACGATCAGGCCGTCCGCGCGCAGCCGCGCATGGATCCGCGCCAGTCGCGCGTCACGCCCGCTCGCGGGCAGGCTCAGCGCGAGCGCGCGCGGGGTGCCGTCCGGCGCGGCCAGCAACTCGAATGCGTCGGGCCAGGCCCGCAAGGCCCCGAGGTGGTGAAGCGCCACCGACCCCAGCACGGGGCCGCGCGCGTCGGAGAGCACGAACGGGATCCGCGCGGGGCCGTCACAGGCCCGCGCCAGCGCGATCGCCGCCCAGGATTGTTGCGTCATCGACCCAGTCTAAAGCGCCTGCATGACAGCCCGCGAGGCCTGATCGGATAACATGGCGACCTCGCGCCCGTAGCTCAGCTGGATAGAGTACTGCCCTCCGAAGGCAGGGGTCGCACGTTCGAACCGTGTCGGGCGCACCAAGCACACAGCCCCGCAAGTCATTGATTTGCGGGGCTTTTTTGCGCTTACGCCGGGTGCCAAGCGGCTCGTGCGCAGATCGCAGTGGGCCAAAAGTGGGCCAAAGCCACCACAGGGCGGGAAGCTGATTCCAAGGAAATCGGTGCCGCCCCTGGCGCTCCGGCCACATCCTGTAGTCCTGCTCGAACCTTCGATGCGTGTAGCGCCAACAGCAGGTGGTTAGGCGGCCACCGCTTCCGCCAGAAACCCAGCAAAAATGCGCCCTCCAGGGCGCTTTTTTGTTTTCTTCTACCAATCCTTCTACCAACGACAAATGCGGTTGGAACCGCTTCAAGCCACGCGCCGGCGGCGGGCCTGCAAGGCCTCGCTATCGTCCTCTGGCGATCGCTCACGACTGGCGAGTGGCAGAATGGCCTCTGGAATGATTAGGCCAGCCAATGGGGTACAGGCCTGCATCGGGCATCACCAACCCGCACGTGCTCGCGCGTGCATTCATCAGCCGTCCGCGGCTGAGAAAGTGGAGACGCCTATGACTCAGAAGCAAGAAGCTGGTCTCGCTCGTTCCCTTCGCTGGAACAAGAAGAACCTCATCTTGAGCACCCTCGAAGCAATGGTTCTCGTGATCGGGCTCTGGATGCATCCAGTTCTCGAGAGCAGCTCGGTGCGGGCACTGGCCTAATCACTTCAACATCCTCGCGAGGCGATGGGTAGCTACTTGCGAAACCTGCGGCAACCTATCCGGCTCACGGGTGTTGGCGCTGGCGTAAATCCGCGCTTTTTCGCTGGCGAGGACGCGGTTTTCGAGAAATTGGGGCGATGCCTGGGCTCCAGCCCGATCGCTCGGATGACCGCTGGTCGCCGACGCGACCGGCAGGACCCAACTGCGCGCCAGCCACCAACCCCACTTTCGAATCGGCTGTGCCCCGAAGGGCACCTCGGGCCGGCGGCGGGACCAGTCGGCTTTGCGCTCGAAGCGGTCGTACAAGTCGATCGCGTTCAGATGGGCTTGAAGTTCCAGGAGGTAAGCTTGCTGCAGGTCTCGGGATCCGGTTTGGGCGTACTGCGGTCATGACGGCGCGAACGCAGCCTTGAATGGCTCCTCACCACCCTTGCCCAGGCCGTTCTGGTGGGATTTCGCGTCGAGCGCCCGGCGAGCGACCGCTGTCCGGCGGCCTGGCCGACAGCTGTCGACCCACTGCTGTCCTTCGCATCGTCGGATTCGAAGCCAGAAACCCGACTTTCGGATGGATCGTCTGCGAACGACAGTTCCCGACCCCGGCATGACATGCGCAGTTTCAGATTAGACGCCGAATACCGGTCGTTCGTACCGTCGCGCTGCAGCGCCGATTAACGAACTCGTCGGGCTGCTGGTCACCATTCGGCTGACGACTCCTTGGCAGCCCCCGGCAGCGGCCGTCCGCAATCAGCGTGCGATGGCCCGATGGCGCAGCATTGCAGACATGCTTGCAAAGCCGGCAGATCAACCCGACGCACTGGCTCTCCTGTGCGAGTGGGCACGCCGTAGCGTATGAGCCCGTAGGACTATGGGCAGTAAGAGTTTCCTCGCAGGATCATCAGAGGCAATGCGGTCTGTAGCCAAACGAAATCAGGTGTGCAACTGGCGCGCAGAAGCTGCGAGGAGCATTACGGCCTGGTTGCGCGACCGAACACACGCACGGCGCCATACGACGTGACGTAAAAGAGAAACGCAATGATGATGAAGGAAACCCACCACTCCTCGGGTGTCCCTGCCTTCATGCCAAGTGCCGAGATGCGGATTGGGAAGATTCTGTCTATCCGCGTTGGGTGATCCGACGCTAGCCCCCAAATAAACGCGATCCCCAGAATGAAGATTGGCAGAAGTGGAATCGACTTACCAAGCACGGTGTCTTCCAGCTGACGCAGTGGGCGTTTGCTCCCGCATTTGGGACAAGGCAGGTGTTGGACGTACCTCATGACACTGCTCGTGCTGTGGACGTTGCCATTGGTCGTTGTGATGCCCTGAGAAACCGAGGTTCGCACGACTCGATGATGGTCTCTTGGCAACGGTGCCTTGCATTCACGGCAGTTGCCCAGATTCCATCTCGCGGGAAACATACACATGTAGTCTGGGCAGAGCGAAGCGTCTTTGCTCATCGGCTTTTGACAGGCACCGCACGTGGTCATGCGCATTGGAAGCTCCCGCATCGTAAGTAGTTGCAGCTTGGGGAAGTCTACAGTGGTCGTCTAGGAGGCGCTCTGCAAGCATGCCGCCGCATTCCGAAAAGAGTCAAGGCGCAGCCTGCTGAGGAGCGGGCAGTACGCGTTCCACTTGGCAGGTGCCGATGTCACGATGACGCCTGGGCAGGCGCATGCTTCGCACGCTTGTGCTTCGTGAAGGACGGAGCGGCCGCGCCCGGTCCACTTGAGGACGCGCTCGAAGACGTCGGCGAGTGATAGTTCTCCAGATACACCACCCCAGCGGTACCGAGCGGTACCAGCACGAGTCCAAGCACGGCGAGGTACTGCACGAGGAACCGATACCAGTGAAAGAGCTGGCCCGCGGGGTAGTCATCGGCCGCCAACCGGTGCTGCGAGTTCACGACGGGCACGTAGCGCGAGTAGCTCTTCCACCGCGTGTAGAGCGCGCTACAAACGAGTTGCAGCATGATCAGCCAGACGACGATGAGCGTGACGTGCTCCTTCGCTCGAGCCGGGCCTAACGTAAGGTACGTGACCACCAGCCAGCCAAGCGTCACCCATCCGCGGGCGAACTGCTGGCCTAGCCATAGAAGAACCGTGTTCAAGCGCGTGTCGCGCGCTCGAGCCAACGGATCGCGCTCGCGGCACGAATCGCAGGGTCTCCTAAAGAGGTGGAACGAGAGCGCCATCCCCTTCCAGGAATGCGCCGACACGGTGCCATCGGTGTTCACCGTGACCGAAGTGTTCAGCGTCTCTGTCTGCACTGGACGCTGATACAGGAAGTCGATAAAGCGGAGCTGCTTGCTGCACCTGCGGCAGCGCCCGACACGATTCTGGGCATCCATCGGAACTCCCAATCCCTTCTTGAATGGTACGACCCTGGCTGAACTGCGCAGCGCCCACGTCCACTCCGCTCAATAGCCCGGCGGCCGCGGAGCAGATTTGACCTTCGCCAAGAGCGCCTTGTCGTGGAGTCGGTCGACGGAGATGCCCAGTCGGTCCAGCTCGCCTAGCAGGTTGAACTGCTGCTTCTTGTACCAGCCGTAGGCGTTGTCGTCCCAGAGCACCGTTTGGACAGCGCTCGCATAGTTGATGTCTTGCTGCGGCCAGACCTCGGCGTGAACCACGACCCCGCCACCCTCGTTGCCAAGGAAGCGCCACATGCCGCCCCATGTATTCCAGAACGGCACCTCGGGTACCGATTCGATCGCGGCGCCGCTGGCGCCGAAACGCCATTCGAGGAAGGCCGCGCCATCACCCGTGCCGGGATAGATCCCATCGCCTATCCGCTCGCCATCGCTACGCAGGCCGTAGAGGCGGGTCGTGGCGCGTGAATAGCGCGCGTAAAGCGCGTCGATGACCGTGGGGACGCGCGTCTCCGGATCGCAGTAACTGTGGTTCTCCACGACCAGCAGGACGCGCGGCGCAACCAGCTGTGGACTAAGCTCGACACGATAAGTCGTCTCGTCCATGGCGCGGCGCCTGCGCTCGCCGGCACTGCAGCCCAGGTTGAATGCCATGTCCGTGACGTCGCTGTCCCGGTGAAACATCGCTTTGCGTGACAGCGCGGACGGTACTGCAACAAAGCCGCTCAGGTAGCCGGCGTCTGCCGGGCGAAAGGTCGACAGTGGCCCCTGGCGCGTCGAGCCGTTCATCCCGTAGCCGGTGTACATGTCGATGACTACGGCGTCTGGATGAGCCTTCTTCAGCGCCGCCACCGCGTCCTCTTTGGTCATCCCGAGTGCGACGCCGCCAAGCCGCAACGTTCGGGCAGCATCGGCGGCAGCGACGGTCGCCTGCTTCGCACGGTCCGCCGCCGAGGCCGCAGCGGCCGCGATGAATGCCTCGACCTGGGCCGAGCGTCCAGGCGTGAGGTCGGTGGCCAGGCGGTTCGGACAACCGGTGGCTGTGACGTTGAAATGGTCGCCCGTGGGTGAAAGCGTGCCCGTGATGGAGCTCATGACGTATCCGGGTTGCTGACGCACCCAGCCTTGCGGGACCAGCATCAGGCTACCGTCGTCTTGTAGCTGACCTACCACACGGTAGCTGGCACGCTGCACGGGATCGCGGGGCGGGAAGGGCTCAAATTCCACGGTGCCCGCGAGCGAACCGCGTCCGGCCGGCGAGAGTCTCAAGTGCATAACCGAGTTCAGGCCGAAGCAGTTGTACAAGCCCTGCCAATCGGCGCGAGCGAGTGCGTCGTAGCCGCTGACTGCTGCCAGCGGATCGAGTTTCGTCCGCGCCGGCGCGTCCGCCGTAGCCTGCGCGAGTGCTGGCCCGGCGTCGTGTGTCATCGCGAAGTTACGGTTCGCGCCGCATTCGACCACCACCCCCTCGTAATGTGTGCCGTCCGGCGACAGGCGGCCATCGAGCGTGCCCATGAACAAGGGCGCCGGCCGCTTGATCCACTGGCCGGGACGCAGCAGCAGGTGGCCATCGGGTTCGAGCTGTCCCGAGACGGTGTATTCCGCCGCAGGGAAATGGACGCGAGCGTTCGATGAAGGCTCGAAGTCGACGATGCCCGAATAACCATTGCCGCTGACGCTATCCAGGCGCAAACGGATGTTGGTTTCGCCCTGCGCGCATTGATAGGTGCCCCGCCACTGGCCCTGCGGATCGGGCGGCGCGGACTGCCCAGCGGCCGCGAGAGGCATAGCCAGCAGGACAGCACTGACGGCCAAGCGAGTGGACGGCGCGTTGCGCATGAATTTGTCGCTCATCGTTCGTTTTCTTCCCTAACCAGGTTATTCGTCAGCAGGCGTCCGTACACTGACGGACGCTCCAAGACTGCAGGCTCGGCCGACAGCCCTCATCCATCGACTGGCACCCGAGCGCGCTCGCGCCGCGCAGGCAAGAACTTGTGGCTCGTACCGTGCAGGCGTGTCACGCGTTCGGCAGCGCCGCCATGGAGATGTCCCTACGAGAGGTGGCGCACGTCGGGGCGATACGGGGGCAGGACATGGAGGAAATCGCCGAACGCGACCGCGTTGCGGAACCGGGCAGTATCGCCGCCCGGACGCGCCCATCCACGTTCGCGCCGTTCCGAGTCAGAGCGCTCGAGTTGCGCCTTCTGTCATAAAGCTGGCACCCTGTTCTGCACCACGCCATCCTTCGTTACCGCGCGATCGGATGATTGTCATAGTCCTTCAGCAAGTCTGCCGAAGTGGCACGACGTTGACAGTGGTCGGCGGTTCATCGCTCATAGGCAGGTGATGCCTGTAATGACAATTTTGCTTAGCTTCGCGCCCCCGATGCTCGTGGAAAGGCGCTCCGTGGGCCCCATCTCGAACGGCCGATCTTCGCTCTTGTCGTAGCTGGTTACCGCGCCAATTCCGGCGGCGACCGTGCCTCCGTCTGTCCCGATAAACTTGCCCTTGATCTGCAGCATCTTGCATGACTTGTCATAAGCGACATGTCCTGCGACGCCATAAGTCGACTCGTGGAACAACGCTTGGAACTTCAGTTGGCTGAATCTGGCGTTCGGGTCGACAGCGGGGTCCACAGCAATCTCGACCGTGTGGAAGTTATTGTCCACTTTGGCCTGGAAGGCCCGGATGGACTCATCGGCACACCCTGCCAGCAGGGCAGTCGTCAGGATGACGATTGAACGGCAATACATGGTTTCTCCTCGATAAATCTGACTTGAATTTTCCCGGTAACGGACCACGGTACGGTGCGTCCAGTCCGGCATGAGTTCTGCGAGCTACTTAAGTGGTACGACCCTGGCTGGGCAGTGAAGTCTGAATCGTGGGTCTGACCTGCGCGGTCCAAGCCTCCTTGGATATGAGATGCATGGCATGACTGGCGGATGAGCGGTCCGCCTCAATCCTGGGGGGGACGTCACCTTCTACGGGGCCTGGCCCGCGCCGTGAACGGTTTACTGCACCGTTCCGTCGACCACCGACCAGCCCTCGTTGGTTAGCGTCACCACGACCTGGCCTCTCTTGCCGTCGGTGGATCGAAGGTCCGCCTGGAGCGCCGGTAGCGCCTTGCCCACCTCGGGATCGTTGGCCCATTCGTAGGCAGTCGTCCTGGCGGTGAAGAACACGAGCTGGCTGCCCTTGCTGGCGTTCGCTGGCCCGGGTGCCCATTTCTCGATCGTCCCAGCCGTGGTCTCGCCAAAGCAAATCGAGCCGTTCAATTGGCCGTTCGGTCCCTTTCCGGCGAACGCCTGGCCCTTTGGCGTCAAGTCGTAAGTGGCAGTGTTGGCGTCTTGCCGGGTGAGGCTGGTAAGGCCGGCCTTGGTCGTCGCCTGGAAGACCTCGTACATCGAGGTGCCGAAGCCCGTGACCTTGGGAATTTTGTTCGGCCAGCTGTCGTAGACCGGACTCGCATAGCAAAGCCGGGCGCGATCCTTCAGGTAGGCGTCGATCGCCTTCTTGAAGTTCTCGGGCGACTCTGACGAACCGCTGGAGCAGGCCGCCACTGCGAGGACCGCCAGCCACGGCACGCCGTGGGCAGCGGCGCCAAGGCCTGCTCGCCAGCCGTGGCGTGTTGCCGACGGAGACGCTTGCCACAAGGGATTTCGAATTCCTGACATCTTGTCCTCCTCTTCCGGGCCATCGAGCTCGGCGAATGCCGCTCGGCGTTCGAGCCCTGGCGCTAACCATAGGGGCGACGGCGTCCCCATACCTCACCGAAATCTCGCCGAACCCTCAAGGGGGTCACGGTGCGTGGTGGCACCCGCTTGCGAGAACTCCGTGAGATTGCGGAAGTTGACGGGACTTGCGCCGGATTCGCGGGCAACGTAGCCTTGGGCAAAGCCGGCGGAACACCGACCGGTGGAGGGAGGACGTCTTGAGGAACCTGTACCGATATTCGTTCGGTGCCGTCGTCTACGACGAAGCACGGGCAGAGGTCTATGTGAACGGCGCCGCCGTTCACCTTCAGCTCAGGCAGCGGCAGTTGTTATCTTGCCTGCTCACCACGCCGCGAGTGGCGTTGGGCCGGGACGAATTGCTCGACAAGGTGTGGGGCTACAACTCCGACACCAAGGATCATGCCCTGACCAGTGCGATCGACCGCTTGAGGCGCGCGCTCGGACCCGATGGCGCCAACATCCGTACCGTCCACGGCAAGGGTTATCGGCTTGAGGCGACACCGATTCGAGAGGTCGTAGGCACCGAGTACGAATCAACCCAGGCATTGGAGGCAGGCGCCGAGATGCTGCTGCGGCCAGGCATGCGGCTGGAGGAGCTGCTTTCGCGCTCCCAGAGCTGCGACGTCTGGCGCGCGCTCCACGTCGTCACCGGCCTGCCTCGTGTATACAAGATAGCGTCGGATGCGGACGGCTTGCGCGAACTGCGGCGCGAATCGAGGCTGCTGAGCCACGTGGCGCGCACCCTCGGACCGCGCGACGACCTGATCCAGATCCTGTCCACCCACTTCGAGGCGGCGCCGTATTTCATCGAGATGGACTACGGCGGGCCCGACCTGGCTCGTTGGGAACGCGAGGCCGGTTTCCTCAAGTCCAGCTCGCGCGACGATCGCATCGCGCTATTCCTCAAGATCGCCGACGGTGTATCGGCGCTGCATGGTGCAGGTACTGTGCACGCTGACCTGAAGCCGTCCAATATCCTGATCGACAGTGCAGGCGGCCGCGCGCCCCAGGTGCGCCTGATCGACTTCGGCAGCAGCTTCGTCGTGGTCACGCGTGTGCGCGAGCAACTTGGCGCGATCCAGGAAAGCCTGGCTGCTCCCGACGGCGCATTGGCCGACCCGACGCGCGGCACCTTCGTCTACATGGCCCCAGAGTTGTGGCGAGGCGGCCGACCGAACGAGCGCAGCGACATCTACTCGCTTGGCATCCTGTTGCTCCAGTTGCTGGTGGGTGACCTGTCGCAGCGGCCCGACACCGGTTGGCAGCGGCTGGTCGAAGATCCGGACCTGACAGACGACGTGGCCCGTGCCATCGACGGCGAGCCGGCGGAGCGCTTCGTCTCCGTGAACGAATTTGCGCATTCCATCCGCAGCCTGGCGGTGCGCCGCGAGGTGCGGGCTCGGGCCGTTCAGGCCGTGGCTGAGGCGGCGCGAATGGAGCAGGAGAATGCGCGGTTGCGCTTGCACGAGGCGCGCGTCCAAGCACGGCGGCCTTTGATTGCCATCGCCTTCAGCCTGCTGCTGGCGGGCATGCTGTCGATCAGCACGCTGCTGTGGCAGTCGCATCGACGCAATCTCGAACTGGCGGATCAGCGCCGATCGATCGAGACGCTCAACCGATTCCTCGACGAGGATCTGATCGGCAGCGCCGACCCGCGCATCGTCGGCACCGCCGGTCTCAGCGTGGCGGATGCGGCGGTCCGAGCGGAGGCACTGGTCGACACCAAGTATGCCGAGGCCCCGGCGGCGACGCGCGCGCTGCTGCATGCGGAACTCCAGGGAACGTTGCTTGAACTCACGCGCTTCACGGAGTCGATCGACGCCGGCCAGCGCGCACTAAGCGCCTACCCCGAACGAGGCGCAGTGCCGATGCGTCAAGCCGCGGAGATCGAGATCGGGCTGGCGCGGGCGAATAGCCATCTCGGTCGCCTCGACGAGGCGCGCCAGCACCTCGCAGCGGTGGAATCGTTGCTCGGACCATCTCCCGCGCGGGACGCATCCCTGGAAGTGCAATACAGGATTGAGACGGCGCTGGTCTACGGCGAGTCTTTCGATCTCAATCGACAACTCGCTGAACTCGACGCGGCACGCGGAGTCGCCGCAGCTTCGTCCGGGGTCTCCGAAAGCGATCGCGAGGAGGTCGAACTGCAGTACGGCGCAGCACAGAAGATGATCGGGCACCTCGACGTCGCCGACCGCACCTTGCGTGCATTGCTCGGAAAGGAGCGGCAGCGCTACGGCGCCGACCACCCCATCACCTGCTACACGGCGATGGCACTCGCGCAGACGTTGGGCTTCGAGAACAAGGTGCCCGAGGCACTTGAACTTGCGCAGTCGGCACTAAGTTGCCTCGAGAATCACCTCGGGCGCAACGACAACCGCGCCATCACCGCGCTGGACACTTTGGCTGGAGTTCACTACAAGGCCGAACGGTGGGACCAAGCCGCAACTGAATACGCGGACGTGGTGCGCCGTCGCACTGCGCGCTCAGATGCAAAAAGCATCTGGATCCTAACGGCGCGAATGAACGAAGCGCAATGCCTTCGTCACGGGAAGAAGTTCGCCGAGGAACAGGCTGCCATCGAGAACCTGATCCGCGATGCTCGAGACGCCCATCCGGACAGCGATGCACTGATGCAGGTATTGCACTTCGAACTCGCCGATGCGCTGCTGAACCAGGGCAAGTCCGCCGACGTGACGCGTTTGCTATCGGGGCTCGACCCCAAGACGTTGAACAACAACGTCCAGGATGATCATTGGGAGGCTCGCTTGGCGTTCGACCGGGGACGCGCGCTCATGTTGGGCGGCAATCACGCCGGCGCCCTCGCTGCGTTTCTGGAGGCTCGTCGGGACTTGCAAGGCAAGGACGAGGATGCTCGATTGCCCGTCGACCTTTTGAATAGCAACATCATCGCGGCCGGCGGGCATCCAGGTGCTTGACGAGGCACTCCCAACTTCAGTCGAGGCCAATCGCTGAACTGGTGTGGCAGATTTACAAGCGGCGAGGCCAAATGCCAATCAGAGCAAGGGCACGATGCGTATCGTTCGTAGTCGACGGAGGTGAGAATGAAGATAGTTAGTTGCGCCGCCTGCAGCGCGCAGATCAGTGACGCGGCGACGTCATGTCCAAAGTGTCATGTGCCAAGAGGATCAAACATTGGGCACTGCCGGACTTGCAACACGGTGCTGCCGGTGAGTAAGCATCGCAGCAAAGGCAGCGCTCTTGGGGCAATGCGAGTAGTCGATGGTCATGGCGTCCAGGAGACACACTCATGGATACAACACCATCCCTGTCCCCAATGCGGTGATCCCAAGCCTCTTTACCAGGCCGGTGACGACGAGTACGGGAAACAACAGAAACAAAACTGGTGGCGCGTAGTGAAGCTCCTCGCATGGGGCAGCGTAGTCGTAGTCGTTGGCAGTTACTTCATTCTGTGGGTTGCGCTGAAGCACTGACGCTCAATACTTCTCAAGAAGCAAGGTTGACCGAGGTGACCAGCGAGGCACAATTCAAGTTCGACGAACGATCGGAAACCGCAGACACGATAGCCGCGTTCAAAAATAACCTTCACCACGCGCTGTTGAACAAGGGCTTCAGCGGCGAGCAAGCCATGCAGATCACGCTGGCAACTTCGCCCCCTTCCGCTGCGCCCATGTCGAAGTAGCCGACGCGGAAGTCGCATGGGTAACCGACCTCGAAGCCGACGTTCGCGAGCGGCAGCTCGTGGCCGAGTCTTGCCTGCGACGGACGTTGGGCCTGTCATGTCAATCCCGGTGTCCAGCCGGAGCTCCGCTGCCCTCCGGAGCCCTCCCTATCAAGGCTGAACCCAGAGCTGGTCGGTGATGTCGCCCATGCCGGGCGAGAGCCCGCGCTCGATGAGCACGCAGGCCGTCGCATCACGGAGGGCATCGTGAGGAATCTCCCCGAGCTTCCCCAGTGCTGCTTCCCGAGTCTTCGCGTCGAGCAAATTCTTCTCCGTCAACGGCTTCAGCGCGTCTCGCACCTGGACGAGCTGATCGTCGGAGTAGTAGCGTGGGATGTTCTGTAGTGCGGTTTGCTTCGTGAACGTGAAGACGTGATCCGGGGTCGTCAACGCGATGTGAAGCGCAGTCATCTGGTCCTTCGCGTCATATCCGAGCTCGTTCTCGCGATGAATCGCCCCCATGAACAAGTTGGCTGTCACGCAGGTCTGCTGCGACTTCCCCGTGTTGCCGTCCACCTCGGTGATTAGCACGTACGAAGGCGCTGTCGACTGGTTCCTGATCGCCGCGGCAAAGCTGGCGTCGGATTGGCGTGCCGCGTGCGTTGCGGCACCGGCAGCACCGACCGCGCAGGCGAAGAGGATGAAGAACGGGCGAAGCAGGTTCATGCTGCGCAGGATAGCCTACCGCAAAGCGGCCGTCCGCGACCGTCGCCTATTGGCCGAACAGCGACGTCAGGTAAGGTCATTGCCAGAGAATCAGTCCGACTCACAGCCTTGAAGGAACGCCTCGGCCTGCGCGGACTGTGCCGCCATGGCCTTGATCTTGTCCACACATCCAGGCGGGAACGACCTCTGTATCAGAAACTCTGATGCCGGACACTGCGTCGCATCGCCTTCGACAAGTTGTCCTGCGGAATAGCGACAAAAGAGCGACGGAGTGCCCGGATCGGAAACCATCCGAATGCCGACCGGCACACCCTTTTCGATCATTACCTGAGATACCAACCGCCAGCCGCTTCCCTTGGGGAGCCACATGGTCTGACAGCCCGAATACGTGGAGCCGATCTCCGCGGCGCGCGGATAGATTCGTAAGGTGACTCCATGGTCGAACTCCTCGCCAGCCGAAGCTGGCGGCCGACTGAGCTTGCAGTTCAAGGCTGGAAGTGAATCTGCCGCCGCGCATGGCGACGCGAGGGCAAACAGCACCAGCGCGAACAGTAGTCTTCCTTGCTGCATCTCGATTCCTCCTCTTTTTGCAATCATTCATCGCACGCCTCCCGGACATGCTTCGCGTTCTCGTTCAGCTCTTCGGCTCAATGGGCGGCCGGAAACCCGACGTTCGCGACCGGCAGCAAGTGGCCGACATGCGTCCTCGCCGGCGATCGCCAAGCCGCAGGATGCTAGCCTGACCGGCGTATTACCGCTGTGCGCAACATAGCCGGCCTTGGCCGGCTTTTGCGGGCCGGCGCAGGTCGACCCATCTGCGACATTCAGTACTGCGATTTCAATGCCGAAAAGCGGAAGTAACGCGTCGGAGCGAGCCACGCAGTTCCACAGCGGTTCGCCGCAACCCGTCCGGCCGTCATCAACCCAGGCAAAACCGCTGGCCTCATAATGCGCGCCATAACCAGGGGGGAGGAACGATATGTCCACGATACGCTTCGAGCGTCGAGGCGACTTGTTCGCGCGCGTGTTCCGGCAGGCCGCGCGATGCGCGCCGTGGCTGGCGGGCTGGGCGATATCGATGGCGCTTGCCGCGTGCGGCGGTGGCGGCTCCAGCGCTCCGCCGCCCGCATCGTCCGCGAAGGAATTGACCGAATTCTCCATCGGCGGCGCCGTTGGCGCCATCGACGCGACGCAACGGACCATCGCGATCGGGCTGCCCTTTGGCACCGACCCGCACGCGCTGGTCGCCACGTTCGCCACTACGGGTGCGGCGGTCCATGTCGCCTCGACTGCCCAGGTCAGCGGGACGACACCTAACGATTTCACCGCGCCCGTCACCTACACCGTCACCGCAGATGACGATTCATCCGTCGCGTATGTCGTCACTGTTGTCATCGCAGCCTCGCCGGCGAAGGCCATCACGGCGTATTCCATCGGGGGCACCCCGGGGACGATCGACGAAACCGCCCACGCCATTGCCGTGACCGTTCCCTTCGGCACTGACCCGCATGCGCTCGTGGCGACGTTCACGACAACTGGCGCGAGCGTGACGATCGGCTTGACAGTTCAGGCAAGCGGCGCGACGGTCAACGATTTCGCGAGCCCGATCACCTATGTCGTGCAAGCTGCTGACGGTAGCACCGCGAACTACACGGTGACGGTGAGCATCGCCGAATCGAGCGCGAACTCCATCACGGCCTTCTCGATCGGTGGCTCGACGGGCGTCATCGATGCGATAGCCCGCACGATTGCCGTCGAGGTTCCCTACGCGACGAGCGTCGCGACGGCAGTCGCGACGTTCAGCACCTCTGGCGCAAGCGTCTCGGTGAACAGCATCTTGCAAACAAGCGGTACCAGCACGAACGACTTTACACACGCGGTGACCTATGTCGTCACTGCGGCCGACGGCTCGACCGCCGCCTGGGTCGCCACAGTCGTCGTTGCGTCGCCACCGACATACGCCATCGGCGGTACCGTCGCGTGGCCGACTCTTGCGTCGAGCAGCGGGCTTGTGTTGCAGGACAATGGCGGTGACGATCTCGCGCTGACCAGCGCGAACTCGAACTTCGCATTCGCGACCCACCTGTCGGCCCACGCGGCCTACGCCGTCCGCGTCAAGACCTCCGCGGACTTCACGCATTGCGCCGCGGTCAACGCGAATGGCGTTGTCGGTGCCGTAGACATCGTCAACGTCGCCGTCACCTGCACGCCGTGGACGGTCTCAACGCTGGCCGGCGGTAGCGTTGGCACAGGCTCACAAGTCGGGTTCAGCTCGCCGCGCTCGGTTGCCGTGGACATGGCAGGCAACGTGTTCGTCGCGGACGCTGGCAACAACATGATTCGCAAGATCACCCCGTCGGGGCTTCTGAGCAACTTCGCCGGCAGCGGCTCGCCGGGGGCAGCCGACGGCACCGGCGCGGCCGCTTCATTCAACTATCCGACGAGCGTTGCCGTCGACAGCGCCGGAAACGTCTACGTCGCCGATGGCGACAACCACAAGATTCGTGAGATCTCGTCGACCGGGGTAGTCACGACCTTGGCTGGCAGCGGCGCGATTGGATCGCAGGACGGTATCGGCACCGCCGCGTCTTTTAACCAACCCTATGGCATCGCCGTCGACGCGGCCGGAAACGTCTATGTGGCCGATCTCGAAGCATGCCTCGTGCGCAAGATCACGCCGACAGGCGTCGTCACCACCCTCGCGGGTAGCGGCTCGCAGGGATACGTCGATGGGGTCGGCGCAGCCGCGTCTTTCAATGATCCCAACGGTATCGCCGTTGACGGAAGCGGCAATGTCTTCATCGCGGACACGCTCAACCACGCGATCCGCAGGATCACGCCAGACGGCCTCGTGAGCACCTACGCGGGCGGGCAGTTCAAGCAGCCCTTTACGTATCCCTACGGCGTCGCCGTCGATGCCAACGGCAACGTCTACGTGGGCAACACGAGTGGCAACGACGTGCGCGTGATCACGCCTTACGGCGGCATCAGCATCCTGGCCGGCAGCCAGACGCCTGGTGACTTCGACGGCACCGGTGCGAGCGCGACGTTTTATTCGCCGATGGAACTGGCAGTGGACGGGAGCGGCAATGTCTATGTGGCCGATTTCAACTCCGCCGCGGTGCGCAAGATTCATTGATACGTTCAGGAGCGCCCCCAATGCTGCGCATGATCTCGGACACCGCGATATCCGAACGGGCGCGAGAAGTATGCGGAGCCGCTGCGCGATCCGACTTCCCCGAGAGCTGACGTTGGTAAACGGCTCCTTCTGGCCGAGGCCGTGTGAAAACGTCTCGTTAAATGCTCGCCAAGCGGCGCCGGTGTCAATCTCGCACTCAGTTTCGATCAACAGTGGTCTCAGGCCGCTCGGCCGCGTCGATCGAAGCCCTGACGAGACCTTGAGGCCAAGTTTGGCGGCCAAAAGTGGGCCTATGCCCCCATCGAGCTGACTGCCTTCATCGTTTTGGCAATGCCGAGGATGTTGATCACGCGCTTCAGGTTATACGCGAGCACGTGCAGGCTCATCTCCGTGCCCACGTTGACGAGTCGGCGCGTCAGGAAATGCGTCGAACCCATCCAGTGCTTCAGTGTTCCAAAGACGTGTTCGACCGTGCATCGGCGTAACGTCATCGCCTCGGGCTGCAGATTCAGGCGACGTTGCATGGCCTCGAGCACTGACTCGTGTTCCCAGCGCGCGATGCGCCGGTAGTCACTCGTTGTGCACTGCGCCTTCATCGGGCATTGCGGGCACGCGCTGCTCCAATACCGGTGGATCTCGAGCCCGTTCTCCTCGCGGGTGAAGCGATAGATGGCACGTTGCCCGGCCGGACATTGGTACTCGTCGTCCTTGGCGATGTAGATGAAGTCGCGCTTGTCGAAGCGGCCGTCGGCCTTCGCGTTCGAGGTCATCGGCTTCGGCACGAAGGGCACGATGCCGGAGTCGTCGCAATCCTTGATCTGCTGCCCATTGAAGTAGCCCCGATCGGCATAGGCTCGCAGCCGTGGCTTAGACATGGCCTCGCGAGCTGCTTGCGCCATCTTCGATAGTTGCTGACGGTCGCTGGTCGCATTGGTGACCTCGTGAGCAACGATCAGGTGATGCTTCGTATCGACAGCAACCTGCACGTTGTAGCCCACGACACCAGATCCCGTGGCTTGCGACATCATGGCGCGGGAGTCCGGATCTGTCAGCGAGATCTGCGCCTCCTGCTGCGTGTCCAGCTGCTTCTGCAAGCCGTCCATTCGACGCATCTGCTCGCGCAGCGTCTTGATCTTTTCAGTCAACCGCGTGGTCTTGGCAACGAACTCGCCAGGGTGGTTCCGATCAGCAGCATCCAGGTCGCCCATATAGCGCTCGATGCTCTCGTCGATCTGCTTTTTGCGCGCGGCGATCTTGGCCGGCGTGAAGTTGCGATCCCGGCTGTTGACCGCCTTGAACTTGCTGCCATCGATGGCCACGGCCGCCTGCGAGAACAGCTTCATGTGGCGGCACAACTCGACGAATCGGCTGCAGGCCCCACGGACACCCTTGCCGTTGTCGCGGCGGAAGTCGGCGATGGTCTTGAAGTCCGGCGCCAGGCGGCCCGTCAACCACATCACCTCCAGATTGCGCTGGCACTCGCGCTCGAGTCGCCGGCTCGATTGAACACGGTTGAGATAGCCATAGACGTAGATCTTGAGCAGCACCGTCGGGTGGTACGACGGCCGGCCTGTCTCGGCGGCCTGGACGCCCTCGAAGCCGAGCTCCGCCAGATCGAGTTCATTGACGAATGCATCGACGACACGCACCGCGTTGTCCTCCGCGATGAAATCGTCCAGCGACTCCGGCAGCAGCGTGACCTGGTGCCGATCCTGTCCTTCGATGAACCTGGGCATACCGATCCCTTCTCGATATGCTTCGGGACTCTACGCGGCCAGCCTCATTCGCGGACCGGGGTTTTCACACACCCTCGGCCGGTCAGAGACATCGGGCGCAAGATGTCTCCCATGCAGGAGCCTACAAGAATCCGAGCACTCAACCTGGCATCTGTGCCGGGAGAATCGGCGAATTCATGAGCGCCTTGCGACGAAGCAAGAAGACTAACGCGCCGACAGGCAGCGAAAACGACACGATCCAGGGGCTGTACGGAGCGGAGGTGGCGGCGGCGCTAAACAACTGGAACATGATTGGCGCGAAAGCCGTTTGCCCGGTCGCCCAATTGATCGAGAACTTGCCCAAGCCAAACAGTACGAAGACAACCCACGGCCATTTTCGTCCCATCATTCGCGTTCGAGCGCAAACAATCAGCGCAAAGACGGTGAACAAGGGCATCAGGGCGGCCAGCGCAAGATACAGGTATTCGATCGCTGTCTTCCCCCAAAGATCGAATCGATGCTGCTCCTCCAGAGACTGGGCGAGCGGAACAACACTCATGCCAACTATGGTGCTAATGCCGTCCTGGGTCTTTACGGCGACGTTCTCCAGCAACCACCGACTCGGGTACTGGAACTCGTAGGTGAGGTTGACCATGTGCGCAGACGACGTCGAGACGTGGTTGTCACCAACCAAGGTAGTCGACATCGGTTCGCCCGCCGGAATTTGAGCCGCCATCTTGGCAAGCGTATTCGGCAGCGCGTCAGTCTTGATGCTGGGGTCAGCCGCCCGTTCTATTTCGTCCGTTTGCCCCCGCTTCAACTGATCAAGATACCCTTTCGCAGTTGCCTCCTCTTCGGCCGTTGCGAATTTGGACGGGATGCTGCAGCCTGCGAGCGCAAGCGCGCACAGTATCAAGGCGAAGAAGATTCTCATGGATTTGACGATTGTCGCCTCTAGAAAAGTTGGTCGTAAATCGTCAGCAAGTTTGGCATAGCAGCCGCGCAATCTTATCCTCCGGATGGGCGCCCTGGTTTGCGGGCGGCTCGCTGGGCAGCCGGAAACCGGTCGTCCGCGACTGACAGCTGCTGGCCGAGGCTGTGTGAAAACTCGGCACCGTCATGTCGACGCGAAGAATCGACGCGCCAGAACGCGCATAGTTGAACGATCGCGGCCTCGCCATGGGTAAAGCGCCCCCTAAAAATGCGCGTGCTTTGAGTTTTCACACAGCCTCGGCCGGAATCCGCCCAATGGAGGCTCAGTAGAGCTTGATCTCGAGGACGAGGTCGGTCAGCCGGTGGGGAATGTCTACCGATGATCGAAGCGGACACCCACGCCTTTCTCGCGACGTGCCGTGGGAGTCCGGCTCGACCGATTCAGCCGTACGCTGGCCTGCTCACTTCAGCGTGGCCACGAAGCCATGGCGCACGCCGCTGGCATCGAAATATTCGCCGGCGACGCTCCCCCGGTTGTTGAGCGCGGTGACGATCGTCGCCACCCCACCGGGCACATCGAGTTGCTGGACCCGTTGCCCGGTCTTGACGAAGCCGTGGAGAGCGCCCGCCGCGTCCGCGTAGTAGCCGGCAACTTGTCCATGTTCGTTGACCGCGAATGCCACCGTGCTCGCTGCACCGGGCACGTCGAGCGTGGAGACCTCGCCATTCGCGCGACGGAGATAGCCATGGGTCACCACGCCGTCCGTGTCCCAATAGCCGACGGAATCGCCCTTGTCGTTCAGGCCGAGCGGATAGGTATCGCGCGCGCCGTTCACATCGAAAGGCGTCTCGTTCCCGTTGCGGCTCAACATGCCGTGGTAGACACGGTCCGCATCCCAGTAGACGCCGAGGATCGTGTCGCACGTGTCAACGGCGTCCACGTTCGAATTGAGGTGGCCCCTGAAATCTACCTTTTCGAATCGGTGGTCGCGAATCACGAAGCCGTGCTGGATTCCCGAAGCGTCGGCGTAGCCCCCGTAGGTCGTGCCGGCGTCATTGGGGCCGCCGGCGGCGCTGAAGTAGGTTCCCAGCTTGTCCGGAGCCAGCGGCTGGAACTCGGCGTGCCGGTAGGTCATCGCGTGCGCTGGTTCGCCCTTGACGGTGTACTGGCCGGCCAAGTCGCCGAAATCGTCGAGACCCCAGAAGATCGTCTGCGACGCGCCGGGATAGTCGAGCGTCTGGTACGAGTAGGTTCGCGACTCGCCGGCGGTGGCCGCCTCTGAGGTACGCTCGCCTGCTGTCGCGTCGGCGGCAATACCGGCGCCCGCGCTCGATCCGGCGAAGGCGATAGCGAGAAGGCCTGTCACCAGGGCGAGTCGGCTGGACGAAAGGGTGTGATTTGCCATGAAGGCTCCGTAGAAGTGGATGGGTAAGCGATGGCATTCCGGCGGCAGGTCGCCGTCCCGTGACGCACCATCTCTTCCATAAGCGCAAAGCGATCGCCTGCACCGACACGGCTGGGCAACAAATGATTTCGCGACGCCACGCCGTCGCCCACAGCGAATGAATGCCGACCTGCCGATCACCGAAATCCTCGCGCGCGCGTCCGCCGGCGACCCCGCCGCGATCGACGGCCTAATCCCGCGGATCTACGCGACGCTGCGTCGCCTCGCGCATCGCCAGCGCATGGGCGAGCGCGCCCACACGCTCGACACGACCGCGCTCGTCCACGAGGCGTGGCTGCAACTGGCAAGTAGAGGCGAGGTGTCCTTTCCCGATCGCGCGCACCTGTACGCCTACATGAGCAAGGCGATGCGCCATATCCTTGTCGACCACGCGCGGCGCCGTCGAGCGCAGAAGCGCCAGACGCCGGAGCTGTCGGAGGAGCCGGCGGGGTCTGACATCCTGGACGTGCTGGCGATCGACGAAGCGATGACCCGGCTCGCGGCGGTGGACGAACGCCTGGCCCGCGTCGCGGAGCTGCGCTTGTTCGCCGACCTGTCGAGCCCGGAGATTGCCGAGGTGCTGGGCTTCAATGCGCGTACCGTCGAGCGGGACTGGCTAAAGGCGCGCACGTTCCTGTCAGCCTGCCTGTCGCCGGGCTGAAGGGATGTCGGCGAATGCGGCGCGATTGCGCTCTGGAGCGAGGAGGGTGTGACCGTGCGTCGCCTATCATGATCGACATTTCTGAACGCTGGCTCGAGATCGAATCGCTGATCGATCGTCTGTTCGATGTTCCCGCCACCGAGCGTGCGGAGTGGCTGAGCACGCACTGCGCGGATGCCGGCGTGCGCGCGCTGGTTGCGCGGGCGCTCGACGATGCACCTGGCGTGGAATTGCTGGAGCGCGGCATCGCGCAATGGCTGCCTGCGCTCGTCGACGGCCTCGATGACCAGCTGCCGCACGTCCCGGGCTATCGCGCCCTTCGTTTCGTTGGTGCGGGTGGCATGGCCAGCGTGTTCGAGGCGCAGCGCGAACTGCCCGGCGGCCCGCAGACGGTCGCTCTGAAGTTGCTGCGCCTCGACGTCCACGATGCCGACGAGCAACGCGGCTTCTTGCGCGAGCAGAAGATCCTCGCGCGATTGCAACACCCGCACATCGCCCAGTTGCTCGATGCAGGATTCTCGCCGACTGGCACGCCGTACCTGGCACTCGAATTCGTGGCTGGCGACAACCTCGTCGAGCACTGCAAGCGCCATGCGCTGGGCACGCGCGATCGACTCGCCTTGTTCATGGACGTATGCGCGGCGGTCGAGCACGCGCACCGCAACCTGATCGTTCATCGAGACCTGAAGCCAAGCAACGTGCTAGTCGGCGCGGAGGGCTGCGTCAAGCTCGTGGACTTCGGCATCGCCAAGCTCCTGACGGGCGAAGGAGAGCCGACTCGCACGCAAGCCAGGCGCATGACCCGCGCCTACGCGGCGCCCGAGCAGCTCGCCGGTGACGCGGCAACGACCTCGATCGACGTCTACGCCCTCGGCGTGCTGCTGGCGGAACTGCTGGGCGGACAGCGACTTCGTCGCGACACGAACTCGCTCGACGCGCACGGCCCGGCCTTCGATGGCGAGGCCTTGCGGCGAACGCTCGGCGCGGATCTCCACGCGATCGTGCAGGAGGCGACGCGGCCCGATCCGCTTAGGCGCTATCCGGACGTGGCGCTGTTGCGCGACGACATCCAGCGCCATCTCGACGGCCGGCCCTTGCAGGCACGGGCGGACGGGGTCGTGGTTCGCGTCTGTAAGTTCGTGCGGCGGCATGCGCTGGCAGTCTCCGCAGGCGTCGCGGTCGCGACCCTCCTCGCCACCAGCACCGCGATCGGGCTCCACGAGGCGAGTCTCGCGAGCACCGCGGCCACGCAGACGCGGGCGCAGGCCGTCGCCGCCGGAGACGAGGCGCGGCGTGCCGAGGCGCTCAAGTCCTTCCTGGAGGGCTTGTTCGACAATGCGACGCAGGGCACGGCAACGAACGACACCGCGGAGCTCCTGCTGGCGCAAGGCCGGGAGCGGGTTGATCGCGACTTCGCCATGCAACCGGCGCTACATGTCGAGATCCTGGCGCTGATCGGCGACCTCGAACGCCGCAGCGGGCACCCGGATCGCGCCCGGCGACCGCTCGAGCAGGCCGCGACGCTGGCGAAGGCACAGTTTGGTGCAACCGACCGACGCACGCTCCACATCGAGTACCTGCTTGCGAAGGAAGGCGACGAACTCGGCCGCGTTCGCGAAGCCACCGCGCGCCTTCAAGGCGCGATCGACGCGTTCGAGTCGGGGCCGAACCGCAACTCGCCGGACGAGGCACCTGCGCTCGCATGGCTGGCAGGCCTGGACGAGCGGCGCGGTCAATCGACCCAGGCGATCGCGCTCGGTGAAAAGGCGGTCGCGATCGCGCGCGGCGGCCCGGATGCCGGTAATGCACTGACCGAGGCCGTGACCAACCTCGGCTGGATCCAGATGGACGCGGGCCACCCGGCCCGGGGGGAGCCGTTGCTGCGCGAAGCGCTGGCGCGCACGCGCGAGCGGCTGGGCGATCGGCATCCGGACGTGGCCGATTCCATGGCCCTGCTGGCCGCGGCCCTGCGGCAACTCGGTCGGTCAGGCGAAAGCGAACGGCTCCTGCTCGCGGCGATCGACATAGACAACCAGGTGAACCCGCATCCGAACGGCCATACCGCGTGGCATGTCAACGACCTGGCCAACGTCTACGCCGTCGAAGGCCGCTTCGAGCAGGCCCAGGCGTCCTACGCGAAGGCACTCGACCTGAATCGCGCGCTCGCGCCGGCGTCCAACCTGGGCGAAACCATGAACTTGGCCAACCTGGCGCGACTGCACTACAGGCAGGGGGCGTACGCCGACGCGGAAGCAGGGATGCGCGACGCGATCCAGCGCAAGGAACACCTGCTCGGCACAGACTACGAGGACAACGGTCGCAGCTACGACCGCGCCTGCCTGGCCGAGATCCTCATCGCCCGCGGACACCTGGACGAAGCGCAGGAGATCGCCAACGATGCGCTTACCGAGGCGCGGGCGAGCCATCCCGAAGCCAACCCGGACATCGCCTTCGCGCTCACGGTGAACGCCAGGCTGACCGCGGCCCGCGGCGATCGGGAACGTGCGTCGATGCTGGCCGGCAGCTCGGTCGCGATGGACGACTTGCTTGCCGACCAGGGTTCGGAACGGGCGATCCGCGCGCGCCTCCTGTTCGGCGAACTCCTGCACGAGCTCGGTCGCGACGGCGAGGCGAGATCGCAGCTGCAAGGCGCCCTGGCGGCGGCCGAAGCCATGACGCCGGCCCCACCCGCACTCGTCGGGCACATCGCGGGCGAGCTGGCGCACGTCGCTGTGTCACTTGGGGACCGTTCTGCCGCGGCCCGAATGCGGGAGCGGGCGCATACGTCGCTCGCTGGGATCACCCAGGGGCAGAACGTCGAGCGCAATGAGGTCTTGCAACTGCTGGCGCCAGAGTAGGGCGCGAAGGACGGGCAGCCGGTTGCGCTACTGAATCCGAAGCCCGGAGTTCTCGCAACCAGCCCGCCATCGCGCGGCGCTCGTTGGGGTTTGCATTGAGCGTGATCTCCGCCAGAAGGCAAGCTGCCGACGCCCAGGCTCGACGCGTTATCTTCGTCACCGAGGGCCGCGATGCCAAGACCATCGAGGCGCTGGCTGCCGATCTCCACGAGAGCCTTTGGTGTGATGGCTAGCCTACCCGAAAGGCGCCGCTCGCGACTGGCCGCTTCTGGCCGGCAAGCGACCTGCGGAGGCTGGACGGGAGATCCTCAGCCATGGATGAGGGGCACCTGATCTTGGCTCATCGAGTACGCCATTGTGTCAACGCAAAACTTGCGCCATCCCGATAGACTTTGGCATCGTTGGCTTGAAGCCAAATTGAGCGTAGAGCCGGTGCGCCTCGCCGTCGGCTATGAGGCTGACGTACGCTCCCGGCAACGCCGAAGCACGCAGTTGATTGATCAATGAAGCCATGATGGCCTTACCGAGCCCACGGCCCTGATGCGCAGGATGAACGGCCATGTCGGTCACTTGGAAGAACAGGCCCCCGTCGCCAATTACGCGCCCCATGCCGACGACCTCGCCCGCGCAGCGCACGACTGCCGCGTGGATCGTACCAGGCAAGCCACGTGCGGCGGCCTCTTTGCTCTTGGCACTCAGGCCAGCCTGCTCTCGGAGGCGGCAGTAGTCGGTGATGTCGGGAACTTCCGTGTCTAGTGAATAGTCGTCGTTCATGGAGATGTTTTGTTCGAGGGCAACAAGCGACAACCAGACATCATGTGCCGTGCCGAGCTCAGGGAGTGAGCCACCCGGGACTCGAAGGGACTTTCAGTTCGCTGTGGCAGGCTACCGCCACGCCGGTAGATGACCCGATACCGGTCGTTCACGAAGTTCTGGTTTTGGCCGGCTGCCGACCGCTGCTCGTCATCTTGGTCTGTCACCTGCCAAAGTACGAAAAATGGTTGGCGAGCAAGTCTTGATGGTAGCGGGCAAGCGCAAAAATCCCGACCCCGAGCTGCAGTGCGACGACGAGTCCCAATGCGTTGCATGCAAAGCGATGCTTCTTGCGTCCGTTCAACCATGAAAGTGCTGCAACGCTGACGATGGCCCAGATCGTTACTACTACTCCCAACCCTGCCGCGATCGCCAAGTCGGCAGCGCCCTTCGGTACGAGCGGGTAGAGCATCGCAAACCACAAGACCAGACCTGGGACGATCGCACCAAGTGCGACGCCGAGCCATTGCCGTGGAGTCAACGAGATGTGGGTAGTCGACATGAGCTTGAGTTTACTGTCGGGAGCGCGGCGCGCGCACTTCACGCTTCCGCTAAGCAGTCGTTCGTGACCGACGGCTGCTGGCCGACCTCTGCCTCAATCATCCGGCAATCTCCGCACCGCGGAACCACATACCCTCCAAGTCCCAAATCGATGGAGGTAGGCGCCGGCGTCTTCATACAGCGTCACGTCGATGCAATGCGGCCTTCCGGTGACGCTGTCATCCCTGACGACCACGGAACGCCCTGCCTGCCTGACGGCGGTCGACCACGCTTGCACGTCGGACAGCTTCAACACCAACTTATCCGACTGCTCCGATTTGGGCGACATCGTCATATTGCCGAACGACGTGGCGCTCGCTGGTGCGGACGCGGCAGCAGCCGGGTTCGCATGCGTCCCAAGGCTGGCGATCATCAGTGCGGCACCAGCAAGAATCATTCGAAACACTTCGGCTGCTTTCGTCGTCGCGTCCAGGTCAGTATCCCTGTCGAAGTCAATATAGCCTACCCATAGCAGTCGCAGACGAACAGCCGGTACTGGCCGCTCAGCGACTTCTGCCGCCAGGTGGAATTGCAACATTGAAGAGAGCGATTGCGTGCGTAACGCAAACGCAATACACTTCTTCCATGAAGTCCGCTGTCATTCCCCAAATCCGCGTCGAGCCCGAGTTGCGCGCTGAACTCGAGTCCGTGCTCAAGCAGGGCGAAACCCTGACCGACTTCGTCGAAGCGACCGTGCGAAACGCCATCGCTTTCCGGCGCGTGCAGACCTCATTCCATGCGCGTGCGCAAGCGGCATCGGAAGAGTACCACCGCACAGGCGTTTCGGTACCCGTTGAGGCCGTCCTGGAAAGACTGCAATCCAAGCTCGACGCCAAGCGTAAGAAGCTCGGCAGATGAGCTTCGTCGTTCAGCTGTCCCTCACAGCCGAAGCTGACTTGGAACGCCTCTTCGAGTTCTTGCTCGATCGGGCCGAGACAACCGAAGATCTCGACCGCGCCCAAGCCGCGATCGACGCTATCAGGGCGACGGCGCAGCACCGGCTGGCGATCACGCCTTTCAGCTTCCGCAAAGCGGCCCAGAACCCAGCTCAGCGGGAACTGATCATCGCGTTCGGAAGCACGGGGTATGTCGCTCTGTATGAGATAGTCAGTGCTTCGGAAGTCATCGTGCTGGCGGTGCGTCACCAGCGTGAAGAGGACTATCACTGACGCCGTTCAGCCGCGTGGCAGCCCACCCGAAACCTGACACTGGCGAATGACTGCAAGTGGGCCGACCTGCGACTTTTCGTCGGCCCAGTCGCCAGCGAGCCCGGGGAGTGCGGGTTGCGCACCACGACCATTTTGAAAGTCTAAATCGTGATGCCCACTCCCGGGAGTTGACCAGCGCGTCTCATGATCTCAATCTGTCCAGCCGTCCACTCGCTCACCACTCGCCGAAGTAGCCCGCGATGAGCATCAGTGAGCTCCGGAAACGCACCTCTTATAACAGCCGCCGAATACATAACTACTGAGAATGCCCAATCGGGGGATCGAGAGGAAATCAAGAGCTGTGATTCTGGACTCCACGGGAGGTCAGCGAAATGAACAATCGCATGCCGTCGTTCGATTAGCTCGCTGATGTTCAAGAGAGCGCTATCCATGGTGATCGGCATGTCCAGACCCCACAGAGGCTGAACATCGCACTGGTTCAAGGTGTCGATGATGTGCTCAATCTTCGACGCAGACCACTTTGCATCTAACCGCTCCGGCAACTTTGTCTTGTGCAGCAGTTTCGCGACGTTGCGCACCGTCGATTCGACGGTCGCGTGCGCAAGGATCGTCAATGCACGAGGAAACGCATCAACTTGCGGACTCATTAAGACGTGGGCGTATGGATGATCCATCCGTGGGGGGAACGTGATCATCACATTGTCGATGTACCGCATTGCGAAGACTCGAAAAGCGTTCTCTGCAAAGACGTTTACAACAAGTTCGACCTCATCAAGGGTCGGTCGTGGTCGTGCGACAGCATTCATCAGGCCTAGACTACCCGAAAGCTGACCCTCGCGACCGACCGCTTCTGGCCGACGGTAGACTCTCTGTTGATTTCCATCTAGAAGTGACCCACTGACCCGGGCGGGGGGTCAGGACTACATGGAAATCGACAAGCAGACCTCCATAACGGGCCGCATGTGGCTCTGAGATAGTTGGGGTGACCGCAAGTTGCCAGTTCAGCAATGCCCAACATACGCCGAGGCCGGCGAAGTCGATGCCCCACTTGAAGCCGGCGCGTCGCCCGCCGAACTGGACGCCGCCGAAGCCTCGCTTGCGGCGGCAGCCACCTGTGGTGGCACCGGCTCGCTAGCGGGTTCGAGATGGCCGAAGCTGACCAACTCCTGGCGCCAACCGATGCGGGTACGGGCATCACGGAACTCGACCTCCCGCTTGACGATGCGTCGGACAGCCGGCGCGTACCAGATCGTCCTCAAAGTCGTCCCGGGCCACGGGCTCTCCAGGGACGACAGATGCACGGCGCCGATCGCGCGCACTTCGAAGGCGTCGAAGTCGCCGGCCTGCACATGTACGGGACCGTAGCCGGCGACCTTAAAGTCTGTTTCCTGCTGGCTGGGAGGCGTGCTGTCCGACGGGTGCACCAGGTAGGAGGCGTGCCAGTTGTTGCCCACCGCCAGCGGGAACCGAAGGTCGCCCTCGCTCGGCTCGAAGCTCCACGTGTACTGGCGGATGTAGTTTCCGTCATGGTCCAGTCGGATTCTCACGACCCGATCCTTCGGTCCACCGGTCATCTCGATCTCGCCTTCCGGCGTGATGCGACTGATCCATTCGCGAAGTCGCAGCGCCTTGCCGGCGGGATTCGGCCACTCCGAGTTGACATAGGTCCAACAGTCACCCGATGCGAACACCGGCTCGTTAGCAACGGCCGGCGCGTCCGCCGCGGCCAGCGCCGCCGGCCACCCGAGGCAGAGTCCGCACAGGAGTCGCGAGGCCTCGTCCAATTGTGATGCCATTTCAACCTCCTCTCGGGAAACGCCACTCGCATCGGCGGCGAGACCGCTCAAGATCGGATTGTCGCGCTATTTAAACCATTCTGCGATGCCACCGACTATCGTCAAGCTTTGACGCCTTCAGACGGACCAGTCCGATGACAACTCGTCGGACATGTGGCACATGGCCCATTCAAGTGGAAAAGGCCGCCATCCGTCAACGACCACCACCTGCTTGGCTCAGACATATCGCGCGACATAGCATTTGCGGCAACCACTGCTAGCTTGCTCGCAAGTATGGCGTCTGACCAGGGACCCCATCGGCGTGTCCAGAATCACTTCAATCCGCCTCAACCCTGACGCTCCCGGCAGACTGCCGAGCACGAGGCAGCGTGAGCCATTCACTCCCAACGATGCTCGCTCGCCGCGCGTATGCGACCTTCGTTCAGCGTCGCGTCAGAGGACAACCAGCCCCTAATTCGCAGGCCTTGACGCTGCAGCTGGCGAGGCGACTAATCGAACACCTTTCGCACGCATGGGAGTCCATTCAATGTCGAACGTTCGCAAGTTTCTGACACTGACTGAGTCGATCCGCAGCGCGGGACTCCTCGGTTTCCTGGCGCTTTGCGCCCCGCTGGCCAACGCGCAGGTGACGGTGGTCTCCGGCACCTGGAATGCGTTTCGCGAAAACCGGTCGACCAACGACATCCACGTCAGCCAAGGCGACGTGGTGCAGTACGGCGCCGACATCAGCGGCGGCTCCGCGGGCGACTTCGTGCGGGCGTTCGACCCGACCATAGGCAAGGCGACCAGTTGGGCTGGTTGCAGCCCGTTGGGGGTCGACGCGGATTTCTGCTCTGCCTCCTTCCAGTATTCGTCCAGCGTCATCAACGTCGACGATCCCTGGAAGATCCAATTCACCAATAACCCCATGGCCGGGCCCGAGGTTTCATCGGCGGCGCCGAGCGTCGCCGCCGCGCCGCTGATCTCGTTTCCAACCCAAGTCACGATCTCCACCGGAGCCACGCCGTTATCGCCGGTTATCAGTTGGAAGGACCCGGCGGGCTACGTGCCGAACGCGATACGTATCAACATCTACGACAAGGGCGACATCTTGTCCAACGGCACTGCCAACGACATCGAGACCGCCACGCTCCTCGGCGCGGCCGCTGCGGCGACGTCGTTCACGCTGCCCGCGCCCGGAGCGGCGCTCAAGATCGGAGGCAACTACACGATCGGCCTTCAGCTCATCTCGGGCCGCGGGGGTGCGGTGACGTCCAACAACGCGACCTTCCTGTCGCGCTCGCAGTCGTACTTCGACTTTAGCCCGACCGCGAGCGGCCCACTCGACGTAGCGCTGCCCACGATCACGGCAGACGGCGTCTACAGCTTCCACGTCGACGACGTCTCCACCTCGTCCATCACGTTCATCGATCCGACAGTCGCCACCGGCTACGAATACGCGACGGCCACCGGCGAGCCGAACTTCAAGTCGGTGGTTCTTCCCGACACGGGAGGCGGCCACTTCACGCTCACGTTCACGGTCGGCGGAGTCACCCAGAGCGTCAGCCTCGATGCCGGGGCGCAGTTCTTCTTCCCGGGCGACGGTGTCTCAAGCTTCGTCGTCACCGGCATCGATCCGGCTGCGGGCGTCGATCCGACGAACGGCGAGGCGTTCATCACCGGGTTGACCTTCGAGTCCGACGGGAGCTTCGACGGCACCATGACGCCGATTACCACAGGCGTTGGCGTCGTTCCAGAGCCCGGGTCGCTGACCATGCTGCTGGGAGGTCTGGCGTGCATCGCGCTGTGCGTGCGCCGTAGCGGCGGAGCGTCGTCCGAATCGCGATGAGCGATGCCGCTTTGGTGGGCGAGGATTGCTTGTTCGCGATCGCAGCCTTTCCTCGCAGATCCGGCAGCATGTGCGTGGACCTCCCGCATACATGCCCGGATTGGAGCCGCCACTCTTCCTTGCGGATGATTTAGGCTTCCCCGTCTGCGCGATTGATGCCTCGCCTGGTCATGTCATGTCGTTGGTTGACTGGTGGATTGACCTTAGGCCGGTAGCTGAGAGCAGTCGCTCGTGACCGACTCCTAATGGCCGGACCCAGTCAATCGACATGACGCGGGCTTCAACCAAGTGCAATGCGGTAGCGCAGGCCCTCAGAGCCACCAAACTGCGTGGGCTTCACAAATCGCTCATGCAAGACGCCGCCATTGGACTCGATGACGCGTTGCGACGCAAAGTTTGACGGGTCCGTCGTGATCTCAACGTGGGCCAAACCCTCGGCACGAGCGTCTGGCAAGAGCTGTTGAAGGGCTCGGGTTGCATAACCGCGTCGCTGCTTCCAGGGAACGACGGCGTAGCCGATATGCCCGAGACAGTGTGCTGGCAGGTCCGTGGTTCCGTGTTGCCACCTGAGGCTGATTACACCGCAGAACTCGCCGTCCCATAACCA
>FTIR01002906.1_pt1 | contig 34462 bp, 35 predicted proteins | sample 1658041 | NCBI WGS metagenome assembly FTIR01 (sample SAMEA3914793, study PRJEB12502) | metagenome | biome: forest; material: soil | place: Canada | collected 2011-07-03 | depth 0.3 m | reverse complement strand
TGCCGCTGGCGGCCCTGGCCTGGGCTCGCTGGGGACGCTCCCCGCTGCTGGCCTGGCTTGCCTTGGGGGCCGCGGTCGCGCTGGGGATGGCAGCACGAGGCATTGCCTTCACGCAGCATGGGCACGATGCGTTCGACGCGGAGGTCTACTACTCGACGTTCTGCCGCTTCGATGAGTTGCTGCCCGGTGTCGCCATCGCCCTTCTCGAGAGCTTCCACCCTAGGCTGTTTGACACCTTGCGCCGACACGGCCATGCGCTGCTGTTCAGCGGCATCTTGGCGTCGGTTGCCGTGCTGTACGGCATCGCCAACGAACTGCCTGGGCCGTTCTTCGCGACGACCTTCGGCTACAGCCTTCTGGCAATCGCCTTTTCGCTGCTGACCCTGGCGGCGCTGAGTCCAGGCTCCCTGCTCCATCGCATGCGCGTACCGGGCGCCTCTTCGCTCGCACTGTGGTCCTATGCGATCTACCTGGCGCACAAACCGCTGTTCATGGTGATCGCACCGCAGATGGCGCGTTGGCACGCAGACCCTGCGACGTGGCCCGTGATCATTGCGGTAATGGCGAGCGGTGTGAGCGCGGGGTGGATTTTGTACCGATTGGTCGAGACGCCGTTCATGCGCATGCGCAGCCGGTGGTTCCCACCCAAGCTCCTGCATGCGTCGCCCCGAGTCGCGATGCAAGCTCGTTGCCCGATGTTCACAGCGCGCAAACAGTTCGGTAGGATCGGATTGGGGGTTTCGGCCAATACCTGACGGTCGCCAGCGTCGGATTTCAGGTAGGACTAGGGGGGTCTGCGCGATAAGCCCCGGGCGCCCGCGAGAACGGCCTTACCCTCTCGCTCCATTCACTTTGAGGAGGCCTACTTGAAATCGACCATCTCGGCACTCGCGCTTGCGGCGGGGCTGGCCTATAGCGTGTCCAGTCACGCCGCTGTAACCTATTCATTCATCGCGCCCTTCGCATCCGGATTCGATCTCACCGTGGAGAACGACATCACGTCCGACGTGACGATCGCGGCCTCGGACATGACCGATTGCTGGTTTCTCTCCAGTTCCTGCGAAAGTGCGACTTTCTACATGAACGCCGAGGTAGCCGGACTTGGACCGCGGCCGGATTGGCAGGCCATTGGCGTGACCGCGACGAACCACGAGACGGCCTACTACTATTTCGCGGAACCCGCTTTCCAGACCGAGGGCGTGCATGCCAGCACCGACGGTGCCAAATTCGCGTCACTGGACGTGAGCGCCGTGCCTGAGCCGGCATCGCTGGCGCTGTTGTGTGCCGGCCTGGGGCTGTTTGGCGCTGTGGCTCGACGTCAACGCCGAAGCTGACGGCAATCGGATATCAAGCGGCCTGCCGGAATGAGAGGGTGAGCCGGTCGACCGCGTTCCCCTGCGGCGTCAATGCAGAGCTGCGAAGGCTGGCCAATGCCGGAGGTGGGCCTTCCTGCTGGACGCGGCCAGAACCGGCCGGTCACGAACGTCTGGTATCCGGTAGCATCGCGAGCATGAAGGTTAACGGAAGGCTGTTCGCTATCCTCGGAGCTCTGCTGGTCACCTCTGCCGCCTGGGCCGCGGAGGTGCAGGGCGTGCTCACCTCCAACACGGCGCCGCGGACCGATCGACGCTCCGACGAGCCGCCGCTGTCGGACGAGAGGAAAGCACATCTTCTCGCCGTGCTGCACGATGCTTGGCGCAACAAGGACATCGACCGACGACGATATGACCAGTCGGTCGCTTGGGTCAACTCGAGCCCCTGCAGCGGCATCGATCGTAGCCTGACACCTCAAGCCCAACGTCAACTCGAATCAGCCATCGCCAACGAGCAGCATCGTGCACAGGTGGCGGTCTCGGACATCTTCCGCAGCAAGGGCTGGTCCATCGTTTACACCGATGCAAGTGATGGGGACGAGCCCTACCTGTTCTACTCGCGAAGCCCGGAACAGGGCGCTCATCCGGTCACGATCTGGAGCGGGGGCGGTGCGATTTTCGAGACCACTGATATCGCGCGTCAGGTGATGAAAGATGCGCCTGGTATCCCGCCGAAGCTGGCAGAGTGCTTTGCTTGGCACGTGACGCTCAACCTCGATTAGGACCAAGCTCAAATCGGGGCGTTGCACGTCGGTACCCGCTTTCCGTACCAAGGTCGCAGGTCGGCCAGGTGCGGACATCGCGGACGACCGGTACCCGGCGAACGTCGGTCAGTTGGTAGACTGGCGTACGCGCGGGAATAGCTTAGTTGGTAGAGCGCAGCCCTCCAAGGCTGAGGCGCAGTTTCGAAACCTGTTTCCCGCTCCATGAGTCGGCCCCCTTGGGACACAAGCCACGTCATGCCGACCTCGGTCAATGCCGGTGTCGGCCATATCCTGACAATCGTGACCGTCAGCTTTCCGGCAGTCCGCCTGGCGGTCTAAGATGGCAGCACCATGAAATCTCGCATCATGTACATCGAGTCGAAGGCCGGAGGCCTGACCGGACTCGCGCGCATCGGCCGAGTCACGTTCTCCAAATCGGGCGCGACCATCTACTACCAAGGCAAGGCATTTCAGAGCCTGCGCGGTAGTGGCTTCAAGTCGAACTACTTCGACGTCGAGACGGGCGAGCATTACTGGATCTCTGGCCCGCACAAGGATGGCCGGGACAGCCTCTACGCAACACATGTCACGCCAGCCGTCGACGACGATGTCGTCGAGGAATACTGGCTCAAGATCCGCGGTCTTCCGATTCCAGCCAAGCACCTACGCCAAGCGGCGTTGGTCGACGACGAGTGACACTGAACGGGCCACTAGCAGTCCTAGACCAGCGACCGGTTTGGAGCAGTGTTCTCACGCAGCAGTAGGCGCACTGTTGGGCCGCTCGCCGTTCGAGGCCCTGTCAGCGGCGAACCAGACTTCAATTTCGGAGAGACGATCAAGGACTTGCTCTGCAGCCTTCGACGCCCGACCGTCTTCAAACCTGAACCAGTCATCCGGGCCGCCGCTCGAGCCCGGCATTACTCGATGGCGCCAACTGAAGGGCAGGTCCCACGCACTCACCTTGTTGCATGCGATCTCCTTGCCCCACGATGTTACAAAGCCCGTTGCGGAACAGCGTGCAAGTTCTATGACGAACCCGCCGCCCCACTTGTCGAACTGCACTGTGATCAGATCGATGCCTTCGGTCGAGGAGCGTCGAAAATGCGGCAATGAGCCTTTGAAGCCGCGGCTACGAAGCGCCGGAACCACAAATGCTTTCAAGGCCACGTCCATGGCTCGGCGGTCGTCCGACGTCATATGCCTCCACGTAGAGAAGTGGCTAGTTTCGCACCGGCTTCGGGTTGCGCCGCTGCGACCAACGTACGGGCGACGCCGTTGCATCGCTACAGTGTGGAGGGCGTATGTCGGCCAATACCAGTCTTCCGCGAACGGCGGCTTCGGAGCAGTCCAATGCGGGTCGGGTCCGGGCTGGGCTGACCGGGAACCGCCGGCGGCGGCTCTCACATCGATGTCGACGCGCGCGTCGATCTGCGACCACTGGGCTCGGTTGGCAGTCCACGAGCCCCCCTACGGTCATTTGCGCCCAGTGTGTAGCAACTGCGAGACTGTGGGACGATGCCAGAACCTCCGGCACTTTGAATTTCCGCCGTCGAATCATGAATCCTTCCAAGCCGTTGCTGCTCGTCCTGAACCCGCTGTCGCAGACCCACCGCGACGCCATCGCGGCCCACCACGAAGTGATTTACGCGCCGGACCCGCCGCAGCGGTCCGCCGCGATTGCGCAACATGCGTCCGCCATTGAGGCCGTGCTGACCATCGGCTCGATTGGCCTCACCGCCGCCGAGATCGATGCGATGCCCAGGCTGTCGCTGGTCTGCGCGCTCGGCGCGGGGTACGAGAACATCGAGGTCGCGCATGCCAAGGCGCGCGGCATCGCTGTTGGAAGCGGCGCCGGTACCAATGATGAGTGCGTGGCGGATCACGCGCTGGCGCTGTTGCTGGCCGCTGTGCGCGCCGTGCCGCAATTCGACCGTGCTTGCCGGGCCGGCGTCTGGCGCACCGCGCTGCCGACGCGGCCCAATGTCTCCGGCAAACGCCTCGGGCTGCTCGGATACGGCGCCATCGGTCGCAAGATCGCGCGCCGCGCTGCGGCCTTCGACATGCCCATCGGCTACTGCACCCGGACAATGCAGCCGGACGTTGAGCATCCCTGGTTCGACACGCCCGTCGCGCTCGCCGCGTGGTGCGATTTCCTCGTCGTCGCGACGCCCGGCGGCGTGGCCACGCGCCATCTCGTGAATGCCGACGTGCTCTCGGCGTTGGGCCCGCACGGCTACCTGGTGAACATTGCACGTGGTAGCGTCGTCGACACCGCGGCACTGGCCAAGGCGCTGCGCGAGGGGCGCGTCGGCGGTGCAGGTCTGGACGTCTACGAGAGCGAGCCTCAACCGCCGGCCGAACTGTTCGAATTCGGCGAGGTCGTGCTTAGCCCCCACGTGGCTGGCACCTCGCCCGAGGCGGTGCAGGCGACCATCGAACGGTTCATCGAGAACTCGACACGCCATTTCTCCGGCCAACCGGTCGCGTCGCCGATCTGAGGTCCGCGAGGCGGCCAAGCTCGCGCTTCCAGTGGCCGCACCCCGTTTCGCGATCGAAGCAAGTGAGGATCGAACTGACCCAACGAAGAGCACTTCGCCGCTGATCTCCGGTTCCGGCCAGCAGCAGTCCGTCCCGACAGGCGGCTTGCGGCGCTCCATCGGGAAGCGGATCGTCATCAAATGCCGGTTTGAACGCTTGAGCCTATTGGCCGGCGATCACTTTCCGGGAGGGTCGACGGACTTGCCGTCGACTGGTTTCGGAACGTCGCCGATGACGGTCTTCAGGGGACAGACAGAAAACGCGGGGCACTTCGCACACCCGACGGCCAGCGCAATGGGGCAAAGCGTCATGACGGCTCCTTTGGCAGTGAAGCGTCTAGCTTACGCCGATGTAGCTCGGTTGGCTGGTCCTTCAGCGCGTCGGTCTGGTGGTGACGGCTCCGCCAGTGGCAACCGTGGATCCGCGCGTAAATTGGCAACTCGCGGCCACTGCCTGCCGTTCACCAACGTCAGCTTCAAAGCAACATGACACAACGACCAGCGACGGCCGAAGCTATCTCTGGCCTCGGCCGCCAATCGTTCGACCGATGTTCGTTGCCACGTCTATCAGCCGCAGCTTCTGTTCGATGATGGGCTTTCGGCAACTCCGAAAGTGTCTTGGCCATCGCAGTGCAGTGCCTCAATTCGCCGGCACAGGCATCGTCACGAACGACGGCAGGCGCAGCCGCTTGACGCATGCGGCGTCAAGATGCGTCTCGTCGGCGGTCTCGAGGAATGACGTTGAGATCTTGCCAAGGCACACGTTCCATTCCTCGGGCATCGAATGCCCGCGATTCGGTACGACGATCGTACGACTGTGCGCAAGCGAAGCCACGATGCCCGGCGTAAAACGTGACGGCGTCGCCGGATCGAACTCTCCTACAAGTAGCAAGGTCGGTACTGAGGACACCACCGGCGCGTGTACTTTGGCGTTTGGCTCCGCGCGCGGCCACGCGCGGCACGCGGCGGCCTGCTGATCGATGCGGTAGTTGCCCAAAAATGTTCCCTCGGCGGCGCGACGCTCGGCATCTTCATCGACGAAAGGGAAATCTTCAGCGCAGGTCGCAGCCATATACATGCCCCAGGGCGCCCGGGTGTCGAAGTCCTTGCGCCACGCAGCGATCGCCGCGAGCTCGGCCTGATCGCGATGAGGGTCGGACAGCGCATGAATGATGCGCGGCAGCGTAACGGCACCTTCGGCCCAATAGAGGCGGGTCCGTAGATAGGAAGCTATGACGCCGGGGCCGATATCGGCTTCCAGGTTGCCGCTTTTGGTGTGCAGCGCAAAAGAGCTTCGTACAAGGCGCTGCTGAAGGCGCTCGAGATCGCCGTCGACGTCAGGCCACGCGGCGGCGCAGGCGGCGTCTGCCTTGCCCCGGTCGACGATCGCGGCGAGCGACTGCTGCGCCAATTGAGCCATGCCAGCAGGCACGGCCATCGCCGGCGCTTCTGGCCCAATCAGCAACGCTGCATGAACGGCAGAGCTGTCGCGGCGCAGCACTTCCTGCGCGAGGCGCGTGCCATACGAGTACCCGACGATGTTGATCTTCGGTAAGCGGTCATCTATCCACGCCCTTGCTGGCGGTTCGATGAACTGAGAGTCTACGTGCCCATGTACTACGTGGGCACGTGATCTCAATGGAAATCGATGTGGAGGATCTGGCGCGACGTTTGGTCGTCGGCCGCAAGCGCGACGGACGGGGCATCTACGATCCCGGCGCGAAGCGGGAGTTGATCGAGCTCTGCCAACGTCCAGGAATCTCGGTGGCCAGGCTGGCGAGGGACGTCGGCGTCAATGCCAACCTGCTGGCGTCATGGCTGCGTGGGCGCGGGCTCAAAGGGGCCGAAATCGTGGAAGTTGCGCCGACGAGCGATACGCCGCCGGCGGCGTTCGTTGCGTTGCATCTCGAATCCGGTCTGTCGGCGGCACCTGCCGCGCCGGCGCAGCCGAGCCTGCAGGCGCGGCTCCCCAACGGCGTCGTGGTCGATCTGCAATACGACGACCTCCAGCAGTTGGGCAAACTGATCGAGGCGCTGGGGAGGGTGCGGTGTTTCGCTTCGACAAAGACCTGAAGGTCTACCTGCACCGCACGCCAATCGATTTCCGTGCCGGCATCAACAGCCTGGCCACGATGGTGGAGCAAGTGCTGGAGCTCGATCCGTTCGCGAAGGCGCTGTACGTGTTCTGCAACCGCCGACGCAACCGCGTGAAGATCCTCGCGTGGGACCGCAACGGCTTCTGGATGATGTTGAAGCGACTCGAGGAAGACCGCTTCGTGTGGCCGGATGAGGCGTCGGTGCCGACGTTGACGGTGGAGCAGCTGCACTGGTTGTTGGAAGGCATCGACGTGGCGGTTGTCCAACGACATCCGCAGCGTCTATACGAACGTGTGAGCTGAGAGGTCCGGTCAAGGCTCTTACACAGAGATGCCCGGTGGGGTATCAAAGACGAACCTGATCACCGACAATTGTCGGCAATGGTTCAGATGCCCACGCTCGAAGAAGTCGCCGCGCTGCGGCAGGCGCTGGCCGAGGCGGTTCGCCTGCAGGCAGACGCCGCTCGACGCAACGAGACTCTGACCGGAGAACTGCGCGTCGTCCGCACAGAGCGCGACCTGCTGCAGGAGAAGCTCAACAAGCTCACACGCAGGCTGTTCGCACCCCAGAGCGAGGCCGGAGTTGTTCCGCAGAAGGATCTGTTCTTCAACGAGGCAGAGGGCCTTGCTGCGAGCACCGAGCCCGCGGCCGAAGAGCCTGACGACGGCGACAAGAGCACGACGGTGGCTGGCCACACCCGCAAGGCCAAGCGCGGTCGAAAGCCACTTGATCCGGCCTTGCCGCGCAAGGTCGTACGCCATGAGCTGCCCGAAGACCAACGCGTTTGCCCGCACGACGGCTCGGCGCTCCGCGAGATCGGCGTGGAGACCAGCGAACAGTTCGACATCATCCCGCAGCAGGTACGTGTCCTGCGCCACGAGCGCGTGAAGTACGCGTGTCCCTGCTGTGACGGTGCGATCCGCCTGGCCGCGCGCCCTGCGCAGATCATCCCAAGGGGCCTGTTCACCGAGAGCGCGCTGGCCTGGATCGCGACGTCGAAGTACCTCGATGGGTTGCCGCTGTATCGCCAAGCCGCCTTGCTGGGCCGCTTCGGCGGCACCGACATCTCGCGCAACACCGTGGCCTCCAGTATCGTGCGCGTCGGTCAGGCAGTGCAGCCCGTGATCAACCTGCTGCGCGACGAACTGCTGGATTCGCCGCTGGTCTTCGGAGACGAGACGGAACTGCAGGTGCTCAAGGAGCCCGGCCGTGGCGCTCAGACGAAGAGCTTCATGTGGGCGCAGATGACGGATGGCTCTGGCATGAGCGGCACGGGGCCGCCGATCAGGCTGTTTGCGTACTCGCCCAGCCGATCGACCAAGACCGCACGGGAGTTGTATGCCGGCATGCGTCAGGGCGCGGTATTCATGAGTGACGGCTACGATGTTTACGACGCAATCGCCACCGAGCACAAGCTCGTGCACCTGGGCTGCTGGACCCATTGCCGGAGGTACTTCAACGACGCACTGCAGGCACTGCCCAAGGACAAGAGGGGCCCCGAGCGATTGCCCGCCCGCTTCATCGACCTGATCGGCAAGCTGTACCACATCGAGGCCCAGGCGAGGCGCGACGAGGTCGATGTCGACGAGCGCGGACGTCGGCGCCGAGAGCAAAGCAGTCGCGTGCTGGCCGATATCGAGGCGCTGTTGGTGGCCAACGTGCACGCCGTGGTGCCAACCAGCCTTCTGGGACAGGCACTGCACTACCTCTCGTCGCAGTGGCCCAAGCTCAAGCGCTACGTCGAGGACGGCCGCTACAGCATCGATAACAACGTCCAGGAAAATGCGATCCGTCCGTTCTGCGTCGGCCGCCGGGCCTGGCTGTTCGCCGACACCATGGCCGGGGCGCACGCCAGCGCGAACCTGTACTCGCTGCTGCAGACTTGCCAGGTCAATGGTATCGATGGCTACCGCTACCTGCGAGCCTTGCTCATCGCACTACCGTCGGCCACGACTGCCGACAACTACGCCGCGCTGTTGCCTTGGAACCTCAGCCTGAGCGAAGCCTGAGCCCCGTCACCGGTCTGCACGCAGGCCGTAGCTCACCACTCGCCACCGCGGCAACGGCGCGGTTAGTTGGTTGCATACCCGGCATCGCTGGACGCCGTCGCGAGGTCGAATGGCGATCTGGAGGCCGTGCTCGAAGGTAAGCTTGGGTGACTACACAACTCTCTTGGAATCCTCGAATGACGCTTCCCTTGCTGCACCACATCTCCTTTGGTGTCTCTGATCTACAGGCCATGGCGACGTTCTATGACGCAGCTCTTGCTCCCCTGGGACAAGTTCGCGTGTGGGACGGTCCTCGGTCAGTGGGATATGGATTTCCCGGTCAGGGGGACAAGCTCCTACTCAACCTCAGAGATGAGGGAGTGCGTGCTCCAGGGGCCGGATTTCACCTTGCATTCAGTGCCAGCTCTCGCGAAGCCGTCGACCGGTTCCATGCCGCGGCACTGGCACATGGCGGCACTGACAACGGCGCACCGGGTTTGAGAGAACACTACGGCCCGAACTACTACGCAGCGTTCGTGATCGATCCTGAAGGTTGCCGAATCGAAGCAGTGATCAATGTGCCCGTGTAAAGAGCGTGGTTGATTGACCGCTTACGATCTTCGCGTAGCCAAGCGCTGCGCGCACGTTGTGAACGTCGCGCGCCGCGTCGGTCGTCGTGTATCGGGAGAGGTCGGCGCTCATGGTCAAGCGGCGCGCGCAGGCCGCGAGTTGTGCCGCCGGCCACAGGTCCGTAGCGAGCGACGGCGAGGTGGCCATCTCAGCCGCGCAGCCCAGTTCGGGTGTCTCGCCGTTGCCGCGCTGGTCGACGAAGACGAGGTCGTGCGCGCGCCGGAATTTCGCCCACATCTCGGCTTCATCGCCGGCGGTGCGCGTCGTACGATCGCCGGGGCCGCCCTGTAGGACGAACAGAGGCACGCTGCTCGCTTCATGGCGCATCGCCTTCAGGATCACGATGTCGAGGCCAATCATGCGGCCTGCGGGCTTGTCGTAGTCTTCTGGCACTGTAGCGCGCATGCAGATCGCGCCGCGTGGAATATCGTCAGTCGCAGGACAGTCTTGAGATCTCAAGTCGATTGCATCGGCGCGCTCGCTTGCAGCGAAGATGGTTGGGGCGGTCGACAGCATCAACGTCATCGCCAGAAATCGTCGAATCAAAGTCATCGGGAGGGCATCCATGCCGGGTCATTTGTCCGGTTGACGACATTGTCCACAGTCAGGCGGGCGCGTGCTCAACATCCGGTACTGCGCATCGGCGGCTCATCTCATGGAGGCCACTGTCCGCCGTGCTACGGTCAGCGGACGGACACCCTTGCAGGTCATTTATGGGCGGCCCGGACATCGGCACCGAGGACGCATGTCGGCCACAAGCCGCCCGTCACGAACGGCAGGTTTGGGGAAAGGCTGTACGACACCCCATGTGCCAGCGTCCGTACAGTGCCAAGTTGATAGACTGCAAGTGTTCAAGGTCAACGGGAAACCGCATCATGGAACTCTTCCTTGGTAAGAAGGCTAGCGCCCTGGTCCCGGTTGTAATGTCGCTCGTTGCCTTGATACTGGTCGGAATTCAAGTTTCGATTCACGGCGCGAGGCCAGAGCCTGATGAAGGTGCTTTGGCCCATATGTATCAGTTGTTGGTAGTTGGGCAGATTCCGGTCATCTCATTCTTTGCGGTTCGATGGTTGCGTCGAGCACCGCTGCAAGGCTTGCGGGTCGTTGTAGCCCAAGCGTTTGCATTGGCGGCAGCGCTAGTGCCGGTGCATATGATGGGTTGGTAAATGCTGGGCATGGCGGACAGTCGCCCAAGCATGACCCAGCCAACGACCGGGCCGCGATCCCAGAGGACGCCGTTTGGCCCAGTACCGGTCTTCCGCGACTGACCGGTTTCCGGCTGTCCACCGAGCCGGCAGCAGCCCAGGTCACTTCCGGGGTGTTGCGGCTGATGCGCGGTGCGCGTCAGCGCCTGCGCGCGAGCATCAGTCCGTCGCCAATCGCCACCAGTGCCATGTCGACGCGCTCGTCGTCGCGCACCTTGGCGTTGAGTTGCTGCAGGGCGAGCGTGCCCGCGTCGGTCGCGAAGCGCGCCACCGAGCCGCCCCATAGCGCGTTGTCGATCGCGATCAGACCACCCGGACGCACGAGTTGTAGGCAGCGTTCGTAGTACGCGTCGTAGCCGGTCTTGTCGGCATCGATGAAGGCGAAGTCGTATTGCCCGGCGGCCCCGGCGGCGAGCTGAGCGTCCAGGGTCTCGAGGGCCGGCGCGAGGCGCAGATCAATCTTGTGCGCCACGCCAGCCTTTTGCCAATACGGGCGTCCGATGCATGTGTACTCCTCGCTGATGTCGCACGCGAGCACGTGTCCGTCGTCGGGCAGCGCGAGCGCGACGGTCAACGAACTGTAGCCGGTGAAGACCCCGATCTCGATCGTACGGCGCGCGCCTAGCAGCTTAACCAGCAGCGCCATGAACTGCCCCTGGTCGGGCCCGATCTGCATGCCGGCGTGGCTGTGCGTCGCCGTGGCGGCGCGTAGCGCGACCTGCGCCGGATGCTCGCGCAGCGTATGGTCGACCAAGTAGGCGTACAGCGTATCGTCGAAGGTCAGGTTCCGGCTTTTCATGCGTTTGGTTCCTCGAGGATGGGTCGGATCAAGAGGTTGGCGGCGGCAGCGTACTCAACACTTGTGGTGCGACTGTTGACGGTTGGAGTACTTGATGTTCTCGTTCGGCACGGGTGCAAGCGAAAAAAGCTCGGCCTGACGATTCATCAGCTCTACGCTCAAGCGAAGACCGGTCGCCGGTTCGCCCCGCTAGATTGTGAACTGGCTGCGACAGTCATGTGGATCTGGGTGATGGATCTGGTACGGCAGCTTTCGATAATGAACGCATTAACCGGAGTCAAGTTCTAGCCTACGCTGCGCCTCGAGCCAGGCCAACCCCTCCGCGGTGCAGCTAGCGATCGCCGTGCAAGTAGCAAGCATCGCCCAGCCAAGGTGGGGGGCGCCTGCGGCCCACCGGCGCTCCGACGTCCGCTCCATTCCTCCCTCATCCCTAAGACGAAACTTCCATGTTCATTGCCATGTCCATGTATTAGGCGCACGATGATTGATCCGATCGCAAGCTCCGACATACCGGACGGGGTGCCGATGAGGGGTTCGCATGGCAACTGCTATCACGTCTGCCGGTACGTCGAAGATTGCAGCCGCGGGCGGACAGCCCGAACGATACCTCTGGACCTATTCGATCGTCCCCGAGTCGGCCGCCCCGTTGTCAAAAGACGACCTCGTCGCGCTCGACTTCCGGGCGCCGTTCAGGTCGAACGGTGACTTGCACAGCCACGCGCAAGACATCCACGCCGACCTCCAACGGCAGGCACCATAACTGCTCTTCACCGGAGTTGGCGCAGGTCCGTCACCATGGGTTCAGCGTGATGCTGACCTGGGCAGATGAGATGCTCGTTCTTCGTCGGTCGACGGCGCAGACGGGGAGGCAATGGGCGTGGTGCGTCGCCCCGAGGAAGTGCAGCGCAGAAATGGCAACACCAGAATTGATCAAAGCCGCGATAGAGGCTCACGGTGGACAGGCGCGGTGGGATCGAGTGGATGCGCTCGAGGCCACCCTCTCAGCCGGCGGTTTTCTGTTCACTGCCAAGCACCGGCCGGTATTGCGCCGCATACGGGTGCGCGCGTCCGCGCGCGAGGTTCGCTTTGCGTTCCATGATTTTCCGCGGGCCGGCGAAACGAGCGAACTGGTCGGTGATGAAGTCCGTGTCGTCGGCCCGGACCGAGCGGTCTTGGCGCGCCGCGAGCATCCACGGCTAGCCTTCTCGCGCCCTCGCCGCCAGTTGTACTGGGACCACCTGGACTTCGTGTACTTCGGCGCCTATGCGACGTGGAACTACCTTGTCACGCCGTTCCTCTTCCTCCGGGAGGGATTCGCATTCGAAGAATTGCCGCCGCTGCAAACGCCAGCCGGCCCATGGTCGCGCGTCAGGGTGACCTTTCCTGCCGATCTGCCGACACACAGTTGCACGCAAGACTTCTATTTCGATGCGCACCATTTGTTGCGACGCCTCGACTACACCGCCGACGTCGTGGGCGGTTGGGCGCATGCAGCCCACATGTGCGAGCAGATGCGCGAGTTCGACGGTTTGCAAGTGGCGACCCGTCGGACGGTGAAGCCCTTGCCCTTCGGGACGAATCCGTTGCCGCTTCCGACACTGGTGGCCATCGAACTCCACGATTTGCGGGTGTGCCCTTGTCCGTAGGTCCGCCTTGCGGCGCTGGCCAGCGACGCGACCGCCGCCCGCGGGAGCATGCAGTATCGGCTCGGCTGGCCGGATGATGCGGCCTACGCCGTGGCCTCACCCTATCAGCGGGAAGGGACGGTGCGAACATCGCTGGAACCGATTGGCAGTCGCACCATTTTGGATCTCGCATCCGTGTCCGTTGCAGATCGATGTTCGGCCGGCAGAACGACGCGGCTGAATCGCCCGAGTACCCTGGACCGCGCGGTCGATCACTTTCGCGAGGGTGGATAGGGCGGTCACGCATGGGCTGTCCAATCTTCGTCTCTCGGTGGCCACCGCGGGATGGCGGCAGGTCGACAACTTGAGCTTCGATGGCACGCGATACGTGTTGGTCAGTCGACAGCAAGTGGGGCCGAAGTAGACGTTCGCCGCACCGCCACTCTGGGGCTCAAGCGGCGGTGGGCGCAGCGGCTCTGAGCCGCTTGCTCGCAGCCAGACGGTGCCACTCCGTCCAAGCCGTGCGCGAGGTCTGTCGCGATCGTGGGCCATAGGGGTCGTCCCTCGCGCCGCTTCGCCTCGATGCTCCAACGCTCTGCCATCTGAGATAGCGCAATGTCAGGGGCACCCTTTCCGCCTACGCTGGAATTGCAGTCGCCGTGTGCCGCAGCGCAAGCGACGGTCCCGGCGCCACGTGCTTGGACAGTCGTATGCGCCCGAGTGACTGCCTACCCCCAAGGCCGGGAGCCCGAAACATGAAAGTCGATTTCACCTCTCTGGCCAGAATCAAGCTCGCCGCACTGCCTGATGAGGATGGGCGCATCGCGCGGGACATCGTCCGCAGACTTCGCTCTGCCACGACACCAATTGGCAAACGGATTTCCGGAAGCCCTTCTACGTACTCGGCGACGTTGGGACCGATGGGTGGCACCATTGCCTACGAAGTGACCGGCAACGTCGCGACAGTGGTTGGCGTCTTGAGTTCAGCCCAGCGCGAGTTCCAGTCTCACACTTGAAACGCCCGGGAGTTCATCTGAATACCCCTGGCCGTCCACGACGAAGACGCTGATCGGCCAGGTGCGGACGTTCACCAACGGCTGGTATCGGGTATCGTTGCTGGCAACATGAAAGCGACTAATTTCGCGTCGTTCATCCGCGTTGCCGCGCCGACCGACGCGCTGGCCATCGCCGACATCTACACGCCCATCGTCCGGGACACGGCGATCTCTTTCGAACTCGAACCTCCTTCGGCACAGGAGGTGGGCGCTCGAATATCTGCGACTCTGCGGACGCTTCCCTGGCTAGTCTCGCTTGACGAACTTGGCTCGGTCAGCGGTTACGTCTATGCCAGCAAGCACCGCGAGCGGCCTGCGTACCAATGGTCCGTCGACGTGACGGCGTACGTGCGCGCCGATTGCAGGCGACAAGGAGTCGGTCAACAGCTTTATGGCCGGCTTTTCGAGGAACTTGTTCGACTAGGCTACTTTCAGGCCTTTGCCGGTATCGCACTGCCCAATGAAGGGAGCATCGGACTCCATGAGTCTTTGGGCTTCGAACCCATCGGAGTGTACCGCCGAGTCGGTTTCAAACATGGAGCCTGGCGCGACGTAGGGTGGTGGCAGAAGGAGTTGCAACTCTCGAGGTCGCAGCCGCCGGCGCCCGCGGCGTTTGCCGGCTGACAGCGCCGCTCAATCACCGGCTGTCGGCCACGACCTGCCGGTCGCGAACGACTGCTGTGCGGTAGGCTAGGGAAGGCAGGCGGCAGCGACTCCTCGCTACCGTTCCCAGACTGGGGACACGACCATGGACTTGTTCATCGACACCGACGTGCTGACGGTGTGCTACGCCGAACATGGGGATCCCGCTGGGCAGCCGGTACTCCTGCTGCACGGTTTTCCCTATGACGCGCACGCCTATGACTCCGTGGCTCCCCTACTGGCGGCCCGTGGCATGCGCGCAATCGTGCCGTATTTGCGCGGATACGGGCCGCCCCGTTTCCTGTCCAGCAAGACTCCCCGATCGGGGCAGCAAGCGGCGCTTGGCGCGGACCTGCTCGCCTTGCTGAACGCGCTGCGAATCGACCAAGCAGTGCTGGCTGGGTACGACTGGGGCGGTCGAGCTGCCTGCATCGTGTCTGCGCTGTGGCCACGCCGAGTGCGTGGACTTGTATCGGTCAACGGCTACAACATTCAGGATATCCCCCACTCTGGCGAGCCCGCCGCACCGGACATGGAATACAGGCTCTGGTACCAGTACTATTTCCATGCTGAACGAGGTCGCGCCGGCTTGCTCGCCAATCGGCGCGAACTGTGCCGCTTGCTGTGGCGCCTTTGGTCGCCGGCATGGAAATTCACCGATGCTGATTTCGAGCGAAGCGCGCTCGCGTTCGACAACCCGGACTTCGTCGACGTGGTCATCCATTCCTACAGGCATCGCTACGCGTTGGCGGAGGGCGATCCAGCCTTGGAAGCGATTGAACGTCTGCTGGCGGCTCAACCCCCCATTGCCGTTCCAGCCATCACGCTGCAGGGCGACGACGACGGCGTCTCTCGCGGTGCACTGCTGGCTGCCGGCCGATTCACCGGGCGCCACGAGCATCGCGAGATCGGAGGGGGTGTCGGCCACAACCTTCCGCAGGAGGCGCCTGCCGCATTCGCCCAGGCGGTCTGCGACGTGATCGCGTGACGTTCGCGTAGCATGCCGGTGGCTTTCGCTTGGCGCAGTTCGGCCACTACCTGTCGGTCGCCGGTGTCTGCTTTCGGACAGCCAACGTTCGCCGCATCGCTTGCGATTGTCAGGATTGGCGTGGCCGAGCGAAGGTCGCCTTGGTGAACGCGAGCCCGAAGCCCGCGCGCTCGATGTTGCGCGCGCTCGTGTTGGCCGGGCGCGCGCCCACGAAGGCCAGCGCGCAGTCCGCGTCTCGCGCCGCCTGCAGGCGCGCCTGTAGTAGGGCCGCCTGCACCCCTCGGCCACGAAAGGCCGGCAAGGTGCTCGCGATGTACAGCTCGCCGACGCGCCCAAGCGGCGTGCGCATGACGCTCAGGCCCGCGGAGCCGGCCACCTGGCCGTCGACGCGAGCAACGAACAGCGAGGTGTCCTCGCGCGCCTGCGCGATGCGCGCGAGCGCGACCAGCAGTTCGCTGGGACGCTGCTGCGCCTGCACCCTGAAGCCCTGCACGCTCGCCTCGACGAACAGTGCCGCTGCCTCAGCGCCCCGCAGGATCTCGATCGCGGCGGGAACCGGCGCATCCGTCACGTCGTCCAGAGTGCGAGCGTAGCTGTTGCTGAACGCGTTGACTGCATAGCCACGGCGCGTCAGCAGCAGCAGCAGGCCGGGGTCGGCGTGCGGGCACAAGTCGAGCTCCACGCCGAGGCCGCGCGCGCCATAGGCCGCTTCCAGTGTCGCGAGGTCGTCCTCGTCGACCGGGGCGGCCATGCCGAGCCCCGTCACGTGGTTGAGCTTGCGTCCGAACATCGGCTCGGTGAAGGCCGCCACGCCCCCGCCGAGTGCGACGACCCGGGCGTCGCGCGCCCCCAGCGCGCGCCAGGTCTCGACCTGCACGCGCAGGTGCCAGGCCTCCGCGGCTTCGAGGATGCAGGCGACGCTAGGAGAGGTAAGGATCACGGCAACGGACTTGGGTGACAGCGAGGCGGCCAGTTTAGTCATCGGTTTGCCGTCATCGAGCGCGGCGAGTTGAACGACAGCAACGGTTCGGCCGCCGGCGCACTTCGGTCAGTGGTCGCAGTCGGCTATGCTGCGCTTAGCGGTCACACGTTGGTGGGCGGCCCCTCGTGCGGCCTGTCACCGACGCCGAGGACGCATGCCGGCCAGCAGCTGCCGGTCGCCGATGTCGGCTTTGGGATAGCCTGCCGGGCACCAAGTCACTCGCAGAGTTCGGTTGGCGCGTCGGAGGTCAAATTGCGTGAAGAGATGAAGGCGGCTTACTCGCTGATTCGAGAGTACAAGGACGGCGACATCCAGCCGGGGTCTGCGATGACCGACGAGCACCAGCGGCTTGTCCGACTTTTGGCCACGGATCTGGATGTGCACGTTGATGGACTCGACATCAGCGCCATCGTGACGCTCGTTGCAAGTGCGGACACGCACTGGAACCGCCAGACGATGGATGCCGTCAGCAAGTTCTATGCTCTGAACGAAGGCGGAAGCGCCGACGCAGCCGCGGCGCTCAGGAACGATTTTCTCGGTCGCTGCCCGTCAGTCTGGTACTGCGGCGTGCTTGCAGGCCTGTAGCTCACAGCGATGACGCCCGCCGAAGGCGGGTAGAGCGCCTGTCCGCAGCGGATGTCACTGACCGGCCAGAAACGGACATTCGTCAACGGCAGCTTCTGGGCACCGGTGTTGCGGTGCGAAGCCCCGCCTGGTCGAACACCCTGTTCTAGGGATCCAGCGATTTCACGCAGGAGTGTGACGCGTACCATGGTGGTCACCCGCCGGTCCGTAGGCGTTTACCAGCCGCAACAGCCTTGGAGTCGCCATGAACATGTTTCGGGTTTTTCGATTCATCGCTCTTGCATTTGGCTTGCTCGCTGCCGCCGCCTCCGACGCGCAGGATAAGGCCGCCCTCCGGGTTGACCTGGTTTACTTCGGAACGTCGTCCTGCCCCGTCTGCGCTGGCTGGAAGCGATTTGACTATCCCAAGCTGAAGAACAACGCGACCTTTCAAAAGGTGCACTTCACCGAGGTCATTAAAGGCATCAAGTCGGCGATTCCGTCCGCTTCCGACTTCCCGCCCGAGATCGCCGGGTACCACGATGCGATCGCCAGCAGCTTCAACGGAGCGATCGGGTCACCGATGTTCGCCCTGTTGGTCAATGGGGCCGTCGTGGACTCCTGGCGTGGCTTGGAACGTGGCAACGATCAGCTCCTGGCTGAAATGGACAAGGCGTTTGCATCCAACCCATAGAGGGGGCAGTGCGTGCAGCTCTTTTGTGTCGGCTGGGCGCGAGGGGAGCAATCGGCCAGTACCGGCCTTCGATGAGCAGTGGCTCTCTGGAAGGTGTGCGAATGACACGGATTCACTATAGGCCGCGCCAGAGCGAGGCCCAGTATCGGGAGCGGCTGAACTATCTGCTGTCGAAGGGCGCGCCTACGGACCCCGAGAAACGCCTGTATGTTGATCCGACGAAATATCGACCTCAGGCGTCGACGCAACAGCTGGCCGCAGAGCGTCTGATTGCATACGGCCGACGGCGTGCCGAATCGGCCGCTCGCGTGATGGCGCTGGGTGTGTTGACGCGCGAAGTCGAACGGCTGGATCTGCGCCCCAAGTCGGTTTCGGTCGCCGAAACCGGGGTTATCTGGCAGGCATTCCAGGGCACCAAGACCGATCATGCATGTCACACTGTGCCTACCTGTCTGAAGATCGACGGGCTCGACCCAACCCTTATCACGTCGAGCATTGCTCTCAAGCGGAACTTCATCGTCGAGTATGCAGACTGCATGCTGATGCCGGACAGCATCAATCGGATCGACCGTATCGTCGACGACAAGATCGGAAGAGATGCCTTCGCTTTTGTCATGTTCCACCTTCTCAACGAGAAGGGCGCCGACTGGAGGCAAGGCTTTGACGCCTATCGCGACCGCATGCGGGAGGTCGGCGTTGGACTCGAGCGCGTTATCCACGACCAAAAGTCCGGCGTCCACGTCCCGGACGACGTTGAGCAGCGTCGTATTCTCGATGCGATGAATGCAGTGGAGGAGGGGCTGCTTGGAGCTCCCGCGCTGGTCAGCAGCGTGGAGCAGTTGGTCTCCAATGTCACTAAGCAGGTGGGATCGGACGACGCAGGACCCGGAGTATCCAATCCCGAGCGCGAACGGAAGGAAAGAGGCTGACCTCGGACAAGGAGGCGTCGGCCGAGGCAATGCGGCCGAAGTGCGAGAGTCATGGATATGAATGGGTCGAGGTCGACTCCCTATTCCTCAAAGCGCTTGAAGATGAAAGTCCGCTCTGCAGCATCTAATCTCGTGACAGGTGCTTCCACTTTGGCTCGGCCCGCCGAAGCCGGCCAATGGCAGCCATGCTGTGCATAGCGGTCGAACGCCCGTCAACGCTGCACTGTGCGACCTGGCCGCCGGCGCCGAGGACGCATGTCGGCCAGGAGCTGAAGTTGGCGCCCGACTGCTCTCGGGTAGCCCAGCTCGTTCATTGGAAGGTCTGCCGGCGTTGCCCGACTGGACGCAGGTCGGCGGGCGCCGCGCCGTTCACCGAGCAGTCGTAGCCGCTGGCAGGAGGACGCCGCGTCAATCGCCTGTGTAAGGCCCCTTGACCTCGCCCCAGCCCCACTTTGGCATTGGCGCGTGTTCGTCGGCTGCAGCACCCGGCTGCGAGTTGATGACAGCCAGACGCGAGCCCCATTCGAGGTAGCCCACCAGTGCCGAGCGGAATTCGGGATCGTCGGGCACCCCCAGTTCGTCGGTGCTGGCCAGCAGCAGTTCCATCCAGCGGCGGCGCTTGTCCTGCGTCAGGTGGCGACTAAGGTGCTGGCGGATCATGTGCGGATGGCCGCCATGTTCGGCCGAGTACATCGGCGGACCGCCCAGCACCTCCGCGAGGAAGGCCGCCACGTGCGCTGGATGATCAGGGCCCATGTGCGCAAAGACTGGCGAGAGTAGTGCGTCCTGCGCGACGTGCTCGTAGAAGCGCGTGGTGAGGCGGTTCAGCGCCTCGATGCCCCCAACCCACTCATACAATGTCGGAATGGCGGTCGTCGTCATCTTTCAGGGCCTCCTATCGAGCAGGTGTCAAAGCGTGCGACGAAGCACAGTCTAGCGATTCGATCGCCATGTCTCCAGCCCGGCCAAAAGCGGGCGTCGACGAAGGGCCGCTTTCGGGAGGTCGATCGAATGACCGTGTGCACGAGACTGAGTCGCTGACAGCGGTCGACCCTGGCTCACGGGCGCTCCCTCGCGTTCGCCGACAGCGCTGAAGCGCTTCGTAGCCACCGGCGGCCTTGCGGCTGGGAAGTTGGCGCGGCAAGCGGACGCTCTACGATTCACGACATGACAGTTGCAAGACAGTTCTCTGCCGTTGACACGCGTCGCCATGTCGTCGTGATCGGCGCAGGCGCGGTGGGGAGCGCCACCGCCATCGAGGCCCTGCGTGCGGGCCTTAGAGTAACAGTGGTTGAGCCCGATGAGCCGGGTGGAACGCAGGCCACCAGTTACGGCAATGCCGGCTGGCTCTCCTCGCATTCAGTGGTGCCGCCCGCGTTGCCCGGGGCATGGCGCAAGGTGCCGGGCTGGCTTGCCGATCCGCTCGGACCGCTGGCGTTGCGCTGGCGCTATCTGCCGTGCGCCACGCCTTGGCTGCTGCGCTATCTGGCCTCGGGCTGGACGGAGGCGCGCGTGCAGCGCACGGCCAGGGTGCTGCGCACGCTGTTGGCGGATGCGCCGATGCTGCACGCGCTGCTGGCGGCCGAAGCTGGCGTGCCGCAGCTCATCGAGCAGCGCGGCCTGCTGCATGCATACCGCTCGCGCTCGGAGTTCGACGCTGACGCGCTGGGCTGGCGCGTTCGCGCGCGCGTCGGGATTCGATGGGAGGAGTGGGACGAAGACGAACTGCGTCGCCGCGAACCGGATCTCGACGCGCGCTACACGCTCGGCATCTTCGTGCCGGAGGCGGGGCATTGCCGCAATCCCGGCGCGTACGTGGCCGCGCTGGCGCAACATGCGCTCGCTACCGGCGCCCGACGCGTGGCCGCGCGCGCAGTGGGTTTTCGAATCGATGGCGGCCGGCTGCGCGCAGTGCACACCGAGGCCGGTGACATTGCCTGCGACGCCGCGGTCATCTGTGCCGGCGCGCGTTCAGCTGCACTCGCGGCGGCGGCCGGCTCGCCGGTACCGCTGGAATCGGAGCGCGGCTACCATGTGGTGGTCGAGGATGCGATGGTCGGCCCACGCACGCCGGTGATGGTGGCCGACGGCAAGCTGATTGCACACTGGATGGACGGCGGCCTGCGTGCGGCCGGGCAGGTCGAGATCGGCGGCCTGGAGGCCGCGCCCGACTGGCGCCGCGCCGAAATTCTGCATCGTCATTTGACGTCGATGTTTCCGCGATTGGCTCAGGTCGCACCGGGTGCGCCTACCGTCAAGCGCTGGCTCGGTCATCGTCCGAGCATGCCCGACGGTCTGCCCTGCATCGGGCCAGCCCGCGCCAGCGCTGACATCCTGCTGGCCTTCGGCCATGGTCACGTCGGTTTGTGCGGTTCGGCGCGCACGGGCCGCCTGGTCGCGCAACTGCTCGCGGGCGCGGCACCGGACGTTGCTTTGGCGCCTTTCGACCCGCAGCGCTTCGGCTGACACGTGCGGGCCGACATTGGCCGTCGGCTCTATGGGCCCCGATACGCACGTTGTCGACGGCCCAACGCACCTTCGCGGGCGCTGTCGACCAGGGAGCGGCCGGCTAGTTGCGGCCGTAACCGCCCCTGAGCGATCGGGTTGCCTGCTCATGGACGAGCGACCATCGCCTCTCAGCTGCCGCATAGGTCTCGGCCGCGTCGGGTGCGAGCCAGCCGCTGTGGCGGCGATCAGGAACAGGGTTTCATCCACGCCATGCGCCAGCCAAGGATCTCCTGTCCAATCTGAGCTTGGGGTGGCAGCATCAGGTATGGAACCTGCTTGCCATTGGGCCTTCGCGACAAGACCGGTCGACCTCACATGAGAACCATTTGCCTACTGTTGGCTGCCGCGCCGGCCCTTGCCGCTGCGCAGTCGGCGTTGGTCGTGCACCCGGATGATTTGCACACCGTCACCGTGTCCCCCGGCGTGCAACTCAAGGAACTAACAGGTCGCAGCGCTGCAGCGGGATCAAAGACCGACCAAGCGAGCGTTGCCTTGTTTCACCTGGAGCCGGGACGCGCGAGCGCCTGGAGCTACAACAAGGTGGGCGAGGAATCGTTTTTCGTCCTCAAGGGACACGGAGAGGTGTGGACCGGCAGCCGATCACAACCCGTCCGCCCCGGCTCGTTCATCCTGATTCCGCCCAGCGTCGTCCGTTCGATCCGTGCGAGCAAAGATGAGTCGCTGGAGTTCTATGCCATCACCACGCCGGCGTGGAGTAGCGAGGACGATGTCCTAACCACTGCGCCTGAGAAGGCGCCCAAGTGAGGCGTCGAACGCTGACGATCTGGTGCGACGTTCCGGACGGCGAAACGGCGGGCCGGGGGGAACGCTATCCGTGCGCGGCAGCGAAGGGCGGCTATGCGGCCCACAGCGGTCCGACGCCGGTCGGAGACCTATCGTACGGACCAGCCGCCACGGAGGACATTGGTCGGCCGGTACCAGGCGTTTGCGAACGACGGCTTCGGTGCCGGCAAATCGTCAGCTTGCCGTTGGAACGGCGCCCGTTCCAGTGCGAGGCCGGCGGATTGCGGGCAACTGATTGCTGGTCTTGAGCTGCAGTCCAGCTGTCGCGTAGGTTCATGCCCCCGGGTTTCACCGCTCTCATCAGCGTCGCGCCGGCTTGCGACGGCATGGATCGTGCTAGTTCGTCGGGATGAAGTTGCCTCCCCCGACCGCCCTGGAACCCGCGCCCGCGATCCCCGTCCCGCCGGCCGAACGCCACACCCTGTTCGAGGACGGCCAGGCCATCTTCACCGGCGTCCTGTTCGTCTCCCTCTCGCTGATGCTGTTCGGTGAGGTCGGACTGATGACCGGCGGCACCGCGGGCGCCGCGCTGCTGCTCCACTACGCCACCGGATTCGGACTGGGGCCGCTGTTCTTCGTGCTCAACCTGCCGTTCTATGTCTTCGCGTGGAAACGCATGGGCACCGAGTTCACGCTCAAGACCTTTCTCTCCGTCAGCCTGCTGTCGCTGATGACGGCGTGGTCGCCGCGGCTGTTCGCGATCGACCGGCTGCACCCCGGTTACGCGGCGGTGCTCGGGGGCCTGCTTCTCGGGTCAGGATGCCTGTTCCTGGCGCGCCACCGCGCCAGCCTGGGCGGCGCTACCATCGTCTCGCTGTATCTGCAGAAGGCCAAGGGCTGGCGCGCGGGCAAGATCCAGATGGCGATCGATTGCACGATCGTCCTGCTGTCGTTGTCCGTCGTGCCGCCAACACGCGTTGCCTACTCCGTGCTGGGTGCCGTCGTGATGAATCTGTTCATCGCGATCAATCACAAGCCAGGGCGTTACGCGGTACTTTGATACGGCGGGTCGTATCGACGTCACGCACGTGTCCGGAGGCTGCGCGCACGTGGACTCAATGCGCGCGATCGCCATCCGCGGTGGCAGCGTGCTCGATGAGCGTTGGTGCAACGAGGCTGAGCACGGCCGGCAGGATGGTGTGAGGACGCGAGCTGCAGTCGAGATGAACCTGGTTGCGCTCTCGCGATCGGCTCGTGTCGGCCACAACCAGTCGATCGCATCCGTCGGCTTCGGGCTGTACACCATCCATGCGCCGACTCAGCTCGACTTGCGGGGCGGTTAGGTCGGTCCGAGAAATCAGTCGGCCCTGTTTCCTCACCGATAGCATCCGAAGGCAAGCGGGACATTGCTTGCGTCGGAAAGTGGGGCCTGGCTGTGAACCACGCCCGGATCTCGCCTCAACAGACGTTCAATTTCCGGCCGGCGCCAATGCACTTTCGCAGGCACTGAGTGCGCAGGTCTGGTTGCGTCCAGCGTTCTTGGCGGCGTACATCGCCCTATCAGTCCGAGTGACGAACTCGTCTGCTGCCTCGTCATGCTTGGTCTGCGTCACCCCAATGCTCACGGTGACTTGCTCGCTCACCGATGAAGCTGCATGCGCAATCGCCTGCGCCGCCAGCGCCGCGTGGATCCTTGTCGCCACGCGAACCGCCCCTTCCAGCGTCGTGTTGGGCAGCAGGATCGCGAACTCTTCCCCGCCGATGCGGGCGGCGAGGTCGGTGGGCCGACTGGCGGCCTCACGCAGGATCCGGCCGATGGCTACCAGCACCTTGTCGCCAGCGGGGTGCCCATAGAGGTCGTTGTAGGGTTTGAAATGATCCACGTCGAGTACCAGCAACGACAGGGGAACCATGCTGCGTCGGCTCAGGCTTGTGTCGATGGCAAGGTGCCGGTCGAAGGCGCGCCGGTTCGCCAGGCGCGTCAGCGGATCGGTCAGCGATAGAAGCTCGAGAGCCTGTCCCTGCTCCCGCAGCACTCGCAGCATGCGATTGATGGCCTCCCCGAGGGTCGCGATTTCGTCCCGACCGGGTGGTGCTGCGATTTGCTCCGGCCACCCGCCAGCCGCGCCTACGTTGCGGAGCTGACGTTCCATGAGCTGCAGTCGTCGCACGAGGAAGTGCTGCACGCCCAGAATAAGCAACACGCCGCTGAGCAACGCTCCGACCATAAAAACCAGGACGACTCGCCAAGTGATCTGTCGTCCGCTACGCTCGATGTCTGTCGGCAGGCGTATATGGAACAGGAAGACGGGCTGGCCCGACGCATCCAGCATCCTGCCCGTCAGCATGTGCTTGTCCAGTCCGCCGATCACCAACGAATCGGTGGAAACCGCGCTACCGGCAACCCCAAGATTGCGGGGAATCGCATCCGGGAGTGCTTTTTCGATATCGAAATCGAGCGCGCTCTGGTTCTGGATTCTTCGCAAGATGTGCTCGTCCAGCAATCGCCCCATGAGGAGCGTGCCGTGCGGCTCGCCCGATCCATCGCTGTGATGTATGTATTGCCAGCAGAGAAGATAGATCTCGCCTTCGGCGCGGTGCAGGCTGCAGGTCTTTGTGGTTCCATGCACTTCGTAGAGACGCTGAATGTCCCCGAGAGTCCTCAGCAGGCCTTTATTGGACTCCTGGTCGACGAGATCGGTGGCCGCCCTGAGGAAGGTGCGTCGGTGGTCGTTGTCATAGATCGCTACGAAACTCAATTTCGCGCTGGCAAGTGCGCCAGTACCGACCTCGGCCTCGGCAAACTCGGGCGATAGAGTTTGGGCAAACGTATACATTCCCGCCCAGTTTGCCCAGTCCGTGTTGAGTTCGTTCAGATGCTCGAGTTCGGCGTTGAAATTGCGCGCGAGCTGGTCGTTGAGCCTCAGGGCCTCATTGCGCTCCATTTCGGCGAAGTCAGATCCCAGGTTGTGCATGAGGATGGCGATGCCCAGGCTGCACGTCGATGCGAAGCCGATGAAGAACAGCGCGACAAGCTTCCCTCGTAGTCCCATGGCGATGCACGCTTTCCTAGGGTGACCTGACGCAGTCCTCCAAATATCGGATGCCAGCGATCTTGAGGTAAAACCATCCGGCCTTGTCGCTTCCCATGCGGCCTGCTCGAACTAACGCCCGAGTCTTCCCCGAACGCATTTCGGCATGGCAAGGCCGAGCACGCCATGGCAGCTAGCATGTTGAGCTTAGTTTCGTTGAGGATGCAGCCTGAATCTTGCATGTCCTCTTCCTGAGCAGGGCAACAATCAGGCCCCGGCGGTGAGGGAACTCGTCCATAGTCGTGCACGTCGCGCGGCCGGTGCTCCAGAATGAGTTCCTTCCGGGACGCACGCCGCGTTCGTCCTGCCATCGAATCTGAAACAGGAGAACGCCCATGGGAGCCTGGAGCACCGACGCCTTCGGCAACGACACCGCCTGCGATTGGGCCAACGGACTCACCGAGTCCGACGACCTGTCACTGGTAGAGGCCGCGATCGCGGCGGTCGTCGACTCGCCAGCCGGCTACTTGGACGCGTCGCTCGCGCAGGAGGCGCTGGCCGCGGCAGAGGTCGTCGCGCGTCTGCGCGGTAACGACGGCGGCCGCAACGCCTACACCGAGGCGACGGACAACTGGGTGCGGGCGAAGCGGCTCGTGCCGCCGGAGGCACTAATGCGCCGCGCGCTGCTGGCACTCGATCGCTGCCTCGGCGAGGATTCCGAATTGCGCGAACTGTGGGACGAGTCGGGCGCCGCCGCGCAGTGGCGTGCGGACGCGCAATCCTTGATGGAGCGCCTCCAGGCTGAGCCGCAGCCCCTGGCGCCGCCGGTCGACGCGATCAGCCGCGCCGCCCTCGACATGGCCGCCGCCGGCCGGATGGTGCGCGAGGTGCTCCGCGATTGGGACGCGAACCGGGGGCTGCCTCGCGGGGCGTCGCTCGCCCATGCCTACAAGTGCGTGCTGGCGGGCGACGCGACCGGACGGCCGGATATGACGCTGGAGGCGATCGCCGGGATGGCGAGGACGGCGACCGCGCTCGGCAAGACCACCACGCTGCAGGACCTGGCCGTGCGCGACGCGCGTATCCTGATCGGCGAAGGCCGGTTCGACGACGCGCTCGTCGGGCTCGCGCCATGGCGTCGCGTGACCTCGCCGGCGAAGGTCGACGCGCGCCTGCCTAGCCTGTACATGGCCGCCGAGGACCTGGACACTGTGCGCCGCCTGTACGACGACGCCATCGCGCGCGAGCCGGACAACCTCGGGCCGCGCATCGACCGCGCGCTGCTGGAGGCGCGGCTGGGGCCCGTCGCGCTGGCACACTCGCTCATCGACGACGTGGGCGACGCGGCCGGCACCGATTTGCAACGCAGCATCGTGGCGCTGGTCCGCGGCATCGTGGCCTGCAGGGAAGGATCGGCGGACGCGATCGAGCACCTGCTGCCGGTCGCCCAGGAATTTATCGTTAAGTCCCTGGCGGGCGCCGCGGCCTGGCCGGTGCTGGCCTATTGCGCTGGCTGGGGAGCGCTGGCGCTCGAACGAATCGGCCGCGGCGATGATGCTCGCGCGATGGTTGCGGCGGCCGAGCCGTTGCTGGTAATCCCGGCCAACCGCGAGCTGGTCGCCGACCTGGTTCGCGCGCGTCTGCTGCCTGCCGACGCCGAGGCGCGCGCACTGGCCCCGCGCCCGTCGTCGCCACCGCTGCCCGAAGACGGCGTGGTCCACCGCAGCATCCGCGAGGTGACCATCGGCAATGCGAAGCATGCGGTCAAGATCGAGGTGCAGGCGCCCCGGCCGCGCGCGCTGACTCGCCGCCCGTCCGACGCCCCCGTCGACCACGGTGCCTTCCGCACCGTCGCCGTGCGCGGAATCAACGCGATGGCGCTGCTGCACTCTTTGCGCCAGGACTTCGCCGAGGGTAGCGGCGTCTACCCGTTCCTGGTCGGCGACGAGGACGACCTCGATCGCCTGCTGGACATGATCGAGCCGCCCGCGGACGGGGGCCAGCATATCCTGGCGCAGGCCGCCGGGATGGACGTCGATGCGTGGGTACTGGCGCGCGGGCGCGGAGCCGAGCCGACGGATCAAGACAAGCCGGAGGAGGCACCGGCCGGCGCCAACAAAGTCCTCCAGACGCCCTACGACATGCCTTGGGAACGCCTGAAGCCGCTGCAGTTCATCGGGCTGTGCGAACTGTCGGATCCCGCCGAACTTTTCGCCCGTCTCGGCTACGGCGGCTGGAACGCGTGCCCCGAGCCGCATGTTCACGTCGCGCTGCACCGGCACTGGCGGGAGCGCCTGGGCGTGGAGCTGGCAGCGCTGCAGGCCGACGTCGTCGAATGCACCATGCCGCGCACGCCGCTGGGCGCGGCGCAGGAGGCGGGACAGGCGATCCTGCAACTGGCGCCCGGGGAGCGGGTCGCCCCGGGCACGAACGTCAGAGCGCTGCAGGACGCGCTCGGGACGATCGGCGCGCTCTCCGCCGCGATGGCACTCGCGCAGGAGCACGATGCCTATTGCCCGGACACGATCGATCAGGGGCCTTACGGCACCGTGCGCGAGCTCGGTGCGGAGCTGTTGGAATCGACTTGCTGGTACTTCTGGTGGGATTGAATGTCGCACCAACGAACTTTTCCCGACGCCGTGGCGAAAGGCGTTCGCGCAGTCTTTGGGGGACTCCTCGGCCTGCTCCTGGCAGCCGGACTTTGGATTCGGCTTGGCGGCCCAGGCTTGTGGGAGACGCTACTCTTGGCAACTTTCACCGTTGCATTCTGCGTATGCGGAGCAGTGAAGCTGGGGGATTCGTTTTGGGAGTCGCTGGCAAGGCGTCGGTGGCCCTGGTATGGGACGTGGTTCGACTGAGAGCACCTGTTCGGCCAACTTGGGACAGTTACAGAGGTCAGCTTTCAGGTACCTATGAAGATCGCCGCACTCACCCCACCGTCGCCACCCGCGGCGCATCCGAATGGCCACGATGCCGACATCGACGTCGTCAGTCTCCTGGAGCGGGCGCAGCGTCACTCGTTCGATTTCTTCGAGTCGACCACGGATCCGGTGAGCGGCCTTGTGCTGGACTCGACGCAGCCCGACAGCCCCGGCAGCATCACCGGGGTGGGCATGGCCTTGACCGCCTACCCGATCGCCGTCGAGCGCGGCTGGATGACTCGCCAGCAGGCCGTGGCCATCACGCTGCGCACCTTGCGTTTCTTCGCCGAGGCCGACATGTCGGGCTCGCCACAGTCGACCGGGCACCGCGGCTTCTACTTCCACTTCCTCGACATGCGCACCGGCCAGCGCGCCTGGAAGAGCGAGCTGTCCAGCATCGACACCTCCTTCCTGATCGCCGGCGTGCTGGCGGTAGCGGCCTATTTCGACCGCGACACGACGCACGAGGCCGAGGTCCGCGCTACCGCGCAGATGCTGGACGAGCGCGTCGAGTGGGACTGGATGCGCAACCGCCACGGCGCGATCTGCCACGGCTGGAAGCCGGAGCGCGGCTTCCTACGCTACCACTGGCGCGGCTACTGCGAGGGCCTGCTGATGATGATGCTGGCGCTCGGCTCGACCCGCCACGCCGTGCCCGCGTCGACCTGGGATGAGTGGCTCACGGGCTATCGCTGGCGCCGGATCTACGGCCACGAGCATCTGTTCGCCGGCCCGTTGTTCATCCACCAGTACTCGCACATCTGGATCGACTTCCGCGGCATCCAGGATCGCGTGATGCGCGAGCGCGGGATGGACTACTTCGAGAACAGCCGCCGCGCGACGCTGGTGCAGCGCGAGTACGCGATCCGCAATCCCAAGCACTTCGACCAGTACTGCCAGAACTGCTGGGGCTTGACGGCCTGCGACGGGCCGGGCCCGCGCGAGATCGTCGCCGATGGTCGCAAGCGCAAGCTGCTGGGCTATGCCGCGCGTGGCGCGCCGTTCGGGCCCGACGACGGCACGGTGGCGCCGTGGGCCTCGCTGGCCTCGCTTCCATTCGCGCCCGACGTCGTCATCCCGACGATGCAGCACATTGCGCGCATGGTGCGTCAGCATCCGGGCTACGTGCCGGGCAGCTCGTTCAATCCGACGTGGCGCGACGGCAAGGGTGCACCGGGCTGGGTCTCGCCGTGGCGCTTTGCCCTCAACAGCGGGCCGGCGATGCTGATGATCGAGAACTACCGCAGCGGGCTGCCGTGGGAGCTGATCAAGCGTGACGCGACGATCAGGCGCGGCCTGGAGCGGGCCGACTTCCGCGGTGGATGGCTGTCAGCGCCCCCGCCCAAGAAATGATCAGCCAATGTACTCCGGGCGCGTCCCATGCCGATGGTTGACGGGTCGCTCTATTTCGAGGCTGTGCTTTGGATCACCGAGACTACGCTGCCTCACGGCCAGGAGGAGCCATTCGTGACAGTCTGCTCCCCGGCAGCAGAATCGCAGGACGAAACGTCTGCGCAAGCTAGACGTTTGACGATAGTTGAGGAGAAGTATGCTTTATGAACTTGTGACGCTGTCCAGTCCGCCGCTCGCGCAAGACGCCGCATCGAAGGCCGCGCTCGATTGGGTCTTGAAAGGCGAAGGCGAGCTCCTCGGCGCCTGGCGGACGGAAATCGGCGAGCTGTTCCAGATCAAGCTGCTGCGTCGCTACGACAGCATCGCGGCCCTGGATAATGAACGCATGCGTACGTTGTCCAGTGGGAAGCCATTCGGCGTCGACGACCCCTCGGGGCGACTGCAACTGGAGCGCTACGAGCGCTTTCCGTTCCTGCCCGAAGTCGCGCCCAAGGAATTCGGACGGTTCTACGAATTCAGGACTTACTTCCTGAAGCCTGGTGGTCTGCCGCCGACACTGGCTGGATGGAAGGCGGCGATTGCGCCCGCGCATGAGTACACGGACCACCTCGTGGTCAACCTGTACGCCCTCGACGGACTGCCCCGCATCACCCATATCTGGGGGTTTTCCAGTTTGGAGCAGCGTGCCGAACTTCGGGCACGGCACTATGCAGCGGGCTTGTGGCCGCCGAAGGGCGGCCCTGAACAGATCGCCCGGGCGACGTCCACGATCTGCATCCCCGAGCCTTACTCGCCGCTTCGCTGATCCGGAGTGGCCTTGCGGCGGGGTGATGTGTGCGTGTCGCAAGGCACGGTCTCGGCTCAACGGGCTTTGCTCGTATGCGTACTTGCCAACGAAGACCTGTCCAACCGCTGGGCTGCGGCCATCGAAGACGGACGTCGGCCACTTGCTGGCGTTCGCGAACGACGGCTTCGAGGCAGGCGACGATCGCTTCAAGAAGTCTGACTGGAGTTGCCTGTGAACGATGCGCGCCCTTGGTTCAAGGCGAAGACCTACGGTTGGGGTTGGGGACTCGCCAACACCTGGCAGGGCTGGGTCACATATGCCAGCTATGCGGGTCTCTTGGCAGCGAGCGGCATCTTTTTCCCACCCAGCCAAGATCCAGCGCTCTTTGTAACGAGCGTATTGATCTGGACGGCGACCTTGTTCGGAATTTTCTTGCTGAAGGGCGAGAAGCCGAAATGGCGCAGGGGTCGGTGAGTCGGTGGATCGCAGCTGTCGGACAGCAGCGGACGGTCAGCCCAATTCCAGCGCATTCTCGACGGCGGCCTGGCACACATCGCCCTGCATTCGAAACGTCCCGAGCCCGAGGCGCGGCACGCTGATGCCCTGTGTTTTCAAGTGTTCCATGATGTTCTCCCGGATGATCAGGCCCGAGTCAGGCCGTCGTACAGGCCTCTCTCGAAGCCGCCAAAGAGCTTCACCACCGCCGGATCGTAGTAGGGCAGCACCTGCGTGAACACCGTTCCGGTCACGCGCTTGACCGGGTCGACCCAGTAATAGCAGTTGAGCAGGCCGGCCCACGCGATGCTGCCCGCGCTGCGGCCGTTGGGTCCGGGCTGCGTGTTGATGTCGAAAGACAGGCCCCATTTCTGCGGCATGCCCGGGAACAGGTCGGCGTCGTTCGACCACGCGGGCGCGGAAGACTTCAGCGGATTCACGTTCAGATCGCCAATCTGGTTCTGACGCATCATCGCCACCGTCTCGGGTCTAAGGATGGGTGCGCCCCGGAAGGTCCCTTCGTGCAGCAGCATCTGCAGGAAGACCATGTAGTCCCGCGGGGTGCCGAACAGTCCTCCGCCACCCGAAAGGAACTCCGGATGCTGCGGCATCTCGAACGGCATCGGGCTCAGCGAGCCGTCCGCCTGGCGGCTGTGCGTCGTCGCGACGCGGCGCTTCTGGGCGCTGCTGATCAGGAAGCCGGTATCGGTCATGCCCAGAGGCGAGAAGATGTTCTCGCGGAAATAGACCTCGAGCGACTGGTCGCTGACCGCCTCGACGATCTTGCCGACGGCGTCCATGCTGATGCCGTACTGCCAGCGATCGCCCGGGTCGAACTCGAGCGGAGCGGCGAACGCGCCTTCCTTGCTTTCGGCGATGTCGGCCTGGCCGGTGAACTTCTCGTACTGGGGCAACTTGTCGCTCCAGTTGCTGTAGGTCAGGCCTGACGTGTGCGTCATCAGGTGGCGCAGGGTGACGGGTCGCTTGGCAGGTCGGAGCTTGGGCGCCCCCGACGCATCGAAGCCTTCCAGAACCTTGGGTGACGCCAGTTCCGGCAGCGGCTTGCCCACGGGTTCGTCGAGCTGCAGTCGGCCTTGTTCGACGAGTTGCATGCAAGCGGTTGCCGTCACGGCCTTCGTCATCGAGAGCAACCAGAACACGGTGTCGAGCGTCATGGCCGGACCGTGCGCCGCGTCGCGCTTGCCGAACGCGCCTTCGTAGACGATGCCCTTGTCCGTCGCCCCCAGGGCGACGGCGCCGGCCACTTGCTTGTCGTCGATCGCACGCTGCAGGGTGCGGTTGATGGACGCGAACGCTCCGCGATGGAGGCGCTGGGCCATCGGAGTCGTGGTGTCGATGGACGCCGCCATGGCCGACGTGCTCATCGAGCGAACGAGTGCGGGGGCGGCCAGCATCGCGGCAGCACCCTTGAGCAGGCTGCGTCGATTGACTTCTGAGTTCATGATGGTTGACTCCTATGGCTCGAAAGTTGTGAAGGCAGGAAAGCAGGACGGCGTCAGGCGCGCACGATCAGCGCTTGAATCACCGTGTCCAGGGAAACCGATCCTTTGCGGATGCTGGAGGCGTCACCCTCGAAGGCGATCCACCCTTCGTTGAAGCCATCCAGCATCTGCGCACGCGGCACGGGGTTCTTCATGCCTTGCGACCTGAACAGCGCTTCCCACGTGGCGCGGGGCACCACGTCCATCCGCACCTCGCGACCGAGCGCGCTAGAAAATGCGGCGGCCACGTCGTTCGGCGCGACGCGCGCGCCTTCGAGCTCGACGACGCGCCTTCCCTGCCAGGTCTCCTGGAGCAACTCCGCTGCGACGCGCCCAATGTCCGCCGTGGCGACCATCGGCACCGGCCTGTCCAGAGGGTGGAGAAAGCTCGGGATCACGCCGGTCGTGCGGGCGGGCGCGACGTCCCATGCCGCGTTCTCCATGAACCAGGCGGCACGCAGGAACGTGATCGGCAGCGGCAGCGTCCCCAGGCTTTCCTCCTGCAAGCGGTGTTGCTGCAGCAGGTTCGGCTGCGCGGCCTGCGCGCCGATCGTCGAGAGGGAGACGACCTTGGCAGGCCGGACGGCGTCGAGCGCCTCGCGCACGGCCGCGATCACGCGGCGCGCCTCGTCGAAGTCGGGCGAAGGATCGAAGACCGGCGGCAACAGGAAGAACACGCCTTCCATGCCGGCGAAGGCCTTCTTCAGTGCGGCGGCGTCGTCCAGGTCGGCGACCGCGACCTCGCACCTTTGGCACGCCCATGCGGGACCCTTGTCCGCATTGCGCACGACGGCGCGCACGCGCTTGCCGTCGGCGATGAGTGCGCGCGCGACAGCGCCGCCGACCTGGCCTGAGATTCCGGTGATGGCAAACATTCGAGACTCCTTGCGAAAGGCGGCACGGGCCGCGGTGCAAGAAGTCTCGAAGAACCGGCTGTTTACTTCAATGACATGAGTGTCATTTGACTAGTGACTGATCATCATCAAATACTCGTGCCGCTATTGCAGCAGCGTGATGATGAAATCCAGGAACGCGCGTGTCTTCGCGGGCACGTGATGGCGCGAGGGATGCAATGCATACAGTGGAAACCGCTCGTCCGGCCAGTCTGGAAAAACCTCCACGAGACGCCCATCGGCAATCATCGGTGCCACACCAAGATCCATGACCTGCGCCATCCCGTGGCCGGCCAGGCAGACGCTGTACAAGGTCCCAGCGTCATTGACCGTCAGCGAACCGGTCGTCTCGATAGCCAGCTTCTTTCGACCCTTGTGAAACTCCCACGGATAGGGTCGTCCGGTCTCAGGATCACGAAACTGGATGCAGACGTGATGACCCTTTTCGAGCTCGTGTGGATCTCTTGGACGGCCATGCCGCTGAAGATAGGCGGGCGAAGCGATGGTCAACATCCGCGTATCGAGCAGCTTGCGCGCGATCAGTGTCGAGGGGCGAGGCTGCCCGAATCGCACGGCCAAGTCGAAGCCTTCGGCGACCAAGTCGCCAAGGTGATCGGTCGTGATGAGTTCGAGGCGAAGCTGCGGATAGCTGTCGAGGAACGCGCCCAGCCTTGGGCCGAGGATCAACCGGGAGAAATATGGATCAAGATTGACCCTCAAGCGCCCGCGAACCGCTGTCGTGCCTTGCGCGGCCGAGGCCGCCGCCTCCTCCAGGCCGGCCAGCAGCGGCATCACTTGTTCGTAGAAGCGCCGGCCTTCGTCCGTCAGGCTGACGGATCGCGTGGTGCGCTCGAGCAGGCGAATACCCAACCGCGCCTCGAGCCGCGCAATCGATCGACTGACTCCGGATGGCGACATGTTCAGCACCTCGCCCGCCGTTGCGAACGTGCCGCTGTCTATGATCGCCGACAGAACGCTGATCCCGTTCACGATCCGCTCGTCGAAGCTCGCCATGCCTGCCAACTTGTCGGTGATGGAATGATGCGCATGCTATCGCCAAGCGGCCGTCCGGCGACATGCGCCCTTGGCCGACCGCGCTCAGCGGACCTTTGGCGACGGCACCGGAATGATGATCTCGGACGCAATCTTCCAACCGTCCGCAGTCTTCAGCCAGTCGATGACCATGAGGAAGGATCGCGCATTTTGAAGGACGGCATGGGATGGGTATCAGGCCCGCCAAGGGACGTTCACCTGGGGTGCGGACGAAAAAAAGGTTCATCGCCGATTTGCGGGGTGCATTGGTGGTTTGCGGGACGCGCTGGGTCAGGCACGACTCACCGGGGGAGCTTGTTTTGTTCGTGTCCCCCGTCGGCCTGCGGCCTCCTCCTCCTTGACCTCACAAAACAAGCTCCCCC
>FTIR01002437.1_pt4 | contig 35985 bp, 31 predicted proteins | sample 1658041 | NCBI WGS metagenome assembly FTIR01 (sample SAMEA3914793, study PRJEB12502) | metagenome | biome: forest; material: soil | place: Canada | collected 2011-07-03 | depth 0.3 m | reverse complement strand
CGTCGACGGCGTGTTGGCCACGCCCTGCTCGACGCTGGCCAGGCCGAAGCCGCGGCGGTAGACGGCGCGGCCATGCTGCGCCACGCCGACGACCAGCCCCGGCGCATCGCTGCGGCACAGGGGACCGAACAGCGCATCGAGTGCGGCGATGCGCGGATCGGCGGGCGGGGGGGAGGTCATGTCGGATGCGTCGGAAGCTCTGCTGCAGAACCAAGACGAGGCAGGCGCCGATATCCGCGAAAACCCTGGGTATCTACCGAGGCCGATTGCGCGGCCGAAATTTTTTCACGCCGCACGTACCGGATTTCCGGCGCTGCTTCGTCCAATGAAGCAGGCGGACACCGTCCACGGATCGTGGCAAGCTCTGCCGGCTTGAGGAGCCGTGTTGAACAATGTTGAGTTGAATGCCTGGTTCGTGGATCAGGTACTGCCGCTGGAAGGCGTGCTCGAGCGCTTCCTGCGGCGCAACTGGCGCGACATGGACGAGATTTCCGACCTGCGCCAGGAGGTCTACGCACGCGTCTACGACGGCTGCAAGCGCGGCCGGCCCGATTCGGCCCAGGCCTTCGTGCTGACGACCGCGCGCAACCTGCTGATCGACCGTGCCCGGCGCGCGCAGATCGTGTCGATCGAGACCTACGCTGACATGGACGCGCTGGTGCCCACGCTGGACGAGCTGAGCCCCGAGCGCCACCTGGCCGCGCGCAGCGAGCTCAAGCTGCTGCAGATCGCGCTGAACCTGCTGCCGGCGCGCTGCCGCGAGGTGATCGAGCTGCGCAAGATCGAGGGCCTGTCGCAGCGCGAGGTGGCCTCGCGCATGGGCATCACCGAGGACACGGTGGAGCGCCAGGTCTCCAAGGGCGTGCGCGCCCTGGCCCTGGCCCTGCAGGCCACGGGGCTGGGCAGCGGCGGCGCCGCGCCCGGCGTCGCAGCGCCGCTGCGAAAGGGAAGGACAACACAATGAAGAACAACGAATTGAACGCCATCGAGGCCCAGGCGGCCGACTGGATCGCCGAGCGCGACCGCGCCGACGGCGTCCTGCCGCACGAACGCCAGGCCGAGCTGGACGCCTGGCTGGACGCCTCGACGGCACACCGCGTCGCCTTCCTGCGCCTGGACCAGGCCTGGCAGCGCGCCGACCGCCTGCGCGCGCTGCAGAGCGCCGCGCCGGTCTTCAAACCGCTCCCGCCCGCGCCACCGCAGCGCCGCAGCGGCTGGGCCTGGCTGGCGCGGCCAGTGGTCCAGCGCGGCGCCGCCGGCCTGAGCGTGGCGACGCTGGCCCTGGTGGCGGGCCTGTACTTCAACACCCGGCCGCAGACGCTGGACTACGCCACCGAGCGCGGCCAGCGCGAATCGGTCACGCTGGCCGACGGCTCGAAGCTGACGCTGAACACCGCCACGCAGCTGCGCACGGCGGTGACGGCGCAGGGGCGCCAGGTCTGGCTCGAGCAAGGCGAGGCCTTCTTCGACATCGCCCACGATGCCAGGCATCCCTTCGTCATCCACGCGGGCCAGCAGACGGTGACCGTGCTCGGCACCAAGTTCTCGCTCTACCGCGACGGCGAATGGCTGCACGTGGCGGTGCTCGAGGGCCGCGTGCAGGTGCAGGGCGGGCAGAGCCGCCCGACCGTGCTGACGCGCGAGGACGCGGGGCTGGCCGATGCCGGCAATGTGCTCGTGACCAAGCAATCGCCGCAGCAGCTCAACGCCAGTCTCGGCTGGCTGCAGGGCAAGCTGGTCTTCAACGAGGTCAGCCTGGCCGAGGCCGCGCGCCAGTTCAACCGCTACGGCCGCAAGCAGCTCGTCATCAAGGACGACGCCGCCGCGCGCATCGGCATCGGCGGCGTGTTCGACGCGGCCAATGTCGATGCCTTCGCGCGCCTGCTGCATGCGGGCTTCGGCCTGCAGGTGCAGGTCGAGGGCGAGGAGATCCAGGTCTCCAGCCCGGCGACCTGAGAACGTGCCGCTGCCGACCCCTTTCAGGCCGCGTCCAGCAGCGCCGGCGCCGCTGCCGCCAACGCCCGCGCCAGCTCGCCGATGCGCATCAACGCATGCCGCTGCGCATCGTCCCAGCGCCCGCCCACGCCCAGCCGGATGCAGTGGCGATAGCGGTCGCTGGCGCTGAACAGCGTGCCCGGCGCGATGGCGATGCGTTCGGCCAGCGCGGCGGTGAACAGCGCCTGCGAATCGACGTCGCGCGGCATCTCCACCCACAGGATGTAGCCGCCGGCCGGGTCGGTGACGCGCGTGCCCCTGGGGAAGCTGCCGGCGACCAGGCGGCGCGCCTCGTCGACGCGGCCGGCGATGGTGTGGCGCATCTGGCGAAAGCCGGCCTCGTTGCCGGTGTAGCCCAGCAGCTCGGCCATCGCCAGCTCGACGAACGTGCTCTGCGAGCCGCTGGTGGCCATCTTCATGCGCCGCACCGCCTCGGTCCAGCGCCCCGCCTCGACCCAGCCGACACGCAGGCCCGGAGCGAAGGTCTTCGAGAACGAGCCGCACAGCATGACGTGGCCGCCCGTGTCGAACGAGCGCACGGCGCGGCGCTTGTCCTCCTGCTCGGCGAGGTCGTTGTGCAGCACGTCCTCGATCATCGCGATGCCGCGCGCGGCCACCATGCGCGCCAGCCGCTTGCGCTCCGCGGTGGGCAGGCTGCCGCCCAGCGGGTTGGACAGCGTCGGCGAGATCAGCAGCGCCTTGACGGGCTGCGTGGCCAGCGCCAGCTCCAGCGCGTCCAGCGACAGGCCGTCGCGCGGATGCGTCGGGATCTCGAGGGCCCGCAGGTGCAGGCTCTGCAGGATCTCGAGGAAGCCGAAGTACGTGGGCGACTCGAGCGCGACGATGTCGCCCGGCTGGGTGACGGCGCGCAGGCACAGCGTGATCGATTCGAGGCAGCTGTTGGTGGCAACGATGTCGCGCGGCTGCAGCTGGCAGCCCAGGCGCAGCGCGTAGCGCGCGATCGCGCGGCGCAGGGTCTCGTGGCCGGAGCCCAGCGCGTATTCGCACAGCACGGCGCGATGGCGCTGGGCGGCGCGCATCACCGTGCGGCGGATGCGTTCGACGGAGAACAGCTCGTCGCTGGGACCGGCCGCGCCGAACGAGATGTAGCCCTCCTCATGCGCGAAGCGCAGCGTGTGGGCGGCGAGCGCATCGATGTCGACCTCGCGCGAATCGGGGGGCGGCTGCGTCGTCTCCGGCTCGCGCGGGCGCGGCGGCCGGGCGGCGACGAAGAAGAAGCCTGAACGCGGCCGCGTCTCGACGAGGCGCATGTCCTCGAGCGCCCGGTAGGCCTGCACCGCGGTGGACAGGGACACGCCGTGTTGAGCGGCAAGATCCCGCAACGAAGGCAGGCGCTCGCCGCGCGCGAGCACGCCGGTGCGGATCGACGCGGCCAGGGTCTGGGCGATCTGAAGGTAGAGCGTGTCTTCGGAGTCCATGGCCCATTCTGTCTGCGTCGTGCCAAGGCAGACCAGTACAGATGCGCCTGAATTCGACCGTGACAGTGGGCGCCGACGCGAATCTGTACTGCAGCGATTGGCCGGGCGTTGTGGCTGTCTCGACCCGCCGCGCACTCCTAGAGTCGATGCCATGGAACACACCCTACACCCCGGTACCTCCCTCTGGCAGCGCCAGGCCGCCAGCCCCGACACCGTCGTTCGCCTGCCCGTGCGCGCCACGATCGCCGGCCGGCTGGCAGCGGGGGCCTGCATCGCCGTGCAGTCGGGCCGGATCTGGTTGACGCAGGCGGGCGACGCCAACGACTACTTCATCGGCGCGGGGCAACGCCACTTGGTGACGCGCGCGGCGCACGTGGTCATCGAGGGCGACTCGCCGCTGACGCTGCTGCGCGTGCAGCGTGACGCGCCGGCGGCGCGGCCCGGTTTTCCGTGACCCCGGAGCGGGCCATCGAGGCCCGGCGCCAGATCAGGGGCGGCGGCGTCCGACTGCGAACGCCAGGAACCCTGCGAGCAGCAGCCACGCGCTCGCGGGCTCCGCCACCGAGGACACCGCGGTGGCGTCGACCCCGCCAAACAGCGAACCTTCGACCGCATGGCTGAACGCGTTCACGAAGGACACGGTCAGAAAGGAATGCCGAACGTCAAGGTCGCCGAACGGGCCGCCTGCGAGCACCAGTGCGTTGGCCACGCTCGATTGGGAGTCGTCGCCCTCCGATCCACTCAGATTCAGGTACGCCGTGCTCGAGGCATGGTCGAGGCCGTCGCCGCTGGTCTGCGCATACAGATCGGAAACCGCCGTGATGACCATGACCGTGTCGGCCGACAATTCGAACGTGGCGTAGTTCGTGCCGCCGGCCAGGAACGCGGTGGCCTCCACCTGCGCGCTGAATGCATCGCCGGCGGATGCCGACACGTCGGCCGCTCCCAGGCCGGCCCACGGATCTCCCGCGATCTGCGCGTGGCAGGCGACGTTCGAGTTCGACGGACAGTCCAGCTTGACGGGCGCGAGTGCCGCGATTCCCGCCACGCTGCCATCGACCGCCAACCCGGGCATTGTCGAGAAGGCCTGCGTCTGAACCAGGCTGCCATCGGCGGACGTGAACACAACCGACGAGGCACCGGTGCCGATCGCGAAGAGCTGGATACGCAAATCGGACAACCGGGCATCCGCGGTCGCGTCCGCATGCGCGAACGTGCCGCAGAGGCACAGCGCGAGAGCAACGCCCGTCCTGAGGTGTCGATGCATCATTGGTGGCCTCCAGTTCTTTCGACGATCCCGGAACTCGATGCCGTGTCTTGAACCTTGCAGGAAAAGGGATGGCGATCCGGGCATTCGTGCAATGTTCGGTCTCCGGCACCGGACGTCAACGCGGCGTCTCCATCGCGACGGTGTACTCGCCCAGCCGCGCCAGTCGATTCAGGCGCGCGCGCTCCACCAGCGCCTTCTGCGCCGCAGCGACGTTCTCCTTCTTGCCGGCCCAGGCCTTCATCGCCGGATCCTGGATCGCGCGGGCGAACGAGAACGCGAGCGGCCACGGCAGGCTGCTCCTGTGCCGGACATGCATCGCGTTCAGGCGTGCCGACGCGTCCGGCGCCGACTGGCCGCCGGACAGGAACGCGATGCCGCCGACCGCGGCCGGCACGCTGCGCCTGAACACGCGGATCGTGGCGTCGGCCACGTCGTCGACGCTGTCCTGCACCAGGCACTGCAGGCCCGGCACGACCATGTTGGGCTTGAGGATCATGCCCTCGAGCAGCACGCGTTGCATGCGCAGTGCATCGAACACGGCGTGCAGCGCGTGCTCGGTGACCTCGGCGCAACGGGCCAGCGTGTGCGCGCCGTCCATCAACACCTCGGGCTCGACGATGGGCACGATGCCGGCCTCCTGGCACAGCGCAGCGTAGCGCGCGAGCGCCTGCGCGTTGGCCTCGTAGCAGGCGCGCGACGGCGCGTTCTTCGCGTCGGCGATGGTGATCACCGCGCGCCACTTCGCGAAGCGCGCCCCCATCTTGAAATACTCGGCCAGGCGCTCGCGCAGGCCGTCCAGGCCCTCGGTGACGAGCTCGCCGTCATGCAGGGCCAGCGGCTTCGCGCCGGTGTCGACCTTGATGCCGGCGATGATGCCCACCTTCTCCAGCGCCTGCGCGAACGGCACGTCGGCCAGGGTGCGCGTGCGGATCGTCTCGTCGTAGAGGATCGCGCCGCCGATGGACTCGGCCAGCCCGGGCGCGGTGACGATCATGTCGCGGTACGCGCGCCGCATCTCCGGCGTCTGCGGAATGTCGAGCGCGGCGAAGCGCTTGTCGGCGGTGGGATTGCTCTCGTCCATCGCCAGCAGGCCCTTGCCGTTGGCGGTGAGGGCGGCGGCGGTGGTCTTCAAGTTCTGCACGTTCATTTCAGGTGCTCCAGTGCCAGTTGCGGATCTCCGGCAGATCCTGTCCGTTGGTGTCGATGTAGCGCTTGTGCTCGACGAGCTTCGCCTGCAGTGTCCGCTTGAGCGAAAGACCGCGTTCGCCGCTCTGCGGCAGGCGGTCGACGGCATCCATCGCGAGGTGGAAGCGGTCCAGTTCGTTGAGCACGGTCATGTCGAAGGCCGTGGTGATCGTGCCCTCTTCCTTGTAGCCGCGCACATGGATGTTGTCGTGGTTGGCGCGCCGGTACGTGAGCCGATGGATCAGCCACGGATAGGCGTGGAACGCGAAGATCACCGGCTTGTCCCTGGTGAACAGCTCGTCGAACGCGCGCTCCTCGAGCCCGTGCGGATGCTCCGAGTGCGGCATCAATCGGCACAGGTCGACCACGTTGACGACGCGCACCTTCAGCTGCGGCAGGTGCTCGCGCAGCAGTTGCACGGCGGCCATCGTCTCCAGCGTCGGCACGTCGCCGCAGCAGGCCATCACCACGTCCGGTCCGGTGTCCGACTGCGGATCCTCGTTGCCGGCCCAGTCCCAGATGCCGATGCCCGCGGCGCAGTGGGCGGCGGCCTGGTCCATCGTCAGCCACTGCGGCGACGGGTGCTTGCCGGCGATCACCACGTTGACGTAGTGACGGCTGCGCAGGCAATGATCCATCACCGAGAGCAGGCAGTTCGCGTCGGGCGGCAGGTACACGCGCACGACCTCGGGCTTCTTGTTCATCACGTGGTCGATGAAGCCGGGATCCTGGTGCGTGAACCCGTTGTGGTCCTGGCGCCAGACGTGCGACGCGAGCAGGTAGTTCAGCGAGGCGATCTTCGCCCGCCAGGGCAGCTTCGCGGTCACCTTCAGCCACTTCGCGTGCTGGTTGAACATCGAGTCGACGATGTGGATGAAGGCCTCGTAGCAGTTGAACAAGCCATGCCGCCCGGTTAGCAGGTAGCCCTCCAGCCAACCTTCGCACTGGTGTTCGCTGAGCACCTCCATCACGCGGCCGCTGCGGGCGAGGAACTGGTCGTCGGCCAGCGTGGCGGCTTCCCACTGGCGCTGCGTCGTCTCGAACACGGCTTCGAGGCCGTTGGACAGCGTCTCGTCCGGGCCGAACAGGCGGAAGTTGCGCGTGGGCTCGTTCAGCGCGACGACGTCGCGGATGAACTTGCCGAGCACGTGCGTGTCGCCGATGCCAGCGACGCCTGGCGTCCGGACGTCGAGCGCATACGCGCGAAAGTCGGGCAGGTGCAGGTCGCGCAGCAGCAGGCCGCCGTTCGCGTGCGGGTTCGCGCCCATGCGGCGCGCGCCCGCGGGCGCGAGGGCGGCGATCTCTTCCCTGAGCCGGCCATCCGCGTGAAACAGTTCGTGCGGGCGATAGCTCAGCAGCCACTCTTCCAGCATGCGCAGGTGTTGCGGATTGGCGCGCGGATCCGACAGCGGAACCTGGTGCGACCGGAACGTGCCCTCCACCTTCAGGCCGTCGATCTCCTTCGGCCCGGTCCAGCCCTTGGGCGACGCGAGGACGATCATCGGCCAGCGCGGCCGTTCGACGACGCCGTCGTGACGGGCCGCCTGCTGGATCGCATGGATGCGTTCGATGCAGGCGTCCAGCGCGCCCGCCATCGCGTCGTGCATGGGATCCGGCTCGTGGCCTTCGACGAACAGCGGCTCCCAGCCGTAGCCCTGCAGCAGCTGCGTCAGTTCGGCGCGCGGGATGCGGGCCAGGATCGTCGGGTTCGAGATCTTGTAGCCGTTCAGGTGCAGGATCGGCAGCACCGCGCCGTCGTGCACCGGGTCGAGAAACTTGTTCGAGTGCCAGGCGGTGGCCAGCGGCCCCGTCTCGGCCTCGCCGTCGCCGATCACGCAGGCCACGACGAGCGCCGGGTTGTCGAACACCGCGCCGAACGAATGCGACAGCGAGTAGCCGAGCTCGCCGCCCTCGTGGATCGACCCCGGCGTCTCGGGCGAGGCGTGGCTCGGAATGCCGCCGGGAAACGAGAACTGCTTGAACAAGCGGCGCAGGCCGGCCTCGTCGCGGGAAATGTCGGGATAGATCTCGCTGTAGCTGCCTTCCAGGTAGGTGTTGGCGACGACCGCGGGGCCGCCGTGGCCCGGGCCGCTGACGTAGACCATGTCGAGGTCGTACTTGGCGATCGCGCGGTTCAGGTGGGCGTAGATGAAGTTCTGGCCCGGCGTCGTGCCCCAGTGCCCCAGCAACATGTGCTTGATGTCGTCGGCCGCGAGCGGGCGCTTCAGCAGCGGGTTGTCGAACAGGTAGATCTGGCCGACGGACAGGTAGTTCGCGGCGCGCCAGTACGCGTCGATGCCGGCGCGCAGCGCGGGCGTCAACGGCGAGACAGCGGGTTGAAGCGGCGTCATCGTGGACTTTCCTGCCGGGCGGCATCGAGGGAGAGCAGGTCGCGGACGGCGCGCGCGATCACATGCGCCTCGTCCGTGCGGATCACGTGCACCGCGACGCGGCCCGTGGGGGAAGAGATCAGGCCGCGGGCGTCGGCGTTGCGCGGACCATCCACCTCGACGCCGAGAAACCGCAGGCCGTCGCAGATGCGCGCGCGGATGGCCGGCGCGTTCTCGCCGATGCCGCCGGCGAACACGAGCGTGTCCAGCCCGCCGAGCGCCGCGGCGAAGCCACCGATCGCCTTGCGGGCCTGGTAGCAGAACAAGGCGACGGCGTCGGCCGCCTGCGGATCATGGCTTTCGGCGTCCAGCAGCTCGCGCATGTCCGCGCTGCGACCCGATACGCCCAGCAGGCCGGACTCGTGGTTGATCATCTTCAGGAACTGCGTGCCGGTCATGCCCGTCGTGCGTTCGAGGTAGGGCGCCAGGCTCGGGTCGAGGTCGCCCGAGCGCGTGCCCATCACGAGGCCGGCCGTCGGCGTGAAGCTCATCGTCGTGTCGATGCAGCGGCCGTCGCGGATCGCCGCGAGGCTGGCGCCCCCGCCCAGGTGGGCCAGGATCACGCGGCCGCGGGCGACGCGGGCCCCGGCCACGCGCTCGAGCTCATCCAGGAGGAAGGTGTACGAGAGCCCGTGGAAGCCGTAGCGGCGCAGCCCCTGGGCCTCGAAACGGCGCGGAATCGGCAGCAGTGCCGCGACGCGCGGCAGGTGGCGATGGAACTGGGTGTCGAAACAGGCGACCTGCGGAAGGTGGGCCAGCGCAGCTTGTGCGGCTTCCACCAGGCCGATCTCCACCGGCAGGTGATCCGGGTCGACCGGTTCGATCCGGCGCAACTCGGCCAGCAAGGTCGGCGTGACGCGTTCGGGCTCGAAACGGCTCATGCCGTGCACCACGCGATGCCCGACCGCGACCAGCGAATCCGCCTCGCCGCATTGCCGCAACCACTGCACCAGTGCGTGGACGGCTTCGCGGTGGTCCTGCGCCCGGATGGGCTGACGCGCCTCGGCGGGCGCCAGGTCGTCGATCGCCAGGTGCGCATCGTCATGGCCGATGCGGTCCATCGTTCCGCTGCAGACACGCGTCAGCTCGTCGTTCGCGCGCAGCACCGCGAAGCGGATGCTGGACGAGCCGCCGTTGAGGACGAGGATGCTGGAAGACGAAGTCGGCATGGTCTGCGGAATATGGAATCCACCAGCGCGGCAATCAGCGCACCCGTCGTCGTGCATTCGGCTTGCACCGGCCTTTCATCTCGGCCGTTGGGCATGGCGCTTGCCGAGGCGGTCGATGGCCATGCGCTCGCGTTCGACTCATCCGTGCGCGATGATCACGCCACTCAACTTCGAAAGTCGGCAGTGCAACTCGGAATGATCGGTTTGGGACGGATGGGCGCGAACATGGCGCGTCGCGTGATGAGCCAGGGCCACCAGTGCGTCGCGCAGGATTCGCACGCGGACGCCGTCGCGAAGATGGTGAGCGACGGCGCGATCGGCGCCGCGACGCTGCAGGAGCTGGCGGCCAAGATGACGAAGCCGCGCGCCGTCTGGATGATGGTGCCCGCGGCGGTGGTCGACGGCGTCCTCGACGACCTGATCGCCCACCTCGATCCGGGCGACATCATCATCGACGGCGGCAACTCCTACTACCGCGACGACATCCACCGCGCGAAGAAGCTCAAGGACGCCGGCCTTCACTACGTGGACTGCGGCACCAGCGGCGGCATCGCCGGCCAGGATCGCGGCTACTGCCTGATGGTGGGCGCGGAGAAGGAAGTCTTCGACCACCTGGCGCCGATCTTCCAGGCGCTGGCGCCCGGCGTCGGCACCGCGCCGCGCACGCCGGGCCTCACCGGCGAGCCGTCCACCGCCGAACAGGGTTTCCTGCACTGCGGCCCGAACGGCGCCGGCCACTTCGTCAAGATGATCCACAACGGCATCGAGTACGGAATGATGGCCGCTTTCGCCGAGGGCTTCAACATCCTGCGCCATGCCAACGCCGGCAAGCAGGCCGTCGCCGCCGATGCCGAGACGGCGCCGATGCGCGAGCCCGAGTACTACCAGTACGACATCGACCTGCCGCAGGTGGCCGAGGTATGGCGCCGCGGCAGCGTCGTCGGCTCCTGGCTGCTCGACCTCACCGCCAAGGCACTGGTGGCCGACCCGCAGCTGGCCGCGTTCGGCGGCCGCGTGTCCGACTCCGGCGAAGGGCGCTGGACGATCCAGGCCGCCATCGACGAAGGCGTGCCCACGCAGGTGCTCAGCGCCGCGCTGTACGACCGCTTCTCGTCGCGCGGCGAGGGCACGTTCGCCAACCAGATCCTGTCCGCGATGCGGGCCGAGTTCGGCGGACACGCCGAGAAAAAGGCATAGGGACCCCATGACCGACGACACGAAGACCACCACCGCCCCGCATTCCGACGCGCTCGTCCTGTTCGGATTCACCGGCGACCTCGCCAACAAGAAGATCTTCCCCGCGCTGTACGCGATGGCGAAGCGCGGCGAGCTGGTGCCTCGTGTGGTCGGTGTCGCCGGGCGCGCGCTGACCGACGACGAGGTGCACCTGCGCGTGCGCGACTCGATCGAGAAGGAAGGCGGCGGCATCGACGACGGCGCCGCGTTCGACAAGCTGCAGCAGGCGATCCGCTACGTCAGCGGCGACTACAAGAAGCCCGAGACCTTCGCGGCCTTGAAGAAGGCGCTGGAAGGCGCGCGGCGCCCGGCGCACTACCTCGCGGTGCCGCCGGTGCTGTTCGAGACGGTCATCAAGAGCCTGGGCGAAGCGGGCCTCGCGAAGGACGCGCGCCTGATCGTCGAGAAGCCGTTCGGCCGCGACCTGGCGTCGGCCAGGGAACTCGACGCGGTGGCGCGCTCGGTGTTTCCGGAGGACGCGATCTTTCGCATCGACCACTATCTCGGCAAGGAGGCGATCATGAACCTCCTGTACTTCCGCTTCGCGAATTCGTTCCTGGAGCCGCTGTGGTGTCGCGATCACATCACCAGCGTGCAGATGACGATGTCCGAGGACTTCGGCGTCGGCGATCGCGGCGCGTTCTACGAGACGGCCGGCACGCTGCGCGACGTCGTCGAGAACCACCTGTTCCAGATCGTGGCGCTGCTGGCGATGGAGCCGCCGAAGTCGCGCGGCTTCGCCGACCTGCAGGCCGCCAAGGCCGAGGTGTTCAAGGCGGTGCGGCCACTGAAACCCGCTGACATGGTGCGCGGCCAGTACGCCGGCTACCGCCAGGAAAAGGACGTGGCGGCGGACTCGGACGTCGAGACCTTCGTCGCGCTGCGCCTGTTCGTCGACGCGCCGCGCTGGCAGGACGTGCCGTTCTACCTGCGCGCCGGCAAGCTGCTGCCCGATACCGCCGTCGAGGTGCAGATCCAGTTCAAGCCGCCGCAGCAGGCGCTGTTCGAGGACGCCGGCGGCCGTCCGAACTACCTGCGCTTTCGCCTGCAGCCGACGTCGACCATCGCGCTCGCCGCGCGCGTGAAGAACATCGGCAAGGAATTCGTCGGCGAGCAGCGCGAGCTGATCGTCCACGAGGATCTGGCCGGCGAGGAGGCACCGTACGACCGCCTGCTGGGCGACGCGATGGCCGGCGACGGGTCGCTGTTCGCCAGCCTGGCGTCGGTGGAGGCCGCGTGGTCGGCCGTCGATGCCATCCTCGTGGACCACCCCGCCGCCGTCTCGTACGCACCCGGCACCTGGGGCCCGCAGGAGGCCGACGCGCTGATCGCCCACGACGGCGGCTGGCAGGCGCCGGTTCCCGAGAAGGGCAGCGCCACGCCCCCCGCCACCGCCACGAAGAAGGCCTCGTGATGAGCAAGACCCTCACGCATCGCTCCAGCTGGAAGGCGCTCGCGAGCCACCACGAGAAGATCGCCGGGAAGCACCTGCGCGAGCTGTTCGCCGAGGACTCGACGCGCGGCGAACGGCTGACGCTGGAGGCCGCGGGCCTCTATCTGGACTACTCGAAGAACCGCGTCACCGACAAGACGATCAAGCTGCTCGTCGAGCTCGCCGAGGACTGCCAGTTGCAGGAGCGCATCGCCGCGATGTTCCGCGGCGACCGCATCAACACCACCGAACACCGCGCGGTGCTGCACGTCGCGCTGCGCGCGCCGCGCGGGCAGCAGATCCTGCTCGATGGCGTGGACGTGGTGCCCGGCGTGCACGCGGTGCTGGACCGCATGGCCGCGTTCTCGGAACAGGTGCGCGACGGCACGTGGCGCGGCTTCACGGGCAAGCGCATCCGCCACGTGATCAACATCGGCATCGGCGGCTCCGATCTCGGCCCGGTGATGGCCTACGAAGCCTTGCGCCACTACAGCCAGCACGACCTCGATTTCCGCTTCGTCTCCAACGTCGACTCCACCGACCTGACCGAGGCCACGCGCGGGCTCGATCCGGCGCAGACGCTGTTCATCGTGTCGTCGAAGACGTTCACGACGCTGGAGACGATGACCAACGCGAAGGCCGCGCGCGACTCGCTGGTGGCGCAGCTGGGCAGCGAGGATGCGGTCGCGCGCCACTTCGTCGCGGTGTCGACCAACGCCGACGGCGTGAAGGCGTTCGGCATCGCCGCGTCCAACATGTTCGGCTTCGAAGACTGGGTGGGTGGGCGCTACTCGATGGATTCGGCCATCGGCCTGTCGACGATGATCGCCGTCGGCCCGGACAACTTCCGCGCGATGCTGGCCGGCTTCCACGAGATGGACGAGCACTTCCGCAGCGCGCCGATCGCGCAGAACCTGCCCGCGCTGCTGGGCCTGCTCACGCTGTGGAACAACAACTTCTTCGGCTTCTCGACGCTGGCCGTGCTGCCGTACGAGCAATACCTGAAGCGCTTTCCCGCCTACCTGCAGCAGTTGACGATGGAGAGCAACGGCAAGCACGTGACGCTGGCCGGCGCGCCCGTGCAGTGCGACACCTCGCCCATCGTGTGGGGCGAACCCGGCACCAACGGCCAGCACTCGTTCTACCAGCTGATCCACCAGGGCACCCGCATCGTGCCGTGCGACTTCATCGGCTTCTGCACGGCATTGGCGCCTATCGGCGGCCAGCACGACATCCTGATGGCCAACCTGATCGCGCAGGCCGAGGCACTCGCCTTCGGCAAGACGGCCAAGCAGGTGGCCGCCGAAGGCACGCCGCCCGAGCTCGTGCCGCACCGCGTGTTCGAAGGCAACCGGCCCACCAACACGATCCTCGCCGACGCGCTGACGCCCGGAACGCTGGGCAAGCTGATCGCGCTCTACGAGCACAGCGTGTTCACGCAAGGCGCGATCTGGAACATCGATTCGTTCGACCAGTGGGGTGTGGAACTAGGGAAGGCGCTGGCCTCCAAGGTGATTCCCGAGCTGCAGAGCGGGCATGATCCCGAACTCGCCCACGACAGCTCCACCAACGCGCTGATCCGCCGCTACCGGCAACGCCGCACCGCCTGAGACATCCCCATGGCCCAGATCATCTCCCCTCTCGCCGGCAAGCCCGCGCCGCGCTCGTCGCTGGTCGACATCCCCAAGCTGGTCAGCGCGTACTACACCGGCCGGCCCGATCCGGCGGAGCCGGCGCAGCGCGTCGCGTTCGGCACCTCGGGCCATCGCGGCAACGCGTTCGACAACTCGTTCAACGAACACCACGTGCTGGCGATCACGCAGGCGATCTGCGACTACCGCGCGAGCAAGGGAATCGACGGCCCGCTGTTCATCGGCATCGACACGCATGCGCTGTCCGAACCCGCGCTGCGCAGCGCGCTCGAGGTGCTGGCCGCCAACGGCGTCGACACGATGCTGGCGATGAACGACGAGTACACGCCCACGCCGGCGGTGTCGCACGCGATCATCACGCACAACCGCGATCGCACGTCCGGGCTGGCCGACGGCATCGTCGTCACGCCGTCGCACAACCCGCCCGACAACGGCGGCTTCAAGTACAACCCGACCAACGGCGGCCCGGCCGCCGAGGACATCACCAGGGGCGTGCAGGACGCGGCCAACGCGTACCTGGAAAAGAAGCTCGCGGGCGTCCGGCGCATGCCTTACGCGCAGGCGCTGGCCGCGCCGACGACGCATAGGCACGACTACCTCGGCTGGTACGTGGCCGATCTCGGCAACGTGATCGACATGGCCGCGATCCGCGACTCGAAGATCCACCTGGGCGTCGATCCGCTGGGCGGCGCAGGCGTGCACTACTGGGGCCGCATCGCCGATCAGTACCGGCTCGATCTCACGGTCGTCAGCGACGTCGTCGACCCCACGTTCGGCTTCATGACGATGGACTGGGACGGCAAGATCCGCATGGATCCGTCGTCGCCGTACGCGATGGCGCGCCTGGTGGAACTGAAGAACCAGTTCGACGTGGCGTTCGCCTGCGACACCGACCACGACCGCCACGGCATCGTCACCCGCAGCGCCGGCCTGCTGGCGCCCAATGCCTACCTGGCGGTGGCCATCGACTACCTGTTCCGCAACCGCCCGCAGTGGAGCGCGCAGGCTGCGATCGGCAAGACGGTGGTGTCGTCGCGCATGATCGATCTGGTCGCGCAGCGGCTTCAACGCAAGATGATCGAAGTGCCCGTCGGCTTCAAATGGTTCGCCGCCGGCCTCGCCGACGGCAGCCTGGGCTTCGGCGGCGAAGAGAGCGCGGGCGCCGCGTTCCTGCGCCGCGACGGCACGGCGTGGACGACCGACAAGGACGGCTTGACGATGGCGCTGCTCGCCGCCGAGATCACCGCGAAGACCGGCAGCGACCCGGGCGCGCTCTACGAGAAGATGACCCAGGAGCTCGGCCGCCCGGTCTCCGATCGCGTGGAAGCGCCGGCCGACGCGCAGCAGAAGAAGCGCCTGTCGGCGCTGGCGCCCGACGCGATCAAGACCCAGGAGATCGCCGGCGAGCCCATCACCGAGATCACGGCCACGGCGCCCGGCAACGGCGCCGCGATCGGCGGCATCCGCGTCAGCTCGAAGAGCGGCTGGTTCGCGGCGCGACCGTCGGGCACCGAGGAAATCTACAAGATCTACGCCGAGAGTTTCGACGGCGCGGCGCACCTGAAGCGCCTGCTGGACGAGGCGCAGGCGCTGGTGGACAAGGCGATCGCCTGAGGGTTGCGACGCGCCCGCGCGCCAGGGCGGTCAGTCGGCTGGCGGTCGCAGTCGCGAAGCTTCGCCATCGTCTGCGGGGAAAGCCGTCGTTCCTGTCAGGGCGGCGCCGTGCGTTTCGGTTCCCACAGCTCGATCTTGTTGCCTTCCGGATCGAGAACCCATGCGAAGCGGCCGTTCGGGTCGGCGTCGTCGCGCTTCAGGACGTCCACGCCCTTCGCGCGCAGCCGCGCGAGGATCGCGTCCATGTCGTCGACCGCGTAGTTGATCATGAACGAACCGGTCGACGGCGCGAAATAGCTCGTCGAGGCAGGGAACGCACTCCAGGCCGCTGCCGGAGGATGATTGGGCGCGTCGTAGCGCAGCGCCGCGCCGCCCCAGGCTTCCAGCGGCAGGCCCAGCACGTCGCGATACCACGCCGCCAGCGCCTTCGGATCCTTCGCCTTGAAGAACACGCCGCCGACGCCGGTGATGTGTCCGGCCGGCTCGGCCAGCGCAGGCTTGCCCGGGCCCGCGAGCATGAGAATTCCCAGGCACAGCATCACGATCGCTCGCACGGTCATCGTCGTACTCCTTGAAGCCTTCGAAGCTCCAATCGTAGCTTCATCGTGTATTCGCGCGGCGCCTGACCCCTGGCCATTCCGGTTGCGGCCCCAATTCGCCCAACGGCACGTGGTGCGATTCCTCGCCATCCTCGACGGCGCCGTTGCGCAATCGGGTCGGGAACAGGCAGTCGAGCCCGGCGAGATCGGTGATCTCTTCGTCCTCGCGGACGATCCAGTGGATCGCCGTGCCGCTCCTGCCGCGATCCGCTGAAAACGACTTCACGACATGGCTCAACGCCACGGGGCGCGTCGGGCCGGAGCCGGCCAGGTCCATTGCGAGATGGCCGGTCTGCCGGCGAAACACGCCCGACGGCGGGTGGTCGCCAGGATGCGCCCAGCAGAAATGGCTGGGGATCATTTCCCCCGGCAACGCGACGCGGTCGGGAAACATGCCGACCTCCAGCATCAACTTGTCCAGGATCGTGCGCGTCTTGTAGAACTGCGGCTCGCGCATGCACTGGAAGTAGAAATGGATCTCGACGTTGGGCGGAACGGGCCAGAGCGCCGCGTCGAACTTCATGCCGCGTCCGGAAACAACATAGGTCTTTGTCATGAATCCATGGCCCCCGTCGCGGTGGAAGATCCCGCGCAACGTCGAGTTGATACCCTTTGCCGTATTTTATCCCGGCAGCCCGCCTGCGTGGCCCGATGCGGCCGGGGGTCCGTGACTTTCGCACGGCGTGGTCCCGGCCGGAAACTGCCCGGTAAACCCGCGGTTGATGCGGCTTTCGCCGCCCGGTCCGACCTTCAATATCGAGCCATCCCGCGTTGGGGTGGCCGCGCCTGCCAGAGCGCCGGCGCGCCGGCGCATCCCCGCAGTTCGCTTCGAGTCCTGCCATGCGCTCATTTTCCAACGCTCCCCGCGCCGTCGCCACGGCCTTGCTGATGGCGGCCGCGGGCGACCCCGCTTCCGGCGAATCGCTGCCCGGACACGTCGACTTCCTGGCTTCGCCCGCCGTCGTCGGTCTCGGCCAATGGCAGTTCGACCCCGTCTTCCCGTTGTTGCCCGGCCCGCACGAGCAACCCGTCGCGTCCAGGTTCACGTCCCGCTTCGCGGCACTCGACGTGCCCGTCAACCCGAGCCAGACAATGGAACTGCGCGCCGCCGCGGCCGGCCCGGCCGACGAGTTGCCGCTCGAGACGGCCAACGACCGCATGCGCCGGCTGCACGGCTTCGCCGATGTGTCGCTCGGCGCCCAGTGGCGCGTGCGCGGCGGCGACGCGGGCTGGTTGCCGGGCGTCGCGTGGCTGGCCGACGTCGAGACGACGATGGGCTCGCCCGCCTTCCGCGATCGCAACTTCCGGCCGTCGCTGCGCGCCACGGCCCAATGGGAATTGCCGCAGCAACTGACGCTGGGCGTGATGCCGGGCCTCTATCGCGACCGCGGCGACGAGGGCAAGCACTACGCCGCCGGCGTGCTGGCGGTGACGCTGGGCAAGTCGTGGACGCCGCGGCTGCAGAGCTTCGTCGAGCTGGCCGGCCAGCGCCTGTCGCGTTCGCAGTCCGACGAGTCGCTGCTCAACGTCGACACCGGCGTGGCCTTCATCGCGTCGAAGACGATGCAGGTGGACATGGTGGTGTCGCGCAGCCTGTCCGGCAACGCGTCGCAGGACGTGCGCGCCGGGCTGAGCGTGTCGTCGCGGTTCTGACGCTCGCCCGGCTCGATCAGGCCACGCAACAAGATGCTGCGCGGCTGGCGCGCTCGAAACCTCGCGTAACGTTACAAGACGAACAGGGCCCCGATCCGCCAGCTCATGCGTTGACGCGTTTCCCGGTGGTCCTGCAAGATCGCCTCACTCATCCGTGACGCTGCAGTCGGTGCCACCAGCGCCGTCTCGCGAGGCGTCCTGCCCTGACCTCGCGACCGGCTTCCATGCGCTCCAGCAGTCTTCCCGTTGTCTCCGACAAGTCCCGCGCCGGGATACCCCATGCTGCATGCGCCGTGGTCGCGCTGCTCGCATGTCCTCACGCGCTCGCCGCCGCCGACGACCAATACGCGCCGGCGTCTCCCGTCGCCGCGCCCACCGGCTTCGTCGCGGCGGCACGCAAGCTGATCGACGACACCCTGGAGACGGAGCGCGCCGTCGTCTCCGTCCTGCGCGAGAACGTGGTGTCGCGCGTGATGGCTACCTCGTGGCGCCTGAGCCTGGGCTCGCCTTACGTGACCCGCGCCACCGCGATCGTCTCGCGCGCGCCGACCCCCAACGATTTCTCCGACGACGCCACGGCCGCCGCCGTCGCTGCCGACACGGCCGACCTCTCGCTCGGCGCGCGCTGGCGCGTCGTGCACGGCGATGCCAACTCGCACGTGCCGTCGGCGGCGTGGATGCCCGACCTGCAGAACGCCGATGCGCACGACGCGGCACTGCGCCCCACGCTGAGCCTCAGCGGCGAATGGGCGCTGCCCAACGATTTCTCGCTGGGCGTGATGCCGGGCATGGCGGTGGACTACTCGATGCAGGGCCGGCGCCAGGCCACCGGCACGTTCGCGCTGACGCTCGGCAAGGCGTGGTCGCCGCAATGGCGCACCTTCGTCGACATGGCGCGCGACCGTGTCGCGACGATGCAGATCGCCGGCGTGTCCACCAGCGTCGACGCCGGCCTCACCTTCGTCGCGACGCCGTCGACGCAGATCGACTTCGCGGTGACGCGCGGCATCAGCGACACGGCACCGCCGTTCCAGGCCGGCGTGGGCGTGTCGTCCAGCTTCTAGCTTCTGCGACGACGGGCCGTCCAGCGAGTAGGGATTCGTCCTCTCTACTGTCGAGCGACGGGGAACTTCCACGCGCTCGCCGAGTCGATCTGCGCGCCCGAAGCCGGCTTGTTGCACCGATCGCGACGGCACCCGCCTCGTGACAATTCAAGACTTGTCCCCGAGGCGTGTCCTCATTTATGCTGCATTGCGCCAACCCGTCGACATGAAGTTCCAACGCTCGCTCCTCGGCTCCACCCTCGTCGCCGCGTTCCTGTGCGCGGCAAGCGTGGCAGCGCACGCGGAGCAGGACGTCTTCGGCGACGAGGTCGACCTCGATCCCATCGCCGACGCGGTGCTCGACCCGACGGTTTTCGCCACGCTGCTGCCCAACCCCGACGTTTCCGATCCCGCGCTGGTGCGCTCGGCGATCACGGCCGTGTTGGCGGCACCCGACACCCGACCCAAGACCATCGTGCCGATCACGGCCGTGGCGACGAAGCCGGCGATCAAGCCGGTGCGCATCGATCCGAATGCCGGCGGCTCCACGCCGTCGCGGCTGCTGCTCGACAGCAACCAGGTGGTGCAGTTGCACGCCGACGGCATGCCGGCCGCCAATAACCCCGATCGCGACCCGCTGGTGCGCGTGCTGCCGCGCGCGGTGAACCCGGCCGACGTCACGTTCGGCGCGCGCTGGGGCGCGGAGGACCGGATCCAGGCACCGCTGCTGTCGCAGCTCGCGTGGGATGCGCACGCCGACGTCCTCTCGGGCGCCCCGCCGCCGCGCGCCGGCAACGTGCGCCGTTCGCTGCGCATCACCGCGATGTGGGACACGCCGGAAGACATGTCCATCGGCTTCACGCCGGGCTTCACGCGCGGCGGCGGCATGGCGTTCGAGCACTACGTCGCCGGCCTCGAGGTGAGCACCGTCGACAAGACCAAGACCGCGCGCTGGCGCAGCTTCGTCGAGTTGTCCGGCGAGAAGCTGGCGTTCAACAACGTGATCGACAACAACACGGCCCACGTGGCCGCCGGCGCGTCCTATGCGGCGTCGGCGTCGACGCAGCTCGACTTCGCGGTGTCGCGCGGCACCACCTGGACGTCCACCGACCTGCAGTCCAGCGTCGGCCTGTCGGTGCACTTCTGAGCCCGATCTCCGCCACGTTCCCGCTCGTCAAGCGCTCCGCGCCGCTGTGGCTGCTGGTGCTCGTCACCTTCAGCGGCACGCTGGCGATGCACATGTTCGTGCCCGCGCTGACCGTCGCCGGCCGCGACCTGCACGTCGACGCCGCCACGATCCGCATGACGATCAGCGTCTACATCTTCGGGCTGGCCGTCGGCCAGCTCGTCTACGGCCCGCTGTCGGACGTGTTCGGCCGCCGCCCGACGCTGCTGGTGGGCCTGGCGCTGTACACCGCCGGCGGACTGGCCGCGACGCTGGCGCCCGACGCGGGCGTGCTGATCACGGCGCGCCTGGTGCAGGCCGCCGGCGGCTGCGCCGGGCTGCTGCTGGGTCGCGCGATCGTGCGCGACACCGCGGAGTCCAACGACGCCGTGCGCCGGCTCGCGCTGATGAGCCTGATGACGATGGTGGGGCCGGGCCTCGCGCCGCTGGTCGGCGGCCTGCTGGCCGGCGCGTTCGGGTGGCGCGCGATCTTCGTCGTGCTGACGGCGCTCGGCGTGCTCAACTTCAGCGTGTCGTGGCGCCTGTTGCCGGAAACCGGCACGCCCAGCGGCCGGATCAGCGCGGGCAGCGTCGTCCGCGACTACCGCGCGTTGCTGGGCTCGCCGCGCTTTCTCGGCTTCGCGCTGGGCGGCGGCTGCGCCACGACGTCGTTCTACGGTTTCATCGCCGCGGCGCCGTTCATCTTCATCAACGAGCTGCACCGGCCGCTCCACGAGGTGGGCCTCTATCTCGGGCTGCTGATCGTCGGCGTGTCGATCGGCAACATCCTCGCCAGCCGCCTGATCGGCCGCTTCTCGATCGAGCGCCTGCTGATGGCCGGCAACCTGGTGAGCCTGGCCGCGGCCCTGGTGGTGCTCGCGGCCTTTCTCGCGCTGCGCCCGGGCGTGGCCACGATCGTCGCGCTGATGATCGTCTACTGCGTCGGCGCGGGCCTGTGCAGTCCGGCCGTGTCCACGCTGTCGATCAGCGTCGATCCGCGGCTGATCGGCTCGGCCGCCGGGCTCTACGGTTTCCTGCAGATGGCGGTGGGCGCGGTCTGCACCACGCTGGCCGGGCTGGGCCACGATCCGGCCGTCGCGGCCTGCACGGTGCTGGTGGGAGCCTCGCTGATCGCGCAGATCTCGTTTCGCGTCGCGCTCAGGACGCCGGCCGACGACGTGGTCGAACGCGAGAACGCCAGCACCTGAACGGCGGCTCCGGCGCGCTCAACGCGCGGGCAAGGCATCGAGCAGGGCGGCGGCGCGACTCATCGTATCTTCCCTGGCGACGCGATTGCCTGCGATGACCTGGCGCGCCGCGCCGGGGTCGTCGAAGTCATGGGTCGCGCCGGGATAGACGGTCACCGCCACCGGGCCGCCGCCCGCCTGGCGCAGCACCGGAACTCCATGGCAGCGGCGATGGTCGGATTCTGCTGCAATGCCTGCGAGGGACGACGCCGCTCGAAGTCTCGCAGTCCCCGGCAGGGACTTGCGCTTGAGAACAGAATCGCGGCCGAGAAAAACACTGCGAGGAGGCCGTCATGTGGCTGCTGCTGTTGCTTCCGTTCATCGGGCTGTTGTGGGTGCCGTTCTACAACACCGACACGTTGCCGGCCCTGTTCGGCTTTCCGTTCTTCTACTGGTACCAGCTGCTGTGGGTGCCCATCACCGCGTTCCTGATCTGGCTCGTCTACCGTGGCGGCGTGCGCAAGGGAGTGCAGTGATGAGCGACCAGATCAACTGGACGGCCCTGGGCGTCTTCGTCTTCTTCTTCGCGCTCGTCACCGTGATGGGCTTCTGGGCCTCGCGCTGGAACCGCAGCGCGACCGAAGGGGCGCACCTCGACGAATGGGGCCTGGGCGGGCGCAGCTTCGGCACCTGGATCACGTGGTTCCTGGTGGGCGGCGACTTCTACACGGCCTACACCGTGATCGCCGTGCCGGCGCTGGTCTACGCCGTCGGCGCCTACGGCTTCTTCGCGCTGCCGTACACGATCCTCGTCTATCCGATCGTCTTCGTGATCATGCCGCGGCTGTGGCACGCCGCGCAGAAGGCCGGCCACGTGACGGCGGCCGACGTCGTCTACGGCCGCTACGGATCGCGCCCGCTGGAACTGGCGGTCGCGGTGACGGCCGTCGTCGCCACGATGCCCTACATCGCGCTGCAGCTGGTGGGCATGCAGGTCGTGATCCAGGCGCTCGGACTCACGGGCGAGATCCCGCTCGCGGCGGCCTTCGTGATCCTGGCGCTCTACACGTACTCGGCCGGCCTGCGCGCACCGGCGCTGATCGCGTTCGTCAAGGACCTGATGATCTACATCGTCGTGCTCGTCGCGGTGGTGCTGGTGCCGATGAAGCTGGGCGGCTATGCGCACGTGTTCGACGTCGCGAGCGACGCCTACACGGCCAAGAAATCCGGCGGCCTGCTGCTCAAGCCAGCGCAATACCTGCCGTATGCGTCGCTGGCGATCGGCTCGGCGCTGGCGGCCTTCATGTATCCGCACACGCTCACCGGCATCTTCGCGGCCAGGAGCGCCGACACGATCCGCAAGAACGCCGTGTTCCTGCCCGCGTACACGGTGCTGCTGGGCCTGATCGCGCTGCTGGGCTACATGGCGTACGCGGCCGGGGTCGACGTGCACGGCAACAACAACGCGGTGGTGCCGGCGCTGTTCACCGCCTTGTTCCCGGCGTGGTTCGTCGGCTTCGCGTTCGCCGCGATCGCGATCGGCGCGCTGGTGCCGGCCGCGGTGATGTCCATCGGCGCGGCCAACCTGTTCACGCGCAACTTCTGGAAGGCCTACGTGCAGCCGGGCGTCACACCCGCGGGCGAGGCCAAGGTGGCCAAGCTGGTGTCGCTGGTCGTCAAGGTGGGCGCGCTGGTCATCATCCTGGTGCTGCCCACCAAGTTCGCGCTGGATCTTCAGCTGCTGGGCGGCGTGTGGATCCTGCAGACCTTCCCGGCCGTCGTGTTCGGCCTGTTCTTCGCGTGGTTCCGCGCACCGGCCCTGCTGCTGGGCTGGGCCGTGGGCCTGGCCACGGGCACGTCGCTGGCGTTCATGGACGGCGTGAAGCCGGTGCACACGTTCGTCGTCGGTGGCGATTCGTACGCGATGTACACGGGGCTGTTCGCACTGCTCGTCAACATCGTCGTGGCGTCGGCGGCGCAGGGGCTGCTGGGCAGCCGGCTCGGCGCCAAGCCGCTGGCGCCGGTCGCCTGACGCGCCGGGCGGCTCCCGAAGGAACGAAGCCCGCTGCGTGCGGGCTTCGTCGTCTCCGGGCGATGCTCGTTCAGACGAGCGCGTGCAGGCCTTGCCAGCCGACGTAGACACCGACGATCAGCATCAGGATGCTTGAGAGATACGGGGCGTTGCGCGCCAGCTCGCTGAAGCGGCCTGACTTGTTCACGTGCTTCGACAGGTGCTTGACGCTCAACGCGGCGATCACGCCCGAGGCGACCATCGTCAGCGCCAGGCCGACGCTGAAGCCCAGCACCAGCACGGCGCCGAGGGCGATCTTCTTGAGCTGCAGGCACAGCAGCAGCACGGTGATCGACGCCGGGCACGGGATCAGGCCGCCGGTGAGGCCGAACATCACGATCTGGCCCGTGGTCACTTCGCGGTTCGCAAAGCGCTTGCGGATCTGCTCGGCGTGTTCGCGTTCGTGGGCGTCCTGCTCCACCGGCGCGGCGACGGATGCGGGCGCGTGGGCATGGACGGCGTGATGGCCGTGATGGCCGTGATCGTGCGTGCACGCGGGGCCATGGGCGTGGTCGTGCTCGTCATGTGCGTGGGCATGCGCATGGTCGTGCGCGTGGTCATGCGCGTGCGCATGGCCGTGGCCGTCGTCGTGTCCGTGGTGAGCGCGGTCATGGTCGTGCCCGCCATCGCTGCCGTGATCGTGGAAACACGCCGCCTTGTTCTGCGACGTCCGCCACATCATCCACAGCGCGACGCCGATGATCAGCACGGCAGAGACGAGCTGCATCCAGGGCTCGCTCGCCTCGGCGCTCCAGTGCTGGCCGAAGTACATGCCGCCCAGGGCGATCAGCCAGACGATGGCGGTGTGCGACACCGTGGCCGCCAGGCCCAGCAGCACGGCCTGCATCAGCGTGCCGCGCACCGCGATGATGAACGCCGCCATCATCGTCTTCGAATGACCGGGCTCGAGGCCGTGCAGCGCGCCCAGCAGGATCGCGCTCGGAATGAACAGCCAGGCATTGCCGCCCTGCAGCAGGGTGTGGAAATCGGTCATAGGTATTTGGTGATGGCCTTGAACTGGCTGATCGCGTCGCGCGCGCCGACGCCCTCCACGGCGTGCTCCAGGCAGTGGTCGATGTGGTCGTGCACCAGCGTCTTCTTCGCGTTGCCCACGGCGCTCTCCACCGCCTGCATCTGCTGCGCGATCTCCAGGCAGTCGCGGCCTTCCTCCAGCATCGTGACGATGCTGCGCAGGTGGCCCTCGGCGCGCTTGAGGCGCTTGATGATGTCGGGGTGGGAGGGATGGACGGCCATGATTTATATCCTGTGGGGGAGGATAGGATAACCGTTCGAGCCGTCGGCTGCCTGAACGGACGAAATCGCCCTTCGTCACTCGGTCTTCATTGTTAGTTGTATTACACAACTTAAATGGTTATAGTGATCTCACCGCAGCAAGGAAGTGTCATGAAGCCCGTCATCCAGCTCCTGATCATCGACCCGCAGAACGATTTCTGCGACGTGCCCGCCGGCTACCGCCCGATCGATCCACTCACCGGCACGGCCATCGCCCCCGCGCTGCCGGTGGCCGGCGCCCACGCCGACATGCAGCGCACCGCCGCCTTCATCCGCGCCGCCGGCTCCGCGTTGACCGACATCACGATCACCCTCGACTCGCACCACCACGTCGACATTGCCCACCCGACGTTCTGGCAACGCGCCGACGATCGGCCGGTGGCGGCGTTCACCCCCATCACCGCCGCCCAGGTGCGCGCCGGCGAGTTCCGGCCGCGCGACCCCGCCGCCCTGCGCCGCACGCTGGCCTACCTCGACGAGCTCGAAGCCCGCGGCCGCTACACGCTGATGGTGTGGCCGGTGCATTGCGAGATCGGCACCTGGGGCCACGATGTCCACGCCGACGTGCGCGCCGCCTACAACCAGTGGGAACGAGCGCAGCTGCGCGGCGTGCGCAAGATCACCAAGGGCGAGAACCCGTGGACGGAGCACTACAGCGCGATCCAGGCCGAGGTGCCCGACGCCGACGACCCGCGCACCCAGCTCAATGCCGCGCTGCTCGCCGACCTGGCTCGCGCGGACGTGCTGCTGATCGCCGGCGAAGCCAGCAGCCACTGCGTGCGCGCCACCACCGAGCACATCGTCGCCAACCTGCCCGACGGCCGTCCGGATCGCGTCGTGCTGCTGACCGACTGCATGAGCCCGGTCGGCGGCTTCGAGGCGCAGCACGAGGCCTTCTTCGACGCGATGCGCGCGCTCGGCGTCCGCCGGATGACCACCGACGCGGCCAAGGCACTGCTGTTCGCCGCCTGAGCCCTGCCGAACGAGAATCGCACCATGACCCCCATCCTCCACAGTCTGCTCGAGACCGATCTCTACAAGTTCACGATGTGGCAGACGATGCTGCATCGCCACCCGCAGGCGCAGGCGCAATACCGCTTCGTGTGCCGCAACACGCCGGCCTTTGCGCTCGCCGAGCTGCTGGCGGAGGTCGACGAACAGCTCGACCACCTGTGCTCGCTGTCGTTCACCGAGGACGAGCTCGCGTACCTGGGCGCGCTGCGCTACATCAAGAACGACTTCGTCGACTTCCTGCGCATCTTCAAGTTCCAGCGCCGCTTCGTGCAGGCGAGCATCGCGGCCGACGGGCAGACGCTGGAGATCGTCGCCGACGGTCCGCAGGTGCACGTGATGGGCTTCGAGATCTACGTGCTGGCCATCGTCAACGAGCTGTACTTCCGCCGCAGCGACCAGGCCGCCGCGCTCGCTGAAGGCCGCGTCCGGCTGCGGGCCAAGGTCGCCGCGCTGCGCGCGTTCGGCGCGGCCGAGCCGGCGCGTGCGCATCCGTTCGAGTTCTTCGACTTCGGTGTGCGCCGCCGCTTCTCCGGCGCGTGGCAGGCGGAGGTCGTGCGGACGTTGAAGGATGAAGTACCCCAATACTTCAAGGGCACGTCCAACGTGCACCTGGCGCGCCGGTTCAACCTGGTGGCGATCGGCACGATGGCCCACGAGTACCTGCAGTCGTACCAGGCCTTCGACGTGCGCCTGCGCGACTTCCAGAAGATGGCGCTAGAGAACTGGGTGCAGGAGTACCGCGGCGACCTCGGCGTGGCGCTGACCGACGTCGTCGGCATGGACGCCTTCCTGGCCGACTTCGACCTCTATTTCGCCAAGCTGTTCGACGGCCTGCGCCACGACTCGGGCGACCCCGTCGTCTGGGGCGAGAAGGCGCTCGCGCACTACGCGAAGCTGCGCATCGACGCGCACACGAAGCGCCTGACATTCTCGGACGGCCTCGACCTGGCCACCGCGTTCCACATCTACCGCCACTTCGCCGATCGCACGCAGCTCGGCTTCGGCATCGGCACCCACCTCAGCAACGACGTCGGCCTGGTGCCGCTGAACATCGTGATGAAGCTGACGCGATGCAACGACCAGCCGGTGGCCAAGCTGTCGGATTCGCCGGGCAAGACGCTGTGCAACGACGAAACCTTCCTGGCCTACCTGCGCCAGGTGTTCGGCGTCGCGGCCGAAGCCGCCTGAAGGACACGCGATGCTCAGGATCACCGTGGCCCAGCTGAACTACATGGTCGGCGACATCGCCAATAACGTCGCGAAGATGGTGGCCGCCGCGCGCGCCGCCGCCGCCGCGCAAGCCGACCTCGTCGTCTTCTCCGAGCTCTCGCTCACCGGCTACTACCCCGGCGACCTGCTCGAAGAGCCCGACTTCCTCGCGCGCGCCGCGCAAGGCCTGCTCGACCTGCAGGCCGCGTCGCGCGAGCTCCCGACGCTGCACTGGATCGTCGGCACGCCGCTCGCACGCGACGGCATCGGCAAGCGCCTGCAGAATGCGCTGGTCGTGTTGAAGAACGGCGAGATCGTGCTGCGCTACGCCAAGCAGTTGCTGCCCACGTACAACATCTTCGACGAACTGCGCCACTTCGCGCCCGGCCCCGACGTCGCCCGCGTGCTGCGCATCGGCTCGACCCAGGTCGGCCTGATGATCTGCGAGGACGGCTGGAACGACACCGGCGTCGACTACGCCGTCAACCCGTTCTCCCGGCTCGCCGACGCCGCGCCCGATCTGGTGGTGTCCATCAACGCCAGCCCGTCGAACATCGGCAAGCGCGAGATGCGCCATCAGGTCTTCGGTGCCGCCTGCAGGCGCCACGGGTTCCCGCTGCTGTACGTCAACCAGATCGGCGGCCAGGACACCATCGTGTTCGACGGCGCGTCGTTCGCCGTCGATGCGGACGGCGCCGTCTGCTACGAGGCGCGCCGCTTCGTCGAGGACGTGACCACGCTGCGTTTCGACGACGGCCGCTTCCTGGCCGGCGGCGGCGCCGCGCTGCCCGCGGTCGCGTCCGAAGGCTTGTCGACGATGGCGTTCTACCGCGCGCAGATCGTGCTGGGCCTGCGCGACTATGCGCGCCGCTGCGGCTTCACGAAGGCCGTGATCGGCTCGTCCGGCGGCATCGACAGCGCGCTGACGCTGGCACTGGCCGTGGACGCATTGGGCGCCGACAACGTCGTCGGCATCACGATGCCCTCGGTGTACTCGTCGGCCGGCTCCGTCGACGACTCGGCGACCCTCTGCCGCAATCTCGGCGTGACGCTGCTGACCCATCCGATCGCCGAAACCGTGGCCGCGTTCGCACGGCAATTCGAGGCCACGTTCGGCCAGCCGCTGAACGGCCTGCCGCTGGAGAACCTGCAGGCCCGCGTGCGCGGCACCACGCTGATGGAGTACTCCAACGCCTTCGGCCACCTGCTGCTGACCACCGGCAACAAGTCGGAGATCTCGGTGGGCTACTGCACGCTGTACGGCGACACCAACGGCGGCCTCGGGCTGATCGGCGATCTCTACAAGACCGAGGTGTTCGCGCTGTCGCGCCACGTCAACGAGGCGGCCGGCCGCGAGCTGATTCCACAGGCCATCATCGAGAAGGAGCCGTCCGCCGAGCTCGCGCCCGACCAGCGCGACACCGACAGCCTGCCACCCTATCCGGTGCTCGACGAGATCCTGAAGCTGCTGATCGAGGGCGCCCGCCTCGCGCCCACCGAGCTGGCCGCCGCCACCGACTTCGTCACGCGCCTGCGCGCGCAGCCCGCGGGCGAGGCGCTCGTGACGCGCGTGCGCGGCATGATCGCGCGCAACGAGTACAAGCGCCGCCAGGCGCCGCCCATCATCCGCGTGCGTTCGCGCGCCTTCGGCAGCGGGCGCCAGATGCCCATCGCGGCCAAGGTCGCGTGAGCGCGAGGAAATCCATGTCGAACACGCACACTGCCGACCTCGCCGTCCTCGTCGGCCGCTTCCAGCCCTTCCACGATGCCCATCTCGCGCTGCTGACACGCGCACTCGAGATCGCCCCGCGCTGCATCGTCGTCATCGGCTCGGCGTTCCAGGCGCGCACGCCGAAGAACCCGTTCACGTGGACGGAGCGTGCCGCGATGATCCGCCTCGCGCTGCCCGAACAGGATCGCGACCGCATCGACGTGGTGCCCGTGCGCGACTATTACGACGAGGCGCGCTGGGTTCGTTCGGTGCGCGACGCCGTCGACGAGCGGCTGTCCGCGCAAGGACAGGCCGCAGCGACGAAGGTCACGCTGGTCGGTCACTTCAAGGACGCCACCAGCGGCTACCTGGCGGCCTTCCCCGGCTGGTCGCGCGAGTCCGTGGAGCGGCTGGCCGGCGCCGACGGCACGCAATTGCGCGACGGCCTGTTCGCCAGCCTGCCCGAGGACGCCCACCAGCCGCCGGTGCTGGACGCGGCCCTGGCCGCCTTCGTCGACCAGGCCCCGCCATCGACCCTCGCCTTCCTGCGCGCCTGGACGGCCCTGCCCTTCTTCGCCGAACTGGCCGTCGAGTGGCGCATGTTGAAGCGCTACAAGGAGGCGTGGCGCGCGGCGCCGTATGCGCCTACCTTCGTCACCGTCGATGCGGTGCTCCAGTGCGCCGGCCGCGTGCTGCTGATCCGGCGCGGCAAGGCGCCGGGCCGCGGCCTGCTCGCGGTGCCCGGCGGCTTCATCGAGGCGCGCGAAACCACCTGGCAGTCCTGCCTGCGCGAGCTGGAGGAAGAGACGCACCTGAAGCTGCTCGAGGAGACGATGCGCCGCAGCCTGCGCTCGGTCGCCGTCTTCGACCACCCCGACCGCAGCCAACGCGGCCGCACGATCACGCACGCACACCACTTCGACCTGGGCGAGCGCGAATTGCCGGAGGTGCGCGCGGACGACGACGCTGCTTCGGTGGAGTGGGTGCCGATTGCCGAACTCGCCGGGCTGGAAGACCGGTTCTTCGACGATCACTTCCACATGCTGGATCATTTTCTGGGACTGACCAGTCAATCCAGCTAGCAGGCCCACCCCGGCGACCCTCCGATCGAAGCGACCCATGACCTCACGTCACGCCGCCACCGCGAAGAACGACTTCCCGCGCCCGTACACCACCGTCGACGTCCTCATCTTCACGGTGATCGGCGACGCGCTGAAGGTGTTGCTGGTGCAACGCCCGTCCGGCACCGACGAGCCCAGCCCCGGCCTGTGGGCACTGCCCGGCGGCTTCGTCGACGTCGATCTCGATGCCGACCTCGAAGCCTGCGCGCGGCGCAAGCTGCGCGACAAGACCGGCGTAGCCAGCCCGTACCTGGAGCAGCTCGGAAGCTGGGGCAGCGCCACGCGCGATCCGCGCGGCTGGTCGGCCACGCATGCGTATTTCGCGTTGATGCCGGCCGACGGCGTGACGCTGGCCAAGGGCGCCAACGCGGCCGACGTCGCATGGTTCACCATCGACGACGCTTTGGCGCGCAAGCGCCTCGCGTTCGACCATGCCGAGATCCTGCGCGCCGGCGTAGAGCGCCTGCGCAGCAAGGTGGAATACACGTCGCTGCCGGCCTACCTGCTTCCCGAGCCGTTCACGCTGCCGCAGCTGCAGCGCACCTACGAGGTCGTGCTGGGCCGGCCCGTCGACAAGAGCGGCTTCCGCACCCGAATGATGGCGGCCGACTTCCTCGTCGAGGTGGGCGTCGTCGACAGCGACTCGAACCGGCCGCCGATGGGCTATCGCCTGAAGGATCGCGGCACGCCGGTGTTCTTCCCGCGCACGTTCAGTCCGCGTGGCTGAACCCGTGCCGCCAAGGCCGATCACTCGCCCCGCATCGGCCGCTTCAGCCCCACGCGGTCGAGCTGGTCGAACTCCTCCGCCGTCAGCTCGATCTCGCCCGCCTTCACGTTCTCCTCCAGATGCGCCACCTTGGACGTGCCCGGAATCGGAATGACGACCGGGCTGCGCTGCAGCAGCCAGGCGACGGCGATCTGGCTCTGCGTCGCGCCATGTGCCTTCGCGATCGCGTCCAGCGCCGAGGAACCCTCGCGCGTGAGTTCGCCGGCGGCCAGCGGGTACCAGGGGATGAAGCCGATGCCATGCGCCTCGCAGTACGCGAGCACGTCCTCGCTGCCGCGGTCGGCGAAGTTGTAGCGGTTCTGCACGGTGGACACGGGGAACACCTTGGCCGCGGCCTCGATCTCCTCGACGGACACCTCGCTGAGGCCCGCGTACGCGATCACGCCGTCGGACAGCAGCAGCTTGACCGCGGCGAACTGCTCGTCGCGCGGCACGTTCGAGTCGATGCGGTGCAGCTGCCACAACGCGATCTGGTTGACGCCCAGGCGCTCGCGGCTGGCGTGAGCCTCGGTGACGAGGTGCTTCGGGTCGCCGTTGGGCGTCCAGACGTCGGGGCCGCTGCGCATCAGGCCGCCCTTGGTGGCAATCGTGACGTCGCTGTACGGATACAGCGCTTCCTTGATCAGTTCCTCGGACACCTCCGGGCCGTAGGAGTTGGCCGTGTCGATGAAGTCGACGCCCAGTTCGGGCAGGCGGCGCAGCGTGGCCAACGCGCCTTCGCGGTCCTCCGGCGGGCCCCAGATGCCCTTGCCGGTGATGCGCATCGCGCCGTAGCCGAGGCGGTGGATCTCGAGTTCGCCGCCGATGCGGAACGTCTTGGGGTGCGTGGCCATGGTGGTGTCGTCCTGTGCGTTGCAATGGAAACGTCGCGGCGCGACGTGGGCTCCGACCGAGTATGGACAAGCCCCATGACGTTTTCCCGCATGGGGTCTTGCGCGGTCGGCGTCAGGCCGTCGTCTTCGCGTCCAGCGCCGCCAGATGCTGGTGGATCAGCGCCACCGCGGCCGCGCCGTCGCCGATCGCGCCGCCGACGCGCTTGACCGAGCCGGCGCGCACGTCGCCCACCGCGAAGGCGCCGCGCACGCTGGTCTCGAACGGGTTGGGCACGCGGCCCGGCAGCACCCGGCCGTCGGGGCCGGTGACGGCGTCGGTGCCCGTCAGCACGAAGCCGTGCTTGTCCACCGCCACGCCGCAGCCTTCCAGCCAGCGCGTCTCGGGGTCGGCGCCGATGAACAGGAACACGTTGCGCAACTCGCGCTCGTGCACATCGCCGTCCTGCCCGCCGCTGCGCCACTTCACTCGGCTCAGCCCGGACGGCAACTGCCCTTCCAGCTCCACCAGCTCCGTGTTGGTCCACAGCTGGATGTTGGGCGCGGCCTCGATGCGGTCGATCAGGTAGCGCGACATGCTGGCCGCCAGCCCGCTGCCGCGGATCATCATGTGCACCTTGGCCGCGTGCGCCGACAGGAACACCGCCGCCTGGCCGGCCGAGTTGCCGCCGCCCACCAGCACCACCTCGCAGCCCGTGCACATCTTGGCCTCGAGGCCGGAGGCCCAGTACCAGATCCCGTGGCCCTCGAACTCCTCGATGCGCCCCAGCGCGGGCCGGCGATAGCGCGCGCCGCTGGCGCACACCAGGCTGCGGCTGCGCAGGCGGCGGCCGTCGGCCAGGTGGACGGCGAAGAGCCCTTCGCTCTCGGCCAGCGAGCAGTCCAGGTGCACCGCCTCGGCCGGGATGATCATCTTGGCGCCGAACTTCTGCGCCTGGATGTAGGCGCGGCCGGCCAGGGCCTGGCCCGAGATGCCGGTGGGAAAGCCGAGGTAGTTCTCGATGCGCGCGCTGGCGCCCGCCTGGCCGCCGAACGAGCGGCAGTCGAGCACCGCCACGTGCAGGCCTTCCGACGCCGCATACACGGCCGTAGACAGGCCGGCCGGGCCGGCGCCGACCACCAGCACGTCGAGGATGCCGTCGCAGACGCGGTCGTCGATCATGCCCAGCGCGGTGGCCAGCGCCGTCTCGGTCGGGTCGATCAGCACCGTGCCGTTGGGCGTCACGGCCACGGCCTCGGCGGCCGCCGCGCCGTACTGCACCAGCAGCGCGGCCGCCACCGGATCGTCGTCGCCGGTGACCACGTGGTGCGGCTGGCCGTTGCGCTGCAGGAAGTTCTGCAGGCGCAGCACGGAGGCCGAGCCGGCGGCGCCGATGAGGGTCGCGCCGCTGGCGCCGGCCTGGATCAGGCTGACGCGGCGCAGGATCAGCGCGCGCATGATGCGCTCGCCCAGGTCGGCCTCGGCGATGATCAGGGCGCGCAGCTGGTCGGGCACCACCAGGAAGCCGTCGACGTCGCCGACGCACTGCGCGTCCACCAGCGCCGAGCCGCCGAACAGCGTGCCGGCCTCGGCCAGGAACTCGCCCGGCCCGTAGGTGCGGTACGGCACCACGCGGCCCAGGCCGTCGCGCTGCGACACCTCCACGCGGCCCGACACCAGCAGGAACATGCCGCGCGACTTCTGTCCGGCCCGGATCAGGTACTCGCCGTCGTCGACGTGATGCGGCTGGCCGAAGCGGTGGATGCGCTGCATGTCCGCGGCGCCGAGCACCGGGAACGTCTGGTAGGCGCGGTTCGGGTCGGGCTGCTGGCCCGGCGCAGGGGCGGCTGAGATCGGCGGGTTGTCCACGGTCGGCTCCAGGGGCGGCGTGGCGGGTTGCGCGCGCTCGCAATCGTCAACTGTCGCACGAGCAGGCCCGTCTTGCAGCGCCCTGTCTCAAATGGCACGTACCGGAATTGGCCCATTGGGCCAGGGACGACGTACGGGCTATCCCTGAGGCATTGAACAGCCAGCGTTCAGCTTTGGCGCCGGGCACCGCGACTTTGCCTGCCAGCAACGCGCCGGGTGTCAACATCGGCCGTCGGGCTGCCGTTAAACAGGCAGCCCCTCCACCGCCCGCCTTGCGAAGACGCCGATGCCCTTGCCGACCGCTCCGATGTTGACGCGCCGCAGCGCGCTCGCCGCCGCCCTGGCCGCGGTGGCCTGGCGTCCCGCACTGGCCGCGGAGGACGCCGACGCGGCCAATGCCGACGCGCTGCACGTGCTGAACCGGCTGGCGTTCGGCCCCGCTCCGGGCGACCTGGATCGCGTCACGCGCATGGGCACGCGCGCGTGGATCGCCGAACAGCTGCATCCCGAGCGCCTGGCGCTGCCGTCCTTCCTCGCCGACCAGCTCGGCACGCTGAACACGCCCAACGAGACGCAGCGCGAGCTGGTGGACAGCTACCGCGAGATGCAGAAGGAGGCGAAGCAGGCCAGGCAGGCGGAGACGGCACCCCCCGACGGCGCCAAGCCCGCGACGGAAGAAGGCGGCGAGCGCCGCAAGAAGATCGCAACCATCTACCTGGAGGCCGGCGAGTCGCGCCTGCTGCGGGCGCTGAACAGCCCGCGCCAGCTGGAAGAAGTGCTGGTCGACTTCTGGTTCAACCACTTCAACGTCTACGAAGGCAAGGGCCTGGTGCGCGTGCTCACCGAGAGCTACGAGCGCGAGGCGATCCGCCCGCACGTGCTGGGCCGCTTCCGCGCGATGCTGGGCGCCACCGCCAAGCATCCGGCGATGCTGTTCTACCTGGACAACTGGTTGTCGGTGGCACCGGGCTATCAGCCGCGCCGAGGCGGTGCCGGCAAGCAGGCGAGCGGCCTCAACGAGAACTACGCCCGCGAGGTGATGGAGCTGCACACGCTGGGCGTGGACGGCGGCTACACGCAGCAGGACGTCACCGAGCTGGCGCGCATCCTCACCGGCTGGACGCTGGTGCCGCAACAGCCGCGCCGTCGCTTCGTCGACGCACAGGCCGTGGTGGCGTCAGGCCACGGCGACTCGATCTTCGGCTTCGACCCGGCACGCCACGACAACGGCACGAAGACCTGGCTGGGCCACGGCGTCGCGCCCGGCGGCCAGATGGAAGGCGAGTTCGCGCTGGACGTGCTGGCGCACCATCCCGCCACCGCGAAGCACGTCGCCACCAAGCTCGCGCGCCGCTTCGTCGCCGATGATCCGTCGCCGGCGCTGGTGAGCCGGCTCGCGCAACGCTTCCTCGACACCGACGGCGACCTGCGCGCGGTGATGCAGTCGCTCGTCGACAGCCCCGAGTTCCGCGACCCGCGCCCGGTGAAGTTCAAGACGCCTTACCAGTACGTGCTGTCGTCGGTGCGCGCCACCGGCATCACGACGACCAACGTGCGCCCGCTGATGGCCACGCTGACGCAGCTGGGCCAGCCGCTGTACGGCTGCCAGACGCCCGACGGCTGGCACGACACCGAAGCCGACTGGCTGAATCCGAACGCGATCACGCAGCGCGTGAACTTCGCCACCGCGCTCGCCTCGGGCCGGCTGCCGCTGCAGCGCGCCGACGACCCGAACGTGCCGATGGTCCAGAACGGCATGAAGGCGATGGAACGCCAGGCCGATCGCGCGACGGTCCGCGACGAGGCCGTCGAAGGCGCGACGCCGCCGGTCGACGTCGTCGCACTGCTCGCCACGCTGGGCCCGGCGATCTCGGACAGGACACGCATCGCCGTCGCCGGCTCGCCCCCCGCGCTGCGCGCCGCCCTCGTGCTGGGCAGCCCCGACTTCATGCGCCGCTGAACCCAAGGACCCCACCATGCAACGCAGACACCTCCTGCAAGCGGCCACCGCCGGGCTCGCCTGGTCCGCCGTCGGCCGTACCGCGTTCGCCGCCACCGCCACCCAGGCCGGCCGGCCGCTGCCCGGCAACAAGCGCCTGATCGTCGTGTTCCTGCGCGGCGCCGTCGACGGCCTCAACGTGGTGGTGCCGTACAGCGAAGGCGCGTACTACCAGCAGCGATCGACCATCGCGCTCGCGCGTCCGGGCCAGGACGGCGGCGTGCTCGATCTCGACGGCCACTTCGGCCTCAACCCGAACCTCGCGCCGCTGATGCCGCTGTGGCAGTCCGGCCAGCTCGCCTTCGTGCACGCATCGGGCTCGCCCGACCCGACCCGCTCGCACTTCGACGCGCAGGACTACATGGAGTCCGGCACGCCCGGCCGCAAGGGCACGCCCGACGGCTGGCTCAACCGGCTGCTGGGCGCCGAACCGCCCGTCCCCACGCCCGCCGGCGCGCAGGCGTCGGTGACGCGCGGGATCAGCGTGGGCGCCGTGCTGCCGCGCATCTGGGCCGGGTCGAATCCCGTGGCCAACATCGCCAACGGCGCGCGCGCCACCAGGCCCACGCTGCTCGATCGGCCGCAGGTGAGCCGGGCCTTCGACGCGCTGTACGGCGGCGACGACGCGATGTCGCGGGCCTACCGCGAATCGCAGCAGTCGCGCGCCGAAGTAGCCGACGCGATGAGCCCGGCCGCGATGGACCACGAGCAGATGGTGGCCAACAACGGCGCCCCGCTGCCCAACGGCTTCCCCGACGACGCCGGCCGCCTGGCCACGCTGATGCGCCGCGACCCCAACGTGCAGATCGCCTTCCTCGCGCTCGGCGGCTGGGACACGCACGTCAACCAGGGCGGCGCCAAGGGCCAGCTCGCCGGCCGCCTGCAGCCGCTGGGCCAGGGCCTGGCCGAGCTCGCGACGCGCCTCGGGCCGACGTTCGACGACACCACGATCCTCGTCATCTCCGAGTTCGGCCGCACCGCGCGCCAGAACGGCACCGGCGGCACCGACCACGGCCACGGCAACGTGATGTGGGCCCTCGGCGGCAACATCGCCGGCGGCAAGGTCTACGGC
>FTIR01002960.1_pt1 | contig 36120 bp, 28 predicted proteins | sample 1658041 | NCBI WGS metagenome assembly FTIR01 (sample SAMEA3914793, study PRJEB12502) | metagenome | biome: forest; material: soil | place: Canada | collected 2011-07-03 | depth 0.3 m | reverse complement strand
GCGTGGCGCGCAGCGGTCACTCCGCGACCCTGCTGCCCGACGGCCAAGTGCTGATCCTGGGTGGCACCGGCACCTCGGGAGCCGTGCTCAATTCGGCCGAGCGCTTCGATCCGGTCAGCGCCACCTTCACGACACTCGGTGCGCAGGGCCTGCTTGCGCGCACGGGCCACACCGCGACGGTGCTCGTGGATGGTCGCGTCCTGATCGCGGGTGGCGTCGATGCCAAGGGCTTCGCCATCCAAGCGGTCGAACTCTACGACCCGGTGTCAGCACAAGTCGAGCGTTTGAATGCACCACTGGACGCCGCGCGCGTGCGTCACGTCGCTGCGCTACTGCCCGATACCAACGTGCTGCTGTGGGGTGGCACGACGCCTCAAGGCCAAGCGCTCACAAGCGGCGACCTGTTCGACGCGACGGCACAGCGCTTCGCGCCCGTGACCACCGATGTGGCGCGCCAGCTGGCCGGAACCTTGAGCCAGGGCGGCGCGCCCGGTGTGCTCGACAGCCTGCCCACGGCCTCGGCCACGCAGGTGCCGGTGGATCAGCGCCTGGTGGTGCGCTTCAACAAGCGCCTGAGCGTGGCCAGCCTGAACTCGACGACCGTGACGCTCGTGGGCCCGAGCGGCCCCGTCAAGATCCGGCCGGTGGGCGTCGACGGCGGCGTGTTGTTGTTCGTGACGCCGGAGCAGGAACTGCTGCCGGACAGCGCGTTCACGCTCTTCGTTCAGGGCGCGACCGATGAATACGGCCAGTCGCTGCAGATGGTGGCGATCGGCTTCCACACCGCAGCGCTCGGAAGTACGGGCAGCGCAGTCGCAGGCACGGCCACGGCCGTGGCGACGACCTCGACGCTCACCACGGCCGCTGCCACATCGGCCAACGCGTCGGTACCTGCGGCGAGCTCGGCGCTGACCACGACAGTCAGCGAAGCAGACGAAGTCTGGACGCCGTCGGAGCACAACTACCACGGCGACTGGACCAGCGGCCGGCGGCATCTGGCCGCGCTGTCCAAGCCGAACAACCCGATGGTACGCTGGGCGTTGCATGGCGACCCGCAACTGCTCAAGCTCACGCCACTTCAAGTGGCCAAGGGCAAGCTCCCCGCGCCCCCGCAAGGGCCGAGCGGCGTCACGGCCGTCGCGGGCCAGGTGCTTCGGCTCAATGGCAAGCCGCTGGCCGGCGTCACGCTCACGCTGGGAACGCATCAGACGTTGACTGACGCCAACGGCGAGTTCCTGCTCAACGACGTTCCTGCCGGCCACCAAGTGCTCGTGATCGACGGCGCGTCTGCGAACCGAGGCCAGATCCGCTACGGCCGCTACGAGTACGGCACGGAAGTCAAGGCAGGACAGACGAACGTGCTGCCCTTCGTCAGTTGGATGTCGGTGCTCGACACGAAGGACGTGGTCAACGTCCCGGCGCCGACGACGACCATGACGGTGCTGACCAATCCGCAGATTCCGGGTCTCGAGCTGCGTATCCCGGCAGGCACAGTCATTCGTGACGCACAGGGCAAGATCGTGACGCAACTGAGCATGACGGCCATCCCGGTGGATCAGCCGCCGTTCCCGCTGCCCAACTTCCCGGTGCCGGTGTACTTCACGGTGCAGCCAGGCGGCTCGCACCTGCTGGGCATCGACGCGAAAAGCTCGAAGGGCGCGCAGATCGTCTATCCGAACTTCAGCCATGCCGCGCCTGGAACGCGGATGAATTTCTGGGACTACGACGCGACGTCACGGGGCTGGTTCACGTACGGGCAGGGCTCTGTGACGCCGGACGGCAAGCAGGTCGTGCCGGATCCGGGCGTGGTGATCTACGAGCTCAGTGGCGCGATGATCTCCACACCGAGCAACGCGCCGCCAGCGGGCCCGTGCCCGTGCAGCGCGAATACGCCGGGATCCGGAACGGGTACGGTCGCCGATCCGGTCGATCTGTTCACCGGACTCTTCCTGTACAACCGAACCGACCTGTCAATCAACGACGTAGTGCCGATCTCGGTCGCACGCAGCTATCGTCCGGCGGACCAGACCTCGCGCGCATTCGGCATCGGATCGAACCTCTCCTACGACCTGTTCCTGGTCGGCGACGTGTTCCCGTACACCTATCAGTACGTGATCCTGCCCGATGGCAGCCACGTGTACTTTCCGCGCATCTCGCCGGGAAGCTCCTACGGTGACGCGGTCTATCAGGCACAGAGTAGCCCCGGTAATCCCTTCAACGGTGCAGTCCTGCGCTGGGATACGTCGGCGCCAGGGTCGAGCTGGAGCGTGACGCTCAAGAGCGGCACCGTCTACTATTTCCAGGACGCCTATCTCTCGTCCAACCCGCGGGCGGCCGCAGCCATCCTGATCCGTGACCGAAACGGCAATGCTGTCTCGCTGACACGCGACGGCAATTACAACCTGACGCAGATCACCTCGCCCAACGGACGGCACCTGAACTTGACGTACGACACCTCGAACCGCGTCACCCAGGCGACCGACGACCTCGGCCGCGTGGTTCAGTACGCCTACGATTCGAGCGGGCGATTGCAGACCATCACGGATCCGCTGCTGCACACCGAGCAACTGAGCTACCAGACCCAGACGGTGGACCCGACCAAGTCCATCGGCGGCGTCAGCTCGACGACGAACATGACGACCGTGGTCGACCAGCGTGGCAATGCGGTGACCACCAACACCTATGACGCCAACGGCCGGATCGCCAAGCAGGTCTACGCGGACGGCACCAGCTACACGTTCTCGTTCACGACGCAATCCATCGTGCCGCCGGCGACCGTGATCGTGGCGGGCGGGGACGGTGTCGCGGCGGGTCCAGTGTCGGTGGTCACGCAGGCTGATTCCACGAACGAACGCGGCACCACAACCCGCCATCAGTTCGATGCGAACGGCTACACGACGTCCGTCATCGACGCGCTCGGCTTGCCGGAGCAGCAGACGCACACGTACAACCGTGCGACGAATACCAGCTTGGTGAACAGTGAGGTTGATGCCCTAGGACGAACCACGGCGTATCAATACGACGCCTTGGGCAATGTCACGCAAGTCACGCGCCTGTCCGGAACTGCCAATGCGGTCAGCACGATCATGACCTATGACCCGACGTATAACCAGCCGACCTCGGTCACGGATCCGAACGGCAACAAGGTGGTCATGACCTACGATGCCTTGGGCAATCTGGTGCAGACGACGGACGCGCTCGGCCACAGCGTCAGCATGCTGTATGACTCGCAAGGCCGGCTCGCCAGCGTGCAGGATGCGTTGTCGCACCTCAGCGTCCTCGGCTACACAGGCGCCGATCTGGCCAGTACGACCGATGCGTTGGGACGTACGAGCCATTACTTTGCCGACTCGATTGGCCGCATGCGCAGCGTCACGGATCCGCTGAACAACCCGGCCTACATCACGTACGACGCCCTCGATCGCACACAAGCTGTGACCGACGCGAAGGGCGGCGTCGTTGGCACGACATACGACGCCAATGGCAACGTTCTGACCCAGGTCGACCAGAACCTGAATTCGACCAGCTTCGGCTACGACGGGCGCAATCGGGTGACAGGCAGCCAGGATGCGCTTGCTCAAACGAGCAGCATCGCCTACGAGCCGGGTGGCGAGGTGTTGCGGACGACCGATCGGAAAGGCCAAGTCAGTGCCGTGCAGGCCTTCGATGGCCTGGGGCGCGTGGTTCAGGTCGGATATGGCGCCACAGTCTCCTCACCCGGTGCGTTCAAGAGCATGGTGACCAACACCTGGGACGCCGGTAACCGGCTGACGAAGGTAGTCGATACCGCATCCGGTACCGTGGCACGCGTCTTCGATGGCCTTGACCGGCTGACCAGTGAAACGACCCCGCAGGGCAGCATCAGCTACACCTATGACGCGGCCGGGCGGCGCAGCACGATGACCGTGCAAGGCCAGCCCACGGTCAGCTACACGTGGGACGTCGCCAACCGGCTGACCAAGATCCAGCAGGCTGCGGGCGCCATCAACGGCAATGCGGTGCAGACGATCTCGTTCGTCTACGACAACGCCAACCGACGCGTGCAAACGACCCTGGCCAACGGCATCGTTGCCGCCTACGCTTACGACGACGCCAACGAACTCACCAGCATCACCTACACGACCTCTGGCGGTACCTTGATCGGCAACTTGACCTACACGTATGACGCGGCAGGTCGCCGCAATGCGGCTGGCGGTAGCTTGGCCAATGCACAAGTAGGCATTTCCGTCAGCACCACCACTGTCGATGCCAACAACCGGCTCACGAATTGGGGCGGCCAGGCGTTGACGTACGACGCCAACGGAAACTTGACCTATGACGGCGCCAACACGTATGTATGGGACGAGCGCAATCGATTGGTGAGCATCGGCGGTGCGACCTCGGCGACATTCACATACGACAGCTTTGGACGCCGAGTCACCAAGACGATCGCAGGGGTTCAGACGACGTTTGTCTATGACGGCGTGAATGCCGTGCAGCAAACGACGGGCTCCACGGCCTACAGTCTCCTTGGCGGCCTCGGCATCGACGAGCGTTATGCCGAGCTCTCCGCCGGGCAGCAGGCCCACGTCCTAATCGATGCGTTGGGCAGCACCATTGCCCTGGCGGATGCGACGCAAGTGATCAAGGGTAGCTATGCCTATGATGCCTACGGAAACGCGACGCATGGCGGTACCTTGGCCACGAGTGCGCAGTACACGGGGCGCGAGAACGACGGGACGGGGCTGTATTACTACCGGGCTCGGTACTACAGTCCGAAGTATGGGCGATTCATAAGCGAAGATCCAATCGGGTGGGCAAGTGGGCAGACCAACAATTACGGCTATGTGCGGGGCGATCCGATTTCGTTCTACGATCCGTCAGGTCTTATGCTTCTCGACGGGCGGAGAATTCGCGAGATTATCGTCGCGCTCTGGCTGCTGCACGAACACAAGCGTCCGCCCCCACCGCCGCCGGTTAAACCGATTCCCACGAGACCGTGCCCCGGAGACCCAGAGCCGGTGCCTAAACCCCCTACTGGCCCAGCGTCAAGTCCAGACCCCGGACCAGAACCTCAAGGTGGCGAAGCACCAACTACACCGCCAAACTTTAGTCCGCCGCCGGCTTCGCCTCCGCCGTGGTGGATTTTGATTCCGCTAATCATCTTGCTCGCGCCCGTTGGCGCCTAGCAAGAATTGCCAACAATGACTTGGCGTGGTGATAGTCGCACTGATGCTTGACTATTTCCGCGCATCCATTTCCAGTTATTTCCGGTTGCGTTTTAAATGCAATAACTTAATGCTTACCAATATCGGATGCTCAGTGGACTACAGCAAAACTCCCCATGCATGCTTTGTTTTGAAACACAAAGTCCCGTCCATTAAAAGCCTCGGGGCTCTACTGATGAAGCAGTTGCATGGACGGGCCGGCCTTTTGCAAAAGCTTCTAAGCGCTGTTCTTTCCTCAAGTGGATTTACTGTAAAAATTGAAGATAAATCCTTCGCGGTACTTTTAAAAAAGAGTAACTACGAAGCGGATGAATGGATTTTACTAGTGACGCCCCTAAGTGAAAGAGTGCAGCCGCAACGATTCGGTAATAAAACTCCGACATCATCATTGCCGCAGCAGAAATTATTGTGCAAACAGATTCATGAGGCACTTTCGGTGTTCAATGGTATTGCCAACCTTCGCTGGTATTTCGAGGGCTTTCATAGCCAAGGCGAGGCCGTGTTGACACCCGATGAGCTAACTTGGTAGCGAGAGCCGGTGCAGCGTCGCACGCTTCTATCTCGAGGTAATACCGAAGGCAGTCACTTGTTGGTGACGGGGCATAGCGATCGGCGTATAAGCATTGATTTTGTAACGGGCGTGCTATCAGAAAAATTACCCACCGCGGAACCTTAAACACTTTGCAGTAGTTTCGCGCCGATAGCCGCGAGAGCTATTCTTTCGATGCGTCGTAAACCAATCCACCGAACTTAATAAACTACTTGTTGCCGCACTTGCGCAGCCCCGAAATCATTCCCAATTCTCTGATTTTCGATAGGTGGGTTGACGGCATTTCTCATTAGGGCGATCCATTAGAGTGGTCGCGTGCAAGTAACTCAACATTCAAACGCGACTACCAATGCGCGCAATGCAAGATCCTACGGACCGTCGAGCCAATGTCGGTTCAGCCGGCTTCACCCTGCTCGAACTCCTCGTGGTGATGGTCATCATCGGTCTGCTCGCGGCCTACGTTGGCCCGCGCTACTTCAGCCAGATCGGCAAGTCAGAGCGCAGCACCGCCAAGGCCCAGATTGAGAGCTTCGGCAAGGCGCTCGATTCCTATCGCCTCGACACCGGCCACTATCCGACGACGGAGCAGGGCCTAGCCGCGCTCGTGGTGGCACCTCCAAACGAACCGAAGTGGAACGGCAGCTACTTGGCCAAGTCCGTGCCGGTCGATCCGTGGGGGCGTCCCTACATCTATCTCGCGCCGGGAGCCAATGGTGCGGACTTCGACCTGATGTCCTATGGCAAGAGCGGACAGGCGAGCGCCGAGGGTGAGAGTGAACGCATTTCATACCGATAGCTGCGGCCTGGCGTCCGCCGTGCGCTGGCGCGCGGTGATTGGTTTGACGTTCGCTGCGCTGCTGCTCGCGTCAACCTCGCGGGCAGGCGAGGGCGGGGCGCAACGGGCCATGCCTGATGCGTCCGCCCGGGTCCATCTCGCACCATCGTCGACCGCAGTGTCGTCCCGGGCTGCTCTCGTCCCGTTGGGACAAACGTTGTTCTTCGACCGCCGGCTGAGCAGGGACGGCTCGACGAGTTGCTCCACGTGCCATGTCCCCGCGCGCTACTTCTCGGATGGCCTGGCGACCTCGCGTGGCGTGGCCGGCGCCATCGGATCCCGCAATGCGCCGAGCCTCTTGAACGTGGCGCTGATCGATTCGCAATTCTGGGACGGTCGCGTGCAGACCCTGGAGCAGCAGGCCATGTTGCCCATGGTCAATCCCCGAGAGATGGCCATGCCGAGCCTTCAGGCAGTCGTTGACGCCGTGCGACGCGCGGGCGACTATGGTCCGCTGTTCGCACGCTCATTCGGCATTCGTGACCCCAGCGATATCCGCGTCGACATGATTGCCACGGCCTTGGCCGCGTACGAGCGGTCGTTGAACGTCGCTGATTCGCCGTTCGATCACGCGGCCTTCGGCGGGCAGTCGGGCGTCCTATCGCGGCGAGCGGAGCGTGGCCGCAGGCTGTTCACGGGTGCCGCGGGCTGTTCTTCGTGCCATCTCGTTGGTCACGACGCCGCCACCTTCACGGACAATCGGTTCCACTCGCTTTCGGTTGGCCTTCAAAACTTGGGAGACCGACTTGCTTCGTTGACGCTGAAAGTCGCGGAACTGCGTCGGCAAGGCCGGTCGCCCGACGAAATCGTGATTGCCGACCCTGATTTCGCGGCGTTGGGCCGCTTCGTCGTCACCCTGGCGCCGACCGATCTCGGCGCGTTCCGCACGCCCAGCCTGCGCAACGTGGCGATGACAGCGCCCTACATGCATGACGGCAGCGTCCCGACGCTGGCGGAGGCCGTCGACGATGAGGTCTACTACCGCAGCAACGAAAGCGGCCATCCGCTGCTGCTGACGCCCACCGAGAGAGGCGACCTCGTCGCGTTCCTCGAATCGCTGACGAGTCCGCTCGACCAAGTGCTGGCCAAGGCGCCGCCTTCGGCTCGATCTCTTGCCACAGTGCCCCCCGTTTCGAAATGATCCGCACCGCCATGCGCCGCATCGGATCCATCCGTCGCCGACAACCGTCCGATCGCGCGTCGCACCACGCCTCGCGCGTCGATCGGCGTGCCCCTGGTGCCATCTCGGGATCGGCCCATGCGCTTTGACGTTCGCGCCCTGAGCAGCGCCAATCGCATCGTGCAGGTGAGCGTCGACGCGGCCAGCGAGCAGGACGCCTTGCAGCAGGTCGAGCGCCAAGCCCTGCGGGTATTGGAGATCCGCCAATCGCATGGGGCGCGCTCGCCGGGCGGACGCCGCGCCTGGGGCAGGTTCTCGCTTGTACTGTTCGGCCAAGAGCTGATGGTGCTGCTGCGCGCGGGCCTGAATCTCATGGAGGCGTTGCAGGGGCTCGTCGAAAAGGAGACCGGCTCGGAAGCGAAGGTGATCCTCGACCACCTGATCGACAAGCTGCGCTCGGGGCAACGGTTCTCCAGTGCGTTGCGGGACTTTCCATCCCGGTTCCCGCCCTTGTTCGTCGGGCTGGTACTGGCCTCGGAAAGCACCGGCGACCTCCCGAAGGCCCTGGCGCGCTACGTCGACTACCAGGCGCGCGTGGACCAGGTGCGTGGCAAGGTGATCAGCGCCTCCATCTACCCGGCCATCCTGATGATCGTGGGCGGCGCGGTGACGTTGTTTCTGGCTGGCTACGTCGTGCCGCGCTTCGCGAGCATCTACGAAGACACCGGCCGCGAACTGCCGGCCGCCTCGCGGATCATGATCTCATGGGGCAGCTTCGCCAGCGCGCACTGGCTGCCTCTGACGGTTGGCGGCGCCGCCTCAGTCGCCGCTGTCGCGTGGCTTCTCATGCGCAGCCTGCGCAGCGGCGCGCTGTCGTCGCTCGCCCAACGGCTACCCTGGGTCGGCGAGCGCATGCGGCTCTACGAGCTGTCGCGGCTCTACCTCACGCTCGGCCTCCTGCTCGACAGCGGCATCCCAATCGTCACGGCCATCTCGATGTCGCGGGGCGTGGTGTCGGCGGGCATGCGGACCCTGTTGGACGTCGCACGAGCGCAGATTGAATCGGGCGAGTCGCTGTCCGCCGCTTTCGAGCAGCGCACGCTGACCACACCCATCTCGGTGCGCATGCTGCGTGTGGGCGAGCGCTCCGGCCAGCTTGGCGAGATGTTGATCGAGGCCGCGGCGTTCTACGAAAGCGCGGTCGCGCGGTTCATCGATCGCTTCGTGCGCGTGTTCGAGCCGGCCCTCATGGCGGTCATTGGCATCATCGTCGGCGGCATCGTGTTGTTGCTGTACATGCCGATCTTCGATCTGGCGGGAAGCATCCAATGACGCTTGACATGACGCTGCCCCAGCGCGCGCCCGAACGATTGGCAGCCGATGCAGCGTCCGACGAAACGTCGATGCCGATGCCGGCGCACGTGTCGGTCGAGCTGATCGCCAAGGCGCGCGAGATCGCCCGGCTGACCCGCATCTCGATGGCGCAGGCGCTCGAGGAGAGCTATCCGGGCGATCCGCGCGACTTGGTGCGCGAGCTGGGCGACCTGTTCGGGCTGACCGTCACGGACACCCCGCAGATGGATGCGACTGTCGCCTGGTTCGAGAAGGTGCCATTGGCGCAAGCCATGCAACGCAGCTGCGTGCTGTTGCGGGACGCGGGCCACGCGCTGGCTGTCATCCATGACCCGTTCGACAGCGATCTGCAAACGTGGCTGCTCGCCCGCGCCGGCGGATCGGTGCAGTTCCTTCTCGCGTTGCGCGGCGACATCCAGGCTTACCTGACCAAGCAGGAAGTGTCGGTGCGCACGGTCGACAGCATCGTGGCCGAGGCCACGAGCGGTGCGACCGACGCCCGCACGGCCGAAGTGCTCTCGTTCGCGTCCGTCAGCGACGCCTCCAGCCCGGCCATCAAGCTGGTCAGTTCGACGTTGTACGACGCACTGAAGGTCGCAGCGTCGGATGTGCACCTGGAGTCCACGCCCAGCGGCCTGGCGATCAAGTACCGCATCGACGGCGTGCTCGATCTCGCGCGATCCATCAAGGGACGCGAGCTGGCGGAACAGACAATCTCCCGTCTCAAGGTGCTGGCCGAACTCGACATTTCCGAGCGTCGCCTGCCGCAGGATGGCAGCTTCCGGGTCGAGACCAGCGGCCGCGAAGTGGATCTGCGGGTCTCGGTGATGCCCAGCATCCACGGCGAGGATGCCGTCATTCGGATCCTGGACAAGCGGGCGATGATCGAATCGCACGGGGCGTTGTCGCTCGAGGCGCTGGGCTTCGACACCGACTCGCTGGTGCGGCTGCGCACGCTCGCGAGCATGCCTTACGGCATGCTGCTCGTGACCGGGCCCACCGGGTCGGGCAAGACGACGACACTCTACGCGGCGCTCACTGAGGTCAACAACGGGCGCGAGAAGATCATCACGATCGAGGATCCGGTGGAGTACCAATTGCCCGGCATCCTGCAGATTCCCGTCAACGACAAGAAGGGCCTGAGCTTCGCGCGAGGCCTGCGCTCGATCCTGCGCCACGATCCGGACAAGATCATGGTGGGTGAGATCCGCGATCGCGAAACCGCGGAGATCGCCGTGCAATCCGCGTTGACCGGGCACCTGGTGCTGACGACGGTGCACGCCAACAACGTCTTCGACGTCTTTGGTCGGTTCTCGCACATGGGGATCGATCCGTATGCGCTGGTCTCGGCGCTCAACGGCATCTGGGCGCAGCGCCTGGTGCGCAACAACTGCCTGCATTGCGCACGCCCCATCACGCCCGACGTGGCCCTGGCCGCCGCCCTGGGCCTGAGCGAGGACGATCTGCGCCGCTGCGATCTGCTCGCCGGCACGGGTTGCGGGGACTGTCGCGGTACCGGCTTCAAGGGGCGGACTGCCATCGCCGAGATCCTGGCGCTGAACGACGAGATCCGCGAGCTGATCGTGGAGCGGGCCCCCGTGCGCCAAGTCAAGGAGGCGGCCGCCCGTCACGGCACGCGTAGCCTGCGCGAGGCCGCGTTGGCTCTGGTGCGCGACGGGACGACGACACTCGAGGAGGTACGACGTGTCACTCTTCAGTCGTGAGTCATTGCTGCTGGTGCTTGGGCACGAGTCGATCGAGCTCCACGCGTTCGATCGGGCGTCGAAGGCGTGGCGGGTGACGGCCACGCACTCGGGCGGCCTCGTTGGCCCGGCTCACGAGACGCCTGCCTTGGCGCCCGCTTTCCTTCAGGACACGATCGCCGACCTGCTGCGCGAGCACGCGTCATCGCCGGCCGATTTGCGCACCGTCGTGCGCGACGAATGCGCACGCTATTTCGTCGTCGAACCGCCTGGCAATGCCAGGAAGATGAGCGACCTGCGATTGGCCGCGCGCTTGCGGTTCGATGGCTTGTACGGTGACACAGCCGCGGACTGGGCCGTGAATGCGGATTGGCACGCGACGCGCCCGTTCCTCGCCTGCGCCATGCCCGCGCCGGTGATCGCCGCCGCGGCCAACGCAGCGCGGGCCTGCAGGCTTCGCAACGCCGGCGTCACGACTGAATTCACGTTGAGCTGGAACACCCAGCGACGGCGCATGCCGGACCGGCGGGCGTGGGTCGTCCATCTGGGTCGGCAGATGGACGTTGTCGCGGCTTGCGCTGGCGGGTCGGTGGCGGCAGTTTCGATGGTCTCCCGGGCACGGCCCGTCGCGGCCGCCGACATGGTTGACGTGATCGCACGTTGCGCGCTGCGATGGAACCGACCCGTGCCCCACACCGTGTACCTGTTGGGTGCGGGCGCAGCGGATCAACCGGTGCGCAAGGTCGGCGCGACGTCGCTGGTGCCGATGCCGCCCGCGGCGAACGAGATGTTGGCGGGAGCGGCGGCATGAAGCCACTGAGGATCGCGTTCGGCCAACCGACGGGCGGCCCATGGCGCGCGGGTGGCGTCACCGTCGTACTGCTCGTCGTAGCCGCATCCGCCGTAGCCCTGACGGCGTATCAAGGCTGGCAACTTCACCAGCGGGTGGCGGACATGCAGGCCGCCGCGGGCGCGTTGGGCCGCACGGCCGGCGAGCGCTGGGCCAACCCGTCGCCACGCACCGGCGAGGTCAAGTTGGCGGCCGATCAGCTGGCCGCCGTCAATCGCGCCGTCGAGCAGTTGAACCTGCCTTGGCATGACCTCCTCGCCGGCATCGAGCGGGCCGGCACCCCGACCGTGAGCCTGGTCTCCATCGAGCCGGATCCGCAACATGCGTTGGTGCGCATCACCGCGGAGGCCGCCGGCGCGGACGCGATGGTCGACTATGTCGCCGGCCTGGCGCAACAGCCGGACTTCCGCGCTGTGGAGATCCGCAAGCATCAGGTGGATCTGCAAAACCCGTATCAGCCCGTCCGGTTCGTCGTCGAACTGGCCTGGCGGCAGGCTAGGGAGGGCGCACCGCGATGAGCCGTCCGACTGTCTACGCACGAGGGCTCGACATCGTCATCGCGGCGTCGCGGCTCCCGCCGCTGGTGTGGCTGGCGCTCGTCCTGGTGCTGGGCAGCGCGGCGGCGCAGGTCTGGTGGCTGGGCGACCTGCGCGAACAAAGCGTCGCGTGGGAGACCCAGTTGCGGGGGCTTCGCCATCCCGGCGCCGCGGTGTCGGTCGCACCTGCGGTGCGCATCCCGGAGTCGATCCGACGGTTGCGAGAGTTTCAGGGCGCGCTGGGCAGCCCGGATCATCGCGAGGAGTTGATCCGCGCGATGTTCGCGACCGCGAAACGGTCGGGCCTGGTGCTCGCCGAGGGCGAGTATGTCGGCGCGCCGGACAAGTCGGGGATGTACGACACGTTGGAGGTGTCGCAGCCAGTGCACGGCACCTACGCGCAAGTGCGCGCCTATTGCGAGCAAACGTTGATGGCCGTGCCCTTCGCCGCGTTGGACGGCCTGCAATTCAAGCGAGAAGGCGTGGGCACCGAGACGGGCGAGGCCCGGCTTCGCTGGACGTACTACCTGCGTCCGCCCGAGCCAGCCGCCTCGGCTCCTCCATCGCGACGGAGCGGCCGATGAGGTGGCGTCATGTCGTGTACGCGGTCAGTGTCGTCGGCTTGGCTGTCGCGGTGCTGGCGGACCATCTCTCGCCGAAGGACGAGGTCGTGGAGCCGGTCGCGCGCACGCCCGGCAAGCGGCCCGAACCTTCGCCGCGGCACGCCGCGAACGAAGACGGGCACGCGGCCAGCGCTCCGCTTGCCGACACGATCCTCGCGCTCGTCCCGCGGGCGCAACTCGGCGGAGTCCCCGGCACCGACGACGCGGGCACCGCGTTCAGCGCCCGCTCGTGGGCGCCGCCGCCGGTCGCGTCCGCCCCGACCGTCGAAGCGACGACGCCGCAGCCGCTGCCCTTTTCCTACATCGGCAAGCAGGTCGTCGGCCACGAATGGGAGGTCTTCATCGCGGAGAAGGACGATGTGCGCATGGTCAAGGTCGCGGACCTGATCGACGATGAATACAAGGTACTGTCCATCGACGCGCAGACGATGACGCTGGACTACCTGCCCCTGCATGCCAAGCTCTCGATATCTCTCGAATGAACCCCGATCCGAACCCGACCGACCGCATGGCCCCTCGCAGCGCGCGCACTTGCCCGGACAGTCTGCCGCCTGAATGCCTCTACGCGCCCACGCGAGGCGGCGCGATGCGGAGGTGGCGTCTGGCGTGGCCACTGGCCTGCGCACTAGTGGCCGCCTGCGCCGCGCCGCCGTTGCCCGACCAGGCGTTGCAGGCGCTCCAACAAGGCAACGCCGAGGACGGACTCACCCGGCTGCAGGCGGAACTGGTCAAGCAGCCGCATTCCGCGGAATTGCGGGTGAGCTATCTCACGCTCAGAGAGCGGGCCATCAATGAGTGGCTGGCGCAGGCCCGCTCACCGGCGCTGAACGACAACGTTGGAGAACGCGTCAAGCTCTATCGGCGTGTCCTCTCTGTCGATTCCGACAACAACCAGGCGCGCGTGGCGTTGGAAGAGATCGATCGCGACGCGCGCCTGTCGAAGATGCTGCTGGATGCGCAGTTCGCCTTCGATGCCCAAGACATGTCCACGGCTTCGGTCAAGGTGCGCGCTGTGCTGGTCGAGGAACCGTTCAACGTGCGGGCCCGCAGCCTGCTGCGCCTGATCCTCGACAAGACCGCCAAGCCGCTGATCGATCCAGCATTGGCGCAGGCGTTGCAAAAGCCCTTGTCGATCGATTTCAAGGACGCGACGGTCAAGCAGGTATTCGACGTGCTGAGCAAGGCGTCGGGCATCAATCTCGTGCTCGACAAGGACATCAAGTCCGATCAGCGCGTCACGCTGTCGCTGAAGGAAGTGACGGTCAAGGATGCGATCGCGCTGGTGGCACTCACCAATCAGCTCGAACAGCGCAGCGCAGGCAAGAACGCGATCCTGATCTATCCGAACACGCCCGCCAAGCAAAAGGACTACGAGGAATTGAACGTCCGCACGTTCTTTCTCGCCAACGCGGATGCCGAGCAGGTCGCCAACACGCTGAAGACGATTCTCAAGTTGCGCGACGTCGTCGTCGACAAGGTGCAGAGCGCCGTGCTCGTGCGCGACACGCCCGCCGCATTGCAGATGGCCGAGAAGATCGTCGCAATCGAGGATCTGCCGACCCCTGAGACCATGATCGAAGTGGAGGTCATGGAGGTCAACCGCGACCGCATGACGGCGCTCGGGATCCAGTTCCCGCCGTCGCTCACGCTGACCCCGTTGCCATCGACAAGTGGCGGCACGTTGACGCTGAGCGACCTGCGCCATCTCCAACTGGGCACGCTCGGCGCGACGCTGTCGCCCGCGACGATCAATGCGAATGGTGTGGATTCCGATCTCAAGACGCTGGCCAATCCGCGTATACGCGTGCGCAACCGCGAGACGGCCAAGATCCTGATCGGTGATCGCGTTCCCAACATCACCTCGACGGCGACTTCGACCGGCTTCGTGTCGGAGAACATCCAATACCTGGATGTCGGCCTCAAGGTGGAGCTGACGCCGACCATCACGATCGACAACGAAGTGGCGATCAAGGTTTCGCTGGAGGTCAGCAGCATCGCCAAGCAAATCACCACGGCCTCGGGCACGACGGCCTACCAGATCGGTACCCGTTCAGCATCGACTGTCCTGCGCCTGAAGGACGGCGAAAACCAGATCCTCGCCGGCCTCATCAACAACCAGGACACGCGCACGTTCAACAAGATCCCCGGGATCGGCGACATTCCCTACCTTGGGCGTCTGTTCGGGAGCGACTCCACCGACAAGACCAGCAGCGAGATCGTCCTCTCGATCACGCCGCGCCTCATCCGCAATACCCCGCGCCAGGATGCCTCGCTCCTGGAGTTCGAATCCGGCACCGATTCCAGCTTGCATGGGCCCGACGGCGGCGCGTCAGCCCTGCCGGCGGCCGCGCCGGCGCGTGCTGCACCGATCCAGCCGGCTGGTGTCGCGCGCCCAGCCGCCGCAGCCGCCGGGCCGTCCGGCCTCAACCAGGCGGACGCGTTGAGCGCGCCGAGCAGTTACGGCGCGACCCAGGCCACACTCAACGCAGGCACCACAAGCGCGACGGCGGCTGCAGCAACTCCGATCGGGTGGAGTTGGTCCGGCGTCGCGACCGCCACCGTGGGCAGCGCCATCCAACAGCAACTGATGCTCAGCACGCCGCAACCGGTGAGCAGCATTTCGTTGACCCTGGGGTACGACCCTTCGGTGCTTCAGGTCACGGACGTCGTCGAGGGTCAATTGCTCAAATCGGATGGCACGGCCACGACGTTTACTCAACGCGTCGATCCCTCGACCGGCCAGATCCGCGCATCGATCACCCGCAATTCCACCTCGTTGACGGGAGCGATCGGGCAGGGCGCGGTTGTCACGCTCGATCTGTTGCCCGTCGCAGCCAGCACGTCGTCGTCGCTGCGGGTCATCTCCGTTACCGCGACGGCGCCGGATGGCACGACGATCAACCTGCCCACGCCGCCGGCACAGTCCCTCTTTATCGCCGCGAAGACATCCCCGACGCAATGAAGCCGGAATGCACTCACGTGACGCCCCGGCGCTTGCGCGGCTTCACGCTGATCGAACTGCTGGTGACGCTCACCATCCTGGCGCTGCTGGCGACGTTGACGTTGCCGGTCGCGCAACTGGAATTGCAACGCCATCGTGAACGCGAACTGCAGCACGCGCTGCGCGAAATCCGGGTCGCCATCGACGCCTATAAACAGGCCTACGAACAAGGCCGCATCGCGCATACCGTCGGCGCCTCGGGATACCCGCCGACGCTGGAGATCCTCGTCGAAGGCGTGGACGACGCGAGCGATCCGAAGAAGCGCAAGATCTTCTTTCTTCGTCGGATTCCCCTGGACCCGATGGCGGGGGGGCAATCTGAGGGCACGAATTGGGGCACGCGCAGCTATGCGAGCGACGCCAACGATCCACAGGAAGGCGACGATATCTATGACGTCTATACCCATTCGACGGCGGTTGGCCTCAATGGCATCGCATACCGTCGCTGGTGAGTCGAGGGCAAGTGCCCGTGCCGTTCGCGGGAAGATTCGCTGCTGCGGGTTCACGTTGATCGAGCTTCTAGTCGTCCTCGCGATCGTCGCACTGCTGATATCGATCGCGTTGCCGCGTTACTTCCAGCACATCGATGCGAGCAAGGAGGTTGTACTGCGGGAGAATCTTCAGACGACACGGGATGCGATCGACAAGTTTTACGGCGACCAGGGACGCTATCCAGACGGTTTGGAAGAACTGGTCTCTCGCAAGTACCTGCGCGCCTTGCCGATCGATCCCGTGACCGGCAGCAACTCGACCTGGAAGTTGGCGGCGCCTGACGACGGCTCGAAGGGAAGTGTCTACGACCTGAAGAGCGGCGCGGAGGGGGCAGCGAAAGACGGCGTGCCCTACTCGGAATGGTGAGCTGTGAGGCCTGACCAGAAAGTTCGTCTCATGCGCGTGCGCTTGAGTCGCCGCGGGCGCTCGCGTTCGGTGCTCGCGCACGCGTCGCGGGCGAGAACGCGAGGCTTCGGGTTGATCGCGCTGTTGATCGCGGTTGCCATCGTCGGCCTGGCCGGCGCGGTTACCGCCACCGTCAGTTCGCTCGCGCGCCGGCGCGACGCCGAATACCAATTGCTCTACGTCGGCGACCAGTATCGACGAGCCATCAAGGCTTACGTGGAATCAACTCCAGCGGGGCAGACACCCAATCCACAGCAGCTCGCGGACCTGTTGAAGGATCCGCGCTATCCGGGTGTGAGGCGGTACCTGCGCGCGTTGTACGTAGATCCCATGACAGGGCGTGACGACTGGGTCACCGTCCCCGCTCCGACGGGCGGCATCATGGGGGTGCACAGCGCATCCGACCGGCCTCCCATCAAACTCGAGCAATTCATCGCGCCGTACCAAGCCTTTGCTCACCGCGCGACGTATGTTGACTGGACGTTCTGCTTTCCGGACTGCGTCCTCCTGCCACATTGAGCGCACGCATTCCCCTCACGGCGTGGGATTTGCAGTCTCTGTCGCCTGACGCCGCCACCGCGCAAAGCGGGCGGCCGGAATATTCTGAGATTTGGGCGTACAACCCCTCAATGGCTTCTTCAACTGGCTCGTCGAGGCTGGATACCTCGCAGGCAACCCCTTGGCGCTCGCCAAGCGCCCCCGTGCCAAGCGCAAGCCGCGCGTGACGCGATTCCTGCCGCACGAGCACTGGGGCGCCGTCAAGGACGCGATCCGTGCCATGGATGCGTCGACGCCGGCCCTCGAAGCGATGGCCGCCCGGGCGCGATGGATCTTCTCGTTGCTGTATCTCGGTGGTCTGCGGACATCCGAGATCTGCGACGGCTCCATGGGCGATTTTCTTTGGCGACGCAGCCCCGACGGCACCGTGCGCTGGTGGCTGGAGGTGACTGGCAAGGGCCAGCAGACGCGCCTGGTACCCGCGACTACCGAGCTAATGGACGAAGCCAAGCGCTACCGCCTCAGCCTTTGCCTCAAGCCGCTCCCGGGTGAACACGAGGACTTCCCGCTGGTGGCCCCGCTCCGGGGCGACAAGCGCTTGCACATCAGCCGTTCAAGCCTGCACGCGATCGTCAAGGACGTGATGAAGGCAGCGGCGGCATTGGTCCGCCAGCAAGGCCCCGAATTCGAGGAAGCCGCGCAGCACATTGAGCAGGCGTCCACCCATTGGATGCGCCACACTGCTGCGAGTCACCAAACCGACAAGGCCGACGTCAAATACGTTCGCGACAACCTCGGGCATGCCTCAATCGCGACGACCAACATCTACACCCACACTGAGGACGACATGCGGCACGACGTCATGACTGCGACCCACAAAATTGGTTGGTAGCGCCGTTTAGATTGACGATATTTCCAATATTTGGTGCCAGACGCTATTGGCACTAAGAATCGTCAGTTCAATTCCTCAGTCTTGAAGTAGATTGTCTGTTGAACAGGCGAATCTTGAAGAGCGCTGTAGAGAAGGCGCTTAACGACCTGATCCTTTGAGAAGAATATCTTGACCGAATAAGCTTCAGAAGCGTCTCCACCCTTTAGGGTGAGGAGCATCTGCTTTCCAGCTGCTGTGACCTCAACATTCGTCACATCCGCTAGATCGGCAAAGGCAGATCGCGGCACAAACAACTCCGTACCATCGATTGCGATCCTTATGGACGTGACAACGACGCACGGATATCGGCTATATGTGCAGCTGTTCTCAACGTGCTCGCGCCGTTCAGAGGATTGGCTTCCGATATCGACATGGGCGCCATTAACGTGGACTTCGACCTTCCTTCCTAGTACCTTCGTCGTAACAGATCTCACGAGCGACGACACCTCTGACACCTCGGCCGCCTGTTGAGCAGCGTGGGCAGTTGCCAGAATAGAGCCAAGCGTTAAGGCGGCCAAGGCCTTTACGAGACTACTCACGGCGTCACCTGCAGGGTGCGTCCCATGCTTCCAATTTTATTTCTTAGGTCCGGATTCGCAATAATGCACCCCTCAGACGCACTGTGATTGTGCTTGGAATTGTCGCCGTGGATCAAAAATCCGCCGCGGCCATACATCCAGTTCGAAGGATCTGGAGTAAGGCGCATAGAGCCAGGCAATTTAACGCCTCCACCTGTGGTATTAAGTTGTTGGGTGCCTATCGTGTAATCACCTGATGGCAATGGCCCGGCATTCGGACTCCCTTTGCTTCCCGGTACAATATCTAGAGAAGGGTTATCGAGACCCTGCCCCTTGCCTGAGTATGCATTCCCTTCATAGGTGGTCGCGCTGGGATTGTTTCCTGTCAAATAAATGTTGCCAGTGCTCTGCTGATAAAGCCAGCCGTATAAGCCGAGTGGATCAACGAGACTTATCGGGTTGCCGTCTACATATGCGTAAGTATTCGGCCCAGCTTCTAGGCCGGTGGGGTCACTTTGCACGAAACGCGCAGCAGCGGGGCTAAGCCAGCTTGCGAGCGCCAACCCGAGACCCGTGACCAGCAATGGTTTGAAGCTCATCCTTTTGTCCTCCCTAGTGATCTGATTTTGCATGCGAAATCGTCTGTAGATAGCGCTTCTCTGAACTCTCATCAGGCGGGCGCCAGCCGAGGGCGTACGCTTGCTCGTATAAGCCCTTGAGATGACCATCGAGTTCGGTGAGCCGCGGGCGCAGATTCATCGGAATGTCGATGGGCCGGGCGTACTTGTCAACGAACTCGTGCTGACGCAGTCTGAAGTAGGCGTGGCGCATTTGGAGGATGATCTCCACGTCTTTCGGGCTGAATTTGTGCGCGACCTGAGCCATCGCGATGATCTGGTCGTTGAGCCCTTGTTGGTCGTAGTATTCCAGCAGCGTGCCAACCATGACAACGACGGATTCCTTCCTGGTCAATGGTCGCATGTAGATGCCCGACGCGATAGCCTCGTCGGTCATCGGGGACTGCTGGCGCATCCAAACGTCACGCGCGAAGCCTGCGCCGCTCGTCGTCTCGAGGTTGTAGGTCTTGCCGTCGCCGTCGCGGTACTTCACAAAGACATGGTTCGGCGCCAGAGAGGCCGTCACGTCGATACCGAGCTTTTGGCCGAGCACTATGAATAGCATCGGCATCGAAACGCAGTTGCCCTTCCTCGACGCGATGTACGTGGTCAGGAGCTTGTTGTGGACGTTGGCGCCGAATGGATCGCTCAAGTCGTAGCTGTACGGCCGGTTGTTGTTCCAGGGGCTGGGCCGGTACAGGTGGTACCGAAGCGCATCCATGGTCAGGCGGCTGGACGCGCCGATCGGCAGCATCGACTTGATCCCAGTAGCCATGGCATCAAGCTGCGCGAGCGTTCGTGCGACATCGACTGTGGGGTCGATCATGTGCTCGATCGAAACTTCAGCCTTGGCCAGATCGATGTCGGCCTCTGGAGTCTGCAGAATCGCCTGAATCGTCCGAAGGTTCGCGTCGGCGTCCAACGCCACGGGCAGAGCGCGGACTGGCGATGCAAGTGCGACCGACGCGATCAACACACCCACTAAGGATCGCACTCCGGCGCTCAGGGCACGGTCGCGGATCCTGACGCCAGCCTCACTACCGGGAAGCAATTCGAATTGACGGTACGCCGGGCTTGACATCGCGCGAGGCTACCAGAGATTTAAGACCGCCCTGGTTCGGCATGTGCGACAGTAAGGGGTTGATCGACGGTACCGGTATCGTTCCTCGCTGTACGCATCACCAACGACCTATGCGCCCCATCAAAGCCAAGGCAGTCGCGATCCCGCGCCCATTGCGTGCCACGCCGCCAAGACCTCCGGTGATCAAAAGGCGCGGCTCACGGCGCTAGTCGATGCGATCATGCCTTTGCACCAGGGGAGAAGCTCGCAGGGTTCGGCGCTATGAGCAGCATCAGTGAAACCGCCTATCCGCAGTTGCGGACCGACGTTGCAGAAAAAGACCTTCTTGCTCTGTTCACGCCGACCCCACAGGAGCGGCGCTACATCGCCAGTGCCTACCGGCGCGTCACCACCCAGGCCCTGATCGCCATTCAGCTCAAGGTACTGCAGCGCCTGGGCTACTTTGCCATGATGGTCGATGTACCCGAGCTGATAGTTCAGCACGTCTGCAAGCGCCTCCGCGTTCCGGTCTTCTCTTCCACCGCGCTGAAGGCCTACGACGAATCAGGCAGCAAGTCCATCCATCAACGCCTGCTGCGCGAGCATGTGGGGCTGCGAGTGCTCGGCGCCGAAGGGCAATCCTGGCTCGAGGAGCAGGCCGTCAAGGCAGCCCAGACCAAGCAGGAACTTCCCGACATCATCAATGTGCTACTGGAGGAATTGCTTCATCACCGCTACGAGCTGCCGGGATTCGTCACCTTGTCGCGCGCGGCGGCGCGAGCGCGGACGAGGGTCAATGACGACATTCAGCGTCGCATCGCGTCCGCTCTTGACGACAGACAACGCGGACAGATTGATCACCTATTCACTACGCGCGCCGGCCGCAGCCAATGGGAGCAGCTGAAGCGGGAACCCAAGCAACCCAATGTACGGGAGGTCGCGAGCTTCCTGACCCACATCGAGGCGGTGCGCAAGTTGGCCGAGAGCCTGCCCAAGCCTGAAGATGTGCCAGTGTCCAAGCGCACACAATTCGTGCTCGAGGCCCGCGCTTTGAACGTGCGCGAGATGATGGCACTCAAGCCCGTCAAACGCTATGCTCTGGCCGTCCTGTTGATCCACGCCCAGTTGCAGAAGGCGGTGGATGACATCGCGGACATATTCATTCGCTCGGTTCGCAACATGCACAACCTGGCCCGCGACCGGTTGAAGGAATATCAGCTGGAACATGTCGAGCAGGGCGAGGCCTTGATCACTCGATTTCGAGATGTGCTGACCGCCTTCGATGTCGATGGCAGCGACCCGGAGCGCGTGGAGAAGATGCGCGGCGTGCTCGGCGATACCCCGGGCACCTGGATCGAGCGGTGCGATGAACACATCGCGTTCGCGGGGAACAACTACTACCCATTCATGCTCCAGCCCTATCGCAGCAAGCGCGCCTTGCTGTTTCAGTGCCTGGACGCGATGCAGTTGAAGTCTTCATCACCTGATGAGAGCCTGCTGCGCGCCACAGCGTGGATCGGCCAATTCCGTTCCAGCCACAAGGAGCATGTCCGCGCGGATGCCGGCTTCGGCGCCATCGACCTCAGTTGGTTGACCGACAAGAAGTGGCGTGCGCTGATCGAGGGCAGCGACGCTTCCTCTGGGCTGGTGCACCGGAAGTACCTGGAACTGTGCGTGTTCTCCCATGTGATGGAAGAACTCAAGTCCGGCGACCTCTATGTGCAGAACAGCGACCAATTCGACGACTACCGCGATCACTTGGTCAGCTGGGAGCAGTTTGACGCCGAGGTAGGTGATTACAGCGCCATGGTGGGCCTGCCGGCTGACGGAAGCGCGCTGGTCGCGCTGCTGAAGCAGCAACTGTTGGACGTATCGCAGAAGGTAGATGACCGGTTCCCGGACAACGAGCATGTGGCCATTACCGAGACTGGGCTGATGATTCGGCGTACAGACCGCCTGCCGCCACCCGACGGCCTGCCGGAGGTCGACCAGGCCATCACGAATTCGATGACCACGACCAGCATCTTGGACGTACTGACGGAAACGGAGCGCTGGCTGGATCTGCACAAGATCTTCGGACCGCTCTCTGGCTTCGAGAGCAAGTTGGACGATCCGCGCAAGCGCTTCCTGACGACCTTGTTCTGCTACGGCTGCAACCTCGGGCCAACGCAGACCGCCTTGTCAGTTAAGGGTCTGTCGAGAAAACAGGTCGCCTGGCTCAATCTGCACCATGTGACCGAAGAACGGCTGGACAAGGCCATCTTCAAGGTGATCAATTCATACAACCGCTTCTCGCTGCCGCAGTATTGGGGCACTGGCAAGAGCGCATCCGCCGACGGTACCAAGTGGAACGTGTATGAGCAGAACCTGATGTCCGAGTACCACCTACGCTATGGCGGCTACGGTGGCATCGGCTACTACCACGTGTCCGACATGTACATCGCGCTGTTCGGGAACTTCATTCCGTGCGGCGTCTACGAAGCGGTCTACATCCTCGATGGCCTGGTCAAGAACGAATCGGACATTCAGCCCGACACCTTGCACGGTGACACACAGGCGCAAAGCGCGCCGGTGTTCGGCCTGGCGCATCTGCTTGGCATCAAGTTGATGCCGCGCATCCGCAATATCAAGGAACTGGTCTTCTTCAAGGCGGAGCCGGGCGTTACCTACAAGCACATTCAGAGCCTGTTCCGGGGAACCATTGACTGGGACCTGCTGGCCTTGCACTATCGGGACATGCTGCGCGTGGCGGTGTCCATCAAATTGGGCAAGATCACGCCATCGATGATCCTGCGCCGGCTGGGCACCTTCAGCCGCAAGAACAAACTGTACTTCGCGTTCAGGGAGCTCGGCCGGGTGATCCGCACGATGTTCCTGTTGAACTACATCAACGACGTGGAGTTGCGCCGCTCGATCCATGCTGCGACCAACAAGAGCGAGGAGTTCAACAACTTCGTGAAATGGCTGTTCTTCGGCGGGGAGGGGATCATTGCCGAGAACTTGCGCCACGAGCAGCGCAAGGTCATCAAGTACAGCCAGTTGGTGGCCAACATGGTCATCCTGCACAACGTGCAGTGGATGTCGCGCAAGCTCAAGGAGTTGCAGAGCCAGGGTTACCAGGTTGGCGAGCCGGTTCTGAAGGCGCTGTCGCCGTACCGTACAACGCACATCAACCGCTACGGCGACTACACGCTGGATCTGTCGAGGCCGGTTGAGCCCATCGACTACAAGATCAAATTCTGAAGGCGTGATAAGGACTTAGGATCGTTTCTGCGGATTTTTCAGGAATCACGGCCGACCCTCTCAAGGAGTTCGTCTCCGGCACGTTCCGCTATCAGAGCAGGGTGCTGACCAACATCAACCAGGATCCGACGCTCGCGGCGCCCGGGGTGGGGATCTTCAACCTGGGCTTCGGCTTCAAGGACAACGCGGACAAGTACCGCCTGAGCTTCTTCGTCAACAACGTGTTCGACCGCCACTACGCGCTGACCGGCTTCACGGGCCTGGGCAGCTGGAACGCCAAGGCGCCGAACCCGCCGGTCACGGTCTCGACGAGCACGTGGACGCCGGCTCGTGACGCGTGGCGCTACGAGTCGGTGCGCTTCGACGCGAAGTTCTGACGATGGGAAAGAGCGCGCCTGTCAGGTGGCTTTCCGGCGCTCTTCTGCTCTCCTCGCTGGGGGTCCTGGCCGCAAGCCACGGCCCCATTTCCGTTCGGGCGTGGGGGCAGACGAAGGCGAGTGTTTCCGTCGAGAAAGTCATCTTGACCAACGACCTCGGCATGCGCGTCGCGTACGTCGACTATGGCGCGACGCTGACCGAGATCGCCGTGAAGGACCGCCGCGGCCGCCTGGCCAACCTCGTTCTGAGTCTGCCCACCCTCGGTGCGCTCGAGGAAAACCACCATCGGTACGGCGCCGAGATCGGGCGATACGCCGGGCGCATCGGCGGAGCCCGCTTCACCTTGGACGGGCAGAGCGTCCAGCTGGAGCCGAACGCGAAGGGCGTCTACCTCCATGCCGATCCGGATGGCTATGACCGCCGGGTCTGGGAGCGGGAAGACTTCACTGCCGCCGACTCGGTGGGCTCGGTCTACACGATGGACAGCGTCGCGGGGGATCAAGGCTTTCCTGGGCATCTGCGGCTCAAGGTCACCTACCGCCTGATGCGGCGGGAGAACGTGTTCCGGATCGAATACGCGGCGACCACGGACGCGCCGACGGTGCTCAACCCGACGAACCACGTGTTCTTCAATCTGGCCGGCGCCGGCGCCCACGGCCTGGCGACCCACCGGTTCACGATCCAGGCCGATCGCTACGCGGTCACGGATGCCTTGCGCATTCCGACCGGGGAACTCGCGCCGGTCTCCGGCACCGTTCTCGACTTCAGGCAACCGGGTTCGGCCCAGGCGAGGCTTCTGGCCGGAGACCCCTTGCTGGGCCGGTCTGCCGGGTTCGATCACAGCCTCGCGTTCACGAACTGGGACGGCAAGCTGAGGCGGGTGCTTCGAGTCGACGAGTCATCCAGCGGCCGCCGCCTGGAGGTCGAAACGACCGAGCCCTCGGTGCAGTTCAACACGGGCAACGGTTTCGATGGCCTGGAGATGGGAAGCGAGGGAGTCGCCTACCAACGGCATGACGGCTTCGCGGTCGAGACGCAGCATCTTCCCGACAGCCCGAACCACCCTGGCTTCCCGAGCACCCGCCTGGCGCCCGGGCAAGTCTTCCACTCCGTGACGGTCTATCGGTTCTCGGCAGCCGCAGCCAGGTCGTCCATGACCTCGCGGGGGATCAAGGCGCCCTGATGCTGAATCACCCGGGCTGCGAGGCGACTGCCGAACGCCGCAGAGTCAGTCGCGCTCGCGCCCAGTAGCCGACGCGACAGGTAGCCGGCTGCAAAGGAGTCGCCGGCGGCCGTCGTGTCGACGACCCGTTCGACTTTCTCAGTGGGGATCTCGATCCAGCAGTGGCTTCCGTGCTCGCGGACGAGGGTCGATGCGGCGCCGCGCTTGATGAGCGCCTCGTCGATGTTCAGCCGCTTGGCCGCGCGCACGGCATCCTCGAGCGTGGCCGCGCCGTAGAGGGCCTGATGGTCGTCGGCCGTGATCAGGGCGGTGGACGCCAGGGAGAACGCACGGTCGAAGTTCGCTCGGGCCTCGCAGGGATCGGACCAAAGGCGAGGGCGGTAGTTGTTGTCGAAGATCACCGCGGCGCCGGCGTTGCGAAACCGGGAGAGGAGGGCAAACAAGCGCTCGCGTCCCGCTGGCGGCAGGATCGCCAGGCTGATTCCGCTGAAGTAGAACGCGTCGTAGTGCGCCGCGTTCTCTTCGAGCGGAGTCTCCTCGGTTTCGAAGTACGACTTGGCGGCACTGCTGTCACGCCAATAGCTGAAGGAGCGTTCGCCTTGGGCGTCGACGGCGATCTGGTACAGGCCCGGCAAGCGCCCCGGGAGGCGCCGAACAAGGGAGTTGTCGATCCCCTCGGCCGCCCACCGCTCCACGAGGCCGTCGCTCAGTGGATCGATGCCGAGCGCCGTCGCGTAGCTCGGCTTGAGATCGTTGGCAGGTGCGCAGCGAGCCAGGTAGATCGCGGTGTTGAGAGTGTCTCCTCCGAAGCCTTGTTGAACGGCTCCGAAAGGCTGGCCGCTCAGCTCCAACATGCACTCACCGAACAAGGCCAACCGCATCTGCATCGACTCCGATATAAAAATGAAACGACGTTTTGATATTCTGGCGTCCCTTTGGCGAAGTGGGAATGCGGGTGAGCCCTTGGCTGCGCATTCACTTGAAATCCGGCTGCCAGCGGCGGCCGGTGAGTGGGGCAGTCTCAAGGGAATTGCGTCCCAGCAAGAGACAGTCGCGCCTTGGGTCAGCGTCGGCAACTCTGGTGTTCCGAATTGCTGCAAGGCATCAGGGCACACCCCAATGACAAATAGAAACGGCAGGTCGAAACTAGTGGAACACTGTTTCGATTGGATGACGAGATGGCGCTGGCGGGCAGTCGCGCGAACTCACGTTGTCACTGGTCCGGCGCGACGCGCAGCCCCTCCGCGGCTCGATGGCGACCTGGCTCCGATCGAGGCTGCACGGCGACTGCATCGCCGTGCAGCGATCGATGTCCGGGGGGAGATCCACAGCCGTCCCCGAATACGGCGGCGCATCGTTTCAACTACTTCAGGAGACAAACCCATGAACGTGAAAGCAGCCCTCTTCGCAGCCCTGGTCTCCGGCCTCCTCGTGGGGTGCGGTGGCGGCGATCCCGCGGGCGATCAGCGACAGGAATCCTTGATGGCCAGCCAGGACCGGTCCTTCGTCGAGAGCATCAGCAAGACCAAGACGCCCGGCCAGAACTTCAACCTGGCACCGTTCACGCTGCAACTGCCCACCGGCTCCGCGGATCACCCGGACATGATCTCCGGCTCCCAGCTGACGACGTACACCGCCTCACCATACTTCTACACGAACTCGTCAGACGGCTCGATGGTGATGGCCGACCCGAAGAAGGGCTGGACGACCTCCGGCTCGCTCCACCCCCGCGTCGAATTCCGCGAGAACGCGATCTGGAAGACGGCGGGCACGAACACGCTGAGCGCGACCGTCAAGGTCGTCGAGGTGCCGGACCACACGACGATCGGGCAGATCTTCCAGGGCACGGGGCCGAGCAAGCCGCTGTGCGAGCTGCAGGTCACGTCCAAGGGTCTCGTCAAGCTCCTGCTGGAGGACACGAACCAAGGCGGGAGCTCCACGTCGCCGCAGATCACCACGGTGAGCCTGGGCTCGAAGTTCGACTACGAGATGCAGCTGTCCGGCACGACGATCACGATCACGGTCAACAACGTGGCCAAGACGTTCAACCTGCCGTCGTCGTTCATCGGCGAGAGCTTCTACTTCAAGGCAGGCGACTACGACCAGACCGCCACCGCAGGCACGCCTTCCTCAAGCCCCAGCACCATCGTGCAGTTCTACGCGCTGTCGATCACGCACTGATCACTGGCGCATGAGCGGCCCCTCGGCCAAGAGGGCTCGTCGCTTGGCCTCGACGGCTTGAGCCGGTCGAGGCCAAATCGCTTCGTCAAGCCGGCCGGCATGTCGGAGCTCTTTGTGCAGATGTCGCCCTCGGTGACCGATATTTCCTGCGCTCTCCTGTGCCCTGCAGCAAGCCATGCGAGACACCACACGCTATCCGGCAATCACTCGGTCCCGACCTTGGCGCTTGGCGTTGTAAAGGCGTTCATCGGCTACGCGCAGAATCTCGTCGAAGGTGTCGCCATCGCGGCCAGACTGCGCTATCCCAATGCTTACCGTGATGGCGAACGGTTGCTTCGTGGCGCCCTCAATCGATGTATTTGCGACGACGGCCCGCAGCCGCTCCGCGATGATGCGCGCCGGTTCGAGTTCGGTCTGCGGTAGCAGCAGCATGAACTCTTCCCCGCCCACACGGGCGACGCCGTCATACGGGCGAATCGCAGCGCCGCATGTTCGTACGAACCATTTCAGGACGTGATCCCCTACTTGATGGCCTTCACGATCGTTGATGGACTTGAAATTGTCCAGATCCATTGTCATCACGCTGAACGGACTGGCGCCGCGCTTGACCCGGTGAATCTCTGCCTCGACCTGATCCATGAACCGCCGCCGATTGTCGGCGCCCGTCAACGGATCGGTCGACGCCAGGCGCTCGAGCGTTTGATTGGTGCGATGAACCTCCTGCAGTGCTTTCTCAGCCCGCGCCGTCGACTCGGCGAGTCGCGTCATCAGTTCCTCCTGACTGTAAATTGTCGAGAACGACAACGTGGTGTGGAACGCCCGGACCACTCCGTAGCTCAACAGAAAAAAGCCAGCGGCGAAAATCACGTGGGCGAGCCACCACATGTGGTTCCACGGACGTCCGAGGATGAACGCGAGGGACGCCAGAGCGAACCACGTCACCGAGATGGCAAAAATCACCATCAACGGAGAACGGATACGACGCAGCAGCATGACCGTCACGTTCAATGCGGAAAGAGCGAGAGCCCCTCCCTCCATTGAGATGCGCAGCGCAGAGGCTCCAGCGACTGGGGAATTTGCGACGCACGCAACCGCAACATCCACCAGTAGAAATAGTCCGACCCACATCAACCACGGGCGGAGCGTCAGGCGCTGGCCCGCTACGTCAGGCGCCTTGTCGTACGACAGCAGCGCGACCAGGAGCAGGATCGCCATGACCAATCGCGAGGCGGGTCCATACAGGAGGAACAGCCAGATGTTGTCATGAGCCGCTGAGGTGAATACACCGTGCAAGGCGTAGACGAGCGTAAAGCCGAGAAAGCCGAGCGTCATCCACCGCAGCAGGGGCTCCCCGCGAAACCTATAGCAGAGCCACGTCACGTAAGCGACGAAGAGGCCTTCCATGGAAGCTGCAGCGATGGCGATGACATGGAACGTGTGATTCTCGAATTTGAGTGTCGGGTCCTGGAAACAGAACAAGTACCCGATCAGACTGGCCGGCACGAGCGCAAAGCCGACGAGAAGCAAGCGCGCATAGGTCTCTGTCACGAGCTGAATCGCCCAAGCCGACCCTCCAGGTTTCCTCACCAGGCGGACAGAGAGGGGGGCATCGGCGACGAGGACATCGGTCATGTGCGGCTCACCCTTTCGGGAGTGATACGAACGCGAGTCGCCGCTGCCAGGGTCGTCAGGTCGAAATCAATTGGACGGTCGCAGCGCTCGCCCGACCGGGCATCCCTGCAACAGGGGGGCAGGCGGCGAATGTCTGGGTTGAGGATTGCCATCGCAAGCAGGCCAGTTGGGCGGTGAACCACCCAAGGAACCCTAGTCGCACACCATCCACAAGTCGGTGCGTCAGCAAACATAGGGCATCGATCCAACAGGCAATTCGCTCCTTCATCCATTGGAATGTACTGCGCATAATGTGCGTTATGTCAACTCATAGTCGCTGGCTGCCGCGCCAATTTGCTGAGACTGACATCCGGCGAAGTAAAAGTGTACGGCGTCCACGAACTAAAACTGTGCTCGACCTTGGCAGCCGTTCGCTCGCTCCGCACGACCGCAGTGCACGGTCGATGCTCTTTTGCAACGATTTTAGCCAACTCGCCTAATTAGGCTTTTTGGCTAAAACGTCCTAAACGGTATAGCGGGCGACCCACCATCGCGCGAATTCGGTCAGGGCCAATTGCAGCAAGCGCCCATGACCAGAAATCACGAAGCGACGATGGCCACCCAGCCGTCGAGGACCGCGTGGCCTCCGTCAGGTCATTGGCCCTTCCACTGGCTGTGCTCTGGCGTGATGCTCTGCCACTGGCAGGACTTGGTCGGCGTTCCTTTCATGCGTCGTCGTGTGGCCACAAACGCGTCTCGCCAGTGGCCGCGCTCAGGCCACCGGCGCTTGGCGAACTGCGGCTAGCTGTCGAGTTAACACGCGTCCCTCGCGGCCGAGGTCTCGCAGCCGCCTCAGCCGCTGGAGCGCCGCAATCGACGCCAGCGGCTAACGTAGGAGCGCCTTCACTCGTCAGATTTTAAAGATGGCGGCGCGACCGCCCCTCCTTCGGCGGTGAAGTCCGCCGGGACATCGCATTGCCTCCTAGATAATGCCCGGATGAGAAAGCGTCCCCTCCTTGCACTTGATGGCGACGGTGTCCTACTCGACTATCTCGAAGGCTACGCAGAGGCATGGCGCGAGGCTTTTGGCGCCCGTCCAGCAGTCAGAGACCCACTGGGCTACGGCCCGCTCGAACGCTGGGAGGTTCCTCGGCTCGACGCCGAAGGACGCGCTCGGTTTCGGCAGCACTTCGGCACCAGGTTCTGGAGTTCGGTTCCTGCCATTTCAGGGGCGGTCGAAGCGAGCGTGCGCCTGCACGACGCCGGTTTCGAGCTCGTGTGCGTAACGGCGCTGGATTCAGAGTTCGAGGCTTCGCGGCTCAAGAACCTGCGCGCGTTGGGCTACCCGATCGAGCGTGTCTATGCGACGCCGCACGACGGAGGGCATCGAAGCCCGAAGGCGGACATGCTGGCGGAACTGCGTCCGATCGCTTTCGTGGACGACTACCTCCCGTATCTGCGCGGCGTTGCGCCGGACGTCCACACGGCACTGATCACTCGCGGCGCGACGGGCGGCCCGAACGAAGGCCCCGAATTGGCGCTGGCAAAGTCCACGCATCTCGACCTCGCCGATTTCGCCGATTTCTGGCTGAAGCGTATCTAGTGCCCGGGGCGCGGGCCTACGTGCCTGCCGCCCTCCTCCTAGGCACGGTAAGAGTCAGCTTATCGGTAAGCGTCTTGGCAAGGCAGGTTGACGCGGCAGGCCTATTTGGACGAACGCGAGGCCGACGAGGCGGACGAACCGGGAACCGTCAAAAGTCCAACCTTGGAGAGTCCTTCTTCCTGCGCGATCTGGATCGCCGGCATGATGAACTTGTATTCCGCCTTCGGGCCGCCCTTGACGTGAAGGTTGATCGGCTCGCCGCTCGATTTGAGTTCGTGCAGTTTTGCTCTCAGGTCTGCGAGAGCAACGGGGCTGCCTGAGAGGATGTATTCACCAGAGTCCGTAACCAGAAGCGTTACATCACGCGGTTGGGCCGGCTCTCCGGATGTGGCATTAGTGCTCATGGTCAGGGCTACAAGTACCGCGATCCCACCAATCAAACGCAACGATGTCTTGGTTTTGCCATCTCTCCACATGCACTGCTCCTGCTGCAAAGTTCGAGCGATGTTCCGTGTGGGTCGGTGACTGGGGAATCGAACCATCGCAGCGATCAACGTGACCGCCAGGCCCAGTATGCCGTCACTGTGCGACCGACGGTAGCCAGCGATGAGGCAGCAGGTTGCCCAACTCGCTGTTCTTCTGCGTCGGCAACCGCGTCAGTACGTCGCGCAGGTACGCGTACGGGTCGTGGCCGTTTAACTTTGCGGTCTGGATGAGGCTCATGATGGCGGCCGCGCGTTGCCCTGCGAGCAGAGTCCCGGCGAAGAGCCAGTTCTTCCGCCCCGTGGCCCACGGACGGATCTGCTGTTCGTCGAAGTTGTTGTCGATGGGCAGGCCCGGGTCATCCAGGTAGCGCGTGAGCGCTCCCCAGCGATGCAGGCTGTAGTCCATTGCTTTGGCCGTCGCTGTTCCATTGGGCACTTTGGCCCGGAATTCCAAGAGCCACGCGTGCAGCGCCTCGGCAATCGGCGCTGCTCGCGTTCGTCGCTCTCGCAATCGCTGGTCGGGCGGCAGAAGCTTCACTTCGCGCTCGACGCCGTACAGCTCCCCCATCATGTCGATGGCGGTGGCCGCCAGCGTGCTCTTGTTGGCCAGGTGCAGCTCCACGAACTTGCGGCGCGCATGCGCCATGCAGCCCACCTCGGTGATGGCGCCGTTGAGGAACAGCGCCTTGTAGCCGCTGTAGTCGTCGCACACGAGGCTGCCCTTCCAGGCCTGGTCCGTGCCGTGGCCGAGGAAGGTGCGCGGGTGTTCGCCGGAGCGGCTCTCAGTGAAGTCGTACACGACCGCGCGCATCGCCTCGAAGGCGCCGCTGGCGTACGCCCAAAGGTAGGCGCGGTGCGTCTTGCCTGTGCCGGGTGCCAGCATGGCGACAGGCGTCTCGTCGGCGTGCAGCACGGGCAGCGCGAGCAACTCGGCCCTCATGGCGTCCACCAATGGCTGCAGTCGCACGCCGCACACGCCCACCCAGGCCGCGAGCGTCGAACGCGGAATCGCCAGGCCAGCGCGCTCGAAGATCGCCTCCTGACGGTACAACGGCAGATGGTCCGAGTGCTTGGCCACGAGCACGTGCGCCAGCAGCGCCGAGGTCGGCAGGCCCTTGTCGATGATCTCGGCCGGCAGGGGCGCCTGCGTCAGCGTGCGGCACTTCGCGCACGTCCACTTGCCCCGCACATGTCGCTCCACAGTGAAGCTGCCCGGCGTGTAATCGAGCTTCTCGCTCACGTCTTCGCCGATGCGCGTCATCTGGCAACCGCAAGGGCACTTGGTGTCCGCGGGCTCGTGATGCCGATCCACACGAGGCAGATGCGGCGGCAGAGCCGCGCGCTTCGGGCGCTCGCCAGCAGGCTCCTTGCCCTTTCGTTTGGCCTTCAGCAACTCGGCCAGCTGCGCCTCGAGAGCTGCAAGATCGGCGTCCAAGGCCTCGTCGAAGAGCGCCCTTTGCTCGGCATCGAGCTGCTCGCTCTTCTTGCCGAACTTCAAGCGCCGCAACTGCGCCATCTCGAAGGTCAGCTTCTCGATCTTCGCGTCGCGCCACTCGATCTCATGACGGTCGCGAGCCAGGTGAGCCAACACCTTCGCCCCGATGTGCCCCAGCCCCGCCGCTTCGAGCGAGGCGAGGTCTTCGGCGCTGAGGGGGACAGCCACTGCCATGCTGGCAGTGTCGCGCGAGAGCGCATCGCGCGCATCAGCGCGAGCACCGATTGCGCTACAGCAGCCGGATCGCGCCGTCGTCCTCAATGCGCTGCCACGGCAGCCCCAGCACAAGCGCCTGCAACTGCTGCATCGTGACGCCGACGTGCTCGCCGGCCACTTCGCGCGGCCAAACGAAGCGGCCCTGGTGAAGCCGACGCGCGGCCAGCCAGACGCCGATCCCGTCGTGAACGAGAACCTTCATCCGCGTTGCGCTGCGGTTGGCGAACAGGTAAGCATGATGTGGTTTCGCGCCACCGAAAACCTGTACCACGCGGGCGAGCGCCGTCTCCGTACCCGCGCGCATGTCCAGTGGCGTTGTTGCGAGCCACACCGCGTCGATGCGGATCAACGCAGGATCTCTCGCAGCCAGGTCGCGCAGGCGTCGGCGGCGTTGGCCGGCCACGTCACAACGATGGTTGTCGGCCCGCGCTGGAGCTCGATGCGGATCGGCTCGGTCGGCACCGTCGGCGCAGCCGGCATTGGCAACGCGATGAAGCCAACCGGTTCAGCGTCCGGCATCGGCGTCACCGCGGCCGGCGAGGCCGCGGCCTGCACCCAGCGACGCAGCAGGTTGGCGTTGATGCCGTTGGCCATTGCGACTGCCGCAACGGACACGCCGGGCTGCTTGCATGACTCCACTGCCCGGGCCTTGAAATCTTCGCTGTGAGTTCGGCGGCGGCGCCTCGGCGGTTCTCTATCCATGGTGTACACGTGTCCACTAAGTTCTTGGTGGACACGAGCATCCTAGGCAGCGCTCAGCGGTTCAACATGACTTCCCGGGACGCTTACGCTTATCGTGAGTTGGCCGGTATTCCAGCTGTGCCAGGCTGCATTCGGGCTCGACCAGATACACACAGGGGCGCTGAACGCCGCTCGCCTGACCGTCGCCGCGGCCGCCCTTGGCCACTGGGCTCGCACCGACTGGCGGCCGGCGGCTCAAAAACGACGCGGCCGCCCGAAGGGATGATGGAGGCCGCGGCGATCGATTCATGCGGTGTCGGCGATCCGGTGCCCGACGGTTGCAGGCTCGAAGCCTTCGACGCCTAACCCAAGGCGATCCCGTCTTCCGACGCGCCTAGCTGTCGCGAACACCCGGCCGAGGCAGCCTATGGCTCACGTGGTGAGCTTCTGCTGCTCGAGCATTGGATTATCGGGATCAGCCGCTATCCAGACAAATCACGAAATTAACGAACTCCCTAAATTATCTGCCACCGGGTCACCAATAATCTTTTGTTAATAAATTAGCTGCGCTAGTACTAGCGCAGGCAGCCTCCCGACGTTCTCTCTGGTGGCTGTCAAAAAATGGGCGGTAAACTTTACTAGAACACTACGGGTAGTGCCGATAGCGTTTTCTACCCCCACAAATAGCGTGAAGAGTAGAATGTGAACCATGTCTCAAACCAGACCGCACGGCTTCCAAGTTCTCGCTCTGTCGGGCGGGGGCTTCCGTGGCGCATACACGGCACGAATACTGGCGGATATTGAGTCCGAGCTAGGCGGCCGACCGATTGCTACATGCTTCGACTTAATTGCCGGAACGTCGATCGGCGGGATTCTGGCACTGGCACTCGCCCTCGAAATCCCTGCCGTCAAGATGGTTGAACTGTTCGACCGGCATGGCGAGGAGATCTTCAAGAAGCGGTGGTCCCTGGGCGGCCTGCTGCGTGCGCCGTACTCGCCGGAGCCGCTGCGCAAGCTGCTGGAAGGCGTCGACCTGTTCGGCGACCGCCTGCTGGGAGCCTGCAAGCACCCGGTGATCATCCCGAGCATCAACTACTCGTCCGGGCAACCGGTGCTGTTCAAGACGCCGCACCACGACGATTTCCGGCGCGATCACCTTCATCGGGTCGTCGACATCGCGCTGGCCACGAGCGCCGCGCCGGCGTACTTCCCGCGCCACCAGTTCAACAACTGCCAGTACGTCGACGGCGGACTGTACGCCAACGCGCCGGGCCTGCTGGCGCTCCATGAAGCCGAACATTTCTTCAAGGCCGATCGCGACGACATCTGGGTCATGTCCATCGGGACGATGTCCTCGAAGTTCACCGTCAACCCAGCCCAGGGTCATCGCGGCGGTGCAATCGACTGGGGTAACAACTGGCCGCTGCAGATGCCCAAGCGCCTGTTCGGCTTGTCCATTTCGGTCCAGGAGTCGCTGTCGCACTTCATTTTGAAGCACAAGCTGGGGCAGCGTTTCCTGCACATTGATGACGAGCTCAACGACGAGCGCGCGCGCGTCGTCGCCCTCGATCGCGCGGACCAGTTCGCCAAGCAAGCGCTGTTCAGCGCTGCCGTCGAGCGCTCGAAGGCATGCATCAGCAACCCCGATTTCCGGACCTTCTTGGCGCACTCGCCGGCCAAGGCGGTCTTCTTCTACGGCGAGAACAAGAACGGGTAACTCGCCATGCTCAAACTCAACAAGCTCCTGTCCTCGACCGTCGAGTCGGTCTTCTACGACTGCATCCTGCCCACCAAGGAGCAGCGCGCCGAACTGGTCAAGGCCAAGAACGATATCCGTGACCACCTGCGCTCGCGTGTTGCCGCGGCAACGACGACCGAGCTGGGGATGGACCGGCAGGTCGTGCCGCGGTTTCGCACCCAAGGTTCGTGGCTGTACAAGACGTGCATCCAGCCTGCCTTCCTTCCCCCTCAGGAGATGGACTGGGATCTGGGCATGTACCTGCCGGTGACGGTCTGGCAGGAAAATGGGCCGCCGCACCAGATGGCCAAGGCCTACTTCCTGCTCGTCGAGCGGCTGCTCAAGGAACTGTGCGACGAGCGCGGCTGGCACTTGAACACCGGCAAGGACACCTGCATCCGTGTGCATCTGAACGCCACCGCCCACATTGACGTGCCGCTGTACGCCGCGCCCGATGCCGAGTTCGTCAAGATCAGGGAGCGGGCCGAACTCCTGGCCAAGAGCGTGAACCGCAACGACTCCGCGACGTTCGACGCCGATATCGATGAAGACGTCCAGCTGTGGGCCGAGCTGACCACGATCGTCCTGGCCACGCGTGACGGCGAGTGGAAGGAGTCTGACCCTGAAGCGGTGGCAGGCTGGTTCCTGGACCTGGTGACCGAGCATGGGGAGCAACTGCGCCGCGTCTGCCGTTACCTGAAGGCCTGGCGTGACCTGAACTGGAAGTCCGGCGGCCCGACCTCCGTGATGATCATGATCATCGTCGCCCGCGCATTCGTGCGTCACAACGGCCGCGACGACCGCGCTCTCGAGGATGCCGCACAACTGCTGGCCCAGGGATTCCTGAACGACGTGCGCGAGCGCGGCATCGACAACGGCAAGGAGGATTTCAACCGGCTCAACGCCGAAGAACGCCAGGAAGCCGCTGCCAGGGCGTCGATCCTGCATCGCGAGATCAAGCGCGCGCGCATGATGTACCCGCACTCGGCGCAGGCCGCCGTCGACGT
>FTIR01000113.1_pt1 | contig 36757 bp, 32 predicted proteins | sample 1658041 | NCBI WGS metagenome assembly FTIR01 (sample SAMEA3914793, study PRJEB12502) | metagenome | biome: forest; material: soil | place: Canada | collected 2011-07-03 | depth 0.3 m | reverse complement strand
CAGCACGCGTTGAGCCAGACGGCCCTGGCCGAGCGCCTGCAGCTGTCGCTCAGCTACGTGAGCCAGATCGAGAGCAACCAGCGTCCGGTGACGGCCGCGGTGTTGCTGCGCCTGGCCGAGGCCTTCGGCGGCGACATGTCGCAGTTCGCCGACGACACCGACAAGCGCCTGCTGGGCGAGCTCGATTGCGCGCTGCAGGACCGCACGCTGCGCAGCGTGGCCGTGCCGGCGCCGCAGCTCGCGCGCATGGTCGAACAGTCGCCCGAGCTGGTGGAGGCCTTCCTGTTGCTGTACCAGCGCAACCAGCGCCTGCAGGAGGAGTACGCGCAGACGGTGGACCGCTTCTACGGCGAGGTCGGCGGCGAGAGCCGGCCCGGCCCGATCGCCCCGCTGCCGCACGAAGAGGTGCGCGACCATTTCAATCGCCGCAACAACTACATCGACCGGCTGGACCGGCTCGCCGAGCAGCTCGCGCGCGACGCGGGTCTCGCGCCCGGCGCGCGCGCCACGCCCCTGCGCGAGCTGATGCGCACGCACTGCGGCGTGGAGGTGATGGTGTCCGACGACATGCGCGACCCGCTGCGCGACGGCAACGCGTTGCGCCGCTACGAGCCCGCGCGCAAGCGGCTGTGGATCCCGGCCCATCTCAGCGACGCGCAGCAGGCGTTCCAGATCGCCACGCAGTACGCGCTGATCGCGCAGCGCGAGGCGATCGACGCGGAGGTGCGCGACGGCGGCTATTCCGACGCCGCGGCGCAAGGCCTCGCGCGCCAGGGCCTGGCCCATTACTTCGCCGGCGCCACGCTGCTGCCCTACGAGGCGATGCTGGCCGCCGCGCGCGAGAGCCGCTACGACATCGAGTGGCTGGAGCAACGCTTCCACGTCAGCTTCGAGACGGTGTGCCACCGCCTGTCCACGCTGCAGCGGCCGGGCCAGCGCGGCGTGCCGTTCTACTTCGTGCGCATCGACCAGGCCGGCAACATCTCCAAGCGCCAGAGCGCGACGGCCTTCCACTTCGCGCGCCACGGCGGCGCGTGTCCGCTGTGGCAGGTGCACGAGGCGTTCGCCCAGCCCAACCGCATCCTCACGCAGGTGGCCGAGATGCCCGATGGCACGCGCTTCTTCGGCATCGCGCGCACGATCGCGCGCGGCGGCGGCGGCTGGCAGGCGCGGCGCAAGCTTTTCGCGATCGGGCTCGGCTGCGAGCTGTCGCATGCGCGCGAGCTGGTCTACGCGGACGGTCTGGACGTGCACGCGCCGCGCGGCGTCGTGCCCATCGGCCCGGGCTGCCGCGTGTGCCCGCGCACCGATTGCGTCCAGCGGGCGTTTCCGCCGGCCGGCAAGGTGCTGGTGGCGGACAGCGATGCGGAGTCGCTGGTGTCGTACCGGTTCGAGAGTTCCTGAGCGAGGCGGGGCGAGCGCCGCGTCCGCTCACTTGCCCGCAGGCTGGCAGCGCGCGTCTGGGAACTGCGACTGCATGAAGCGCCGCGCCAGCAATGACGCGCGCGTCTTGTCGAGCAGCGGCGTGTCAGGCGATGGCGGCATAGCGCCCGGTGCCTTCCGGCCACGGCGTCAACAACTCGAATCCGTCGTTCGTGACGGCCACCATGTGCTCCCATTGCGCCGACAGCGAATGGTCGCGCGTGACCACCGTCCAGCCGTCGGCCATCTCGCGCGTGCCCGGCTTGCCGACGTTGACCATCGGCTCGATGGTGAACACCATGCCTTCCTGCAGCCGCAGGCCTTCGCCGCGCTTGCCGAAGTGGCACACCTGCGGGTCGTCGTGATAGATCTGCCCGATGCCGTGGCCGCAGTAGTCGCGCACGATGCTGAAGCCTTCCTTCTCGGCCACCTTCTGGATGGCGGCGCCGACGTCGCCCAGCGTGGCGCCGGGGCGCACTTGCAGGATGCCGGCGCGCATCGCCTCGTAGGTGGTGTCCACCAGGCGCTTCGCGAGCACGCCGGGTTCGCCGACGAAGTACATGCGGCTCGTGTCGCCGTGCCAGCCGTCCTTGATCACGGCCACGTCGATGTTGACGATGTCGCCGTCCTTGAGCTTCTTGTCGCCCGGAATGCCGTGGCACACGACGTGGTTCACCGAGGCGCACACCGTCTTCGGGTAGCCGTGATAGCCGATGTTGGCGGGAACCGCCTTCTGCACGTCGACGATGTGATCGTGGCACAGCTTGTCGAGCTCGTCGGTGGTGACGCCGGCCTTCACGTGGGGCGCGATCATGCGCAGCACGTCGGCCGCCAGCGCGCCCGCGACGCGCGCCATGGCGATCTCGGCGGGCGTCTTGATCATGTTGGCGCCCTTCTTCATCGGGCCGCCTTGCGGATGGCCTTGCCCGCCGTGACGGACGCCGCCACGGCCACCTCCGGCCGCACGAACGACAGCTCGCCGGCGCCGGTGCGCGCGCTGCGCAGCATCAGCTGGCAGATGTCGCCATAGGTCAGCTCGGGGTGCAGCTCGGACAGCATGCCCACGCGCAGCCAGTGCTCGGCCTGCGCGTTGATCGAGCGGCTCAGCGCGTCGCTGGCGTCGCGCAGGTTGTCATGCATCAGGTCGGAAATCTTGACGATACCCATGGTGGCATTCCTTATACGGTCTATATATGGAACGTATATTATCAGGAACGCAGCACCTCCGCTGGCCGAACCGTCAGGTAGACCGGCGCCGGGGTACGCACGCCGCGGATCAGCTTGAGCACGCAGTCGCGGTTGACGCGGCTCGCGTCCAGCGTCTGGTGCAAGGCGTCGACGCTGGCGATCGCCACGCCATCCAGGCCGACGATGAGGTCGCCTTCGCGCACGCCCACCAGCGCCGCGGGGCTGTTCGGCTCCACGCTCATCACGCGCACGCCGCTCGAATTGGGCAGCTCGTACGTGAGCACGACGCGCCGATGCAGTTCCTGCGTCTGGCCGGCGACGCCCAGGTAGCCGCGCCGCACGCGGCCGTGCTGGAGCAGTTGCGGGATGACCCAGCCGGCGATGTCCACCGCCACCGCGAAGCAGATCGCCTGCGCGCCGCGGATGATGGCCGTGTTGATGCCGATCACCGCGCCCTGCGAATCGAGCAGCGGCCCGCCCGAGTTGCCCGGGTTCAGCGCCGCATCGGTCTGGATCACGTCGGGGATCAAGCGGCCGGTGCTGGTACGCATGCTGCGCCCGAGCGCGCTGACGATGCCCGCGGTGACCGTGTGCTCGAAGCCCAGCGGGTTGCCGATGGCGATCGCGATCTGGCCGCGCTTCAGGCCGGCCGAGCGTCCCAGCGGCGCATGCCCCAGCGAGCCCCTGGACAAGCCGTCGATGCTCAGCACCGCGAGGTCGGTGTCCGGATCGTCGCCGACCCAGCGCGCGTCGAACTCGCGCCCGTCCGCCAGCGAGACCTGGTGGCGCAGCTCCGGCCGCGCCGTCGCCGCCGGCCTGCCCGCGCGCACCACGTGCGAATTGGTCAGCACGTAGCCGTCGGGCGTGAACAGGAAGCCCGAGCCGCCGCCCAGCGAATCGCCGGATCCATCCGAGCCGCGCAGCCGCACCGCGGCCACGCTCGGCCCGACGCGCTCCACCACCTCGCTGACCGTGCGCGAGTAGGTATCCAGCAGCAAGGCATCGTTGGCACCCATGTCGTTCTCCTTCGAGCACGAAACTGCGAGGCAGAAGCCGGGATTTCAAGGGCCGTGCCCGACGCGGGCACGGCGACAGCGAACTCGCGCCCCGCATGCGAAGATCCGACGGCGCACGCCTGTCGACGGTTCGTGCGACCATCCCCGAGAGGCCCGCTTGCCACGCCGTCCTGACCCCCCTGTCGTTTCCGGCCCCTGTCGTCCGACGGCCGCCTGCGCGCCGCCACTGGCTGCGAAATCCGGCCTCCGGGTCGAGGATGGCGAGCGGCTCGCGTGCCGGATGGCGCCGACGTTGCGGACCACGCAGTGAGCCGGTCGACGCCGCCCACCGTCGCGCTGCCGCCCACGCGCGAACGCGCGATCCCTGTCGCGACGATCCTCGTGATCCTGCTGACCTGGGCCGCCGTCGCGTTCGCGAGCTGGCGCGGGCGCGAGGACGCGATCGACGACTGGCGGTTCTTCACGGCCAACCTGTCCGAGATGGCCGCCCAGCATGCCGACCAGACGCTCGCCGCGGCCGACGCCGTGCTGGGCCGCGTGGTGGACGACGTCAACAAGACGGCGCCCGTCGATGCGGCCGACCTGGTCGCCAAGGCCGGCACGCGCGAGATGTTCGAGCTGCTCAGGCGCCGCCAGGGCGACCTGCCGCAGATCGACGTGATCTCGGTCGTGTCCAACGCGGGCAAGCTCGTCAACTTCTCGCGCACGTTCCCCACGCCAGCCGTCAGCCTGGCCGACCGCGACTACATGCAGGCGCACCTGGGCGACGACTCGCTGCGGGTGTTCCTGTCCGCGCCGGTCAAGAACCGCGGCACCGGGCACTGGACCTTCTATCTCGCGCGCAAGCTGCGCGCCGTCGACGGCCGCATGATCGGCGTGGCCATCGTCGGCATCGAGTGCGAGTACTTCCAGCGCTTCTACGAATCCATCGATTCTGCGCGCGACGGCGTCACCGTCTCGCTGATGCGCCGCGACGGCCTGCTGCTGGCCCGCCAGCCGCCCGTCGACGACTACGTCGGCAAGAGCTTCGCGGGCGGGGCGATGTTCAAGCTGCTCGATCGCGGCGGCATCGATGCGCCGCGCACCGCGATGATCACCGGCCCGCGCGTGGTCGACCAGTCCGACATGCGCGCGCGCCTGGTCGCCCCGACGGTGTCGCGCAGCTATCCGACCGTGGTCGACATCGTCGTGACCGAAGAGCTGATCCTGGCGCACTGGCGCCGCACCACCCTCGCGCTGATCCTGGTGGCCCTCAGCTTCGACGCGGTGCTGGCCGCGCTGGCGGTCTGGATCGCCACCTTGCTGCGGCGGCGGCGCGAGATCCTGCTGCAGTTGAAGCGCGCGGTCGGCGCCGCCGACAGCGCCAACCAGGCCAAGACCACGTTCCTGGCCAACATGAGCCACGAGATCCGCACGCCGATGAACGGCATCCTGGGCATGACCGAGCTGTTGCTGCAGACACCGCTGGAGCCGCGCCAGCGCGAACTCGCGGCGGCCGCGTACGCCTCGGGCCAGACGATGCTGCACGTGCTCAACGACATCCTGGACGTCTCCAAGATCGAGGCCGGCAAGGTGCAGCTCGAGCAGGTCGATTTCGACCTTCGGCGCCTGCTCGCCGACCAGCTCGTGCTGTTTCGCGCCATCGCCGCGAGCACCGGCATCGCGCTGGAGGGGCAGTTCGACGACGACCTGCCCCGCATGGTGGCGGGCGACCCCACGCGGCTGCGCCAGATCCTCACCAACCTGCTGAACAACGCCATCAAGTTCACCGAAAGCGGCGGCCGCGTGGTGCTCGGCGTGACGCGCAGCGGCGGCGACGCGGCCACACACCGCCTGTCGTTCGAGGTTCGCGACAGCGGGATCGGCATCAGCGAAACGGCACAGGGGCGCCTGTTCGAGCCCTTCACGCAGGCCGACGAGTCGACCACGCGCCGCTTCGGCGGCACCGGCCTCGGGCTCGCGATCACCAAGGAGCTGGTCAAGCTGATGGGCGGCCGGCTGTCGGTGGTCAGTCAGCCGGGCCAGGGGTCGACCTTCCGCGTCGAACTCGGCCTGCTCGCGTCGCACGCCGAACCCGTCGAGCCGGCCCCGTCGCCGGTGGCCGACATGGATCACCGGCCCCTCGCGGGCCTGCACCTGCTGGTGGCCGAAGACAACCCGGTGAACCTGCAGGTGGCCGTCGCCATGCTCGAAGGCCTGGGCGCGCGCGTCGATTGCGTGCTGGACGGCGCGCAGGCGGTGGCCCAGTGCCGCAACGGCCACTTCGACGCGCTGCTGCTCGATTGCCAGATGCCCGGCATGGACGGCTACGAAGCCGCGCGCCGCATCCGCGCCGAAGGCACGCGCCGCCTGCCCATCATCGCCGTGACCGCCAACGCGATGCCCGCCGACCGCGAGCTGTGCCTGGCCGCGGGGATGAACGACCACCTGGCCAAGCCGCTGGCCAGGGAGGCCCTGGCGGCGATGGTGCTGAAGTGGGTGCGCCGCGACTGAACTGCAGGGCGTCGTTCAGGTGTACTGCTTCTCCAGCGCGTCCCACTCGGCCTTGCCGACCAGCCGCTGGCGCTCGGCGAACGACACGACCAGCGCCGGATCCTCGTCCACGCGTCTCGTCTCCTTCAAGACGCCCAGCACCTTCTGCATGCCGGCGACCGCGCCCTGCAGCGCGGCGTTGGCGTACAGCACGAGGCCGTAGCCCAGCGCGCCGAGCTCGTCGGCGCCGAAGATCGGGGTCTTGCCGCCGATCACCATGTTCATCAACTGCGGCCGCGACAGGCGTTGCGGCAGCGCGCGGATCTCGCCGGCGGTCGTCACGGCCTCCACGAACAGGATGTCGGCGCCGGCCTCGGCGAAGCGCTGCGCGCGTTCGACGGCGGCCTCGAAGCCGTGCGTGGCCGCAGCGTCGGTGCGCGCCATGATCAGGAAGTCGGGATCGTGGCGCGCGTCGACCGCCGCCTTGATCTTGCTCACCGCCTCTTCGGTGGAGATGACCTCCTTGCCCGAGAAGTGGCCGCAGCGCTTGGGCGCGACCTGGTCTTCGAGCTGGATGCAGTCGGCGCCGGCGCGCTCGAGCACGCGCACCGTGTGGCGCACGTTGAGCGCGTTGCCGAAGCCGGTGTCGGCGTCGACGATCAGCGGCAGGTCGACCGCGTCGCGGATGCGCATCGTGTGGTCGGCGATGTCGGTGAGGCCCATGAAGCCCTGGTCGGGCATGCCGAACCACATGTTGGTGACGCCGGCGCCGGTGACGTAGAGGGCTTCGTAGCCGAGGTCGGCGATGACGCGCGCGGAGAGCGCGTTGAAGGCACCGGGAACGATGACGCCGCGGCGGGCCTCGGCCAGCGCACGAAGGGTCTTGCGAGTGGACATGGGGGAAATCCTGTTGTTCAGAAACTGTCGCCGGGGATGCGGACCCAGCCTTCCATCAACACGCGGGCGCTGCGGCTCATGATCGCCTTCGTGACGACCCACGTGCCGTCCACCTGCGCGGCCTCGGCGCCGACCCGCAACGTTCCTGAGGGATGGCCGAAGCGGACGGCGCTGCGCGCACCGCCGCCCGCGGCGAGATTGACCAGCGTGCCGGGAATGGCCGCGGCCGTGCCGATGGCCACCGCCGCCGTGCCCATCATCGCGTGGTGCAGCTTGCCCATGGACATCGCGCGCACCAGCAGGTCGACGTCGCCCGCCTTGACCTGCTTGCCGCTCGAAGCGGTGTAGTCCCCGGGCTTGGCGACGAACGCGACCTTAGGCGTGTGTTGCCGCCCCGCCGCCTCGTCGACGTTCTTGATCAGGCCCATGCGCACGGCGCCGTGCGCGCGGATCGTCTCGAACATCGCGAGCGCCTTCGCGTCGCCGTTGATCGCGTCCTGCAGTTCGGTGCCGGCGTAGCCGATGGCCTCGGCGTTCAGGAAGATCGTCGGGATGCCGGCGTCGATCAGCGTGGCGGCCAGCGTGCCGACACCGGGCACTTCCAGGCGATCGACGACGTTGCCCGTGGGGAACATCGCGCCGCCGCCCTCGCCATCGCCATCGTCGGCCGGATCCAGGAATTCGAGCTGCACCTCGGCAGCCGGGAACGTGACGCCGTCGAGCTCGAAGTCGCCGGTCTCCTGCACCGCGCCGGCCGTCATCGGCACGTGCGCGACGATGGTCTTGCCGATGTTGGCCTGCCAGATGCGCACGGAGGCAACGCCGTCGCGCGGGAGGCGCTCGGCGGCGACCAGGCCGTTGGCGATCGCGAACGGGCCGACCGCCGCCGACAGGTTGCCGCAGTTGCCGCTCCAGTCGACGAAGCGGCTGTCGATCGAGACCTGGCCGAAGAGGTAGTCGACGTCGTGGCCGGGCCGCGTGCTCTTCGAGAGGATGACCGTCTTGCTGGTGCTCGACGTGGCACCGCCCAGGCCGTCGATCTGCTTGCCGTACGGATCGGGGCTGCCGATCACGCGCATCAGCAGCGCGTCACGCGCGGGGCCAGGCACGCGCGCGGCCTCGGGTAGATCCTCCAGGCGGAAGAACACGCCCTTGCTGGTGCCGCCGCGCATGTAGGTGGCGGGAATCCTGATTTGAGAGACGGATGACATGGCTGTCCGATGTGGCTCAGGCGGCGACGCGGGTCGACGCCAGGAAGTCCTGCGCGAAGCGCTGCAGCACGCCGCCCGCATCGTAGATCGAGACCTCCTCGGCCGTGTCGAGGCGGCAGATGACCGGCACGGCTATCCGCTCGCCGTCGCGGCGATGGATCACCAGCGTCAGCGTGGCGCGCGGCCGGCGCTCGCCGATGACGTCGTAGGTCTCGGTGCCGTCGAGTGCCAGCGTCATGCGGGTCGTGCCCGGCTCGAACTCCAGCGGCAGCACGCCCATGCCGATCAGGTTGGTGCGGTGGATGCGCTCGAAACCTTCGGCGGCGATCGCCTCGACGCCGGCCAGCCGCACGCCCTTGGCCGCCCAGTCGCGCGACGAGCCCTGGCCGTAGTCGGCGCCCGCGACGATGATCAGCGGCTGCTTGCGCGCCATATAGGTCTCGATCGCCTCCCACATGCGCATCACCCGGCCTTCGGGCTCCACGCGCGCGAGCGACCCGGCCTTCACGCTGCCGTCGGCGTTGCGTACCATCTCGTTTCTCAAGGTCGGGTTCGCGAACGTCGCGCGCTGCGCCGTCAGGTGATCGCCGCGGTGGGTGGCGTAGGAGTTGAAGTCCGCTTCCGGCACGCCCATGCGATGCAGGTATTCGCCGGCGGCGCTGTCCAACAGAATGGCGTTGGACGGCGACAGGTGGTCGGTGGTGATGTTGTCCGGCAGCACCGCCAGCGGGCGCATGCCGCGCAGCGTGCGTTCGCCGGCCAGCGCGCCTTCCCAATACGGCGGGCGGCGGATGTAGGTGCTTTGCGCGCGCCAGTCGTACAAGGGCGCGACGGCCGGGCCGGTGTCCGGCGTGATCGCGAACATCGGCTCGTAGACCTGGCGGAAATGCTCGGGCTTCACGCTGGCCGCGACAATGGCGTCGATCTCGGCATCGGTGGGCCACAGGTCGGCGAGGCGGATTTCGCGGCCGTCGACCACCGTCAGCACATCCTTCTCGATGTCGAAGCGCACGGTGCCCGCGATCGCATAGGCCACGACCAGCGGCGGCGAGGCCAGGAACGCCTGCTTCGCGTACGGATGGATGCGGCCGTCGAAGTTGCGGTTGCCCGAGAGCACGGCGGTGGCGTAGAGATCGCGCTCGACGATCTCCTGCTGGATGGCCGGGTCCAGCGCGCCCGACATGCCGTTGCAAGACGTGCACGCGTACGCGACGACGCCGAAGCCCAGCTTCTCGAGCTCGGGCATCAGGCCGGCGTCCTCCAGGTACAGCGTCACGGCCTTGGAGCCCGGCGCCAGCGAGGTCTTCACCCATGGCTTGCGCGTGAGGCCGACCCGGTTCGCGTTGCGCGCCAGCAGGCCCGCGGCGATCACGTTGCGCGGGTTGCTGGTGTTCGTGCAGCTGGTGATGGCGGCGATGATCACCGCGCCGTCGGGCATCAGCCCGGGCGTGTCGGTCCAGGGCGCAGCGATGCCTTTCGCCGCCAGGTCGCTGGTGGCGACGCGCGCATGCGGGTTGGACGGGCCGGCCATGTTGCGGACGACCGTGGACAGGTCGAACGCCAGCGTGCGTTCGTACACGGCGTGCTTCAGGCTGTCCGACCACAGGCCGGCCTGCTTCGCGTAGGTCTCCACCAGCGCGACCTGCGCGTCGGCGCGGCCGGTGAGGCGCAGGTAGGCGATCGTCTGCGCGTCGATGGCGAACATCGCCGCGGTGGCGCCGTATTCGGGCGCCATGTTGGAGATCGTGGCGCGGTCGCCCAGCGTCAGCGCCGCGGCGCCCTCGCCGTGGAACTCGAGGTAGGCGCCCACCACCTTGGATCGGCGCAGGAACTCGGTCAGCGCCAGCACGAGGTCGGTCGCGGTGATGTTCGGCCGGGGCTTGCCCGTCAGCTCGACGCCGACGATCTCGGGCAGCCGCATCCAAGACGCGCGTCCGAGCATCACGTTCTCGGCCTCCAGCCCGCCGACGCCCACGGCGACGACGCCCAGCGCGTCGACGTGCGGCGTGTGGCTGTCGGTACCCACCAGCGTATCCGGGAAGGCCACGCCGTCCTGCGCATGGATCACCGGCGACATCCGCTCCAGGTTGATCTGGTGCATGATCCCGTTGCCCGGCGGGATCACCTCCATGTTCCTGAAGGCGCGTTTCGTCCACTCGATGAAGTGGAAGCGATCCTCGTTGCGTCGGTCCTCGATCGCACGGTTCTTCGCGAAGGCATCCGGGTCATCGCCGCCGCACTCCACCGACAGCGAGTGGTCGACGATCAGCTGCACCGGCACGACGGGGTTGACCTGGGCCGGATCGCCGCCCTGCTCGGCGATGGCGTCACGCAGGCCGGCCAGATCCACCAGCGCCGTCTGGCCGAGGATGTCGTGGCAGACCACGCGCGCCGGAAACCACGGGAAATCGCGGTCGCGCCGGCGCTCGACGATCTGCGTCAGGCACTCGACCAGGATCGCGGGATCGCAGCGGCGCACCAGGTTCTCGGCGTGCACGCGCGACGTGTAGGGCAGCGTGGCCCACGCGCCGGCACGCATCGCCTCGACGGCCTCGCGGGCGTCGAAGTAGTCGAGTGCCGTGCCGGGCAGGTTCTTGCGGTACTGGAGATTCATGGCGTCGTGACGGAACGGTGGCTGGCCTGCACAGCTTAACGGCGGTCGGAGATCGGCAGGAACTGCAGGTCTTCCGGGCCGGTGTAGTTGGCGCTGGGGCGGATGATCTTGTTGTCGATGCGCTGCTCGATCACGTGCGCCGCCCAGCCCGACGTGCGCGAGATCACGAACAGCGGCGTGAACATCGCGGTGGGCACGCCCATCACGTGGTAGCTGACGGCGCTGAACCAGTCGAGGTTGGGGAACATCTTCTTGACGTCCCACATCACGCTCTCGAGGCGCTCCGCGATGTCGAACATCTTCGTCGAACCGGCTTCCCTCGACAGCCGCTGGGCGACGCCCTTGATCACGACGTTGCGCGGATCGCTCACGGTGTAGACCGGATGGCCGAACCCGATCACCACTTCCCTGGCCTCGACGCGGCGGCGGATGTCGGCCTCGGCCTCGTGCGGGTTGTCGTAGCGCTTCTGGATCTCGAACGCCACCTCGTTCGCGCCACCGTGCTTCGGGCCGCGCAGCGCGCCGATGCCGCCGGCGATCGCCGAATACATGTCGCTGCCCGTGCCGGCGATCACGCGGGCCGTGAAGGTCGACGCGTTGAACTCGTGCTCGGCATAGAGGTTCAGCGAGGTGTGCATCGCGCGCACCCAGCTGTCGGAGGGCTTCTCGCCATGCAGCAGATGCAGGAAGTGGCCACCAATGGAGTCGTCGTCCGTCTCGACGGCGATGCGCTTGCCGTTGGTCGACCAGTGGTACCAGTACAGCAGCATCGAGCCCAGCGAGGCCATGAGGCGGTCGGCGATGTCGCGCGCGCCGGGCACGTTGTGATCGTCCTTCTCGGGCAGGACACAGCCGAGCGCGGACACGCCCGTGCGCATCACGTCCATCGGATGCGCCGCGGCGGGCAGTTGCTCGAGCGCGTTCTTCACGCTGGTGGACAGGCCGCGCATCGCCTTGAGCCTGGCCTTGTAGGCGGCGAGCTCGGCCGCGGTGGGCAGCTTGCCGTGCACCAGCAGGTGCGCGATCTCCTCGAACTCGCAGACCTCGGCGATGTCGAGGATGTCGTAGCCGCGGTAGTGCAGGTCGTTGCCCGTGCGGCCGACGCTGCACAGCGCCGTGTTCCCGGCGGTCACGCCGGACAGCGCGACGGACTTCTTGGGCTTGAAGGGGGGGTGGCGGTTTCGGACATGGAAGGGCTCTCGTTGTGTTCGGGCTTCAGGCCGCGGGTGCGGCAAAGGCGTGGTCTTCGGTCTTGGCCGACACATGGACGGCGGTCGGGCGACCGAGCTCGTCGACGGCGACCATCTGGAACTCGCCGCGCAGCACCTCGTCCGCGCGGGTACCCGGTGCCGTATCGAAGGTGGCGATCACCTGCACCGACATCGACGTGCGTCCCACGCGCGTGACGCGCGCCAGCACGCGCACCAGCGCGCCGACGGGAATCGGCGCGAGGAACTCGATCTGGCTGGCCGCGGCCATCACCACCGACTGCCGCGTGAAGCGCGCGGCGACCAGGAACGCGGCCTTGCCCAGCAACGCCAGGGCGTTCGGGCCGAACAGCGTGCCGTAGTGGTTGGCCTGCTGCGGCAGGATCAGCTCGGTGAGTTCGAGCGCGCTGGCCGGCCGCGGGTGCGGCGCGGCGTCGAGGCCGGTCAGCGGTGTCTTGGGGGCGATCTGGTGGATCCAGTCCATGCGGCTCTCCGTCGCTGGATCAGCCAGCAAGTTCGCAAAGTTTGCATTCGCGGTATGCTTTGCACAACGACTGAAATAGCGAATATTTGCGAAGCTGGCAACGCAGTTTGCAATGTTTGCGAAGTCAAAACGGAACCCGTCATGCGCAAGACCTTTCTCGGCGTGAAGCTCAAGACATTGCGCGAACAGCGCGGCCTGACCCAGGCCGCGCTCGCGCAGTTGCTGGATCTGTCACCCAGTTACCTGAACCAGCTGGAGAACAACCAGCGCCCGCTGAGCGTGCCGGTGCTGCTGCGGCTGCAGTCGTCGCTGGGGCTGGACCTGCAGCTGTTCTCGGAAGACGACGAGGCGCGGCTGACGTCGCACCTGCAGGACGTGATCGCCGACACCGGCGGCGCGGGCACCGTGCCGCAGGCCGAGCTGCGCGCGATGGCGCAGCAGATGCCGGCGCTCGCGCAGGTGCTGATCCGCCTGCATCGGCGCAGCAAGGACGCCGAGGATCGCCTGAACGCGCTCGCCGCCAACCTGGGCGATCGCGCGGGCGAGCTGGTCAACGCGTCGACGCAACCGCACGAGGAGGTGCGCAACTTCTTCTATGAACGCCACAACCACATCGCCGTGCTGGACGAACGCGCCGAGGCGCTGGACAGCGTGCTCGGCGGCGACGGCGAGGCGCCCGCGCGCGCGCAGTCGGGGGACGCGCGCGAGCTCGCGTCGCGCCTCGAGGCCTACCTGCTGCGCGTGCATGGCGTGACGACGCAATCGCTGCCCGAATCCGACCTGCGCGCCGACGGCGGCACGCTGCGCCGCTTCGATGCCCGCACGCGGGTGCTGCAGGTGACCAGCGCCGCCGAGCCCGGCCAGCGCGCGTTCCAGCTCGCGACGCAACTGGCCTACCTCGAATCCGGCCCGGCGATCGCGGCACTCGCCGACGCAGGCAACTTCAGCGGGCCCGAACCGCGCTCGCTGGCGCGCATCGGCCTGGCCAGCTACTTCGCGGGCGCGCTCGTGCTGCCCTATGGCCGCTTCCTCGCCGCGGCCGAAAGCCTGCACTACGACATCGAGCTGCTGGCGCAGCGCTTCGGCGTCAGCTTCGAGACGGTGTGCCACCGGCTGTCGACGCTGCAACGCCCCGAGGCGCGCGGCGTGCCGTTCTTCTTCGTGCGCGTCGACCGGGCCGGCAATTTCTCCAAGCGGCAGTCGGCCACCGATTTCCACTTCTCGCACTCGGGCGGCACGTGCCCGCTGTGGAACGTCTACGAGGCCTTCGCGCAGCCGCACAAGGTGCTCACGCAACTGGCACGCATGCCCGACGGCCGCACCTACCTGTGGATCGCGCGCTGCGTCACGCGCAGCACCGGCGGCTACGGCTCGAACGAGCGCACGTTCGCGATCGGGCTGGGCTGCGACGTGCGGCACGCGTCGCGCCTCGTCTACGCCAAGGGACTGGCACTGACCGACCCCGAGGCGGCCACGCCGATCGGCGCCGGCTGCAAGGTGTGCGACCGCCAGGGCTGCTCGCAGCGCGCCTTCCCGGCGCTCGGCAAGCGGCTGCGCATCGACGAGAACGAGCGGCCGCGCGAGCCCTACGCGAGCAGCTGAGTCAGGGCGGGTCCCGGTGACGTTCGAAATGCAATCGATCGAACCACCGGCCATGCAGCTCGAAGCTGCGGCGCGAATGCCCGAACTGGTGGAAGCCGTTGCGCTCCAGCACGCGCGCCGAGGCGTGGTTCTCGGGCCGGGCCACGGCCTCCACGCGCCACAAGCCGTGGACGCCGAAGGCCTCGGCCAGGCACAGCGCCACGGCCTGCGAGGCCACGCCGCGGCCGCCGTCGTGCTCGCCGACGCGGTAGCCCAGGTCCGCGCAATTGAAGTGCGCACGCTTGACGGCGGTGAGGTTGACGCGTCCGACGATGCGCTCGTCGTCGAGGATCAGGTACTGGAACGCCTGGTCGTTCGCCCACGCGGCTTCGGCCGCGGCGATCGCGTCGCGCACGCCCTGTTCGCTGTAGAACCTCGGGTCGCGGGCGTTGACCCAGCGTTCGAAATACGCGCGATGCTCGAGCTCGAACCGCAGCAACGCGGCGGCATCGACCGCCGCGACGCGCCGCAGGTGCAAGCTGCTCAAGCCAGCGGACCGAACTGGCCGGCCTGGGCCTGTTCGACGAGTTGATCCAGCGCCTTGCCCCAGCCGGAGTGAAAGCCCATCTGCTCGTGCGCCTGGCGTGCGGGTGCGTCGCCGTGGCGCACCAGCGCGGTGTACTTGGTGCCTCGCTCGGTGTCTTCAAGCGCGATGAAGGCGGTCATCAGGAATGGATGGGCGGCGGCCGCATCCTTGGCCAGCGGTCGGAAGCCCGGGCCCAGCGCGCCCGTCCAGACCAGCAGCTCGTTCTCGATGACCTGCAGGTAGCAGCCGGTGTTGATGAAACCCGGGCCCTCGGGGCCCTGCATCGTCGTCTGGAAGATGCCGCCGGGCTGCAGGTCGATCTTGCAGGCGGTGGTCTTCCACGGCACCGGCGTGAACCATTTCATCAGGTGCTGCGGCTGCGTCCACGCGGCCCAGACCAGGCGGCGCGGCACGTCGACGACACGCTCGAGGATGAGGTCCAGGTCGGGGTCGGAGTTCAGGTAGGGACGGGGCATCGTCGGCTCCAGGGCATGCGGGTTTCGGCAAGGCAGCCAGTCTACCGGCTTCGCCTCGCGCCTTGGCACTACAGCAGCGTCACGCCCGGCAAGGTCGCGAGCGACATCTCCCGCATCAGGCGAACGAATTCCGCCACGTACGGGCGCTCGCGCAAGGCCAGCGGCACCGCGGCGTACAGCCGGCCGGTGAGGCCGTGCGCGCCGATGCGCTGGCTCGCCACGTAGCCGCGATCGAGGTAGCTCTTGACCGCCCACAGCGGCAGCGCCGCGAGGCCGCGGCCGCTGGCCACCAGTTGCAGCATCGCCACCGTCAGCTCCGTCGTGCGACGCGCGGGCGTCACGCCCGCGGGCACGAGCACGCGCCGCACGAGATCGAGCATCTCGTCGGGCACCGGGTAGGTGATCAGCGTCTGGTTGGCGAAGTGCCTGGCCGTGAGGTGCGAGCGCGCGAGCAGCGCGTGGTCGTTGGGCAGGATCGCGACGATCTCGAAGCTGAACAGCGGCAGGAACGCGACGTTGGCCTCTTCCGATTCGGCCGACTCCGAGACGATCGCCACCTCCGCCTTGCCCTGGTGCAGCAGGCCCACCGGATCGGCGTGGAAGCCCGAGACGATGTCCAGGTCCACCTCGGGCCAGCGGGTGCGGAACGCGTCCATCGCCGGCATCAGCCAGTCGAAGCAGGTGTGGCACTCGACGGCGATGCGCAGCGTGCCGGTGGCGCCTGCCACGAGACGGGCGACGTCGCGCTCGCCGTCGTCCACCTGCTGCAGCACGACGTCGGCCAGGCGCAGCAGCCGCTGCCCCGCCGCGGTGAACTGCACCGGGCTCGACTTGCGCTCGAACAGCTCGGCGTCGTAGTGCGACTCCAGGCCCTTGAGCTGGTGCGACAGCGCGGACTGCGTGACATTGAGCAGTTGCGCGGCGCGCGACAGGTTGCCCGTCTCGCGCAGGGCGCGCAGCGTCTTCAGATGGCGGAGTTCGAGAGGCGATTGAGGCATGGGTGAGCAGGATTCATGATGAACCCGAAAAGGTTTCGTTTGAATCATGGACGGCTTCTACCGATGATATCGCCAGACTCATTCAAATTCCGGCTTATCATGATTCGTACTCATACCCTTGGTTTCCCGCGCATGGGCGCGCAACGCGAACTGAAGTTCGCCCTCGAGCGCCATTGGCGCGGCGAGATCGACGCCGCCGCGCTGGAGGCCGTGGGCGCGCAGCTGCGCGAGCGCCACTGGGCGCTGCAGCGCGACGCCGGCCTCGACGTCGTCACCGTGGGCGACTTCGCGTTCTACGACCAGGTGGCCAACCACATCCAGCTGTTCGGCTGCGAGCCGGCGCGCTTCGGCTTCAGCGGCGCGGAGACCGATCTCGCGCGCTACTTCACGCTCGCACGCGGCGTCGCCGACGAGCATGAACACGGCGCAGGCTGCGGGTGCGGCCAGGCCGACGGCGGCGGCACGGCCGCGCTCGAGATGACCAAGTGGTTCGACACCAACTACCACTACCTGGTGCCGGAGTTCGACGCCGGCACCACGTTCAAGCTGTCGGCCGCGCGCCTGCTGGCCGAGGTCGCACAGGCGCAGTCGCTGGGCCACACGCCCAAGGTCGCGCTGGTGGGCCCGCTCACCTTCCTGTGGCTGGGCAAGGAAAAGAAGGACAGCTTCGACCGGCTCGACCTGCTGGAGACCCTGCTGCCCGCCTACGTCACGCTGCTGACCCGGCTGCGCGCCGCCGGCGTGGAGTGGGTGCAGCTCGACGAGCCGATCCTGGGCCTGGACCTGCCCGGCGCCTGGTCGCTGGCCTTCGACCGCGCGTACCACGCGCTCAACACGGCGCAGGTCAAGCTGATGGTCGCCACCTACTTCGCGCCGCTGGAGGATCACCTGAGCCTGGCGGCCAAGCTGCCGGTAGCCGCGCTGCACGTGGACGCGGTGCGTGCCGGCCACGAACTGCAGGCGGTGCTGGACTGGCTGCCCGCGCATCGCGAGCTGTCGATCGGCATCGTCGACGGCCGCAACATCTGGCGTACCGACCTCGACCAGGCCCTTGCGCAGCTGCGCCGCGCCGCCGACAAGCGCAGCGGCCCCCTGTGGATCGCGCCGTCGTGCTCGCTGCTGCACGTGCCGATGACGCTGGCCGAGGACGCGTCGCTGGACGCGGAGCTGCGCAGCTGGCTGGCCGGCGCGCAGGAGAAGCTGACCGAGCTGAAGACCCTCAAGACCGCGCTGACCGAGGGCGAGCCGGCCGTGCGCGGCGAGCTGTTCGCGGCTCGCGCCGCGGTGGCCGCGCGCGCCGACAGCCCGCGCGTGAAGAACCCGCTGGTGGCCGCGCGCCTGGCCGCGCTGCCCGACGACGCCGATCGCCGCACGTCCGCATTCCCGGCGCGCCAGGCGCTGCAACGCGAGCGCTTCAAGCTGCCGGCGTTCCCCACCACCACGATCGGCTCGTTCCCGCAGACGCCCGAGATCCGCGCGGCACGCGCCGCGTTCAAGCGCGGTGACCTGTCCGCGCCGAACTATCGCGAAGCGATGCAGCGCGAGATCGCGTTGGCCGTCATGAAGCAGGAAGCGCTGGACATCGACGTCCTGGTGCACGGCGAGGCCGAGCGCAACGACATGGTGGAGTACTTCGGCGAGCAGCTCGCCGGCTTCGCGTTCACCGCCAACGGCTGGGTGCAGTCCTACGGCTCGCGCTGCGTGAAGCCGCCGGTGCTGTTCGGCGACGTGGCGCGCCGCAACGCGATGACGGTGGACTGGACGACCTACGCGCAGTCGCTGACCACGCGTCCGATGAAGGGCATGCTCACCGGCCCGATCACGATCCTGCAGTGGTCGTTCGTGCGCGACGACCAGCCACGGGCCACCACGGCGCTGCAGATCGCGCTGGCGATCCGCGACGAGGTCACCGACCTGGAGTCGGCCGGCATCGGCATCGTGCAGATCGACGAGCCCGCGATCCGCGAGGGCCTGCCGCTGCGCCGCGCGCAGTGGCCCGCGTACCTGCGCTGGGCCGCGCACGCGTTCCGCGTGAGCGCGAGCGGCGTGCGCGACTCGACGCAGATCCACACCCACATGTGCTATTCGGAGTTCAACGACATCCTGCCCGACATCGCCGCGATGGACGCCGACGTCATCACGATCGAGACCAGCCGCTCGGGCATGGAGCTGCTGCGCGGCTTCGGCGACTTCAAGTACCCGAACGAGATCGGCCCGGGCGTCTACGACATCCACTCGCCCAACGTGCCGGGCAGCGACGCCATGCTGCACCTGCTGCGCAAGGCCGCATCGGTGGTGCCGCCGGCCAACCTGTGGGTCAACCCGGACTGCGGCCTGAAGACGCGCCGCTGGCCGGAGACCGAGGCCGCGCTGCGCAACATGGTGGATGCGGCCAAGGCCTTGCGCGCCGAGCTGGCCTGACGGTGTCGGCCGAGGCCTCGGCGGAAGTTTCGGCATACTGCGGCCGAACTTCCCCGAGGACTCTTCGTGGCCAATCCCTTCACTGCCGGCGCCATCGTCTACGCCAAGGACATCGCGCGACTCGCCCAGTTCTACGCCGCCGTCGCGGACCTGGAGATCGTCCACGAGGTCGACGACCACGTGGTGCTCGAATCCGAAACCTACGAACTGGTCGTCGTCGCCATTCCCGCCGCCACCGCGGCGCGCATCGTGATCTCGACGCCGCCCGTGCGGCGCGAGAACACCGCGTTCAAGCTGAGCTTCGCGGTCGAGAGCCTCGCCGAGGCGCGCATCGCCGCCCTGGCCGCCGGCGGCGAGCTGAACCCGCCCGGGAAGGAGTGGGATTTCCAGGGCATGCGCGTGTGCGACGGCTGCGACCCGGAGGGCAACATGATCCAGGTGCGCGAGGCGTTCGCCGACTCCGCCGAGTGAATCAGCCGCCGGCCTTCTTCACGGCCAGGCCCTGCGCCTGCAACAAAGCCATCACGCGGTCGCGATGATCGCCCTGCAGTTCGACGACGCCGTCCTTGGCCGTGCCGCCGACACCGCAGGCGGCCTTGAGCTTCTTGCCCAGCGCCGTGAGTTCCGCGTCGGCCAGCCCGAGCCCACGCACCACCGTCACGCCCTTGCCGCCGCGGCCCTTGGTCTCGAAATGGAGGCGCACGATGCCGTCGCCACTCGGCACCGGGCCGGCCTTCTTGCAGACGCATTGCGCCACCGGCCGGCGGCAGGCAGGACACATGCGGCCCGCCTCGGTCGAATAGACGAGGCCGCCGTTCGGGTTCACAGGTTTCATGACAAATTCTATGTTTTGACTTCCGACAAGCGCAGGCACACTGGCTCGAACTGGACTTAGCCCGGATCTGAGCCCACACTAGCCCGGACAACCTGCTCTGTCGATGACCACCTCGGATCGCATCCCGCTCTCGCAAGTCCGCGATATCCTGCAAATTGGGCAGGCGCTCCCGTTTAGAGTGCTCGACTCCCAACACCGCCTGCTGTTGAACGAAGGCCAGGTGCTGGTCGACGAGGCGCAATTCGAGGCCCTGGTCGAACGCGGCGCGTGGGCCGAACGGTCCTTGGTCGAGGCCGAGCGCCAGGCCCGCGCCGCGGCTTCGAAGGCGCCCATCGTGGCACAGCTTTCGCTGTTCGATCGATGGGAACGGCTGCTGTGGCAATTCGACAAGCTCTCCCGCGCACTCTCGCGCAAGGAAGAGCCCGGCAGTGCCATTGCGCCGTTCTTCACGACGCTTCAAACCCTGGTGGATCGGGATCCGGACGTCGCACTCTTTCTCTGCGCTCGCCAGGAGGATCGCCGCTATGCGCTGTACCCGTTGCGGCATGCCATCCACTGTGCAGTCGTCGTGTTGCTGACCGGACGCCAGCTTGGATGGCCGGCAGCGCAGTGCACCTCGATCGGCAGCGCTGCCCTGACGATGAACTTGGCCATGCTCGAACTCCAGGCGGCGATGGCCGAGCAGGACACGCCGCCGACCAAGAGGCAACTCGAACAGATCCGTGCCCACCCGGAGGCCACGGCGGCCATGCTGCGGGCGGCAGGCATAGCCGACGAGGAATGGTTGGGCGCGGTGGCGGCCCACCATGAACGACCTGGAGGCGGTGGCTATCCACGCGGTCAAGGCGATGTCAGCCAGGCAGCACAGGTCCTGCGCGCGGCCGATGTCTACATGTCCAAGATCAGTCCGCGCGCCAAGCGTCCGCCGATGGTGCCGCAGATGGCCGTCCGGCAGTTGTTCCAGCAGCAGCCCGGCGATCCCCTGGCGATGGCGATCATCCGGACGCTGGGCGTCCATCCGCCGGGCAGCCTGGTGAAGCTGAGTTCCGGCGAGATCGGCGTGGCGATCCGGCGACCCGCCGCCGGCCCTCATCCGCTCGTGGCGACACTGAGCGACAAGAATGGCCGGCCGAGCGGCGAGACACATCGCCGCGACACGGCGCAGCCGGAGTTCGCGGTCGAGGGGCCACCGCAGGACACGACCGCATTTGCCAGGGTACTTCCCGAGCGGGTGTACGGGGTCATCGCCGGCTGAAGACATGCTAGGGCGTGCGGCTTGCGTCCGGGGCAACAGGCCTGGCGGATGCGTTCGCCCGCGTCCTCGTTTCTGGAAGAATGCCGTGGGGTCCGCGGAATGAGACGACGGTCGTTGTTGCGCCGATCCCGCGCAGCGCTTGCCAACGGGAGACAGCGTGAAAGACGGGGAGCGACCATGAGCACCAACCAGGACGACACGGACGATATATTCGGGCTGTCCGCCGCATCTGCCGAAGCGGCCCAGCCGATCGTTGGTGGGGCCGTGCCGTCGAAGGAGGCGAGGAGGGAACCGCGTGTCAAGGTCAAGTGGGCCGCCCGGGTGCAACTGTCCGATGGCAGGGTCGCAGAACTCCGTGTCTCCGACATCAGCGAAATGGGCATCGGCCTGGCGGGCGAAGTCGGAATACCGGCGAATTCCGTCCTCACCTGTGCCGTGGCCGTGCCAGGATTGAACGACCCGTTGAAGATCACGCCCATCGTCGGCACCATCCAGACCGCTCACGCCACGGTGCGCGGGCCGGATCTGATCTATGGCGGCACGTGGATCACCATCGACGCCGACTCGCGGGAACTCCTGAAGAAATGGATTCGACGATTGCGTTCATGAGCCTGCCTCAGGTGATTTCTCTACGAACGAGGCGTGCCCTCGTTTCGGGCTTGGGCGTCCGGCCGCAGTGTGAAAATCGGCACATGACGATTTCCTGCCTCGCCACCCTGTCCTCGGCCCGACTGCTGGCCACCACGCTCGCGCTGGCCACCACCCTGGCCGCCCACGCCGTCGAGCCCCTGCGCCAGCACGACGTCGTCCTGTTGCAACCTGGCACGATCATCGAGCAACGCGTCGAGGGTGGCGCCGACGCCATGGCGGCCTACCTGAAGACGCTGGGCGCCACCGCCACCGAGACGATGCGCGCGAACCCGCAGCAGATCCCGTCGGCGGGCTTCATCGTCGTGGCCGTGCGCCCGGGCAACCGCACGCACACCTGGTTCGACTTCAAGCCGGCACTGAGCGAAGCGACGATGGCCGCGCTGACGCACGCCGTCGACACCACGCCGACGATGCCCGTCAAGAGCGGCGAGATCGTCTTCGCGCTGCGCGTGAGCGTGTGGAGCGACAGGCCGCCCACGGCCTATGCGCCCGCGCCGCAGGAGTGGAAGGACGCGGCGAAGGCGGCGGGCAAGAAGCCGGACGTGGACGCGCTGGTGGACATGGTCTGGCCGCGATGATTCGTCCCTGATCGAAACGTGGCGGCCGCGATGCGCGATAACCTGGGCGCCGTTCATCAGGAGAAGCCGCCCATGACGCCCTCCCCTTCGACCATCGCCGCCCGCCGCCGCGCCTTCCGCGAACTGCACGCCTCGGGCTGCTTCGTGATCCCGAATCCGTGGGATGCCGGCAGCGCGCGCTACCTCGAGTCGCTGGGCTTCAAGGCCCTGGCGACCACCAGTTCGGGCTTCGCGTGGACGCGGGCCCAGGCCGACGGCGCGATGTCGCGCGACGCGGTCATCGCCCACCTGCGCGAGATCGTCGCCGCCACCGACCTGCCCGTGAACGCCGACTTCGAGAGCGGCTACGGCGCCGATCCGCAGGCCGTGGCCGAGAGCGTGCGAATGGCGGTGACGACCGGCGTCGCGGGCCTGTCGATCGAGGATTCCACCGGCGACCCCGGGCAACCGATCCACGACCTGGCCATGGCCGTCGCGCGCCTGCGCGCCGCGCGCGGGGCGATCGATGCGAGCGGCGGCGACACGCTGCTGGTGGGCCGCGCCGAGAACTTCCTGCATGGCCGCGCCGACCTGGCCGACACGATCGCCCGCCTGCGCGCCTATTCCGACGCGGGTGCCGACTGCCTCTACGCGCCCGGCATCCGGACGCGCGACGACATCGCGGCGGTGGTTGCCGCCGTCGCACCCAAACCCGTCAACCTGCTCGTGGGCTCGACGTCAGAGCTCACGTTGAAGGACATCACCGCGCTCGGCGTGCGTCGTGTCAGCGTGGGCGGCGGCCTGGCCCGCGCGGCGTGGGGCGGCTTCATGCGTGCCGCGAAGGCGATTGCCGAGCAAGGCGTATTCGACGGCTTTGCGCAGGCCGCGTCGGGCGCCGAGCTCAACGCGCTGTTTCGCCACCCGACCGTCGACTGAAGCGCCCATGCCGCGTCAACCGGGCGTCGATCCGAGGCCCGAAGTCGGCCACCCCGCCGCCGGCGGCCAATTCCGGTAGTCCCGCAGCGCCGCCGACTCCACCTTGTCGATGCGCGCACGCCGCTGCCCGTACTTGCCCGCGCGCGCCAGCACGCACACGGGACACTCGATGATGCCGGTCTTCTCCTCGTGCGCGAGATGCACCACGCCGCATTTGGCGCAGTGGCCGAGGTGGGTGTCGGTGCCTTCGCGCATCGGCGTGAAGACGTCCTTCAACATGCGGCTGAGCGAGACGCCGCAGTCGGCGTCGTAGGTGCAGGCGTAGTAGTCGTAGGCCCAGACCATCGCCTCGAAGGCCTCGACGCCGGCGTCGACCAGCCGGCGCTGCAGGCAGAAGATGGCGGTGGCGCTGAGACGGCGGTGCGCGCTGCCCCACAGGTCGCGATGGTCGCGCGTGCGGTCGCGCGGCGCGCCCTTGTCGCGCTTGGGCTTCGGGTTCAGCGCCTCGGCGATGCCGCGCAGTTGCGCGGCGCGCACGTCGCTGGTGGCCAGCATGCGGTCCTCCACCTCGGTGGGCCGCATCTGGTGGCGCAGCATCGCCAGGATCAGGCTGGACGTGCCGGGCATCAGGAAGTTGGATGGCGGACGGCCTGAGCGCTTGCTGACGGCGCGACGCTCGGCCACGCGATAGGCCGCGCCTTCCTGTTGCACCGCGTGGCGGATCAGCGCGAACTCCTGTTCGCAGCACTGCGTGAGCGCGAGCAGGCCGCGCAGGCCGGGTTCGACGCCGTCGTCGTCGGCGCGCAGCAGGCGGTCGATCAGCGCGTCGCCGAGCCGCGGCACCGCCAGCAAGGTGCCCGGGTTGCCACCCCATTCGAGGAAGGCGAACGCGGGCAGTTCCTGCAGCGCGCGGATGACCTCGCGATCGGTGATGTCGCAGACGAGTGCCGCGCTGGCCGGGTCGTCGGCGTAGCGCACGAAGGTGGCCAGCGCCAACCGGTTGATGCGCTTGACCAGCGGGCGGTAGACCTCGTGGTCGGGCGTGAGCATGGGGCGGCGCTCCGGCAGCCGGCGCACCAGGCGTTCGGTGAGCGCCGGACGCCACAGCGCGACGGGGGTGGTGGCCAGGTCGTCGAGCTGGGCGTCGGGCATCGCGGCCAGGCGCATCGCGACGCCCAGGGGCACACCGAACAGCTCGACGGCATGCTGCGGATTGCGTCGCGCCACCTCCACCAGGCCCTCGATCAGTTCCTCGTTGAGCGTCTTCTGGTCGCTCGGGCCCTTGGCAACACCGGTTTGCGTCATCGTCTTTCCCCTCTCTGTGTCTTGCTTCGAGCAAGTGGAAGTCGCCATCGACGCCATCTGTTGTGGTTGATTGCCACATTCCTCGATTGATGGCCTGTTTGTTGGCTTGAAGAGACTGTGACACACAATTTTCAGCCCATCAATCCGATATTTGTGGGCATTTTGCTGTGATTCGCGCTAGACTCGAATCCCCCCCTAGCTTGGCGAATGGCGCTCATGGACGACACCGCGCAACCCCGCCATCCGCCGGAGCTCGATGGCCCGGCGGAGCCGGCCACCAGCGTCAACGTGCGCCGGTTCCTGCTGTCGCACGGCGTGAAGGAGCACAACCACGCCTCCGAGATCGCCCGCATCATCAATGTCGATCGCTCACAGTCATATCGGCGCCTGAAGGGCGACGTGGCGTGGAGCCACACCGATCTGCGGGCCATCGCCCATCATTTCGGTGCCCCCGACGACCACCTGCTGCCGCACGACGACCTGGCCCGCATCGCCCACCAGGGCGCCGATGCCGTGCCGGCCGTGATCCGCGTGGCGCACCTGCCGCCCACCGGCCTGCTGGTGCCGGGTGCCGAGCTCGCGCCGGGCGACAGCAGCGACCTGGTGGCGGTGCGGGCCGGGTCGGGCTGGGAGATCCACGTCAACGGCGACGAGCCCTTCGGCGCGCGCCGCCACGCCATCGAGGCTCTCACCGTGCGCAGCCACCCGCACCTGCAGGTGGCGCTGCTGGAAGACGACACGCGCGCCGCGGAGGCGCTCGTCGAGGCCTTCCGCCCCCTGGGCATCATCGCCACGCCGTTCGCCGACAGCGCCTCGCTGCGCGCGGCCATCGCGCACCGCCGCTTCGACGCCTTCGTGCTGGACTGGCTGCTGGGCGACGGCACGGCGGCCCGCATCGTCGAGGAGATCCGCCAGCACCGCGCCCATATCCCGATCATGGTCGTCACCGGCGCGCTGATGGCCGACTCCGACATGGAGCGCAGCCTGCTCGAGCTCTCCGCGCAGTGGAACTTCTCGACCCTCGACAAGCCGGTGCGGCCGATGAACCTGGCCAACGCGTTGAAGCAGTTGGTGACCGCGGCGCGGGCATGAGCGTCCGCCCGGCCGCTCCGAAGGGCGCTCGCACCGCAGCCCGCAGGGCGAAGGTTGCCTCATGAGCACAACAATGCCGGCATGACAAACCGCCCTGCCCCTCGGCTGGCATTGCTGGCCAGCGCCCTGGCCCTCGCCGCCACCTCGCCGCTCGCCGCACCCGAGGCCGCCGCTGCCACGCCATCGCCCACGCTGCTCGACTTCGCCGGCGTGCCCTATCTGCACCGCTGGTCCCAGGCCGGCCAGAACGAGTACACGCCGCTGGCGCAGTCCGATCTCGCCAAGTGGCACGACATGGTCACGATCCAGGTCTACGACGCCGTGACCACCCCGGATCAATTGGCTGGCGTCGCCAACAGCGTGCTCGTCGCGTACCAGAAGTCGGGGATCGTCATCCGCACCAATTCGCTGCGCGCCACGCCAGGGCATCCGGCGCAGCACATGATCGTCGCGGTGCTGTCGGGCAAGGGGCTGCGCGAGATGGTGTTCACGCGCTTCGTGCTCACGCCGGAAGCCGGCGAGGCCATCGTGTACTCGCACCGCGTCTACGGCATGGCGCCCGACGCGGCGGCCAGCGAGTGGTTCAAGGCGAACGACATCCCGCTCGAGAAGGCCATGATGATGTGGTCGGAACTGCCGTCCGTCGCTGCGCTGCGGGCGTTGCCGCAGACGCCCTGACCCGCGCTCCGGGCGTCAGATCCAGGAGAAGAAGATCAGGTACAGGACGCCCAGGATCGCGACCCACTTCGACACGTAGTACAGCCGGCGATGGCTGGCCTTCAACTTCTTGGCCTGCAGGCGCGCCTGGTAGGCCACCTGGAAGAACTTGTTGATGCCGCCGATGCGTTCGCCGATCTCGTTCTGCGATGCGGACGCGGCCATCACGTGATCCGCGAACCAGCGATTGATCGCGGCCAGCACGGGGCTGCGCATCGGGCGCTCGACGTCGCAGAACAGGATCACGCGCTGCTGGTCCGTCTTGTTCTCGGCGTGATGGATGAAGGTCTCGTCGAACATCACCGCTTCGCCGTCGCGCCAGAAGTAGCGCTCGCCGTCCACCTCGATGTAGCACGCCGGCGAGTTCGGCGTGACCAGGCCCAGGTGATAGCGCAGCGAGCCGGCATACGGATCGCGATGGCGCACCAGCTTGCCCTCGGGCGGCAGCGACGCGAACATCGCACCCTTGATCGACGGGATCTTGTTGAGCAGTTCCACCGTGCGCGGGCACGACGCGCGCGCGGACGCGAGTTCCTCGCCGTACCACTTCAGGTAGAAGCGCTTCCAGCCGGAGCGGAAGAACGAGTTGAAGCCGAGGTCGTTGTAGCCGGTGGCCACGCCGATGCGGCCGGCCGCGTTGAGGCTCAGCGCTTCGGCGCGGATCTCTTCCCAATGGGCCTGGAGCGGAGCCAGGTCGGGGAACTCGGCGACGGGCGCGTACGGGGTGGCCTTCACACGCGAGAACAGCACCATCAGCATGTTGTAGGGCGCCAGCAGCACCGTGTAGTCGGTGAGCGCCTTCATCAGGCCGAAGCGAGCCCGTCCGCGCAAATGCACGAACAGGGCAGAGCCCATCAGGATGACAAAAACCCCGACTCGAATTGCAACGGAAAACGGATGCGTCATGACATTCTGGCAGCGCTCCAAAAGCGCACCAATCTGGAGAGGTCGCCATTTTGCCGAGGGTTCCAGTTCCCTGCATTGCCCAATGTCTTGGGCCTGAACGGGGGCTGTCTGGGCGCGGCATTGTGACAATAGGCGCGTGCGCACAAGTGGTCAACAGCAGCAAACGGCATGCCCAGAGCGCTCCAGCGCCCAGCTGATCGAACGTACAGCTGGCAACTTCCCGTTTCCGATGGACGAACACTTCTTCCAGCGGCCGGCCGAGCGTCGCCGCGATCCCGACGAAAGCGACATCGGATAATCGACCTCATGAATCCGCTCCTCGGCACGCTCCACCCCTACCCGTTCGAACGCTGGCGCCTCCTTGCCAGGGACGTCGTCCCTTCCCCGGCCCATCGCCCCATCAGCCTGGGCATCGGCGAGCCGCGCCATCCGACGCCGCAACTGGTGAAGGACGCGATCGTCGGCCACCTCGCCGGGCTCGCCTCGTACCCGTCCACGCTGGGCGACGCCGGCATGCGCGAGGCGATGGCCGACTGGGTGCAGCGGCGCTACGGCGTCGCGCTGGACCCGGCCACGCAGTTGCTGCCGGTCATCGGGTCGCGCGAGGCGCTGTTCGCGTTCGCGCAGACGGTCATCGATCCGACCTGGCGCGGTCGCCCGGGAACGCAGGCGCCGATCGTCCTGTGCCCGAATCCGTTCTATCAGATCTACGAGGGCGCGGCCCTGCTGGCGGGCGCCGAGACGGTGTTTGCCAACAGCGACCCGGCGCGCAACTTCGCGGCCGACTGGGGCGCCATCGAGACGGCGACCTGGGCGCGCACGGCGCTGATGTTCGTCTGCTCGCCCGGCAATCCCACCGGCGCGGTCATGCCGCTGGAGGAATGGCGCACGTTGTTCGAGCTGAGCGACCGCCACGGCTTCGTGATCGCCAGCGACGAGTGCTACTCGGAGATCTACTTCGCGCCCGAAGGCCAGGCACCGCTGGGCGCGCTGGACGCGGCACGCCAGCTCGGGCGGACGGATTTCAGGAACCTGCTGGTCTTCACGTCGCTGTCCAAGCGCTCGAACGTGCCCGGCCTGCGCTCGGGCTTCGTCGCCGGCGACGCGGCGCTGGTCAAGGCCTTCCTGCTCTACCGCACGTACCACGGCAGCGCGATGAGCCCGGTGGTGCAGGCGGCCAGCACGGCTGCGTGGCGCGACGAGGCGCACGTGCGCGAGAATCGCGCGCAGTACCGTCGCAAGTTCGCCCAGGTCACGCCGATGCTCGCCGCGCAGCTGGACGTGCGCCTGCCGGACGCCGGTTTCTACCTCTGGGCCGGCATTCCGTCTCATTTGCACGGTGGCGACGACGTCGCGTTCGCATTGGGCCTGCTGGCTCAATACAATGTGACGGTATTGCCCGGCAGCCTGCTCGCGCGCGAATCGCGCGGCGTCAATCCCGGCGCCGGCCGAATCCGCCTGGCGCTGGTGGCCGACACCGACGAGTGCGTCGCGGCCGCCGAACGCATCCTCGCCTACATTCAAGACATCCACGAGTTCGAATGACCAACAGCCTGCAATCCCTCATCGACGCCGCGTGGGAAGACCGCGCCCGTTTCTCGCCCACCGACGCGCCGGCCGACGTGCGCGCCGCCGTGTCGTCTGTCATCGAGGATCTGAACGCCGGCCGCCTGCGCGTGGCCAACCGCACCGGCGTGGGCGAGTGGACGGTGCACCAGTGGGTCAAGAAGGCCGTGCTGCTGTCGTTCCGCCTGAATGACAACAAGCCGATCCACTCGGGCGGCCTGCAGTACTTCGACAAGGTGGAGCCCAAGTTCGCCCACCTCGACGAGTCCGAGCTGCGCGCCACCGGCGTGCGCATCGTGCCGCCGGCCGTCGCCCGCCATGGCAGCTACATCGCCCGCAACGTGGTGCTGATGCCGTCGTACGTCAACATCGGCGCCTACGTCGACGAAGGCGCGATGGTCGACACCTGGGCCACCGTCGGCTCGTGCGCCCAGATCGGCAAGAACGTGCACCTGTCCGGCGGCGTGGGCATCGGCGGCGTGCTGGAGCCGCTGCAGGCCAACCCGACCATCATCGAGGACAACTGCTTCATCGGCGCGCGCTCCGAAGTCGTCGAAGGCGTGATCGTCGAGGAGAACTCGGTCATCTCGATGGGCGTGTTCATCGGCCAGAGCACCAAGATCTACGACCGCGCCACCGGCGAGGTCACGTACGGCCGCGTGCCGTCCGGCTCCGTCGTGGTCAGCGGCTCGCTGCCGTCGGCCGACGGCAAGTACAGCCTGTATTGCGCGGTGATCGTCAAGCGCGTCGATGCGCAGACGCGCGCCAAGACGAGCATCAACGAACTGCTCCGCGCGTAAGCCTCGACGCCGGCTCCGGCCGGCCGATACTGGATTGACAGCCCCTTCGCCGCGACCGCGGCACGCAATTGAACCCCGCGCCTGAACCCCAGGCGCCACCAGGAGACGCTCGATGGACGGCGGAAACATGGAACGCGTGCTGCATCTGATGGCCGACAAGGGCGCATCGGATGTCTACCTGACGGCCAACTCGCCGATCCAGCTGAAGATCAACGGCCAGTTGGTGCCGGTGTCCGACCAGATCCTGACGCCGGGCCAGCCGCGCGCGCTGCTGGCCGAGTTGCTGACGCCGGTGCAGCTCGAAGAGCTGGACCAGACGGGCGAGCTGAACCTGGGCATCGGCATCCGCGCGGTCGGCAGCTTCCGCCTGTCGGCGTTCAAGCAGCGCGCGTCGATCGCCGCCGTGATCCGCTGCATTCCGCACAAGATCCCGTCGATGGACACGCTGAACCTGCCGCCCATCCTGGCCTCGCTGGCGCTCGAGCGGCGCGGCCTGGTGCTGATGGTGGGCGCCACCGGCAACGGCAAGAGCACGTCGCTGGCGTCGATGATCGAGTGGCGCAACACACAGCTGTCGGGCCACATCCTCACGATCGAGGAGCCGATCGAGTTCCTGTTCTCCAACAAGCGCTCCATCATCAACCAGCGCGAAGTGGGCCGCGACACCGCCTCGCTGCAGATCGCGCTGAAGAACGCGCTGCGCCAGGCGCCCGACTGCATCATGATCGGCGAAATCCGCGATCGCGAGACGATGTCGATGGCGATCTCGTACGCGCTGTCGGGCCACCTGGTGCTGGCCACGCTGCACGCCAACAACAGCTCGCATACCCTTGGCCGTATCCTGTCGTTCTACACGCCGGAAGCGCGTCCCGCGCTGCTGGGCGACCTGGCCGCGGCGCTGAAGGCCATCGTGTCGCAACGCCTGATGCGTTCCACCGCCGGCGGCCGCGTGCCGGCCGTCGAGGTGCTGCTCAACAGCCGCTTCATCGCCGAGCTGATCGAGAGCGGCGACATCCAGGGCGTGCGCGAGGCGATGGACAAGTCGCTGGCCGAAGGCTCGCAGATCTTCGAGGCCGACATCGCGCGCCTGATCGGCCTGGGCCTCGTGACCCAAGAAGAAGGCCTGCTGGGCGCCGACTCGCCCACCAACCTGTTGTGGCGCCTGCAAAACGACATGGCGCCCGTCTCGCGCGTGCAGGTGGCCAAGGTGGAGTCCGACGCCCCGTCGTTCACCGAGATCACGCTGGACGTGCTGCCCGAGGCTCCGCCGACCGCGCCGCGCCAGCGCCTGCCGGGCATGGATCTGCACCGATCCAAGCACGGCTGAACCCGACCGCTATTTCCAATTTCTCGATGGATGCCTCGCTCCTGCTGCTCGAACAACTGATCGCCCGCGCGTCCGTGACGCCGGACGACGCCGGCTGCCAGGCGCTGATCGCGCAACGGCTGGAGCCGCTGGGCTTCACCTGCGAGCACCTGCCGTTCGGACCGGACGACGCCCGCGTGAGCAACCTGTGGGCCGTGCGCACCGGCGCGCGCCCGGGCCCGACGCTGGTGCTGGCCGGCCACACCGACGTCGTCCCCACCGGGCCGCACGACCAGTGGAGCAGCGCCCCCTTCGTGCCCACGTACCGCGACGGCCAGCTCTACGGCCGCGGCACCGCCGACATGAAGGCCTCGCTGGCCGCGATGGTGGTGGCCGCCGAGGAATTCGTCGCCGCGCATCCGCAGCACGCCGGCCGTCTCGCGTTCCTGCTCACCAGCGACGAGGAAGGGCCGTCCATCGACGGCACCGTGCGCGTGGTCGACACGCTGCAGGCGCGCGGCGAGCAGCTCGACTGCTGCATCGTCGGCGAGCCCACCTGCGTCACGCGCCTGGGCGACATGATCAAGAACGGCCGCCGCGGCAGCCTGTCGGCGCGCCTCACGGTGATCGGCGTGCAGGGCCACGTCGCCTATCCGCACCTGGCGCGCAACCCGATCCATGCGGCGGCGCCGGTGATCGCCGAGCTCGCCGCCACGCAATGGGACGCCGGCAACGACCACTTCCCGCCGACCAGCTTCCAGATCTCGAACCTGCACTCGGGGACCGGCGCCACCAACGTCATCCCGGGCGAAGCGGTGATCGACCTGAACTTCCGCTTCTCCACCGAGTCCACGCCCGAGTCGTTGAAGGCGCGCGTCGTCGAGATCCTGAACCGCCACGACGTCGCCCACCGCGTCGTGTGGACGCTGGGCGGCTCGCCGTTCCTCACGCGCCCGGGCACGCTCAGCGCGGCGCTGGTGCAGGCGATCCGCGACGAAACCGCGGGCGAGCCCGGCGGTGCCGTAGAGGCCGAGCTGTCGACCACCGGGGGCACCTCCGACGGCCGTTTCATTTCGCGCATCTGCCCCCAGGTAGTGGAGTTCGGCCCGGTCAACGCCACGATCCACAAGATCGACGAACACGTGGCAGTGGACGCCGTCCCCCGCCTGAAGAACATCTACCGACGAACCCTAGAGCGCCTGCTGGCGTCAGAAACGCCATCATGAAACTGATCGACTATCTCACCCGGGCAAGCGCCCGCCTCGACGAGGCGGGCGTTTCATTTGGGCACGGCACCACCAATTCGTTCGACGAGGCCGCCTGGCTCGTGATGTGGCGCCTCGGCGTGCCGCTGGACGACCTCGACGGCGTGTCCGACCGGGCCCTGAAGAAGGCCGAAGTCGCGACGCTGGACGCGCTCATCGACGAGCGCATCGCCACGCGCAAACCCGCCGCCTACCTCACCGGCGAGGCCTGGCTGCAAGGCGTGCCGTTCACCGTCGACGAGCGCGTGATCGTGCCGCGCTCGCTGATCGCCGAGGTGCTCGCCGAAGGCCTGATCGACGCCTGGATGCCGGTCGAGATCCATCGCGTGCTCGACCTGTGCACCGGCAACGGCAGCCTGGCCGTCCTGGCGGCGATGGCATGGCCCGACGTGGCCGTGGATGCAGCCGACCTGTCGGCCGATGCGCTGGCCGTGGCCAAGCTCAACGTCGAACGCCACGATCTGGCCAAGCAGATCACGCTGCTGCAGGGCAACGGCCTGGCCGCGGTGCGCCGCGATCGGCGCTACGACGTGATCCTGTGCAACCCGCCTTACGTCAACGCCACCGCCATGGCGGCGCTGCCGGCCGAGTTCCGCGCCGAGCCCGAGATGGCGCTGGCCGGCGGCGCCGACGGCATGGACTTCGTCCGCACGCTGCTCGCGGGGGCCGTCGCCCACATGACGCCCGACGCCGTTCTCGTGCTCGAGATCGGCAACGAGCGCGACAATTTCGAGGCCGCCTTCCCCGCGCTCGACGTCGTCTGGCTCCCCACGCAACTGCACGACGACGCGGTGCTGCTTGTCACCCACGCGATGCTCAAAGAATCCGGCCTTCCCAAGTCTTCCTGAAATGATCACGCTCCGTAATCTGCAACTGCGCCGCGGCGCCAAGATCGTCCTCGACGGCGTCAACGTCAACGTGAACCCGGGCGAGAAGGTGGGCCTGGTCGGGCGCAACGGCGCCGGCAAGTCCAGCCTGTTCGCGCTGCTGGCCGGACGGCTGCAGGCCGACGCGGGCGACTTCGAGATTCCCGCGCGCTGGCGCCTGGGCGAGGTCGCGCAGCACATGCCCGAGACCGACGATTCGGCCACCGACTTCGTGCTCGAAGGCGACCTCCCGTTGATGGAGGCACAGCGCGAGCTGGCCGCCGCCGAGGCCGCCGAGGACGGCCACGCGATGGCCGACGCGCACATGAAGATCGGCGAGGTCGGCGGCTTCGACGCCCGCGCCCGCGCGCAAGCCCTGCTGATGGGCCTGGGCTTCAAGGCCGAGCAGGTGGAGGCGCCGGTCAACAGCTTCTCCGGCGGCTGGCGCATGCGCTTGCAACTCGCCCGCGCGCTGATGTGCCCGGCCGACCTGCTGCTGCTCGACGAACCCACCAACCACTTGGACCTGGACGCCCTGGTCTGGCTGGAGGCCTGGCTGCAACGCTTCACCGGCACGATCGTGATGATCAGCCATGACCGCGAATTCCTCGACGCGATCACCAACGTCACGATCCATCTGGAAGACGCCGCGCTGACGCGCTACGGCGGCAACTACACCACCTTCGAGGAGATGCGCTCCGAGCGCATGTCGCAACAGGCCGCCGCGCACGGCCGCCAGCAGGAGCGCGTGGCCCAGCTGCAGCGCTTCATCGACCGCTTCAAGGCCAAGGCCAGCAAGGCCAAGCAGGCGCAGAGCCGCGTGAAGGCGCTGGCCCGCATGGAACGCATCGCGCCGGTGCTGACCGCGGCCGACTTCTCGTTCGAGTTCAAGGAACCGAAGAGCCTGCCCAACCCGATGCTCGCGATGAGCAACATGGAGTGCGGCTACACCGTCTTCGCCGATCCGGACGACCCGGCCGACGCGCACATCCCGCCCGAGGGCGTGAAGAAGGCGATCGTGCGCAACATCAACAAGAGCGTGCTCGCCGGCCAGCGCATCGGCATCCTGGGCGCCAACGGCCAGGGCAAGTCCACGCTGGTCAAGACGATCTCGCGCAGCATGCCCGCGCTCGCGGGCGAGGTCACCGAAGGCAAGGGCCTGTCGATCGGCTACTTCGCGCAGCAGGAGATGGACGTCGTGCACGCCGACGACACGCCGCTGCAGCACATGGTTCGCCTCGCGCGCACCGTCGGCCCGGAAGGCCGCGAGCAGGAGCTGCGCGATTTCCTGGGCCAGTTCCGCTTCGTCGGCGACATGGTGCACCAGCAGATCGGCACGCTCTCGGGCGGCGAGAAGGCACGCCTGGTCCTGGGCTCGCTGGTGTGGCAACGCCCCAACCTGCTGCTGCTCGACGAGCCGACCAACCACCTGGACCTGACCACGCGCGAAGCGCTGTCGATGGCGCTCAACGAGTTCGAGGGCACCGTGATGCTGGTGAGCCACGATCGCGCCCTGCTGCGCGAGGTGTGCGACGAGTTCTGGCTGGTGTCGCACGGCGCCGTGCTGCCGTTCGACGGCGACCTGGACGACTACCAGAAGTGGCTGCTCGAGACCTCGCGCGCCATCTCGCGCGGCGCCCCGCCGCCGCCGCTGCCGGGCAATCTCAACGACCTGCTGCCGCCGTCGGCCGCGCCCGCGCCGGCCGCGACCAAGTCCGGCAAGGGTGGCAAGAAGGGCCCGTACATCGACCCGAACGCAGCCGCGGCGCCCGTGGCGGCGCCGGCTCCCGCCGCCGGCCACACCAAGCCCGGGACCGCCCGCAACGACGACCGCAAGCAGTCGGCCCAGCAACGCACGCAGGTCGCCGCGCAGACGCGCCCGCTGCGCGTCGAGGTGCAGCAGATCGACGCCAGGATGGAGAAGCTGGGCGCCGAGAAGGCCGGGCTGGAGGCCTCGATGGCCACCGGCAAGCTCAGCGGCGCCGAGATCGCCGATGCGGGCCGCCGCCTGGCCCACGTGGGCGCCGAGGTGGCCAAGCTCGAGGAGCGCTGGCTGGAACTCACCGAGCAGATCGAAGCGCTGCAGGCCGGCGCTTGAGGTCGACGCGCGCGTTGCGAACGGCCGAGCAACGACAACCCGTGACCTTCGTCGCAATCGCGACACACGATGGCTGTCAATTTGCTTTCGCGAACGACGAGAATGCGGTGAACGACTTCGGGTCCAACGCCTTTCGATGACACGACCGCAACTCCTGCTTCCGATCGCCGTGCTGTGCGCCGTCGCGGGTGCGCGGGCGGCCGCCCCCGCTCCGCCGCCGGCTACGGGTCCGACCTATCGCATCGTCAGCCCGGACGGGCAGGTCACGTACTCGGACCGGCAGCCCACCGACCCGAAGCTGCAGACTCGCGAACTCGGCCGCGCGGCGCCGACGGCACCGCTCTTCACGCCGGGCAGCCAGTTGTTCGAGCCGCCACGGCCGGTCGCGCCGTCGGCCGCGAATCCCTCCGGCCGGTCGGCAGGCAACCTCTCGCCGGCCCTCAATGCCTTCGGCAAGCCGTTTCCGCCAGGCCTGCCCGACGCCGTGCTGAGCGTCGTCGGACACCAGTTCTTCGTCCAGACACTGGTGGAGACCTGCGCGCGCAACAGCGCCGCCGCGCGCGATCGATACCAGACCATCGTGCTCAACTGGCGTGACCGCAACGCCGAGATCCTGGCCCGCAGCAATCGGATCACCTTCACCCAGTTCACGGGCGAACAGCGCGACCTTCTGCGCGCGACCGCGCGGTCGCGCCTGCAGGCGCTGCTCGCTCCACCGGATGCCACCGCCGCGGAAAAGGATCGCTGGTGCAATCGGTCGGCGGACGACCTGCTGCGCCGCCAACTGGAGCTGGTGGGCGACGAGCGCCTGGCCCCGATCGTCAACTTCGAGATGAGCTGAGGCGTCCGACGCCGGCAGACGCCGGCCGCCAGGTCGCTGGCCGGGAAATGCCGGTCACGACCGGGCTTGAACGGGCCATGCCAGGCCCTCGCCCGCCCACTGCGCGGCACACCACGCCGCCACGGCCGCACGCTGCTCGGCGCTGTAGTGCAGCCCCAGCTTGCTGCGCCGCCACAACACGTCCTCGGCGCTGCGCGCCCATTCGTGGTCGTGCAGGTAGCGCAGCTCGAACTCGAACAAGCCGGGCGCCACCTCGGCGCCGGGCGTCCCGGCGTCGCCGACGACGCGATCGATGCGCGCGCCGTACGCCCGCGCGAGCCGGTGCAGCACGTCGGCGGCGAGCTGCGGGAAGCGCAGCCGGGCCGCCTGCTCGAAACGCGCGAAGTCGGTGTCGGGCCGCGTGGCGCGGCCGATCCAGGGGCTCAGGTCGCCGCCTGGCAGGAAGGCGCCGCGCGTCCACGCGCCGCGTCGCGCATCGACGTGCAAGGGCTTCATCAGCAGGTCGGCCGCCTCCTCGGCCAGGCGGCGGAACGTGGTGATCTTGCCGCCCCAGACCGTCAGCAGCGGCGCCTGCGCCGTGTCGAGCTCCAGCGAGTAGTCGCGCGTGACGGCGGACGGGTCGCCCGACTCGTCGTCGAGCAAGGGGCGCACGCCCGAATACGTCCAGACGACGTCGCGCGGCGTGACGGGCCTGGCGAAGTAGCGGCTCGCCTGTTCGCACAGGTAGTCGATCTCGTCGCCATCGATCTTCGCGGCCCCGATCTCGCCGTGGTGCTCGACGTCGGTGGTGCCGATCAGCGTGAAATCGTGTTCGTAGGGAATCGCGAAGATGATGCGCTTGTCGGGATTCTGGAAGATGTACGCATGCTCGTGCTCGAACAGCCGCGGCACGACGATGTGGCTGCCCTTGACGAGCCGCAGCGTCCTGTCGTGCGGAAGGTGCGCATGCTCGCCCAGGAACTGCGCGGCCCACGGCCCGGCCGCATTGACCAGCGCGCGCGCCGTCAGGACATGGCGTTCGCCGCGCGGCGTGTCCAGCGCCACGTTCCATTGCCCGTCCGCGCGCCGCGCGTCCGCGCAGCGCCAGCGCGTGAGCACCGTGGCGCCGAGCTCGGCGGCGGCGATCGCGTTCAAGGCCACGAGGCGTGCGTCGTCGACCCAGCCGTCGGAATAGACGAAGCCCTTGG